>Ga0105107_10003664_pt1 | contig 10242 bp, 10 predicted proteins | sample PPLLaktember2015_6_FD_79335 | JGI IMG/M metagenome (GOLD analysis project Ga0105107, IMG submission 79335) | Freshwater sediment microbial communities from Prairie Pothole Lake near Jamestown, North Dakota, USA - PPLs Lake P8 Core (1) Depth... | ecosystem: Environmental > Aquatic > Freshwater >...
CGTGCGTGGCGAGGCTGGCGAAGGTAAACCTCAATGCATCCGTGCCGTAGGCGGCGATGCCATCCGGGAATTCCTTGCGGGTACGCTTCTCGATGCCGGCGGCCTGTTTCGGGTTCATCAGACCCTGGGTACGCTTGGCGACCAGGCCGTCCACCGCGATACCGTCGATGAGGTCGATCGGGTCGAGCACGTTGCCCTTCGACTTGCTCATCTTCTGACCTTCGGAGTCGCGTACCAGGCCGGTGACATAGACTTCGCGGAACGGCACCTTGCCGGTGAAGTGCAGCGACATCATCACCATGCGCGCAACCCAGAAGAAGATGATGTCGAAGCCGGTGACCAGCACCGAGGTCGGCAGATAGCGATCGAGCTCGGGCGTCTGCTCGGGCCAGCCGAGGGTGGAAAACGGCCACAGGGCAGATGAGAACCAGGTGTCGAGCACGTCGTTGTCCTGGGTCAGTTCGCGTCCACCCGCCTGCTTGCGGGCTTCTTCCTCGGAGTAGGCGACGTAGAAGTTGCCGTCGGCGTCGTACCAGGCCGGGATGCGATGGCCCCACCAGAGCTGGCGCGAGACACACCAGTCCTGGATGTTCTCGAGCCACTGGCGGTAGGTGGTGGTCCAGTTCTCCGGCACGAATTTCAGATTACCGGAATCGACCGCGGCGAGACCCTGCCTGGCCAGTCCCTCCATGCTCATGAACCACTGGTCGGTGAGCATCGGTTCGATCGCCGCGTGGGTGCGGTCGCCGCGCGGAATCATCAGCTTGTGCGGCTTGGCCGATACCAGGAGCCCCTGCGCCTGCAGTTCGTCGAGCAGCTTCTGCCGCGCCTCGTAACGGTCCAGACCCTGGTATTCGGACGGGCACAACTCGTTCATTTTGGCGTCGAGCGTCAGCACGCTGATCGCAACCAGCTTGTGGCGCTGTCCCACCTGCCAGTCGTTGAAGTCGTGCGCCGGGGTGATCTTGACCACGCCGGTGCCGAATTCGCGGTCGACGTAGTCGTCGGCGATGACGGGGATGCTGCGCTCGGCGATCGGCAGGCGAACCTGCGTGCCGATCAGATGGCGGTAGCGTTCGTCCTCCGGGTGCACGGCGACGGCGGTGTCGCCAAGCAGGGTTTCCGGGCGGGTGGTGGCGACGGTCAGGAAGCCGGAGCCATCCTCAAGCGGGTAGTTGATTTCCCAGATGAAGCCGTCTTCCTCGGTGCTGACGACCTCGAGGTCGGACACCGCGGTCTGCAGCACCGGATCCCAGTTCACCAGCCGCTTGCCGCGATAGATGAGTCCCTCTCGATAGAGCCGCACGAAGACTTCGGTGACGGCCTTCGACAGGCCCTCGTCCATGGTGAAGCGCTCGCGGCTCCAGTCGGGGCTGGTGCCGAGCCGGCGCATCTGGCGGGTGATGGTGGAGCCGGAGTGTTCTTTCCATTCCCACACCTTTTCCAGGAATGCCTCGCGGCCGAGGTCGTGGCGCGAAACACCCTGTGCGTCGAGCTGGCGCTCGACCACAATTTGCGTCGCGATGCCGGCGTGGTCGGTGCCTGGCTGCCATAGCGTGTTGTCGCCCGCCATGCGGTGATAGCGGGTGAGCGCGTCCATCAGGGTGTGCTGGAAGGCGTGCCCCATGTGCAGCGTGCCGGTGACGTTGGGCGGCGGCAGCATGATGCAGTAGGCGGGGGCATCGGGGTGATCGCCTGCCTTGAAATAGCCTGAGCTTTCCCACTTGGCGTACCAGCGTTTTTCGATGTCAGCCGGTTCGAAGGATTTGGCGAGTTCCATGGTGTGCGGGCAAAGGGGGGATTATCCCAAAATCCCGGGACAAGTCCCAAAAAACCCGGAGCACGCCGAGAAAATCAGGGATGTGTCACAAAATGCGGCCTCAGGACGGGGGGTCGCGTGGCTGCTTGAGCTTTTCGGCGACGGCGTCGCGTACGATTTCACGCACGTTGACGTCGAGCTGGCTGAGCAGATTGGATACGGTCTGGTCGAGGTTCTTGCGCAACTCGGCGGCGACCTGCTTTTCCATCACTTCGGACAAGCGTGGCGCCAGTTCGCTCATCAACTGCTCGGCGAGTGTGTCGCTCACGACAGGGGAGGGTGCAGCAAACTCAGGGGCTGGCGGTTCGTCAGGCGGGGGCGGGGCGCTGGCAGACATGGCTGCAGGAGATGGGGCCGTCGGACAAGACACAGGGGCAGGGGCCGCAGGCATGGGCGTGGCTGGAGGCGTACCGCGTTCGATCACATGGGTCAGCACCGGTAGCCAGGCATCGGGCGGGGCGCTGCGTTCCGTCGCATCTGCCTCGGGGGCCGGCGCCACCTGGGTGTTATCGACACCGCCGCGATGCTTTTTCATCAGCGCATCCATCTTGCTCAACAACGGGCTGTCGCTCATCGTGACCTCCTATCCGGCGTGCTGACGCAGGTCGTGGGTTGTCAGGGCGTAGCCGCGCGTCTGATAAAAACGGTAGCGTTCGCGGCCATGCTCGCGTCCTTTCTCGTCCGGGCCAACGATTTCGACCAGACGTTCGAAGCGTGCGAAGGCAGGTGGCTGTTCATGGTGCAGGTTGATCATGACATCGGCGCTGCGCAGGGCATCGGGGTTGGCGCCGATCAGTACCGGTGTTTCATCCGCCTGCGTGTCGCTGTCGCGGCAGTGCGGCACGAAGCCCAACGCAGGCGTGGTCCACAGCAGACGGTCGATGGCGTCGGCCGTCGCCGCGTCCGGCGCGTAAATCATGACCTGCCGGCCCTGTCCGTATGCCTTGGCGGCAACGCGGCGGGCGACGTCGAGCGGGTTGTCGGCAAAGGTGTAGAAAAGAATTTCGGTCACTTCTGGACGCGGTTCAGCAGGAAATGCACCAGCAAGGAGACCGGACGCCCGGTCGAGCCCTTTTCGCGCCCGCCCTTCCAGGCGGTACCGGCAATGTCGAGGTGCGCCCAGTGGTATTTCTTGGCGAAACGCCACAGGAAACAGGCGGCAGTGATCGAGCCGGCCGGACGTCCGCCGATGTTGGCCATGTCGGCGAGACTGCTTTTCAGCTGATCCTGATAGTCCTCCCACAGCGGCATCCGCCACACCCGGTCCCAGGCATGGTCGGCGGCGTGTTCGATTTCGCGCGCCAGCGGGTCGTGGTTGCTGTAGAGCGCGCTGGGGTGGGCGCCGAGGGCGATCACGCAGGCGCCGGTCAGGGTGGCCAGGTCGATCACGGCGTCGGGTTCGAAGCGTTCGGCATAGGTCAACGCGTCGCACAGGATCAGGCGGCCTTCTGCATCGGTGTTGAGGATTTCGATGGTCTGGCCGGACATCGAAGTGACAATGTCGCCCGGCTTGTTGGCGCTGGCGTCGGGCATGTTTTCGCATGCCGGGATGAGACCGATGACGTTGAGCGGTAGCCCCAACTCGCCGATGGCGCGGAAAGCGCCAATGACCGCGCCGCCGCCGCTCATGTCGTAGTTCATCTCGTCCATTTCGGCGGGCGGCTTCAGGGAGATGCCGCCGGCATCGAAAGTGACGGCCTTGCCGACCAGCACCACCGGCTTGTCACCCTTGCGACCGCCCTCGTGCTTCAGCACGATGAAGCGCGGCGGCTTGTCGCTGCCCTTGCCGACCGACAGGAAGGATCCCATGCCGAGCTTGTCGCAGGCGTTGTAATCCAGAATCTCGCAGCCGAAACCGTACGCTTTGGCCACCTTCTTCGCTTCGCTTGCCAGATATTCGGGTGTGCAGATATTGGACGGCGTGTTGCCCAGGTCCTTGGCCAGGCCGATGCCATGCGAGATGGCCAGCCCACGCGCGAGGCCGGCCTCGCCATATTTCAGTTCGCCGCGCCGCGACACCGCGAAGGTCACGCGCTTGAGCGGGCGCCGCGCCTCGCTCGGCTTGCTCTTCATGTGATCGAAGCGATACAGCGCATCGTGGGCAACGATCACCGCCTGCTCGATGTTCCAGCTGACATCGCGTTTCCTGACCGGAATTTCGCTGAGGGTGATGACGGCTTCCATCGAGCCGGTGTCGCGCAGCGTCTTGACTGCACAGGCGATGGCGTCACGGTAGGCTTTCTCGTGAAAGTCGCGCTCCTTGCCGAGGCCGATCAGCAGGACGCGGTCCGCCAGGATGTTGGGCACCTTGTGCAGCAACAGCGTGCTGCCGGCCTTGCCCTCCATGTCGCCGCCACGCAGAATCTCCGAAAGATAGCCATCGCTCGCGCGATCGATGTCGATTGCAGGGCCGGACAGCTTGCGGCTTTCAAAAACGCCGACGGTTACGCAGGCCGAGCGCTGCTTTTCGGGCGCGCCGCTTTTTATGCTAAATTCGAGTTCGATTTCCTTGTTTTCCATGTCCGTGCTCAAAAAAATACAATTTGCCGATAGGTCAACGATCGGTGCTGCCGATTGGGTGATTATTGGCGCGGGTGCGACGGAATGTCAAAAGTCCGTTCGCCAACCGGACGACCACAACATTTCCCCATGCTTTATCGCCGCGTACTGACCCGCGAAATGGCGCTCACCACGGGCGCCATGCTGACGGTGCTGATCGCGATCGCCTTGGTCGTGCTGTTCATTCGACTGCTGGGCGATGTGGCCCGCGGCGAACTGCCCAACGAGGCGGTATTCACCTTCCTCGGCTTCTCGCTGCTGTTTTTTCTGCCGGTATTGATGACGATCGCGCTGTTTGCCGGCGTGTTGCTTCCCTTGTCGCGCATGTGGCGGGATAGCGAGATGGTGATCTGGTTCAACACCGGCCTGTCGCTGATGCAATGGATACGGCCGGTGCTGACCTTTGCCGTCCCGTTTGCGTTGGTCATCCTGTTATTGACGGTGACGCTCAATCCCTGGGCGCAAACCAAGAAGTACGAGTTTCGCCAGGATTTGCGCAGCCGCAGCGAGAGTTCCATGATTGCGCCGGGTCTATTCATCGAATCCCACGCCGGACAGCGCGTCTACTATGTGGAATCGATCAACCCGCTGACCGGCATCGTGCGAAATGTTTTCATGCAATCCCGCATCGATGGCCAACTGGGTCTGGTGGTTGCCCGCGAGGGCAATTACTCCGAGCTGCCCGACGGCTCGCGCTACCTCGTGTTCAAGGAAGGACGCCGCTATGAAGGCATTCCCGGCCAGCTCGATTACCGCATCGTTCACTTCGAACGCTACTGGATGCGGCTCGACCCCATTGCCGTCCGTGGCAAGGAGACCGGAATCCGCCAGGCGCCCCTTTTCGAGTTGATCGATGACACGTCGAAGCCGGCGCGCGCCGAACTGTTGTGGCGGTTGGGCGTGCCGTTCATGGCGATTGTCCTCGCTGTCATGGCCATCCCGCTCAGTTTCGTCAATACGCGGGCGCGCCGCTCCTATGGCTTGCTGGTCGCGCTGTTGCTGTATTTCGTCTACAACAACCTGCTGTCGCTTTCGCAGGCGTGGGTGGCGCAGGGCAAACTCAATCCCTGGGTCGGGATGCTGTCCTCGCACCTGATCATGCTGCTTGCCGTGTATGCCCTGTTTTACCTGCGCACACGGCTGCACGTTCGTCGCTGGAAACGCGCATGAGGCTGCTTGCCCGTTATTTGTCGGGTCAGGTGCTGGCGGCATCGGGATTCGTGCTGCTGGCGCTGCTGGTGCTGTTCGCTTTCTTCGACATCATTCAGGAACTCGGCGGCATATGGCGCAACAACTATGGCCTGGCTCAGGCGGCTATCGTGGTGGTGCTGAATATACCCGGCCACCTGTATGAAATTCTGCCGGTCGCAGCGCTGATCGGTACGCTGTTCGCACTGTCCCGCCTGGTGGTCAACTCCGAATATGCCGTGATGCGGGTGTCGGGACTGTCCAACTGGCGTGTGGCGGGGTATCTCAGTGTGATCGGTGTCCTGATATCGTTGCTGGTGCTGCTCCTGGGGGAATATGTCGCGCCGTGGTCCGAACAGGCGGCACAGCGGTACAAGCTGTCGGTCACCCATTCGGTGGTGGCGCAGCAGTTTCGCTCCGGCCTGTGGGTCAAGGATGGCAGCACCTTCATCAACGTGCGTGAGGTGATGCCAGACAGCACCCTGCGCGGCATCGAAATATACGGTTTCGGTGCCGACGGCAGTCTCGGCTGGATTCGTGCCGCCGAGTCGGCCAACTGGCGCCGTGACAAGGCATGGGATCTGCATCAGGTGATGGAAACGCATTTCAGCGCCGACGGCATCCATGCGACCCACATCGAACGCCAGGACTGGCGGTCTGTTCTCACCCCCGACATCCTGGGCGTGCTGCTGATCGCACCGGAAAAAATGTCGGCGCGAACCCTCTGGCGCTATGTGTCGCACCTCAAGGAAAACAACCAGAAAGCGACGCGCTACGAGCTCGCCATGTGGTCGAAGTTCATCAGCCCGTTCGTCATCCCGATCATGATGCTGATCGCCATGCCTTTTGCGATCCAGGGTCCGCGCGCTGCAGGAACCAGCAGCAAGATATTCTTCGGCATCATGGCCGGGCTTGGCTTTCATTTGCTGAGCAGGCTGTTCGGCCATCTGGGGCTGCTGAATGACTGGCCGGTCGTGGTGGTGTCGTTCCTGCCCCTGCTGATTTTCCTTGCTATCGCGCTGGCAGGCATCCGGTGGCTGGAACGACGCTAGCCCCGTTACCTGCCAGGCTGGCCGCCTGCCTGCATGCCCGCTTGCCGGCGGAAAAGGTGGCCTGCGTGCATGCCTTGTGGACAGACTGGCAGGCCGGGCGCGTGAATCCCGGAGCCGCTGTGGCGCGTGCACCCATCGACCAGCCCGGGTGCCCGGATAGACCACCGCTGGTCGCGCCGCAAAAGGTGCCGCGGCGACGCGCCGACACGGTGCCCGGCCGTGCCGCACTCATCCACGCGCTCGCTCATATCGAATTCAATGCCATCAACCTGGCGCTCGATGCCGCGCACCGGTTTGCCGGTATGCCATCCCGGTATTACGCCGACTGGCTGCAAGTTGCGGAGGAAGAAGCCCTGCATTTCGATTTGCTGAACGCGCACCTGGCAACGCTCGGTCATGTGTATGGGGATTTCCCGGCGCATCAGGGGCTGTGGGACATGGCACTGAAAACGGCGCACGATCCGCTGGTGCGCATGGCCCTGGTGCCGCGGGTGCTGGAAGCGCGCGGACTCGATGCCACGCCGCTCATCGTCGACAAGCTGAAGGCCGCCAAGGACCTGCGCATGGTCGAGATTCTGTCCATCATCGAGCGCGACGAAATCGGCCATGTCGCCATCGGCAGTCACTGGTTTGGATGGCTGTGTGCGGCACGTGGTCTCGAACCCGAGTCGACGTTTCGTCAGCTGTTGGACGATTACGACGCGCCGCCGCTGAAGCCCCCATTCAATTTGGCGGCGCGGCGTGCAGCCGGGTTCAGTGAGCCCGAGCTGGCCTGGCTGAGCAGGCTGCAGCGTTCATAAACCCAGCGTCGTCGCCGACACGCTGGCCTGTGAACGCTGCCACATCGCCTCGAAGCTCTGCTGCAGGGGAATAACGTCGTGCGGAGCATCCAGGTTGAGCGTGCCGTGCTCCGCTGCCTTGTCCGCGCGCAGCAGCACACCGTGGCGATCGGCAAGCACGAATGCCTGGTCTGGGCGCGGGGCGGCGGGGTCGGCCTGGCGAATTTCAATGACATGACCAAAGTCTCGTACCAGTTGCAGCAGGCGCGGCTGGTCGCGGGCGACATGACGGATATCGTCGAGCAACAGTTCGATGCGGCGTCCGCCTCCCGCCACACACAGGGCGCGCAGGCTTGCGTGACGCGGCAAGTGGTCGATATCGAAGCGACCGAGGTCATGGTCATACAGACGCAATTGACGCTGCGTGTGGGCCAGCAACGTATCGAAGGCAGCGTGAAATTCAGAAGGGGTTTCAAAGACAGTCATGGGATGTCGACCTCCAGCCATCCGGCTTGGTACCAATCATAAAGGCGCCCGCGCAGACCGGCGGGCAATGGTGGGGCGAGACGGCGCTGGTCGCCCAACTGCTGCAGGGCAACGGTTTCGTCCACTCCCGGCGTGAAGGCTTCGCCGTTGATGAAAAAGCGCCCTCCGGAAAACAGCAGTCGCGACTTGGGATCGAGCGCCACGCCAAACTTGTCCGACTGCTTGCTGAAGGCTGCGCGACTCAGCGGCGAATCGGGCGAGTCAAAAAACACGTTCGGCTTGGGATCGGACAGATAGCGTCCGGCAAACTCGGCGATATCGCGCCTGCTCCACTTGATGCGGGCGATCATGCCTTCGATCTGGGTCAGCATCGCCCGGCTGATCTCTCCCGGGTGGGTTTGCAGGCGCAGATCGGGGTCGGCATAACGGCCATCGAGCGTAAGCGTGTCCTGCAAATGCATCAGAAAGGCATGCGCCAGTTCCTCGGCCGTAGGGGCGCGGAAACCGATCGAATAGGTCATGCAGGCATCCAGCGCCACCCCGTAATGCGCAACATGCGGCGGCAGATAGAGCATGTCGCCGGGCCCGAGCACCCATTCGTCCTCGGCCTCGAAGCGGCGCAGGATTTTCAGCGGCGCGTCGTCCAGCAGCGCGAGGTCGGTTTGCGTGCTGATCTGCCAGCGGCGATGCCCCTGTCCCTGCAGCAGGAAGACGTCATACGAGTCGAAATGCGGCCCCACGCTGCCGCCCGGCACGGCGTAACTCGCCATCAGGTCGTCGAGCCGGGCATGCGGAATGAAATTGAATTGCGCCAGCAGGGCGTCCGCTGCGGGCAGCACATGGTTGAGCGATTGCACCAGCAGCGTCCATCCGGTCCTGGGCAGGCGCTTGAATTCGCTTTTCCTGAACGGGCCGTGGTCAAGCTGCCAATGGGTGCCGCTGCCCTGGATCAGGCGCGACTCGACATCGTCGCGACCTGCCAGGTGCAGCATGTCGTCAGGCGACAGCAGGCCGGTGAAGCCGGGCACGGCATTGCGGATCAGCAGCGGACGCTTGTGCCAGACATCGCGCAGGAAACGAGTGGGGCTCAAGCCGCCGAGCAGGGTATTGTTCATAAAATTAATTATAACGATGCGGCCGGAGTTGCCCTGTTAGAATGTGCCCGAAAAAGACACGTTGTGGAGTCAAAAATGCTGAAAGCTGGGGACCGCGCGCCGGATTTTTCGAATCCGGATGCGGACATGAATTTCGTTGAATTGTCCCAGTTTCGGGGCAAGACACTCGTGCTGTATTTCTATGTGCGAGACGATACGCCGGGATGCACCACCGAGGCGATCGAGTTTTCCGAACTGGAAAGCCAGTTCGCGAAACTGGGCGCCGTGGTCGTCGGTGTGTCGCGCGACGACTGCATCAAGCATGGCGAGTTTCGCGACAAGCACGGCATCAGCGTGCCGCTCCTGGCCGACAAGGAGCAGATCACGTGCCAGGCTTATCACGTGCTGCAGGACAAGGAGGTGGATGGCGTCATGCGCAAGAGCGTCGTGCGATCCACTTTCATCATCGACAAAAAAGGCATCATCCGTCATGCACTGTACGGCGTTTCCAGCCGTGGCCATGCGGAGGAGGTGCTTCAACTGGTAAAGGAACTCAATTGAACATCTGCAAGGACACTGTCGTCACCATCACCTATGTCGTCCGTGACCTGGAGGGCAAGCTGCTGGAAGAAAGCGACGAACCGGTCAGCTATCTGCATGGCGGATACGACAACATATTCCCGCTGGTGGAGCAGGCGCTGGAAGGCAAGGCCGTCGGCGACACCATCGACCTCAAGCTGCAGCCCGCGGATGCTTTCGGCGAGTTCGATGAAGAACTGGTGCGGCTGGAGCCACGCGAGGGCTTTCCCGCCGACATCGAGATCGGCATGCAGTTCGTCGGCTCGCCCGTCGACGGCAGCGAGGAAATGCTTTACACCGTGACCGATATCTCCGAAGAAAAGGTGGTGGTGGACGGCAACCACCCCTATGCCGGACAGGCGGTGCATTTTCAATGCGCGGTCGCCGAAGTGCGGGCGGCAACTGCGGACGAGGTATCGCATCGCCATGCCCATGGTGCCCATGGCCATCATCATCACTGAACGCCCCGGAGCTGAACCGGGTGTCAGATTGCATCGGGCTGTTAAAATCCCCAGCTAACCTGTTTCCATGACTGTTTGATGAAAACCACCTTCCTCGACTTTGAGCAGCCGATTGCCGAGCTTGAAGCCAAGATCGAAGAGCTGCGCTTTGTGCAGGACGACTCCGCCCTGGATATTTCGGAGGAAATCCGCCGCCTGCAGAAAAAGAGCCAGACGCTGACCAAG
>Ga0105107_10003665_pt1 | contig 10242 bp, 9 predicted proteins | sample PPLLaktember2015_6_FD_79335 | JGI IMG/M metagenome (GOLD analysis project Ga0105107, IMG submission 79335) | Freshwater sediment microbial communities from Prairie Pothole Lake near Jamestown, North Dakota, USA - PPLs Lake P8 Core (1) Depth... | ecosystem: Environmental > Aquatic > Freshwater >...
ATCCGGCCACCCACACGCGCAGCGGTGTATCCGGGGGCGCCTGCTCGAACAGCTCGGGCAGCACGCGCTCCTCGAGCACGGCGAACGCTTCCTCGTTGCGGAAGAACCGCGTGACGCCGATGAGGAGGTCGCGGTAGAGGATGTCGAGCTCGTTGTGCTCTCCGCGCAGGCGCGCGACGTAGTCCTCGATGTTCTGCGCGCGCGCGAGCTGCAGGCGCCGCTCGATCCGGCGGGTGACCGTGCTCGGCTTGTAGTCCTTGAAGTCGATGCCGTAGGCGTCCTGCAGCATCTGGTAGACCGCCGAGAGCCCGCCCGTCGGCACGTGGATCGTCGGGGTCGGCGCGCCATGACGCTGGGCGTGCTCGATCAGCACGCACGGCATGTCCTCGGGTGCGAGCACCCAGTGGGCGACGCCGGCGTCGCGCGCGGTCTTCGGCATCCCGTCGAACTGCGCGCTCGCGGTGTCCTGTACGAGCACGAGCCCACCGGCGTCGTGGACGCTCCTCACGCCACGCGAGCCGTCGGTCCCGCCGCCGGAGAGCACGATCGCGATCGAACGCGGGCCGCAGTCCTGCGCGAGCGAGCGGAAGAACACGTCGATCGGGAGCGTGAGCTCCTGCTTCTGATCGCGCTCGGACAGCAGCAGGCGTCCGCCGGAGATGATCATCTCCTTCTTGGGAGGGATGAGATAGACGTGGTCCGGCTCGATCCGCATGCCGTCGACCACCAGGTGGATCGGCAGCGACGTGCGGCGGGCGAGCAGCTCGTCCATCAGGCTCTTGAAGTCCGGCGAGAGATGCTGGACCACGACGAACGCCATGCCGGAGTCGACGGGCACGTTCGCGAAGAAGCGCTCCAGCGCCTCGAGGCCGCCCGCCGATGCACCGATTCCGACGACGTACGGCGCTGCTCGACTCGACGTTCTCGGTGGTTCTGTCATGGTCGAATCCCGACGCCTCTCTCGCGAGCCGTACGACTCGCGACCTCCGCAGCCTCCCAGCGCCGAGTGAGCTCGGGTTTTTGCAGCGCCCGTGCCACCGCTCGGGGCGCCGGATTTGCGGCGCCTGACCAGCGGACGCCTGTGCCGCCGCGCCGCACCGGCGCGCGCGGCGTGGCAGCTCCGCACAGGGAGCGCGACGCGCGAGAACAGCGATAAACGGTTCGGTCTCGGTACGTTGCTCTCGCTGCGCCGGAGCCGGGCCCGCGCGGGTCAGCGGTCGAGCTGCGCCGTTCGGCGAGGCCTTGCGGACGACCATCGATGGGCTAGGACGCTGCGCAATGTCGAGGAACGACGAGTCCGGAGAGGCCATCGGATCACAGGAGTCATCCGAGGGAGCCAGACCCGATCCAGTGATCGACGCGGTGCGTCGCCGGGTCCTCGTGATCGACGACGACGACGGCATTCGTCGTGTGCTCCGTCGGTCGCTCGCAGCCTACGAGGTCGTCACCGCGGGCGACGGTCGGCGCGCACTCGCCATCTTGGCGACGGGGACCGACTTCGACCTCGTCCTGTGTGATGTCGTGATGCCTGGGATGGGCGGCGTGGAGTTCTGGTCCGAGGTCGGAGCTGCACATCCGTCGCTGCTGGACCGGTTCGTCTTCATGACCGGGGGCGCCCAGACCGCGCAGGACGAGCAGTTCCTCGCGTCGGGCGTCGTGGAGGTCCTGCGCAAGCCGTTCTCGTCCGATGCGCTGCGGCGACTCGTCGCCTCGCGCATCGACGAGCGCCGGTAGCCTCGAGGCTAGCGTCGGCGCTGGCTCACTCCTGCAGCAGCAGCTCGGCGAGCGCGAGGATGTGCTCGCGGACCGTCGGCAACAGCGTGCGCACGATGGTGTCGTGGACGGCCGGCGGCAGCGAGGCGTCCTGCAGCGCGCGGTGGTAGGCCACGGCGAGCTCGACCTCGCCGTTCTGCAGCATCGCGATGTGATGCGCCGAGGGCGAGTCGACCTCGGTCGGCTCGGAGCACTCCTCGTCGCTGTGCCAGGGCCGCGAGCCCGCTCGACAGTGCTCCTCGAGCGCCTGCGCACTCGAGGCATGCGAGCCGCAGAGCTCGGCGAAGCGCTCGGCCGTCCACTCGCCCGCGCAGCGCCGCATGGCGAGCTCGTAGGTCAGAGCCGCAGCTCGCTCGGCATGCAGCAGCTTCACGAGCGACGGATTCGCCGGAACGACCGCGTCGGAGGCTTCGGCACCGACCGGGATTCGCAACACCCGTTCCATCGCCTCTTGACTAGCAGTTTCGTACCCACAGGCAAGACGAACGTTCGCGGCGAGAGCGACCGAAACCATCGTTGTCGAGCGCTCGGTCGGCTGGACCGGTAAACCCGCTGCGGCGGTGCGCCGGCGCCGTTCTCTTCGCGATCGCGCTCGACGAACGCCGTGATGACCCGTCGTCGTCGCGACCGGAGATGCGCTCGGACGATCGCCGCCAGGAGCGTCGTCACCGAGATCGCTCTCGTGCGCTCGCGCTAGTGCGACGCTCGGTCGCTTCCGGAGCATGCCTCCGCCAGAGCCTGCGCTTCGTCGCACTCCGCCTCCGACTCGTACATCGTGCTCACCGCGAGCTGCTCATCGTCCAACGCGTCGGCGGTGAAGTAGCGGAGCCCCGCTGACGTCGCGCACGACGAGACGCGCGTCGTGGGATGCCGCATTTTTGCACCGGGGCTTCGACCGGCGCTGTCCTGGCGTTTCCAAGCGAGAGCGCACCACACATCGGCGCACCATCGGAGCGGGTGACGTGGCCCCCGGATCTTCGTGGCTCGCGCGCGACCGACCCGCGTATCGTGGAGCTCGCGTGGTCAGCTCCGTCGACGCAGCCAGCCCGCCGCCCGAGGACGCGCTCGTCGGGCAGCTGTTCGCCGAGCGCTATCGCATCGAGGCGCAGCTCGGCGAAGGTGGCATGGGCACCGTGTACCGCGCCCACCACACCGGGCTCGACTGCCCGGTCGCGGTGAAGCTGCTGCATCCGGCGCTCACTTCCGATCCGGTCATCGCGCGTCGCTTCGATCGCGAGGCGCTGGCGCTGTCGAAGCTCGATCATCCCAACTGTCTGCGCGTGCTCGATGCCGGCACCTCGCCGGCGGGTGCGAAGTACATCGTGATGCCGCTGCTCGCCGGTCAAGAGCTGCGCGCGCTGCTCGACCGGCCGCTGCCGATCGCGCGCGCGATCGATATCACCGTCCAGATCCTGCGCGGGCTCGAGCACGCCCATCGGCGCGGGATGATCCATCGCGACCTCAAGCCCGAGAACGTGCTCGTCGTGCACGACGACGAGGGCCGCGAGCAGGCGAAGCTCGTCGACTTCGGCATCGTGAAGCTGCTCGTCGAGGATGCGGGTGTCGAGCCGCTGACGCGGGTCGGGCTCGTGTTCGGCACGCCGCGCTACATGAGCCCCGAGCAGGTGAGCGGCGGGAAGATCACCGAGCGCACGGATCTGTACGCCGTGGGCATCATCTTGTTCGAGTTGCTGGCGGGCACCGCTCCGTTCGATGCCGACGACGCGGGCATGCTCATGCGCATGCAGATCCTCGGTGACGTGCCGCCGCTGCCCGAGCACGTGCCGACGACCGTGGCCGAGGTCGTGCGCCGGCTGCTCGAGAAGTCGCCGAGCGATCGCTACGCGAGCGCCCGCGAGGTCCGCGAGGCGCTGGAATCGGCCATGCTCGCCGCACCCGGTCGCACGGTCGTCGCCGCGACGAACACCGATCCGCTCGGCGCCACCGTGGGCGCGGCGGCGGCGATCGGGGCGGCGCCGAACCTCGCGCGCGTGCCCGCCGCGCCTGTGGTGATGGTCGCTCCGCCCGCGCCCGCGCGACGACGCGCACTCGGCTCCTACGCCCCCGTCCTCGCTGCGGGCGTGCTCGCGCTCGTGGGGCTCACGATCGTGATCGCGCTGTGGCCCGACGAGGACGCGACGCCGTCGTCGAGTGCCCCCGGCGAGGTGCCCCTGGCCGCCATGCCCGCGGCGCTGCCCGTCGCGCCGGCACCGGTGGCCGGGGATCCGTCGCCAGTCGGCGGCGATCCGTCGCCGCCGCGCGACGACGCGGCGGTCAAACCCGCGCCGGCCAAGCCGTCGACGCGCAAGTCGTCCCCGCCGCGCGACAAGGACCGCGACCGCGGGCGCGGCAGGGGCAAGCACAAGGGCGACAAGAAGAAGGTCAAGCTCGGCAAGGGCTTCGAGATCGAATTCGACTGATCCCGCGCTCTACGTCGGACGCTGGAGTGCCCGCTTCAGCCGTCCGTGGCTACGCTCGTCGTCCGTGCCCCACCGTCTGCGTGCCTCCGTCTTGCGCTGTCTCCCGGCGTGCCTCGCCCTCGTCCCGGCGCACGCGCGTGCAGCCGAGACGATCGTCGTGCTCGACGGCGAGGTCCCCGAGGGCGCGCCCGATCACGTCTTCGTCGAGTTCGAGGTGCCGGCTGGCACGGTCGAGATCGAAGTGCGCCACGACGACATGTCTGCGGCCAACATCCTCGACTGGGGCTTGTACGACGCGGACGGCTTCCGCGGCTGGGGTGGCGGCAACGCCGAGCCGGCCGTGGTGGGCATCGACGCGGCGTCGCGCAGCTACGTGCCCGGGCCGATCGCGGCCGGCACGTGGCGCGTCGTGATCGGCAAGGCGAAGATCGCCCGTAGCCCGGCGATCTATCACGTCGAGGTGGTGCTCCGCGACGAGGCGACGCTGCCGCCCCAGCCCGAGCGTGCGCCGTACGAGCCCGCCGCCGCGCTCGTCGGCGAGGCACGCTGGTACGCCGGCGACTTCCACGTGCACTCGCGCGAGAGCGGCGACGCGCGCCCGGAGATCGCGGAGATCGCCACGTTCGCGCGCGGACGCGGCCTCGACTTCGTCGAGCTCTCGGACCACAACGTCGTCGGTCAGAGCGATTTCATCGGGGCGATCCAGCCCGAGCACCCCGAGCTGTTGCTCGTGCCGGGCATCGAGTTCACCACGTACGAGGGCCACGCGAACGCGATCGGTGCGACCGTGTGGGTCGATCACAAGATCGGCCAGCCCGACGTGACGATCGACGGCGCGATCGCGGCGATCCACGACCAGGGCGCGCTCGTGTCGATCAACCATCCGGCGCTCGCCATCGGCGACATCTGCATCGGCTGCGCGTGGGAGCACGACGTCGAGCCCGCGAGCATCGACGCCGTCGAGATCGCGACGACGGGGCTCGACCAGGCCGGCATGCTGTTCGACGACGCGGCGATCCAGTTCTGGGACGAGCTGTGCGATCAGGGCGCCCACGCGGCGGCGATCGGAGGCAGCGACGACCACAAGGCCGGCGTCGATCTCGGCGCGTTCCAGAGCCCCATCGGCGACCCGACGACGATGGTGTACGCGAGCGAGCTGTCGGTTGCGGCCCTGTTCGAAGGCATTCGGACGAGCCGCACGGTGGTGAAGCTGCAGGGCCCGGGTGACCCGATGGTCGAGCTCGTGCCCACGCGCGAGCGCGAGGGCGACACGGTCTACGCGGACGAGCCGGTCGCGTACGACGTCACGGTGACGGGTGGCGACGGGTTCCGTGTGCGAGCGGTCCGCGAGGGCGAGCCGGGGGCGGCGGTCGACGTCGTCGGCGATCCGTTCACGTGGTCGTTCGAGCTCGACTCCCCGGCCGAAGGCGAGACGCGCGTGCGCGTCGAGCTGCTCGACGGCGACACGCGCCGCGTGGTGACGAGCCACGTGTGGCAGCGCCGCTGCGAGGGTGAGCTGTGCAGCGATCCGGCGGGCACGACGGGCAGCGCCGACGACACGGGATCCACCACCACGGCCGCGACGTCGTCGACCGGAAGCGGACAGGGCGACGACACCGACGCATCGACCTCGTCGACGGGCTCGACCGGCGCGGCAGAGCCGGGCACAGGCGGCTGCGGCTGTCGCACACGATCGCAATCAGAACCCGCGCTCGCGGTCTTGCTCTTCGCGTCGGTGTGCATGCGCCGGCGCAGGCGGTCCTGAACGCGCGATTGCGCGGAGCCTTCGCGCCACGCTGCCGCACGACTGGCTGGCCACAACGCCTCGCTTCGCGTGGCGCATTCGCGACCGAGACGGCGTTTCGTTGCGGAATGCGCCCGGTACGCCGGGTGCACTCGACGCCGCACCATGACACTCCGAAGCACGCCGATGATGAAGCCGCCGCTGCACCTCGCGACCAGCGGACCGCCGATCGTTCTCCTCTCGCTCGTTTTCGCGTGTGGGCAGAGCGATGGGGATCCGTCCGCCGATACCGATGCGATGGACAGTGGGGATGCAGCGACGCAGGACGCGAGCGCGACCCAGGATGACAGCCCGACGGGCGATCCGGATGCGACGGCGAGCGCCGATGCGAGCGCCGATGCGACCGCCGACGACACCGGCCCGACGACCGACGCGAGCTCGACCGAGACGGGTGACACGGCGTCCGCGGTGGATCTCGGCATGGCGGGCGAGTTCGCCATCCTCGCGAAGAGTGGGATCTCCGCGGTGCCGCCTTGCGCCATCACAGGTGACCTCGGCCTCAGTCCGGCGGCCGCGACGTTCATCACCGGCTTCTCGTTGATGGCCGATCCGACCAACGTCTTTTCGACCTCCGCCCAGGTGACCGGCAACGTGTACGCGGCCGACTACGAGCCCCCGACGCCCGCGAACCTGACGACCGCGATCGGCGACATGGAGCTGGCGTTCACCGACGCCGCCGGCCGTGCGGCCGACGTGACCGAGCTGGGCGCCGGCGACATCGGCGGGATGACGCTCGAGCCCGGCGTCTACAAGTGGGGCACGGGGCTCCTCGTGCCGACCGACGTCACGCTCGACGGCAGCGCGACGGATGTATGGATCTTCCAGATCGCGCAGGATCTCACGGTGAGCGGCGGGGTGAACGTGGTGCTGAGCGGCGGCGCAGTGCCGCAGAACGTTTTCTGGCAGGTCGCAGGGCTCGTGGACGTCGGCACTACCGCGCACATCGAAGGTGTCGTCCTGACCCAGACCTCGATCACGCTGCACACCGGCGCATCGATCGACGGGCGCCTCTTCGCACAGACGGCCGTGGATCTCGATGCCAACACCGTGGTCGCGCCGGCCGATTGATTGTTTGCGGGCGTGACCCCGCAGCGCCGGTGTCCGGGCGCACCGAGATAGCAGCTGGCGAACGCGTGAACGCGAGTCAGACCGACTGGCGTGGCCCGCCCGACGCACACCTTGCTGCTCGTCGACGACGATCCCCGCAACGTCACCGCGCTCGTGGCGCTGCTCGAGTCGACCGGACACCGGCTCGTCCATGCGAACGACGGCCCGAGCGCGCTGGATCTGTTCGAGCGCGAGGCACCCGACATCGTGCTCTGCGATCTCGTCATGCACGGCATGGACGGCCTCGAGGTGTTGCGCCGGATCCGTGGGCATCGCGAGCGCGGGCACACCCCGGTCATCCTGATCACCGCGTACGGCGAGCGCGAGCCCCGGCTCCGCGCGCTCGAAGCGGGGGTCGACGAGTTCCTCGAGAAGCCGATCGACGCGGCGATCCTCCGCGCTCGCATCAACACGCTCCTGCGCCTGAAGTCGTCGCGTGACGACCTCACGGCCCGCCACGCGGCACTGCAGCGGCTGCAACGCGAGCAGCGCGAGGTCCTCGACGTCCTCGTCAACGACGTGACGAGCACGATCGAGGGACTGCGGACCTCGGTCGACTGGCTCGACACGTATGCCGACGCCGGCCCGGGCGCGGTGCGCCAGGCGGTGTCGGGGATGCACGCGGGCCTGGGGCGCTTGTCGACGATCGTGAACGACCTCTCGTGGGTGTCGTGGCTCGACGCGTCGGCGTTTCCGGTGGCACTCGGCGCGGTGGCGCTCGACGTGCTGCTCGGCCGCGCCGTGGCCCGATTCGAGCCCGACGCCGCCCAGCGCGGCATCGATCTGCAGGCCTCGGTCGCCGCACGGATCGTGGTGACCGCCGACGAGCGATTGCTGCGGCGCGTGATCGAGAACCTCCTCGACAACGCCCTGCGCTACACGCCGCGGGGCGGTCGCGTGCGCGTCGAGGCCCGCCAGGCCGGGAGGCCCGAGATCTCGGTGTGCAACCAAGGCCCGCCGATCCCGGCCGCCGAGCGCCAGCGGATCTTCGACAAGTTCGCGCGCCGCTCGGCCGAGCCGGCGACGCCGGGCCACCCCGGGCTCGGCTTGTACTTCTGCCGGCGCGCGCTCGACGTGCAGGGGGCCGAGATCGAAGCCACCGAGGAGCCCGGCTGGCCCGCGGCCTTCGTGATTCGATTCGGCACCACCGCGACCACGAGCTCCCGCGGCCTGCTCGACTCGCGATCACCGGCGCACTGATCGTCGTCCCCACCACTCGCGCATCGCGTCCCAGGCCGAGCTCCCGGCCGGCTGACGGGCCCGCGCCGTGGGTGGGATCGCTCGTATCGCCGCGGCGAGCTCCGCCATGCTCTGGAATCGCCGCGCCGGATCCTTCTCGAGCGCCTTGCCGAGCAGCGCCGAGACGGCAGGCGCGATGGTCGGCTCGTGCGAGCGAGGTGGCGGTGCATGGCCGTAGAGCTGGCGGCTGATCACGTCCTGGCGCGACTTGCCCTCGAACGGTAGGTGCCCGGTCAGGAGCGCGTAGAGAACACATCCGGTCGAGTAGACGTCCGTGCGCGGATCGGCGTCGCTCGTGCGGCGGGCCTGCTCGGGGGCCATGAACGCCGGCGTGCCGAACACCTGGAGCTCCGTGGTGAGCCGGAAGTTGCACTGACGATCGCGCGTGGTCGACAGCTTGGCGATGCCGAAGTCGAGGAGCTTGATGTAGTCGGAGTTGCCGTCGCGATGCATGCGCAGGCAGTTGCCGAGCGTGACGTCGCGGTGCACGACGCCGTGGTCGTGCGCGGCACCGAGCGCACTGCAGATCTGCAGCGCCATGCCGCGTACACGCGACCACGGCAGCGCGCCCTCACGCCCCACGAGCGCGGCGAGATCCTCGCCCTCGAGCAGCTCCATCACCATGAAGACGACGCCGTCCTCGGCGATGCCGAAGTCGAGCGTCTCGATCACGTGCTCGTGACGCACGCGCGCGGATGCCTTCGCCTCGCGCAGGAACCGCTGCGTCGCGTCCTCGTCCGTGGCGAAGCACGAGCGCAGCACCTTCACCGCGACCGTGCCGCCGAGCAGGACGTGACGCGCGGCATAGATGACCGACATGCCGCCCTTGCCGATCGGATGCTCGAGCCGGTAGCGCCCGAGCAGCGTCACGCCTTGCAACATCGCGGCGTCGTCACTCGCGCTGCCGGCCGGGAGGGTGACGAGTCGCTCGGTGCTGGCGCGGATGGACGAGGTAGTCACTTCGCCGCTCCACTCGACGACCGCCGTGCGTCGGCGTCATGGCCAACCTACGCCGGCGTTCGCCGCGTTCAAGTGGGGCGAAGCACGCCGACGACGGCGCCGTGGGGCGTGGCGCGCCGCGCCGTGGTCAGCTCGACAACGACGGCGGTGGCTCGTTGATGCGCACCCAGTAGTTGCCGAGGCCGCGCGTGACTTCGACGAACGCACCGACGTCGCTGGGCTTCACGACGTAGCCGTCCGCACCGGCGTCGTATCCGGCGAGCAGGTCGGCCTGACGGCGCGAGGCGGTCAACAACACCACCGACAACAGTCGTGTCGCCGGGTCGGCTCGGATCTGGCGCAGCACCTCGAAACCGTTCACGTTCGGCAGCGAGATGTCGAGCAGCACGAGCACTGGTTGATCCGCGACGTCGCGATGCTTCCAGTCGCCGAGCCCGAACAGGTAGTCGAGCGCCTCGCCGCCATCGCGGACCACTACGACCTCGTTGCGCACGCCGGATCCGGACAGGGCCCGACGCACGAGTGTCTCGTCGTCGCGGTCGTCTTCGACGAGCAGGATGGGTCGCTGCAACATGCAGCGAATTTAGATGGTGGACGGCTGCTTGCGAAGCACCGCGACGCGCGCGTGGCGCGACCCCCTTGCGCGACGTTTCTCGCGCCGACCACGAGCGCGCGCAATTGCGCGCATCCGGTGGTCAGCGGTGCCGTTGGCGCCGAGGCCACGCGACTCGGGCCGTTGCGGGCGTCTCGACTGCCTCAGGCCAGGGCGCGACACGCTTCGCGATGCCGCTCGCCGACGGCCGCCCGGTCGCGCGTCTCCGGGAACGCGGCACTGTGGCGCAGGATCATGTCGGCCTGCAGGCGGAGCGCGCCGCGCTGCTCGGGCCTCGCGGCGGGGGCGATGCGACCGATCGCCTCGAGCAGTCGCATCGTCACGGG
>Ga0105107_10003666_pt1 | contig 10240 bp, 8 predicted proteins | sample PPLLaktember2015_6_FD_79335 | JGI IMG/M metagenome (GOLD analysis project Ga0105107, IMG submission 79335) | Freshwater sediment microbial communities from Prairie Pothole Lake near Jamestown, North Dakota, USA - PPLs Lake P8 Core (1) Depth... | ecosystem: Environmental > Aquatic > Freshwater >...
AGCGGCTGGCTCCAATCAAGATCAGGGGGCTTCCGGGTGCTCAAAATCCTGGACGATGAATCGACGATCCGACGGTGCCAGCGCCAGCTCATCCGGGCGCTGCGGCCCTTTGTGACCGATCGGATTGCCGTAAAGATCGGCCATCCCGGCGAGAGTTTGCGGGCGAAGATCTTCTGGGCCGGCGAGCCCGGCATCTGGTTTCACGCCCGGACCGTCGCCGGCGACCGTTATCGGAATGCCTTCGGGCTCGGCAGGCCCCCCGACGGCGGCGCAGTTTCCAGCACGATCGAAATCAATGTTCCGACGGGCGGCCTCGACCGCAAGATCGGCGGGGCCTTTGCCCGGGATGATGCGGGGAGGGTGTTCCTCATCCACCGCGGCAAGATCGGGGGCAGACGAGGTGTCGGAAAATTCCTTTTCGAGGCCCATTACCGGGGTGTCTGGAGTGAGGTCGAGGACGGCAACACCCGCAGCGCCGTCGTGGTGATCGGAGATCTGCAGTCCCGTCACTTCGTCAGACAGCTTGCACAATTCGTCCGGAAGGTCGATGCCATCAAGGACCTGGGGGCCGATGACGATCCGCAGGCGCGGATTTTTTTCGACGATGAGCGTTTTCGCGCGGAGTTTATCGGCGGCCGGGTTGTCCAGGAAAGGCGGGATTATGCCGCGGAATGTGATCGTGACCTCGCCGCCCTGGACCTGGCCCACCGGCTGAAAGACATGGGGGCCCGGGTGGGGATCGGCGCCGGCGGAGAAATCTTCACCCGCGATGCGGCCGGGCAGATCTCCGCTATCTTTGAAGTTGCCCCGGGGGCAGTCCCGGCGGACCTGGAGCAGGGCGTGGCAAGGCTTCTGCTCCGGAGCGTCAGGCTTTTGCAGGAGCCCCGGCGGATTCTCGTCGTTCCGGGAGAGCTGGGACGCGAGCAGAAAGCGATGTTTCTGAAACTTGGAATCCATGTCATTTTCTGCGCCTGGGAAAAAGGGACCGCGGTATTTGACGGCCTTGAGGAAGGGGACCAGGGACGAGGGGGTAGGGACGAGGAAGAAATGCATGAGTGAAGAGAAAGGACTTTGGGATTCAGGATGCACGATTCTGGCCGCGAAGCGGCTGTCTGAACCCTGAAGCCTGCAGCCTGTAGCCTGTAGTCTTCGCGAAGCGCGGGGCGAATTGCAACTCATAACAGGTTAACCGTTTACAAGGAAAACATTCGAGGAGAGTTGATATGGACTGGGGGATGAAGAACAGGATGTCTCAGCTTTTCCGGAACGGGCGCTGCCTGTTTCTGCCGATCGACCACGGGTATTTCCAGGGGCCTACCTCATGCCTGGAAAAGCCGGGGGAGACCATCGCGCCGCTTCTGCCCTGGTGCGAGGCCCTTTTCGTCACACGCGGCGTGTTGAGAAATTGCGTCGTCCCTGCGGGGAGCAAGCCCATCATCCTCCGGGTGTCGGGAGGCACAAGCGTCATCGGCCAGGACCTTGCCAATGAGGCGCTGACCACGTCCATCGAAGAGATCGTGCGGCTCAATGCAGCAGCCGTCGGGGTCTCGATCTTCGTGGGCAGCGATTACGAGCACGAGTCGCTGATGAACCTGGCCGACCTGGTGAACGACTGCGAGGACTTCGGGATCCCCGTGATGGCCGTCACCGCCGTCGGCAAGGAGCTCGAGCAGAGGGAGGCCCGCTACCTGGCCTTAAGCTCCCGGATTGCCGCCGAGCTGGGGGCCCGCGTCGTCAAGACCTACTGGTGCAAGAGCTTTGACAAGGTGGTGGAAGGCTGCCCCGTCCCCGTCGTCATGGCCGGAGGCCCCAAGTGCGAAACCGAGATGGAGGTGCTGGCCTTCGTTCACGACGGCATGAAGCGGGGCGCCGTCGGAGTCAACCTGGGGCGAAACATCTGGCAGAGCCCGAATCCCGTGCCCATGATCCGGGCCCTCGGTGCGATCATCCACGAGAAGGCGTCGGTGAAGCAGGCGCTTGATCTTTTCCAGTCGGTGAAGGCGGACATGGCGAAGGGCAGGAAGAAAGGAAACAGGGTATAGGGTATAGGGAAGGCACTACAGATTATTTTGTATAGACGGAATCTTTTTCCTTCCCGATACCCGATCCCCGAGACCCGATCCCCGTTGCCCCATGACCAGATAGACCAAAAAGACTAGATAGACCAGATAGACAATGAAAGTTGCCGTCTACTACAACAACCATGACATCCGCGTCGAAGAACGGCCCGTTCCCCGGATCGGACCGGGGGAGCTGCTCGTCAAGGTGATGGCCAGCGGCATCTGCGGCAGCGACGTCATGGAGTGGTACCGGATCAAGAAGGCCCCCATCATCCTCGGCCACGAGATCAGCGGAGTCATTGTCGAAAAGGACGCCGCCGTAGAGCGCTACCGGACCGGCGACCGTGTTTTCGTCTCCCATCACATTCCCTGCAATACCTGCTATTACTGTCTCAAGGGGAGCCACACGGCCTGCGAGACGCTGCACACGACCAATTACGACCCGGGGGGGTTCAGCGAGTACCTGCGCGTCCCCGCCCTGAATGTCGACCGCGGTGTCTTTATCCTCCCCGACGACGTTTCGTTCGATCAGGGCGTATTTGTCGAGCCCCTTGCCTGCGTCGTGCGCGGCCAGCGGCTCGCCGGGCTGCAGCCGGCTCAGAGCGTGCTCATTCTCGGCAGCGGCATTTCGGGGCTCCTTCATCTCATGCTGGCAAAGGCTCTCGGTGCAGGGCGGATTGTGACGACCGATATCAGCGAGCGCCGTCTCCGCGCGGCGATGGGTCTCGGAGCCGATGCGGCGATTCACGCCTCCGAGGACGTCCCCGCCCGGTTCAGGGTCCTGAACGGAGGCAGACCCGCCGACCTGGTCATCGTCTGCGCGGGTGCCCTTTCCGCATACCGGCAGGCCCTGCATTCGGTTGACCGGGGCGGCACCGTCCTGTGCTTTGCCCCTACGGACCCCGACGTAGAACTGCCCGTGCCGGTCAACGATTTCTGGCGCAACGAGATCCGGGTGCTCCCCTCTTACGGCAACGCCCCCCATGACGCCGCAGTGGCGATCGAACTGATCCGCTCGGGGCGCGTACCCGTTGAAAAAATGATCACCCACCGCCTGAGCCTTGCCGAGGCGGGTCTCGGCTTCAAGCTTGTGGCCGAAGCCGGCGAGGCGATCAAGGTCATCCTCTACCCCTTCGCCGTGAGGGGCGAATGTACGCCCCACAATGTGTGGATTTGAAGCTTCGCCACAGGTAAGACTGCCAACGGACATGCCCAAAGAGATCACCCACTGGCTTATCGCCGAAGCCGTGTCGAAGCGACTCGAGGGGAGCTTTCTCGAGGAGCCCCTGCGCCGCAACCCGAACCTGCTTCACATCGGGGCCATCATTCACGATGCCCCCTATTACTATCTGAAAGGCGACTTCGATTCGAGATTCGGTTCCCTTCCGACCAGGCTTCATGGAACCGTTGAAGATGCCGTCGAACTGATCGAGTCGCTTCTGCGATACCTGTTGGGGCTTCCGGAAGAGTTGAAGGAGCAGCTGACAGCCGTCCTGGTCGGACTCATCACCCACCTTTATGCCGATGCGCTGATGCACCCCCTGATCTTTTATCTCACCGGGCCCTATGATGCACGGGACCTCAGGCGCAGGACCGCCGCGCGGCAGGATCACCGGATGCTGGAGACGCTCATCGACATGTGTCTGGCAGGCGGCTATCGCAGGGTGCGGGGGCATTCGCTTGCCGCGTTCCTCCGGGATGCCGAGTTGCCCCTGCTTCAACTGCACGATCACCTGGACAAGACCTGGCTTCGCGATGAGGACACGCAGCGCTTTGCCGAGGGCCTGTTGTCATCCTTCCGGCTGTTTTCCTTCATGCAGTCCCTCTGCCGGAACCGCCTGGCCGGGCGCCTCGCCCCGTTTCTGCTCGCCGTCTCTCCGCCGCAGGTCCGGGCGGTCCTCGCCCTGGTCTATTCGCCGCGGCTCATGGGCCATTGCTGGAGGATCGAGGGGGCGATCCCCTGCCGGCACCCGTCGACGGGAGAGGTCCGCAGCCAAAGCATTCGCGCCCTCTTTCAGGATGCCGTTGAACGCAGTGTCGAGTTCTGCCTGGGGCTCGAGCCCGTGCTCGCGTCGGGGACCGCTGCCCCGGGGGCCTGGAGCCTTCCCCCGGTGGACCCTTCCCTCGGTCTCGGCCCTGGTGGGTCCCTGCGGTTTTTCGCCCCGGGAAGGTTTTTCGACTGACGGCATCCCTTCCGGAATTTCTATTTGCAAAAGCGGGAGTACGTTATTAGTTTATAGAGGGATTGCAATTGCCGCCGAGGCCTCTCGCGAAGCTTCGCCATCCCCGGGGACAGAACGGAATTCCATGACGCTGTTTTTGCTCATCTTCTTCTTGATATACGGCCTGATGCAGGGATACGTCTTTCTCAAGGCAAGGGCCGCTTTCCCCTTCGGCCCCGCTGTGGGCATCCCGCTTGCTCTTTTTGTGCTTTTCATGATGCTGGCCCCCGTCGCGACCCGCATTCTGGAGAAACAGGGGGCCGAGGCGGCCGCAAGGGCGCTCTCCTGGGGAGGATATCTCTGGCTGGCATTTTTGTTCCTCCTGGTCATGGCGCTGCTTTCCTTTGATCTATACCGGGGCCTGATTACGCTTGCCGGGCTTGTCGCCCGGAAGGATCTTTCGCGTTTCGTGCCGGGGGCGAGGGCCGCCTTGCTCGTTCCGCTCGTTCTTTCCGTTGCCGCGACGGCTTATGGATACTTCGAGGCCCTTCACATCCGGGCGGAACGGGTCGTGATCGAGACGGACCGGCTCCCGGACGGTGTCGATCGCCTCAAGATTTGTCAGATCACCGATGTCCACCTCGGCCTCATCGTTCGCGAGGAGCGGCTCGCACGGATGCTTGACGTTGTGAGGAAAGAAAGTCCCGACATACTCGTCTCCACGGGGGATCTCGTAGACGGGTCGCTGGATCAGCTGCCGGGGCTTCTGGATCAGTTGCGGGATATCAAACCCGCCTGGGGCAAGTACGCCGTGACGGGAAATCATGAGTTCTATGTGGGTCTCGATGCGGCGCTTTCCTTCACGGGGCAGGCAGGCTTCGAGATTCTTCGGGGGGAGAGCCGTGATGTCGGCGGGGTGCTGACGATTGCCGGCGTCGACGACCCGGCAGGGATGGGTTTCGGGCTGAGAGGCCGCAGCAACGGGGAAAAGGATGTTCTTCAGGGACTGCCCCGGGACCGTTTCGTCCTCTTCCTCAAACACCGGCCGGTCATAGAGGAGGAATCCCTGGGTCTCTTCGATCTGCAGCTCTCCGGCCATACCCACCGGGGGCAGATCTTCCCCTTCAACCATATCGTCGGGCTGTATTTCCCCAGGTCAAGCGGGCTCCACGACCTGGGGCACTCCCATGTTTACGTGAGCCGCGGCTCGGGGACGTGGGGCCCCCCCGTCCGGTTCCTGGCGCCGCCGGAGGTGACGGTCATCGAGCTGGTCAGAAAAAAGCCCGGCGGAAACAAGGGAGGAGCCACAGATGGCCGATAAGATACTGAGTGCATCCGACATCGAGCACATCCGGGCGCGGGGCATCACCGAGGAGAAGGTCCTGCATCAGATCGATCTCTGCCGACTTGGGGTGGTGACCGTGACCCTCGAGCGGCCGGCGACGGTCGGCGACGGGATCATCCGGGTCGCCGACGAAGAGCGGGAGAGCCTTGTGCCCCTCCACGACGAGGCGGCGAGGGCCGGGCGATGCCTGAAGTTTGTCCCTGCATCGGGTGCCGCCACGCGCATGTTCAGGGAGTGGCACGATGTATTGAACCGGGGCGGATTCGAAACCCGCGAGGATTTCGAGGCCTTTGCGGCAAGTCTGCCCCGTTATGCTTTTTATGGGGACCTGGGCGCAGCGCTTTCCGGGGCCGGCCATGATCTCGCAGATCTTGTCGCCCGGGGCCGGGGACTGGAGCTCCTCGATTTCATCCTCAACGACAAGGGACTTCATTACGCATGGAAACCCAAGGCGCTCCTGAAGTTCCACCAGTACGATGACAGCGCGCGGACGGCCCTCGAGGAGCACCTCGTGGAGGCGGCCCTCTACGCGAAGGACGGCAACGGCCTGTGCCGGATCCACTTCACCGTCTCCGAGGAGCACCTGGAACCGGTGAAAAAACTCCTGGGCCGGGTCACCGGCCTCTATGAGAAGCGCTTCGGCGTGCGATTCCAGATCGGGCTTTCCATCCAGAGCGAATCGACGGATACGATCGCCGTGGATCTCGAAAACCGTCCCTTCCGGGACCGCAACGGGCGGCTCCTTTTCCGGCCGGGGGGGCACGGTGCCCTGCTCTACAATCTCGACGGCATCGACGGGGACATCGTTTTCATCAAGAACATCGACAATATCGTTCCCGACCGGCTCAAGGACACGACGGTCCTGTACAAGAAAATTCTCGGCGGGTACCTGGTCGGTCTGCAGCGGCAGCTCTTCGATCACCTGCAGGCGCTGTCGGGGCAGTCAGCGGGGGAACGTGTCATCGGCGGGGCTGCCCGCTTTGCCACGGATCGGCTCAGTTGCGCTCTGCCGCCCGGCTTCGAGGGGCGGCCGCTCGACGAGCGGAGGCAGGTCCTGATCGGGAAGCTCAACAGGCCCCTTCGCGTCTGCGGGATGGTGAAAAACGAGGGGGAACCGGGGGGCGGGCCCTTCTGGGTGGCCGGTAAGAACGGTGAAAGCTCCCTGCAGATCGTCGAGGAAGTCCAGGTGGACAGGAGCCGGGGAAACCAGGGGGCCCTCTGGGCGTCATCGACTCACTTCAACCCCGTCGATCTGGTCTGCGGCATCCGCGATTTCAGGGGGCGCAAATTCGATCTCGAGCGCTTCGTCGACGCAGAACAGGTCTTCATCTCGACGAAATCCCACGAGGGCTGCGACATCAAGGCGCTCGAGCTCCCCGGGCTCTGGAACGGATCGATGGCCGACTGGCACACCGTCTTAGTCGAAATCCCCGTCGAGACCTTCAACCCCGTAAAGACCATCGAGGATCTGCTGCGCCCCACGCACCTTCCCTGAAGGCGAGGTTCAAGGTTAAAGGATAAAGGTCAAAGGGTAAAAAAGGATCGGAATGCCTCCCGATCCTTTTCTTTCTCTACCCGATACCCTAGACCCTAGACCCGATCCCCTGATTTCAGATCATCCTTCCCTGCAGCTCCGCCCGATTCACCGGTTTGACGACGATAAGGCTCGTTTCGCCTCCCTGCCGGCACTTCACGGTCACTTCCTCCGCGTCCTTCGGGGTGTCTCCATAAGCGGCGCAGATGGCGGCCGCCTCCCGGCGCATCTCCTCCGGACCGTCTGCGGGGAGGGCGCAGAGTGGACCCGGGAAATCTCTCATCTGGAAAACGGCGTCACGATCCTCGATCAGGGTTTCCAGCGCCTGGTTGTCCCGCTTGTTTCTCCCGACGATGACCTTGTGCCGCTCATCGAGCCGGATGTGCCGCCCCACCTTCAGAAGCTCCAGGTCCCGCGGTGTGAAATCGGGGTGGTGGGCGAAGAGGTCCTTCAGGCGCTTTGAGAACATGGAGTCTGTCAGCGGGCATCCGCCTGCGGGGTTGGAATATTCCTTGATCCCGTAGCGCTCGGCCATCTCCATCTGTCGCTTCCGGCCCCGGCCCGAGATGTCGAGGAGCCGCGCCCGGTCCACCTTGCCTTCCTTCTCCGGAAGGGTTTCGGGCAGGAGCCTCGCAGAGAGCGGCCGGAGGATAGAATCGGCCCAGCCGGAGTTCTTCGCCACGACCTGCAGCATCTGGCGGCTCTGCGACATGGGCCGCTGTCCCAGGACCTCGCCGGTAAAGATGAAATCGTATCCCTTCTCCTGCATTTGTTCCCCCGCGATCTTGAGCATGAGGGTGTGACAGTCGATGCAGGGATTCATGTTCTTCCCGTAACCGTATCTCGGGGCCCTGACGACGGCGAGGTGCACCTCGGTGATGTCGAGGATCTCGAGCGGCAGGTCGATCATGCGGGCCGCCGCTCTCGGTTTCTCGGCCCCGAAGAACGGGGTGCGGAAGGTAAGTCCCAGGACCTCGATCCCCTGCTCCCGGATCAGCTGGACCGAGACGAGGCTGTCGAGCCCGCCTGAAAAAAGAGATATGGCCCTGACGGGCTTCTTCGTTTCTGTTGAAGACAATATCTTTCAACCCTTCGTTTTCTTCTCTTCTTAACTTCCGATCTTCTTAACTTCCGTCTTTTGAACGTCTCAGTAGCGGACAAGCCGGCGGTTCCAGCGCTCGCGGATGAATGCGCAGAGATCCCGGTCCGCATCGGAGGGGATGAGATAGAGCGTGCCCTTTTCCGATGTGACCCGGATCACGCCGAGCGTCAGGATCCATCGGGTCGGGCTGCCTTCTTCGGGCGGCCTGAATTCGTCTGTTTCCGGCACGTAGGGGATATCGAGCCCTTTGAGGACCTTCTCCAGAACCGCCCTTCGTTCGTCGTCGCCGGCGATCTGCACAAGGCCCATGCCTCTTTCATGGAGCTTGACCTGGAAGGGCGACGGCAGGTCCCCGAAGTGGATGACAACCGTCCGGGCACCGATTCTCACGGAGTAGTCCGTTCGGATCGCAAGCGGGGAGGCGTCTTGTGCGGTGTCAGAGACAGCGATCCGCTGGTCTTTCGCGTACGTGTACCCCAGTGTGTCCAGCAGCGAACCGACAAAGGCCCGGTTTCCGCCGGCATCCAGAGAGGGGATGTCGCGGGCGGCCTGGGGCGCATGCCTGACGCGAGCGGCCCCGGTTTCCTCGTCGATCTCGAGGACGGGAACACCTTTTTTCTCGGCGAACCGGGTGACGGGCTCCGGGATCGGCTCGGATCGACCGGATGTTCTGCAGATGCCGTAGAGGGTGTTTTCCTGCCCGTCGGGTCCCTTGCGGGAAAGGATCCAGTCCACCCGGAGTTTCAGCGCCGGCGAGGTCCCGATATCCAGCGTCCCTTCGTGTCTGCGGAAGGTGTAGTCCCGCGAGGCCGCGAAGATGCCGGCGAGCGCCGAAAAGACGCCTTCCGTGCCGCCGTCGCGGATGACGGAGAAATTCGCCCAGCGCGACCGCACGAGGCTGACCGTGTCGGCTGGAATCCGGCGTCCGAAGTCCAGGAAGATCCGGCTGCCGTCGGCAAGCTCCGCCATGGGGATGTCGGCACAGTCGACGGCCAGGTGCTCCTCTTCGGTGAGCGGGATGAAAACCTTTCCGCCGCGGACGACCGTCCCGCCGGACTGCCTGACGACCGCCGCGATGATGTCGAGGTCACGGTCGGTGGGCCGAAACATGCGGGCGTCCATCTGCGTCGCATCGGCCTCTGCCGGGACGGCGGCCTGCTCGACGGGCCGGGGATTCGATTCGCCCCTGTCGGGCAGGATCAGCGTCTGGCCGGGATAAATCCGGTTTGCGTTGACGAGTTCCGGGTTTAGCGTTTTCGTCAGCCCGATCCACCGGGCCATCTCTGCCGCGGGGACTCCCAGCCTTTCATGGAGGATGGCCGAAAGAGAGTCGCCCTTCCTGACGACATAGCCCGTTTTCCCGGGCTCGGCGGCAATCCGGGGCAGGGCGATCTTCTGTCCCGGGTAGATCCTGTTGACATTGCGGATCTGCGGGTTGAGCTTTCTCACGAGGCGGGAGACCGAGGCGGACTCGGAGGCCGGCTTTCCCAGCTTGCGGCGGATGATCGTCGAAAGGTTGTCCCCCTTCTGCACAATGTAGACGGATGGCCTGTCCTTTGCCGTCCCCTTCTTTCGCAGAACGAGATGAGCCGTATCCTCCTGTGCCTGTGCCGTTGCAGCCAGGAAAAGAGAGGCGAGCCCTGCCAGGAATACGGCGACGAAAACGAACCTCAATGTCCGTGACTGCATGGTACGGGATCCTCCCTGACGGCGCTGAAGCGTGCCGTATCCTACTTGAGGGAGGCATGATTGTCAAACCGGGGAGGAAAAAAAGAGCCGTGGCTCTTTACGAGCCACGGCTCCCTTAGAATTGCGCTGGGCGCTGGAGGATTACAGACCGCTCTTGAAGTTGTCTCTCATCAGCTCGCGGGCGATGATCATCCGGCGGATTTCGGAAGTGCCGGCGCCGATTTCCCACAGCTTCTGATCCAGGAAGTGCCGGGTCACACCGTACTCGGTGCAGTATCCGTAACCGCCGTGGATCTGGATGGCATCGAGACCGATCTTGGTTCCCATCTCGCCGCAGTACAGCAGGGA
>Ga0105107_10003668_pt1 | contig 10238 bp, 5 predicted proteins | sample PPLLaktember2015_6_FD_79335 | JGI IMG/M metagenome (GOLD analysis project Ga0105107, IMG submission 79335) | Freshwater sediment microbial communities from Prairie Pothole Lake near Jamestown, North Dakota, USA - PPLs Lake P8 Core (1) Depth... | ecosystem: Environmental > Aquatic > Freshwater >...
GCAATTCCTCTTCCAGACCCGCCACCTGCGGGTCGGGGTTTTTCTCGTTTAGGGGGCGCAGCAGGGCTTTCTTGGCGATCAGAGCCGCCTGTTCGAAGGTGCCCCCGATGCCGACGCCGACCACGACGGGGGGACAGGGATTGGACCCGGCCTGTTTGACCCATTCGACGACCCGTTTCTTGATCCCTTCGATCCCATCCGACGGGGTCATCATGTTAACCGTAGACATGTTTTCGCTGCCTCCCCCCTTGGGGGCCACGGTGATTTTCATTTTGTCGCCCGGCACCAACTCCAAATGGATGATGGCCGGGGTATTGTCCTTGGTGTTCGCCCGGGTGAAGCAATGGCAGGCGGATTTCCGCAGGTAGCCCTCCTTGTATCCCTGCCGGACTCCTTCGTGGATGGCCTGGTTGAAATCGCCCCCCACGATGTGCGCCTCCTGGCCCAACTCCACAAAGACGACCGCCAATCCCGTGTCCTGGCACATGGCCACCTGCTCTTCCCGGGCGATGCGGGCATTCTCCTTGAGCTGCTGGAAGATCTCCTTGCCGACGGCGGACTCCTCCGCCTGCTCGCCGCGGTCGAAAGCCTTCAGCACATCTTCCCCTAAATAGAAATTGGCGTCGATGCAAAGTTTTTTTACGGTTTCAGCAATCTGGCTGACGGGGATTTCTCTCATCGTAACCTCCTTGCGGATCCAAAAAATAACCGGAGCAGCGAAGCCCGCCGGCTCCTCCCCGGAAGGAGAAACCGGCGTTAGGACTTCTTTGGGAGAGAGGTCTATTCTTTGTAGGCCGGGATCAGACCTTTTTCCATCAGGAGCTGGGTCTCCTGCCGCGATTTCCGGATGATATCCGAGGCTTTTTTATAAAGCTGCTCCTTGCTCAACGTAACCCGGGCCACCTTCTGTTCAATCGCCTTTAGGGCTACCGCCACGGCCTGCCGCGGGAAGACTTCCCATTCATCCATGGTGGGGAGTAAATAATCATCCCGAAGCCCCTTGTCTTCGGCGCATTTGGCCAATTCCAGAGCGGAGGCGATGCACATTTCGTCGGTGATGGTCTTGGCCATAACATCCAGAGTGCCCCGGAAGATGGCCGGGAAGCAGAGCGAGTTGTTGACCTGGTTGGGAAAATCCGACCGCCCGGTGGCGACGATTCGGGCCCCCGCCTCCTTGGCATCCCAGGGATAAATTTCCGGGATCGGGTTCGCGCAGGCAAAGACAATGGCGTCTTTCGCCATCTTCTTGATCCATTCCTTTTTGATCACATCCGGGCCGGGTTTGGCCAGGGCGATGACCGCGTCGGCGCCCTCCATGGCTTCGGCAATTCCGCCTTGGCGCTGCTCGGCGTTGGTGATCTGGCAAAAATGCCATTTCTCCTTGAAATCCTTCTGCAGTTCCGTTCGGCCCTTGTGCAGCGTATGCTTGGAGTCCACCATGATCAATTTCCCCGGGTCCGCTCCGGCGGCGATAATGATCCGGGCGGTGGCAATGTTGGCCGCCCCCGAACCGACCATCGCGATCCGGGCCTTATCCAGTTTCTTGCCCACGATCTTCAGGGCATTGACTAAACCCGCCAAAGTCACGGCCGCGGTTCCCTGCTGGTCGTCATGCCACACCGGGATCTTGGCTTCCTTCCGGAGGGTATCGAGAATATAGAAGCATTTGGGTTGAGAAAAATCTTCCAGGTTGATGCCGCCAAAACAGGGGGAAATCAGCTTGACCGTTTTGATGATGTCATCGGGGTCCTTGGTGTCCAGGCAAATGGGCCAGGCGTCCACTCCGCCCAGATATTTGAACAGAATGGCTTTCCCCTCCATCACCGGGATCGCCGCTTCCGGGCCGATGTCGCCCAAACCCAGCACCCGCGTTCCATCCGAAACCACCGCCACCATATTCGCCTTGTTGGTATGCTCGAAAACTTTCTCGGGGTGGGCCTCGATATCCCGGCAAGCGGCCGCCACCCCGGGCGTGTACCAGATGGCAAAATCACTGAAGTCGCGCACGGCGCACTTCAGCGTGGAAGCGATCTTCCCCTTGTAAAAGGGGTGCATCTTCAGCGCATCCGCAGACGGTTTCTTGGACTTCTCCAGCAGTTGTTCCTTGGTCAGCATGTTTTCCTCCTTTGGTTGATATATGTTCTTGGGAACACCGTCATAACCGTTTTCAAAACCTGCGCCTCGAAGTCGGATTTCCGTTTCTTTCTTATCTCCGATGACGTCGCAAAGAGTAGGTTGAATGATGGTTTCGTAAAAAGCTCTCCCGCCACAGGCGGGACTAGGCGCGCAAATCCGATGGTAGGGGCAACCCGCCGGGTTGCCCGATGTCGGGCGGCTCGGCGAGCCGCCCCTACCTTTCGCAACGACGAAATTGAAGCGCAACGCCGCAGATGGACTTTTAACGAGACCATCATCGTTCGCTGATTTCCAGAAGCACCCCGTTGGTCGCCTTGGGATGGATGAAGGCGATCTTGGCTCCGCCCGCCCCCCGCCTGGGTTTTTCGTCGATGAGGCGCACCCCCTTTTCTTTCAACTCCTTTAGCGCCTCCTCAATGTTTTCCACCCGGAGGGCGAGGTGCTGGATCCCTTCTCCCCGGCTTTCGATGAACTTCGCAATCGCCCCCTCCGGGGCCGTCGCTTCGAGAATCTCGATCTCGCTCTCCCCCACCGGCAGGAAGGCCGTGGTCGCCTTCTGCTCTTCCACCGTCTCCCGCCCCGTGATCGGCAACCCCAGGATCGCCGACCAGAACGGGGCAACCTGCTCGATCGATTTGGCCGCAATGCCGATATGGTCAATCTGCAAAATTTTCATTTTTCTCCTCCCGAAAAACAATGTCCGTGACCGTGTGCGTCTAAGTGAATCATGCCAATTATTTCAAATTCCGCCCTCCGGAGTCAAAACTCCTGGCTCTATGCCCTATGCTCTCGGCACGATGCGATCTTCGGCGTGAAAGTTACACTCTCACCGTGGGCTCGTATTCACCGAAGACTTCGCGGAGAATATCACAAATTTCTCCCAAGGTACACAGGGCCCGGACGCAGTTCAGGATGGGCTCCATCAAATTCGCCTCTCCCTGCGCCGTTTTCTTCAGCTCCGTTAGGGCTCCTTGCACCCGCTTCCCGTCTCTCGATCCCTTCAGCTCCGCCAGCTTCTGGATTTGGCGTTCGCGGACCCGGGGATCGACCTTTAGCAGGCCCTGGGGCGGCGGCTCCTGGGTCTGAAATTTGTTGACCCCGACGATCACCCGCTCGCTCGTTTCAACCTCTCGCTGATAGCGATAGGCGCTCTCCTGGATTTCCTGCTGAATGAAGCCTTTCTCGATCGCAGCCACGGATCCGCCCATCTGGTCGATTTTGGCGATATAGTCTCGCGCCCGCTTTTCGATGCCGTCCGTCAGGTATTCCAAATAATAGGAACCGCCCAGGGGGTCGGCGGTATCCGCCGCCCCCGATTCGTGGGCAATGAGCTGCTGGGTTCGAAGGGCAATCTGAACCGACTGCTCGGAGGGAAGCGCTAAGGCCTCGTCCATTGAGTTGGTGTGCAAGGACTGCGTCCCTCCCAGGACTGCGGACAGGGCTTGCCAGGCCACCCGGATGATATTGTTATAAGGTTGCTGGGCGGTCAGGGTGCAACCGGCGGTCTGGGTATGGAATCGCAGCATCCAGGAGCGGGGATTCTTGGCCTGGAACCGTTCCTTCATGATCTTCGCCCAAAGGCGCCGGGCGGCCCGGAACTTGGCGATCTCCTCCAGAAAATCCAAATGGGCGTTGAAGAAAAAGGAAAGTCGGGGGCCAAAAACATCCACGTCCAAACCCGCCTTCTGGGCCGCTTCCACATAGGCAATCCCATTGGAGAGGGTAAAGGCGACTTCCTGAACCGCCGTGCATCCCGCCTCCCGCATGTGATACCCGCTGATGCTGATGGTATTCCAGTTTGGCGCCATCCGGGTGCAGTACTCGAAAATGTTGGTGATGATGCGCATCGAGGGTTTCGGGGGGAAGATGTAGGTTCCCCGGGAGGTATATTCCTTGAGAATGTCGTTCTGGATCGTCCCGTTGAGCTTGTCCGGCGTGACGCCCTTGTTCTCGCCCACCACCTGGTACATGGCCAGGAGAATCGAAGCCGGGGCGTTGATGGTCATGGAAGTGGAAACCCGCTCTAAGGGGATCTGATCGAAAAGGACTTCCATGTCCTTGACCGAATCAATGGCGACCCCCACCTTTCCCACCTCGCCCTGGGCAAGGGGATGATCGGAATCGTAGCCGATCTGGGTCGGCAGGTCAAAAGCCACAGAGAGACCGGTCTGCCCTTGCTTCAGGAGATACCGGTAGCGTTGATTCGTATCCTCCGCTGTGCCGAAGCCGGCGTACTGCCTCATGGTCCAGAACCGGCCTCGGTACATGGTCGGCTGAATCCCCCGGGTGTATGGAAACTCCCCGGGAAGGTTCAAATCCGATAGATACTCTATCCCGGAAACCGCATCCGGTGAGAAGACGCGATGCACGGGAATCCCCGAGGTGGTCTGAAATTCCTGTTTGCGCTCCGGGTTCTTGCTCAGAGATTTTTCGATTTTTTCATTCCAGGTTTTCACCTGACCTTCGATTTCCTTTATCTTTTTGGGATCAAACATTTCCCGACTCCTCGTGCTTTCATGACTCCGCCGTTTCCCGTCCTCTGTAAAGCCCACCCCCCCGGCAAGGAAGAGGCAACCGCCACGTTTTGCCGCAGAAGGGGATGGACCGGAAGGCGAATCGCCGTCCTATTCTTTACGCCAACCCCCAAGAAAGGGCATTATATCATTTTTCGCATTCGTTTAGAGTTTTGAAAAAATGGTGGTACCTCCTCTGTTTGGGCCCTATTCCTTCGCCCCCGGCTTCAGGGTCTCTTTCCTTTCCGCTTTGGCGAGGTCTTCAAATTTGATGTCCAACCCGCAAACCCCGATGATCTGATCCCGCGAGTCCCGGATCGGACCGGAGACGGTCAGACAGAGACGGCCGGTCATCCGCGAGGTGTAGAGCTCGCTCACATGCGCCTGGCCGTCTTTCAACGGTTCGATGAACCAGGTGCGGTCCGAGTAGTCCTCGTGCAGGCCGACCTTTTCATATTGGGCCTTGTCGACCGCCTGGGTGATGTTTTTGGTGACCTTCCGGCCTTCCATGTCCGTGGCATACGCAAACTGGATGAAGGGATGCTCCGCCACCAGCTTTTTCAGAAGCGGTTCGATCAGTTTGGGTCTCATGGACTTAAGCTGCGGCGTTTCGATGGTTTCTTCGAGCAGGTGGGCGGCCATCTCGCGGGCCTGCCATTTGATGCGGTCGAAATCGGAGACAAAATATTCCGGCAGGCGCCGCCGGGCCTGTCGTTCGATTTCCCCGTGGGAAATGCTCGTCACTCGCCCCGCGGCGTATTGATCCATCACCCATTTGTATATTTTGGCGATTCCGGGGTGCCGTTTGTCGACTCGCTGCTCGCCGGTCAGCATCAAATGGGTGTTCACCCAGTGGGCAATCCCGGCCAAACCGGACTTGTCGGTGATCACCACCGTCATTGGGCGATTGAGAATCTTCTCCGTATCGAAGATATTGTAGATCTCCTCGTTTTTGATCACCCCGTCGATGTGGATCCCCGCGCCGGTGGCATTGAAATCGATTCCCGCCAGAGGATAATTGGGAGGGATGGCCACCCCCATTTCCCGTTTCACGTATTCCGCAATGTCCGTGATCACGGTGGGGTCCACGCCCTGGGAATCCCCCCGCAAACCGATATATTCGATAATGAGGCCTTCCAGGGGCGTATTGCCGGTCCGTTCCCCGAAGCCTAAAATCGCGCCATTCACCGCCGCGCACCCATAGAGCCAAGCCCACGCTGCATTGACCAGGACCTTATGAAAGTCGTTGTGCCCGTGCCACTCCAAAAGTCCCCCGGGAACCCCGGCGTCGTCGATCATGGCCCGGACTAACTTGTCGACGGCCCGGGGCAGCGCGGCCCCGGGATAGGTTACGCCGTAACCCATGGTGTCGCAAAGGCGGATCTTGATATCCACCCCGCTCTCCTCCCTAAGCCTCATCAAAGCCTGGGCAAAAGGAACGCAGAAACCGTAAATGTCGGCTCGAGTCACGTCCTCGAAATGGCAACGGGGAATGAGGTTCATTTCGAGGGCCCCCCGCACGACATCTACGTATTCCTCAAAAACCTGCTTCCGCCGTTTGTTCAATTTCAGGAAGATATGGTAATCCGAGACCGAAGTCAGGATCCCTGTTTCTTTCAGGCCCATCTCCTGGACCCGCTTCAGGTCTTTTCGGTTGGCGCGGATCCACCCGGTGATTTCGGGGAACCGATACTCTCTCTCCCGGCATCGCTCCACGGCTTCCCGGTCCCGATCGCTGTAGAGGAAAAATTCGGTCTGGCGGACGACCCCGTAGGGGCCGCTCAGCCGGTGGAGGAGATCAAAAAGGTCGACGATCTGCTGGACGGTGAAGGGGGGGCGGGCCTGCTGTCCGTCCCGAAAGGTGGTATCCGTGATGAAACGGTCGGAGGCCGGCGAAATCGGAAGAATTTTGTGGTCAAAATCGATCCGGCAAACCTCGTCATACGGGAAGACCGCCCGCTGCAGGTTGGGCTCCGTCACATCCTGCAAAGTGTAACGCCAAAACCTGGTATGCTCATGATTCAAAACCCTGCGCTCGGCATCCCACTTGGCCATTCCAATTTCCCGCAAACGAAAAAATTTTTCCGCTCTTTGAAGGAGATTCCCTCGGCTGCCGGATTTCAAGAGGTTAAGATATTTATAGCGACTCCGGCTGATCTGTCAAGCTTTTTCGGATCCATTCCAAATTGCAAGAGAAATCTTTGATGGTCTCGTAAAAGGCACCCAAACGAGGGTTTCGTAAAAAGCTCCAGATGCAAGGCGCGCAAATCCGATGGTAGGGGCAACCCGCCGGGTTGCCCGCTATCGGGCGGCTCGGCGAGCCGCCCCTACCTTTCGCAACGACGAAGTTGAAGCGCAACGCCGAAGATGGACTTTTTACGAAACCATCTATTTTCCTTTCATGACCCGCAGGGAAAGCTCGGCCAACTGGCGGCCGTCAACGGTTGAAGGAGCCGAAGTCATCAGATCCGTCGCCTTCTGAGTTTTCGGAAAGGCGATCACATCCCGAATGGAGTCGACGCCGGCGAGGATCATGACCAACCGGTCGAACCCAAAAGCAATTCCTCCATGGGGAGGGGGGCCGAATTCGAACGCTTCCAGAAGAAATCCGAACTTCTCCCGCGCCTCTTCCGGGCCGATTCCAAGCTTTTCAAAGAGAAGGGACTGGACCTCCCGCTGGTAGATCCGCAGGCTGCCTCCGCCCACTTCGGACCCGTTCAAAACCAGGTCGTAGGCCTTGGCTCGCACCTTCCCCGGGTCGGTGGCGAGGAGCGGCAGATCTTCATCCAGGGGGGCGGTGAACGGGTGGTGCTTGGCCGTAAACCGCTTTTCTCCTTCATCGTACTCTAACAGGGGAAAATCGGTAATCCAGACAAACGAGAACGTATTTTCCGGGATCAAATTCAGGCGTTTTCCCAAATGGAGCCTCAGGCGTCCCATGGCGTCGTTCACCACCTTGGAAGAGTCCGCCATGAAAAGAAGAATATCCCCGCCTGTTGGCTGCAACGCGGTCCCCAACGATTTCTTCTCTTCTTCGGAAAAGAACTTGGCCATGGGGCCGGTCAGGTTGGGCCACCCCTCCGGGCTCACCTTCGCCCAGGCGAGACCCTTGGCCCCAAGCCCCCGGACAAACTCATTGAGGTCATCCAGGTCTTTTCGGGACAGATCTCCTGCGACTTTTATGGCTTTCACCACCCCCCCCATTTTCAGAGGGTCGGCGAAGGCTTTGAATTCCGTTTTCCCGAGAGCCTGAGAAACATCCGTCATCTCCAGACCGAACCGGACATCCGGGTTGTCTGCCCCGTAGCGGGCCATGGACTCTTCATAACCCAGCCTGGGAAAGGGGGGGTTCAGTCCTATGCCGAGAGTGTCCTGGAAAAGGTTCTTGACCATTCCCTCCATGGTCGCATAGATGTCTTCCCGGTCGATAAAAGACATTTCGATGTCGATCTGGGTGAATTCCGGCTGCCGATCGGCCCGAAGATCCTCGTCCCGAAAGCATTTAACGATCTGGAAATAGCGGTCAAACCCCGAAACCATGAGTAGCTGTTTGAAAATCTGCGGAGACTGGGGCAGGGCGTAAAACTGTCCGGGGTTGACCCGGCTGGGAACCAAATAGTCCCTCGCCCCCTCCGGCGTGGATTTGGTCAGAAAAGGAGTCTCGATTTCCAAGAAACCGAGCTTGTGCAAATAGCCGCGGACGGATTGGGCCGCCCGGTCCCGCAAAATCAAATTCTTCTGCATGCGGGGCCGGCGCAGGTCCAAGTACCGGTACTTCAGGCGCAGATTCTCCGCCACCTCCCCTTCCTCGTCGATCGGAAACGGAGGCGGAGTGGATTCGGTGAGGATTTTCAACTCCCGCGCCTGAATCTCCACGGCGCCGGTTTTTAATTCCGGGTTTTCCGTTCCCCGCGGCCGGGCAACGACTTTTCCGGTTACCGCGATCACGTACTCGTTGCGGAGCACCGCCGCCTTTTCGTGCGCCCCTTGGCTGACTTCCGGGTTGAAAACGATCTGAGCGATGCCGATCCGGTCCCGCAAATCGATAAAAACCAGGCCTCCCAGATCCCGTCTCCGGTTGACCCAGCCCATGAGGGTGACGTCACGTCCGATGTCTTCCGGCCTCACATCCCCGCAGTAACAAGTCCTCTTGAGATTTCCTAATGCCTCTCCCACTTCACCTCTCCCGTCTTCATTAGTTGATGGTTTCGTAAAAAGTCCGGAAATGAAATTTTCCGTCATTCCGGCGAACGCCGGAATCCAGTATTTTCATCGGTTCGGTGATTTATTTTTGCTTAGAACTTATCCTTAAATAAGCTACTGCCATTAAATCCCCCTTTGACAAAGGGGGGTTGGGGGGATTTCCGGGGAAATCGTCAATACATCAACATAGCCTTTTTGTTCCGGCTCAGCCAGGTTAGAAAAATTTTTTTGGGCGCCTAAATTTTAGGCATTTTTTATGAGGTCTTCAATATTTAAGGTCGTCCGTTATTTCTTTCCAACGCGAAACCCGCAACTCGAAACGCTTTAGCTCTTGGCCATCAGGGTTTTCACTTTGCCCACAATATCCGCAAAAGAAAGGTCTTCCTGCGCCTTGCTCGCCATATCGCGCAGGATCACCTGGTTTCTTTTCAATTCCTCGTCCCCTAAAATCAGAACATAGGGGCTCCGCATTTTATCCGCCTTCCGCATCTGGCTCTTCAGGCTTTTCCCCTCATAGTCCAGCTCGACCCGGATATCGGCCCGCCGAAGTTCCTGGGCCAGACGGAAGGCCTTCCTCCGCGGCACCTCCCCGAGGGCGGCGAGAAAGACTTGCGGACGGGGGGCGTTTTGATTTTCCGGCAGCAGAAGAACCAGCCGCTCCACCCCGATCGCAAACCCGATGCTGGGGACTCGCGGCCCCCCGATATCCTGGGCCAACCCATCATACCGCCCTCCTCCGCACACCGCATTCTGCGCCCCTAACTCGCCGGCCACCACTTCGAATGCCGTGCGGGTGTAATAATCCAGCCCCCGCACCATTCTCGGGTTCACCGCATAGGGCAGAGAAATTTCGTCAAGCAAGGCCCGCACCCGGGCAAAATGGTTGAGACAATCCGGGCAGAGATAATCCAAGACGCTGGGCGCTGTCCTTAAAGCCTCCCGGCACTCCTCCTTTTTGCAGTCGAAGATCCGCAGGGGGTTCGTCGCCAGCCTTCGCCGGCAATCCTCGCACAGGGCCGCTCTGCGTCCCTGGAGAAATTTCTGAATCTCCGCTTTGTACGGGGCCCGGCATTCGGGGCAACCCAGGGAGTTGATCTGGAGGCCCAGGTTCTTCAGCCCCAAACCGCCCAGGTAGTGGATGAGCATCGTCAGGATCTCCGCATCCGCCCAGGGGTCTTCCACCCCCAGAATTTCCGCGTCGATCTGATGAAACTGGCGATAGCGGCCTTTCTGGGGGCGTTCGTGACGGAACATGGGGCCGATAAAATAATATTTCCCAACCGGTTCCTGAACATTCAGGCCGTGCTCCAAATAGGCCCTCATGATAGAGGCCGTGGCTTCCGGCCTAAGGGTGATCGAGTCTCCATCCCGATCCTGGAACGTGTA
>Ga0105107_10003670_pt1 | contig 10237 bp, 9 predicted proteins | sample PPLLaktember2015_6_FD_79335 | JGI IMG/M metagenome (GOLD analysis project Ga0105107, IMG submission 79335) | Freshwater sediment microbial communities from Prairie Pothole Lake near Jamestown, North Dakota, USA - PPLs Lake P8 Core (1) Depth... | ecosystem: Environmental > Aquatic > Freshwater >...
CAGCGGCGCCGGCGGCGAGCAGCGCGAGCGAGGCCTCTCGCGAGTAGGACTGGAACGCCACGAGCCAGCCGCCGAGCCAGCAAAGGGCGGCGAGCCCGCCAGCCGCGACGAGTGCACCCGTGTGTTGCGAGCGACCGCCTGCGAGCATCCGCTGGGCGAGCAGTCCGTACCCGAAGCTGGCGGCGAGGATCGCGGCCACGGTGAGCAGACCGCTGGCGCCGTTGCTCAACTCGAGCCCTTCGATGTCGCGGCCACGTTTCCCGCCACCTCTCACTGCTGCGCTGCGTGCCGCCGCGAGCCTTCGGCTGGTACTATCGATCAACCGATGGGTCGCTGCCATCTCCGTCTCGCTGTCTGCGTCGTGATCGCGGCCTCGACCCTGGGCTGCGAGCGGCAATCGCCTCCGCCGCAACCGCGAGAGCTGAGCGTCATCTGGGTCGTGCTCGACGCCGCCGGGGCCCGGTACTTCGGTTGCTATGGCAACGAGAGGCCGACGACGCCGAAAATCGACGCGTTCGCGGAGAGCGCGACGCGCTTCGAGCGCGCCTATGCGCAGGCCGCCTGGACGCTTCCTTCCACGGGCTCCTTCCTGACGGGCCGCTACCCGCCGATGCAGCGCCGCGACCTCCGACTCACGGAGAACGAGACGCTGGCGGCGGTGCTCCAGCGCGAAGGGCTCCGCACGGCCGCCTTCAGCGAGAACCCCTACGTGACGCGTGAGTTCGGCTTCGGCACCGGCTTCGACGAGTTTCGCGAGTACTTCCCGTACGACGTGATCCGGGAGACCCGGGACGACTTCGAGCGCCAGGACAGCCAGCGCACCGTCGACGACGCGCTCGCCTGGGTGCGCGCCAACCAGAACGAGCGCATCTTCCTCTACGTTCATCTGCTCCCGCCGCACGCGCCCTACGATGCGCCGCCTCCCTTCGGGGGCCGCTTCGATCGCGACCGCCGTGGCGCCGCCTCCGGGAGGCCTCTCCTGCTGGCTGCGGTCAACGACGGGCGCGTCACGCTCGACGCCGGGGAGCTCGAGCAGGTCCGGCTCGCCTATCAGGAGAACCTGGCTTTCGGGGACCATCAGGTCGGTCGACTGCTCGATGGGCTCGCAGAGCTGGGCCGGCTCGAGCGGTCGCTCGTGATCGTCGCGAGCGATCACGGCGAAGCCTTTCAGGAGCACGGCCTGCTGATGCACACAGCAACCGTGTACGAAGAGATGATCCACGTGCCGCTTCTGCTCAGACTCCCGTCGGCCGAGCGTCTTCCCGAGCGCTTCGGCGGGGTCGTCGAGCTGCGGTCGATCTATCCCACCATCTGTGAGGCGCTCGCGCTGCGCAGCTGCCCGCCCGATCTCGCGCCGAGCCTGCTCGAGCGCATTCGCGACGCCGGCACCCGCCCCGGCCTGGCCCGTTCGTGGGCGCGCGGCAGGCAGGGCGTCGTGGCCGCGCTGGTGCTGGACCGTCACAAGCTGATCGCGCGCGGGCTCAACTTCGAGCCGCTCGCGCTCTACGACTTGCACGAGGACCCGGGGGAGAGCACGGATCTGCGCGCGCAACGGCCGGAGCGCGTGCGCGAGGCCCGCGTCTGGCTGCACGACCCGCAGCTCGACTTCTTCCCCGCCGGCGAGGCGACCGTCGATCGGGCCACGCGAGAGCGCCTCGAGGCGCTCGGCTACACCGAGTAGGAAGGCGTGGGCCCGGCCGCTCAGCGCCGCCGCGGCGGCCAGGGAATGAAGGCGCTCGTCCGGCTCTGGTAATCGGCGTAGGCGGGCCGGCGCTTGCCGATCGAGCGCTCGAGCAGCGCGACGCCGGAGACGCGCAGCAGCAGCACGGTCATCACCAGCGGGCCGATCGCGCCGAGCCAGCCGAAGGGCGTGGCGAGCGCGACGACGAACATGCCCCAGTGCGCGGCGCAGTCGCCGAAGTAGTTGGGATGGCGCGTGTAGCGCCAGAGGCCGCGGTCCATCACGCGGCCGGCGTTCGCGGGATCGGCCTTGAAGCGGGCGAGCTGCCAGTCGCCCACCGCCTCGAAGAACAGGCCCACCGCGAAGAGCGCGATGCCCGCGGCGTCGAGCGGGCCGAGCGGGGCGGCGCCGGGCGCGAGCTGCGCAAGCTGGAGCGGAAGCGCGATGAGCCACTGGAGCACGCCCTGCAGTCCGAACACCGTGACGAGGCTGACGGCCGCGAAGCGCGCGCCATGGTGGCGGCGCATGGCCACGTAGCGCGGGTCTTCGCCGCGCCCGGCGTTGCGCCACAGCAGGTGGCCGCCGAGGCGGAGCCCCCACAGCGCGACCAGCGCCAGCAGCAACACGCTGCGCGGATGCGCGCCGCCGCCGAGCGCGAAGGCCGCCGCCACGATGGCTGCGATGCCCGGACCCCACCAGATGTCGACGATGCTGGCGTCGCGCAGCGCGAGCGAGAGCGCCCAGAGCAGCAGCATCGCGGCCAGCGCGAAGCCGAGGGTCGCGGCGAGCGCGGCCGTTGTCTCCATCAGGTGGCGCGCTCTTCGCGCACGCCGAAGTGCTCGACGTAGCGCTTCACCTTCTCGCGCTCGCTGCGCTCGTCGAGGCCGGTGTCGGAGAAGCGGTGCGCGTGGCGCCCGTGCTCGTCGGCGGGGTGCGCTTCCCAGTACGCGCGCATCTCGCGCTCGGCCTGCTCGGTCCAGTCGAGGCCGGCGAAGTCGTAGAGCCGCCGCAGCGTCGCGAAGGGGTCGGCCACGAAGTCCGTGAAGTGGAGGTCGAGCACGCGCTTCGGGTCGATCCAGCCCTCCACCCGCGCCTGCACCGACCGCTCGTAGGCGACGGCGTTCCAGTGCGACCACTCGCTCGCGATCTCGCGCGGATCGATCGCGTCGGACGCCATCTTGCGCAGCGTCACGGCGAGGCTGGTGAGCGACGACAGCACCTTCAGCGGGTCGCGGTGGGTCTGCACGAGCAGCGCGTCCGGGTAGGCCGCGAGCATCGCGCGCAGGTGCCAGAGATGGCAGGGCGACTTCAGCACCCAGCGTCCCGGGCAGTGCCACTGCAGGAGCTGGAGCCAACGCCGGTGGCCGCGGTAGGCCGCCGCGAGATCCGCCTCCTCGTGCAACCAGCGGTTGTAGCTCGGCACGCGGAACTGGAGCTGCCAGGCGACGCTGGCCGCCTCCGTCGAGAGCATCGACACACATTCCTGCGGCAGCAGCGCGCCCATCGGGTGCATCGACTTGAAGCCCGGGATCAGCGCGTCGGTGCGCGCGAGGCGCTCGTCGCTGGCGGCGATGCGCGGGTCGCTCTCGTACGAGCCGCGCTCGGGCGGCGGGCAGGGCGTGTCCACCTCCCAGGTGAGCGGCACGCGGTTGCGCCGGTCGCGCGCGAGCAGGTCGTGCAGGATGGTGGTGCCGGTGCGGCCCATGCCGATCACGATCACGGGCCGCTCGATGCGCTCCGCGTCGATCTCGGGATGGCGGCGGCGGCAGTCGGTCATGCGCAGCCGGTTCTCGAGCGCGCCGAGCACGCTGCCCCGCGCGATGCTGCGGCCGAGCGGCGTGAGCGCCGCCTCCGCGTCGAGCGCGGCGCAGAAGCGTTCGAGGCCGCTGCGCCAGACGTCGTCTTCGCCGAAGTCGGCGAGCCCCGTCCGCCGCTGGGCTTCGCGCGCCAGTCCGCCCGGCGCGAGCGAGAGCTGGGGCAGGGCGCGGGCGATGGGGCGCGCGAGGGCGTTCCCGGCGCGGACCAGCAGCGGCAGGCGGGGCGGAACCAGCATTACGTCTCCTCGCGGCGCACGCGGCGGGCGCGCCAGGCCGCGAGCCGTTCGCCGATCTCGCGCTCGGTTCCGCGCGCGGTGGGCTCGTAGAAGGGCGAGTCGCTCACGCCCTCGGGCAGATTCCGGCGCGCCACGAAGGTGTCGGGCGCGTCGTGTGCGTACTCGTAGTCGCGCCCGTAGCCCTCCGCCTTCATCAGCGGCGTCGGCGCGTTGCGCAGGTGCAGCGGCACCGGCGGGCTGCCGTGCTTCGCGACCTCGGCGCTGGCGCGGCCGAGCGCGACGTAGGACGCGTTGCTCTTCGGCGCCGTGGCGAGGAAGGTCACGGCCTGCGCCAGCGGGATCCGCCCTTCGGGCAGGCCGATGCGGTCCAGCGCCTCGAAGGCGGCCACGGCGAGCGGCAGCGCCTGCGGCTCGGCGTTGCCGACGTCCTCGGAGGCAAAGATCACCAGTCGCCGCGCCACGAAGAGCGGATCTTCCCCGGCCTCGAGCATGCGCGCCAGGTAGTAGAGCGCCGCGTCCGGATCGCTCGCGCGCAGGCTCTTGATCAGCGCGGAGACGACGTTGTAGTGCTCCTCGCGGTCCCGGTCGTGGAGCAGCACGCGCTGCCCGGCGGCCTCGGCGACCGTCTCCAGGTCGAGGGCCGCAGGCCCGGTCCCGGGCCCGGCTCCGGGCCCCTGCGCCCGCGCGGCCCGGAGCGCGACCGCCGTCTCCAGGAGGCCGAGTGCGCGGCGCGCGTCGCCGCCGGCCGCCTCCGCGATCGCCGCGACGACCTCGGCGCTCGCCTCGACGGCGCTCGCCCCGAGCCCGCGCTCGTGGTCCGCGAGGGCGCGCACGAGCAGCTCCGCCAGCTCCGCCGCGGCCAGCGGGCGCAGCGTGAACACCCGGCAGCGCGAGAGCAACGGGCCGATCACCTCGAAGGACGGATTCTCGGTGGTCGCGCCCACGAGCGTCACCGTCCCCGACTCGACGTGCGGCAGCAGCGCGTCCTGCTGGGCCCGGTTGAAGCGGTGGATCTCGTCGAGGAAGAAGACCGTGCGCTGGCCCGTGCGGCGCATGCGCTCGGCTTCGGCGATCACCTCGCGGACCTCCTTCAGCCCGGCGGCCACGGCGGAGAGGGCCACGAAGCGCGTCGGGCCCGCCGGCCCGGCCGTCGCGAGCAGCCGGGCCAGGGTGGTCTTGCCGGTGCCGGGGGGGCCCCAGAGCACGAGCGACGGGAAGGAGCCGGCCTCGAGCAGCGCCCGCAGGGGGGCGCCGGGGCCGACCAGGTGCGCCTGCCCGACCACCTCGTCGAGCCGGCGGGGCCGCATGCGGTCGGCCAGCGGGGTGCCGCGCCCGCTGCGGGCGCCATGTTCGGCCGGGAATAGCTCGAGCGAGTCGTTCTCCGGCATTCGGCCAGTCTACCCGCGTGGAAATGCGAGCCCGACACCCCTCAATTGGGTATGGCAAAAAACCGGGCCCGCGGGGACAGTGGGAAACCCGTCACCTTCCCGTGACCCCGGTCACTTCACTGCTTAGGATGCCTCGTTTCCGGGCGCTCACGTCGGGCGCCGTATGGGGTAGGTGAGGGCGGAGCTGTCGATGCGGACTCTGGTGACGGGTGGAGCTGGCTATCTCGGATCGGTGCTGTGCGAGCTGTTGCTGCGATCGGGTCACGAGGTGCGGGCTTTCGATTCGCTGATGCACGGAGGCCGCTCGCTGTTGGGCCTCGCGGGTCGCGATGGCTTCGAGTTCCAGCGCGGCGACATGCGCGACCCGGACGCCGTGCGCAAGGCGCTCGCCGGCATGGACGCGGTGGTGCACCTCGCGGCCATCGTGGGCGACCCGGCCTGCGCGAAGGACCCCGAGCTCTCCCGCGCCGTGAACCTGGACGCGTCGCTCGCGTTGTTCGCGGCCGCACGCGAGGCGGGAGCGCATCGCTTCGCCTTCGCTTCGACCTGCAGCAACTACGGCCGCATGCTGGACACCTCCGTGCTGGCGACCGAGAGCTCCGAGCTGCGGCCGGTCTCGCTCTACGCGGAGACGAAGGTGGGTGTGGAGAAGACGCTGCTGGCGGCGCCGGCGCGGCCGATCGCGGCCACGGTGCTGCGGCTGTCCACGCTCTACGGCCTGTCGCCGCGCATGCGCTTCGACCTGACCGTCAACGAGTTCGTGAAGGAGCTCGTCGTCCAGCGCAAGCTGGTCGTGTTCGGCGAGCAGTTCTGGCGCCCCTACGTGCACGTCCGCGACGCCGCGCGCGCCTTCCACGCGGTGCTCGAAGCGCCCGTCGAGCGCGTCGCGGGCCAGGTGTTCAACGTCGGCGACACCAGGGAGAACTACCGCAAGGCGGACCTGCTGGAGCTGATGAGCGAGCGCATCCCCGACGCGGACGTGCAGCGCGTCCACAAGACCGAGGACCCGCGCGACTACCGCGTGTCCTTCGAGCGCATCCACGAGCACCTCGGCTTCTCCGTTACCCGGCGCGTGCCGGACGGGATCGAGGAGATCGCCACGGCGCTGGAGACGGGGCTGGTCGAGGACCCCGCCGACGCCGCCTACTACAACGTGCGGGCATGAGCAGCAAGCACGCCAACCACGCCAGTCGCGTGATCATCCAGGCCGGCGGCCGCGGGACGCGGCTCGCGCCCTACACGACCGTACTACCGAAGCCGCTGATGCCGGTGGACGAGCGGCCGATCCTCGAGATCATGATCCGCCAGCTCGTGAGCCAGGGCTTCGACCGCATCACGATCACGCTCGGCTACCTCGGCGCGCTGATCATGGCCGTGCTGGGCGACGGCCGCCGGCTCGGCGCGCAGATCGAGTACGTCCACGAGACCGACCCGCGCGGCACGATCGGCGCGGTGACGCTGGTGGAGGAACTCGACGAGCCCTTCCTGGTGATGAACGGCGACCTGCTGACCGACTTCGACTACCGCGGCTTCATGAACGCGCACCTCGCGGACGGCGCCGCGCTGTCGGTGGGCGTGTACCAGAAGCCCGTCCCGATCTCGCTCGGCGTCTTCGACCTCGCGCTCGGCAACCGCATCGTCGGCTTCCGCGAGAAGCCGATCATCGCGCTGCCCTGCAGCATGGGCATCTACGCCTTCGACCCCAGCCTGCTCGAGCTGATCCCGCGCACGGGGAACTTCGGCTTCGACAACCTGATGAGCGTCTGCCTCGGCAACGACGTGCACATCCGCGCGCACGTCTTCGACGGCATCTGGCTCGACATCGGGCGGCCCGAGGACTACGCGAGCGCCACCGCGCTCTTCCAGGAGCACCGTGACCGCCTCGTGCCCGAAGACAAGCCGGTCCTCCGGGTGGCGAAGTGAGCGCCTGGCGGATCCCGCTCTTCGACACCCGCTTCGGCCCCGACGAGGAGGCCGCGGTGCTGCGGCCCCTGCGCGCCGGCTGGCTCACGATGGGCGAAGAGGTCGTGAAGCTCGAGGAGGAGCTGCGCGAGGTCACCGGCGCGCGGCACGCCATCGCGGTCTCGAACTGCACCGCCGCGCTCCAGCTCGCGAGCGCCGCGCTCGGCCTCGGCCCCGGCGACGAGGTGATCGCGCCGAGCCTTACCTTCGTGGCCACGGCGAACGCGCCGCGCTCGCTCGGCGCCGACGTGAAGCTGGCCGACGCGATCTCGGCCGACGATCTCACCATCGACCCGGACTCGATCGAGGCGCAGATCACGCCGCGCACCAAGGCGATCTTCGTGGTCCACTACGCGGGCTTCCCGTGCCGGATGGACGAGATCCTGGCGCTCGCCGACGAGCACGGCATCCCGGTGATCGAGGACGCCGCTCACGCGGTGTTCGGCCGCCACGGCGGGCGCACGCTCGGCCTGCACGGAAAGATCGGCGCCTACTCGTTCTATTCGAACAAGAACATCACCTGCGGCGAGGGCGGTGCGCTCGTCACCGACGACGACGAGCTGGGCCGGAAGCTGCGCCTGTTGCGCTCGCACGGCATGACCACGCCGACGCTCGACCGCCACCGCGGCATCGCCACGTCCTACGACGTGGTCATGCCCGGCTACAACATGCGGCTCGACGAGATCCGCGCGGCGCTGCTGCGGGTGCAGCTGCAGAAGCTGCCGGGCCTGCTCAAGCGGCGGCGCGAGCTGTTCCGTCTCTACGCCGACGCGCTCGCCGGCACGAAGCTGCACCTGCCGTTCCGCGGCGGCCGCTTCGAGAGCGAGCTCGACGAGACGGCCGTGCACATCCTGCCCGTGCTGCTCCCGGAAGGCACCGACCGCCTGACCGTGATGGCGCGCATGAAGCAGGCCGGCATCCAGACCAGCATCCACTACCCGCCCGTGCACCTGTTCGCGTCCTACGCGGGCGCGACCGACCGGCTGCCGCGCACGACGGCGCTGGCCGCACGGGAGCTGACGCTGCCCTTCTATCCCACCCTGCCGGACGAGAACGTCCGGACGGTGGTGGAGACGCTGCTGCGGAGCCTGGACGAGTGATGGAGATCGAGATCGTCGGGGCCGAGGGCTCCGGCGCGGAGACGGGACGCTATCTGCACCGCGGCTGGCTCGGGCTGGTGCGCAAGCGCCTATTCGACCTCGTCGTGGTGGGCGCCGGCATCCTCGTCGCCGCGCCGCTCTTCCTCGCGATCGCGATCGCGATCAAGCGCGACACGCCGGGGCCCGTCTTCTTCCGCCAGGTGCGGGTGGGCCGCCACCGGCGGCCGTTCTCGATGTGGAAGTTCCGCAAGATGCCGCACGACCTGCGCGAGCAGGGCCCGATGCTCACGGCGCGCGACGACCGCCGCCTGACCCGCGTCGGCTACTGGCTCGAGCGCACCAAGCTCGACGAGCTGCCGCAGCTCCTGAACGTGCTCGCCGGCGAGATGAGCGTGGTCGGACCCCGCCCCGAGGTGCCGAAGTTCGTGGACCGCGCCACGCCGGAGCTGTGGGATCAGGTGCTGTCCGTGAAGCCGGGCATCTTCGGCCCGAACCAGATCCGCTTCCGCAACGAGGCCGACCTGTATCCGCCCGACTGCGCGGACCTCGAGGACTTCTACCTCCACCACATCCTCCCCGAGAAGCTCCTCGTGGACGCGAGCTACGCACACCACTCGGGCTGGTTCGGCGACCTCTCGCTCCTGCTCCGCGGGCTCTTCACCTCCGCCTTCGACGTCGCCCCGCGGCGCTGAGCGCGAGGGGCCTCCGAGCCGCGCCGCAAGCGCGGCTGAACCGCGTCGGAGTGGCTATCCCTTCGTCCGCGCGCGCAGCGAGCGCAGCGAGCGAAGAAGAATCCGATGCAGCGCACGATCACGGCCGTGGGGCTCTGCGTGAAGCCGGCCTCGGCGAAGGCGGGCGAGGCGGCGCGCGCCTTCGCGGAGCGCCTGGCCGAGCGCGGCGTCGCGGTACTGCCCGACCTCGAGGCGTCGCGCTTCCTCGGCACGCCGGGCCAGAGCCGCGCGGCGCTGGCCAGCCAGGTCGAGCTGATCGTCGTGCTCGGCGGCGACGGCACGCTGCTGGCGGTGGCGCGCGAGATCGGCAGCGCGCCGATCCCGATCCTGGGCGTGAACCTGGGCCAGCTCGGCTTCCTGGCGGAGGTCGCACCCGAGGAGCAGCAGGGCGCGCTCGACCACGTGCTCGGCGGCGACTTCGAGACGGTGCCGCGCATGCGCCTCGACGTACAGGCCGAGCGCGGCGGCGCCTCGGTGGTGCACGCGCTCGCGCTGAACGACGCGGTGATCAAGGGCACGGACCTCGCACGCATGATCGACCTCGAGGCGCGCACCGACGGCGCGCGCGTCGGCACCTATCACGGCGACGGCCTGATCGTCGCCACGCCCACGGGCTCGACCGCGTACAACCTGTCGGCCGGGGGCCCGATCCTGATGCCCGGCTCGCGCGTCTACGTGGTGACGCCGATCTGCCCGCACACGCTCACGCAGCGGCCGCTGGTGCTGCCCGAGACCGCGCAGCTCGAGATCGAAGTGCGTCCGCGCGACGGCGGCGCGCAGCTCACCGTCGACGGGCAGGTGGGGGCGCGGCTCGAGAGCGGAGACCGCGTGCGCGTGACGGTGTCGGAGCATCCGGCCCACTTCGTGGTCTCGCCGTTCCGCTCGCGCTTCGACGTCCTCCGCACCAAGCTCGGCTGGGGCGCCGGGTGAGGTACGCGCAGGCGCCGCCGTTCGCCTCCGTGACCCGCCGCAAGCGCTGCTGGGGACCGCGGGGCGAACGCCGTGTCGCGTCAGCGAGCGGAGCGAGCGAAGGGCGGAGGGAGCGAGCGAAGTGATAGCCAGCCTCGTCATCCGCGAGCTCGCGCTGGTCGAGGCGCTCGAGCTCGAGCTCGGGCCCGGGCTGAACGTGTTCACGGGCGAGACGGGCGCGGGCAAGTCGATCGTGCTGAGCGCGCTGGCGCTGCTCGCGGGCGGCCGCGCGCCGGCGGACGCCGTGCGCGAAGGCGCGGAGGAGGCGCGTGTCGAGGCCGTGCTCGACACGCGCGGCCTCGCCGAGCTCGAGGCGGCGCTGGGCGAGCGCGGGCTCGCGCCCGAGGGCCACG
>Ga0105107_10003671_pt1 | contig 10237 bp, 9 predicted proteins | sample PPLLaktember2015_6_FD_79335 | JGI IMG/M metagenome (GOLD analysis project Ga0105107, IMG submission 79335) | Freshwater sediment microbial communities from Prairie Pothole Lake near Jamestown, North Dakota, USA - PPLs Lake P8 Core (1) Depth... | ecosystem: Environmental > Aquatic > Freshwater >...
GTGAGCAAATGCGAAGAATAGAAACCAGCAAAGCAGCACGCCGTAGTTAATGGCTGCGCACCACAAGAGAACGTCACGTGCTACTTCGAGGTTCATCGGCAATCTCCCGCGGCAGCTAACGTGTTTTATAGCAGCAGTTCTTCTAGTTAACCGGAAGCGCACCCTCGTTAACCGGATCCGGCCGCTGCCTGTGGGCCGTTGCGCAGCACGGCTTGACAGGCTGGAACTGTATGCCATTACGGTACGCAGATTCATGTTATCCGGCACCAAGCGAGCCGGTGCGATCGAATTGACTGTCCGCGTTGACCTGACTTGAGGGCGCGTCGGGTCCGACCGCTTAACGGTGACGAATCGCGCGGCCCGTAGGGGAGCGCTTCAGGGCAAGCGCCCAACAAGAGAAGGAGGTTGCAGGTCTGCAACCTGAGGTTTGCAACCTGTTAAGGGATGGCGCGCCCGGCAGGATTTGAACCCGCGACCCCCTGGTTCGCACCGGGCCGTTGCGTCACCCGTCCAGGATCGCGCGGGCGAGCGCGATCGCCGCCTTCGCGCGATCACGCGCCTCCGTCGCGGTCGGATCGGGCGTGTCTGCCAGGCAAATCCCGAGCATCGATATGGTCCGCACCCACCCGAGGTCCCAGGTCCGCTCGAACTCCTCGCGGTTGATCCGTCGTCCCAGCACCGCCTCGAGTTGGGCCAAGTAGAAATCGCGCAGCGGCGCGCGGGCTTCGGGTGGTCGGCCGTCATTGGGAGGATAGGCCCAGAAGTGCAGGAACCAATGCCATTGCAGATCACAGGCGGCAGGGGCGCACGCCGCGAACTCCCAATCGAGGAGCGTGACCGTCTCGCCCGTGAAAGCGATATTCGCGCGTCTAAGGTCACCGTGGTTGAGCGTCGGCGTGGCATCGTCGAGTCCGCGGTGCCATGAGCGGTCCGACGCGAGCAAGAGGAAGAAGTCGGCGTCGACGGGGTCGAGCATCTCGAGGAACGTGGGCAGCAGCGTCCTGAGCGGCGTGAAGTCCTCGACGAACCCAGGCACCCAGTCCGCCGACGGTTCCGCGCGCCCAGCGGCGAAGGCGACGGGCTCGGCAAAAGCGGCCGTGGCGCCGCGGGCCGGAGCGAGCGGCAGTCCGTCGAGGCCGTTGCGCCCATCCCAGTAGTGGGCATGCAAGCGGGCGATCGCTGCCAGCAGCGCCCTCTCGTCGGGCTCCGTGAAGGCCCCACGCGCCCGAATGCCGTCCGACACGTCGCGCATGAGCATCCACCACTCGTCGTTGGCGACGTGGACCGCAACGTCGACCGTCGGACACGCAACTGGCGCGGGAAGCTCGCGCGTGGCGCCGCTCAGCCACAACGGCCCCTCTCCGGCGTCAGGTGCTTGCATGGCCGCAAGCCGCCAGTTGTTGCGCGGCAACGCTTTCAGAACGTAGCCGGGTCGGATTGCGACGACCCGCGCGCCGGTGCGTCCACCGGTCAAGGGTTCGAGGCTGAGGATTCGGTACCCGGCAGGAACGACCCCTCGCACCTGCGCCGCGCGCAGATAATCCGGAATCGAGCCGCTAGTAGGCGGTGCGCTTGTCATCAGGAGATGATACGCGGCCGCTTCCAGTCGCTGGGGCGTCATGCAACGGGAGCCAATACAGGCGTCACCCTACGCACCGCAGTCGCCTTGCCCTGCTGGGGCCGCGTCGGGTCCGACCGCTTCTGGCCGAGGCCGTGTAAAAACGCGGCGCGGGGTCCGGCGATGGGCGGGTTTGGATGATCGGGCGGGCGATCACCCTTCCGCGTGTTGCTCGGGGCTCGTCCGGGGCGTTGGGGACGCCTCGAGGGCCGCTGTGGGAGCCTAAAAGCGACGGTAAAGGGCCTACGTCGCCAGCACCTTCAACATTTCGCCGATCCCCAGGATCTGCATCACTCGCTTCAAGTTGTAGGCGAGTACATGCAAACTCATCTCGGTGCGCACGCGCTGGAGCGTTCGAGTGAGGAAGTGGCTGGCCCCCATCCACAGCTTGAGTGTGCCGAACGGGTGCTCCGCCGTCTGTCGCCGCACCCGCATGATGTCGGGTTGGCGATCGAGCCGATCTTGCATGGCCTCCATGACGGCCTCGTGCTCCCAGCGGGTGATACGCCGATAGTCACTGGTGGTGCACTGCGCTCGGATCGGACAGCGGGGACAGGCGGAGCTCCAGTACTTGTGGATCGTCAAGCCGTTCTCGACGGTGGTAAAGCGCCGGATCGCCCGCTCCCCGGCCGGGCAGCGATACGCGTCATCGGCCGCCACGTAGATGAAGTCCTGCTTGTCGAAGCGTCCTTCGGCACGGCTGTTGGAGGTCAGCGTCTTGGGCACCAGCGGGATGATGCCTGCGTTCGTGCACTCGAGGATCTGCTCGCCCTTGAAGTAGCCGCGGTCGGCAACGACGGTCAGTTCCTCTGTGCCGATCCCTTGCCGCGCTTGCTCTGCCATGCGGGCGAGCTGGTCGCGATCCACACCGTCGGTCACGACCTCGTGCGCGACGATCAGGTGATGCTCGGCATCCACCGCCGTCTGCACGTTGTAGCCCACGATCCCGCCCTCGCGGTTCTTCATCGAGCGGGCGTCCGGATCGGTCAGTGACACCTGCTTGTCCGGCGAGGCGTTCATCTGCGCATCGATCGCCTTGAGCCGCTCCATCTGCTGCTTGAGGGCTTCGACCTTGTCCTGCAGTCGGCCCTTCTTCAGCGCCGCCACCTCCGGCTCCGCCCGATCTGCCGTGTCCATCGAGCTCAGATAGCGCTCGATGCTCTCGTTGATCGCCGCCATCCGGCGTTTCATCTTCGCGCTGGTGAAGTTCTTGTCGCGGTTGTTGACCGCCTTGAACTTGCTCCCATCGATCGCGACCAACGCTTGCGTGAACAGGTTGAGCTGCCGGCACAGCACGATGAACTGGCGGCAGACCTGCCGGATCCCCCGGCCGTTATCCTTGCGGAAGTTGGCGATCGTCTTGAAGTCCGGCATCAGCCGACCGGTCAACCACATCAGCTCGACGTTGCGCTGCGTCTCGTGCTCGAGGCGCCGGCTCGACTGGATCCGGTTCAGATAACCGTAGATGTAGATCTTGAGCAGCACCGAGGGGTGGTACGCCGGTCGCCCGGTCGCCTGTGGGTCACTCCCCTCGAAGCCCATCGCCCGCAGATCCAGCTGCTCGACGAAGGCCTCTACAACACGCACGGGGTTATCAGGTCCGACGTAGTCCTCGACACACTCCGGCAGCAACATCGCCTGGGTTCGGTCCGCGCCTTCGATGAATCGCTTCATCTGCCCACCTCAACCAATCCCTTGATGCGAGCAGTAACGCGAAACACCTCACCTTCGTGTACTCGACCCCCACGTTTTTACACAGCCTCGGCCGAGAGCGGAACGTCCGTTGGAATACGGGACCAAGGCAGTCCGGCGCGATCCGTCAGATCTTCTTCTCGCGCCCCGCCCAATAGGGCTCGCGCATCTCGCGCTTGAGTGTCTTTCCAGCAGCGCTGCGCGGGAAGTCCTTCATGATCAAAACCTCGGACACGCGCTGGTAGCGCGCACCGACGCGCTCATTGATCCACTCGCGTAGCGTTTCCGCCGTGACGCTCGCGCCTTCGCGCAGGATCGCCGCCGCGACCGGCGTCTCACCCCACTTGTCGTGCGGCACGCCGAACACCGCGACCTCGCGTACTTCGGGGTGGCGAATCGCGACCTCCTCGACGTCCTTCGGATAGATCTTCATTCCGCCCGAGTCGATCATGTCTTTCACGCGATCGACAAGGTAGAGAAAGCCGTCCTCGTCCACGTACCCAACGTCGCCGGAGTGCAGCCAGCCGTCGCGGATCGCCTGCGCGGTGAGATCGGTGCGCTTGTAGTAGCCGGCCATTAGGATCGGGCTCGTCCCGCAGATCTCGCCGATCTCGCGTGGCGCGCATTCCGTGCCGTCCTCGCGCAGGATGCACATCGCGCTCGACGGCAGCGGCACGCCAACCGAGCCGGACTTCCGCACCGCATCGGTTCGATCCAGGATCGTGATGAAACCCTCGGTGAGCCCGTACAGCTCGTAGAACCGGTTGGGCAGCAGCGTGTTCAGCCGGTCCTTGTGCTCCTGCAGGAGCGGCGCGCCGAGCGACAGGATGCACTCGAGCGAGGCGAGCTTCTCCGGCGCGAAGTTCGGCGCACCGAGCAGCGCGATGATCTGCGCCGGCACCAGCATCACGTGCGTGACGCGCTCGCGCGCGATCGTCTCGATCATCGCGGCGGCGTCGAACTGCGGCATCAGCACGTAGCGGCCCCCGTTCCAGAAGGACGGCATCATCAGCACGAAGGCGCCGTTGAACACGATCGCGCCGGCGTGCAACGCGACCGACTCCGGGGTCATGCGGAACGCCGCGCCCATCAGGAAGCAGTACATCGACCGCACGAAGTGCGTGTGCATGATGCCCTTCGGCATCCCGGTCGTGCCGCTCGTGTACATGATGTTGAAGAGGTCCTCGGCCGTACACGCGGCCGGGACGAGTGCGTCGGGCTGCGCGGCGCACGCCGCGCGATAGTCGGCGAAGTCGCCGCTCGCGCCGTCGGCGAGCAGGACGTGGGCCGGCAGGCTCTCGCGAATCCCCTCCAGCACCGGCAGCATCGAGCGCTGCGTGACGAGGCACTTCGCGTCCGAGTCGCGCACGAGGCTCGCGAGCCCCGCGGACATCAGGAGCGGCGAGAGCGGCACGAGCACCGCGCCGACGGTCGGGATCGCCCAATACAACTCGAGCAGCTCGAGCGAGTTGGTAAGCACGGTGGCGACCTTGTCGCCCTTGCCGATGCCGAGCGACCGAAGCAGGTTGCCGGCGCGCGCCACCCGCGCCCAGAACTGCGCGTAGGTCAGGCGCTTATCCTCGAAGGCGACGGCCGTCTCATCGGGCCTGTAGCGCGCGTGACGCTGCACGAGTGTCGCGAGCTCGATCATGGGCCCTCCTCAGGGGTTCGCCGGCGGACAGTACGACATGAGCGCAACCAGTGCAACGGCGGTGAACGCCGCACCGGCATAGAAGGTCGCCGCCGGCCCGACCGTCTGCCAGAGCGCGACCACGAGCCAGTAGCGCCCAGCGAGGCGGCGTGCGTCGGCGAGGCGGATCGGTGCACGCACACGCGCGTGCGCGGCGCGCTCCGGCTCGCGCACCGCGACGACGAGCACGAGCACCGCCAGCGCCGCCGGAATAACCGCGACCCAAAGCGCGGTGCGGATGTCGACCAGCAGCCACGCGAGCAGCACGATCCCGAGCACCGGGCCGAGCAGCGCACCAATGGAGTCGAGCGACTGGCGCAGCCCATACGCTGCGCCGCGCAGCCGCTCCGGCACCAGGTCCGCGACCAGAGCGTCGCGAAGACCGGCAGCAGCGCGTGGATCAGCTCCGACGAGGCGTCCATGAGCAGCGACACGACGCCGAGCGCCCAGACCGAGCCGGGCAACGCGCCGAAGCGCGCGGCGCCGGCGGCGGCGGGAGGCGGGTCGCTGCGCACCGCCGCAGCCGGCCTAAGGTGCCAGCCGCTCGATGATCCAGCCCGCGCCGTCCTTGCGGTAGCCGATGCGGTCGTGCAGGCGCGAGGGGCGGCCCTGCCAGAACTCGAATGCGTCGGGCACGAGACGGTACCCGCCCCAATGCGGCGGGCGCGAGGGGCTGATGCCGTGGCGCAGCGCCATCTCGGCGACGCGCGCCATCAGCGCGCCCTTGCCGAGCGGCGCGCTTTGCGGTGAGGCCCATGCGCCGATGCGCGCGCCGAGCGGGCGCGTCGCGTAATACTCGTCCGACTCGGTTGCGGGGGCTTTCTCGATCGCGCCGTCGATGCGGACCTGGCGCTCGAGCTCCGCCCAGAAGAACAGCAGGGATGCGTGCGGGTTGGCGGCGAGCTCGCGGCCCTTGCGGCTTTCGTAGTTGGTGAAGAACACGAAGCCGCGCGCATCGAAGCCCTTCAGCAGCACCATGCGCGACGACGGCCGCCCGTCGGCGCCCACGGTAGAGACGGCCATCGCGGTCGGCTCGCGCAGCTCGCTCTTCAGCGCCTCGTCGAACCACCGGCCGAACTGCGCGATCGGGTCGCGGTCGACGTCGGCCTCGTCGAGGCTCTCGCGGCTGTACTCCCGGCGCAGGCTGGCGATGTCCATGATCGAGATGGATTCTACCGTGCGGGGCGCTAGAATCAGCCGCACCATGGGCAGCGTGATCGACTACGGGCACGGCATCAGCGCCATCGACGGCGCCTATCTGCGGCCGCAGCTGATGGCGGTCCACGCGATCGTGGAAGGCGATCGCGCTGCGCTCGTCGATCCGGGCACCAACTCGTCGGTGCCGCTGATCCTGGGCGCGCTGGCCGCGAAGGGCATCCGTCCCGCGCAGGTGGACTACGTAATCCTCACGCACATCCACCTCGACCACGCGGGCGGGTCGGGCCTGCTCATGCAGAAGCTGCCGAACGCAACGCTCACCGTGCATCTGCGCGGGGCGCGCCACATGGCCGACCCGACGCGACTCGTCGCGGGCACGATCGGGGTCTACGGCGAGGCCGAGACACGCCGCCTGTACGGCGATATCCTGCCCGTGCCGGCGGCGCGCATTCTCGAGACGCCCGACGGGGCGTCGATCCGCCTGAACGGTCGGGCGCTGACCTTTCACGAAACGTTCGGGCACGCGCGGCATCACGTCGCCATTCACGACTCGGCATCCGGGCACGTGTTCGCCGGCGACACGTTCGGGCTGTCGTACCCCGAGCTCGACTGGCACGGCCGGCGGTTCGCGTTCGCGACCTCGAGCCCGACGCAGTTCGATCCAGCGCCGTATCACCGCTCCCTCGACCTCATTGCCGGCCTCGCGCGCGGGGCGGTCTATGTGACGCACTACGGGCAGGTCGACGACCTGGAGGCGCGCCTCGCGACGCTCCACCGGCAGGTGGACGCGCTCGCTGCGCTGGGGCTGCGCGAGAAGGACGCGGGTCCCGCGCGCCGCGAGAGGCTGTGGGCCGGCGTGAAAGCGCTGCTGCTCGATGAGGTGCGCCGCTACGGCGCGCCGTTCAACGAGGCGCAGGTGATGGCCGCCTACGGTCAGGACGTGGACCTGAACGCCGACGGGCTCGTGGCCTGGCTCGACTCGGCGCGGTAGCGCGACCCGTCATCGACCCGAGGCGCGCGCCGATTCCCGTGTCGGCGCAGATCGCGGCACGCCGCCCCCGAGAATCAGTCCGGTTCCGACCAGAACGAGCGCGCCGCCGCCAACCATGGTCGCGGTGATCGCTTCGCCCAGGAAAAGCGCGCCCCAGAGCATTCCGAACACCGGGATGAGAAAGGTGACGGTGAGCGCGCGCGCGGGTCCGACGTCGTTGATCAGCCGGAAGTAGAGGAGGTAAGCCACTCCGGTGCAGACCACGCCGAGCACGACCGCTGCCCAGGCCGCCTCCGCGGTCGGCAGACCCGCCGGCGGCGCGGCGAGCGCGAACGGGAGGAGCACTGCCGCGGCCGCGACGTTGCTGCCCCCCGCGAGCCCCGTCGAGTCGACCGCGTACGAGCGGCGCTTAACGTAAGCGCTCGCGAGCGCGTAGGACAGCGCCGCGGTGAGGCCGGCCAGCGCGGCCGCGACGGTGGTCGGGGTCGCGGCGATCGGACCGAGCCCGACCAGGATCGCGACGCCCGCGAGGCCCGCGGCGAGGCCGAGCGCCTTGCGGGCGGTGATCCGCTCGCCGAACCAGGCCGCGGCGACGATTGCGCCGAAGAGCGGGGCGGTTGCGTTCACCACAACCAGATAGGACGCGGGCAGGTGCTGTGCGCTCCACGCGAAGAGGACGAACGGCGCGGCGGAGTTGAGGATGCCGACGATCGCAAAGTGGCGCCAGTGGCGGGCGAGGTCGAGGCGCTTGCCGCTGAGGACGAGGACGAGCGCGATGGTCGCGCCGGCGAGCACGAGGCGACTCTCGGCGGTGCCGACGGGCCCGAGCGAGACCACCGCGACCCGCATGAAGAGGAAGGAAGCGCCCCATATCGCCGCGAGCGCGACGAGGCGCGCGAGATCGGCCGGGCGCAACGCCTGGCCCTACTTCGCGGCCCGCTCGCGGGCGAGGAGCTTGCGCTTGCGCTCGACGCCCCACCGGTAGCCGCCGATCCCGCCGTCGACCGCGACGACGCGGTGACAGGGAATCGCGAGGGCCAGCGGGTTCGTCGCCACCGCGCGTGCCACGGCGCGCGCCCCGCGCGGCACCCCGACGCGGCGCGCGAGCTCGCCGTACGAGAGCGTGGCACCCGACGGAATCGCCTGCAGCGCGCGCCAGACGCGCTGCTGGAACGCCGTGCCGCGGACGTCCAGCGGCAGGTCGAGACGCCCCGCCGGAGCCGCGACGAACGCCGCGACCTCGGCGAGCCATGCGTCGAGCTCCGGATCGGCACCGACGAGCGTCGCGCGGCCGAAGCGCCGGCCGATGCGCTCGGCGAGCTCCGTGCGGGTCGCGCCGAGCTCGATCGCGCAGATGCCGCGCACGGTCGCGGCGACGGCGAGCCAGCCGAGCGCGGTGCGCGCATAGGCGCAACGGATCACCGCGCCTGGCGCGCCATTGCGGTATGCGCCCGGCGACATCCCGAGCAGGCGGTCGGCGCGCTCGTAGACGCGGCTCGGGCTGCCGTACCCGGCCTCGTAGAGCGCCGCATCGACCGTGGTTCCGTTGCCGAGCGCGCCCTGCAGGCGCTTGCGCTGCTGCGCCACGTGGTATTCGCGCGGTGTCACGCCGACGACACGCTTGAAGAGGCGCTGGAAGTGGAACCGGCTCAGTCCGGCATCGCGCGCAAGCGTGGCGAGCGTGGGCGCTGACTCCGCATGCTCGATCGTCCGGCACGCGGCGAGCACGCGGTCGCGCCGGTCGTCGGCCGGTGACAGGGTGCGCTCCGGATGACAGCGCCGGCACGGCCGGAATCCGGCGCGCTCGGCCGCGTCGACGGTGTCGAACCAGCGCACGTGCTCCGGGCGGGGACGGCGCGACGGACAGGTCGGGCGACAGTACACGCCGGTGGTGGTGACGGCGTAGAAGAAGGCGCCGTCGGCGGCGGCGTCGCGGGCGCTGATCGCGCGCCAGCGCGCTGCATCGAGGGGGGAATCGGTGCGGCGCGGTTCGTTGGCTGCGGGGTTCATGGCGTGCAGTCTAGGGTGGTGCGCGACGCGCCGCCATCCGGAGGTTGCGGTCGAACTCGCTCAGCCGTCCGCGCAATGCGGGCGCGCCCCGAGGCTCAACGAAGGATCAGTCGCCGGCCTTTCCCCAGAGCTGCTTTAGCCGGTCGTCGCGCCCGCAGCCGGTCCGGTAATACTTGTAGCGCACCGGATTCTTCTTGTAGTAGTCCTGGTGGTAGTCCTCCGCCGGCCAGAACTCGCCCGCCGCCTGCACCGGCGTCACGATCGGCGCCTTGAACGGCTTCGACTTCTCGAGCGCCGCCTTCGAGGCCTCGGCGAGGCGCTTCTGCTCGTCGTCGTGATAGAAGATCGCGGTCCGGTACTGCGACCCCACGTCGCAGAACTGCTGATCGCGGACCGTCGGGTCGATGTTCCGCCAGAACACCTCGAGCAGTTTCTCGTAGCTCACCTTCGCCGGGTCGTAGACGACCTGGACCACCTCGGTGTGACCGGTGGTGCCGGTGGAAACCTCCTCGTAGGTCGGGGAGCGCTTCTTGCCGCCCATGTAGCCCGACGTGGTGGAGAGCACGCCCGGCAGCTTGTCGTAGGGGGGCTCCATGCACCAGAAGCAGCCGCCGGCGAATGTCGCCTTCGCGGTGCTCTGCGCCGCCGCGCCGCCCGCCAGGAGCGCGCCGGCCACGACGACGACGCGCGCCGCAGCGCGCGCGAAACCTCTGATTCCGCCGACACTTTTCTTCATTTCCGGTCCTCTCTTTCACGCCCCGCTCGGGCACATCCCGAGGGTGCGCACGCGGTGAGCGCGAGCTTACACGCCGGGCGCGCGGGATGCGCAGGACGACGACATAACGTCCGCGCGGTGCGCGCACGCGCGGCGCCGGGTCGCGTTACAGAGGGGAAGAGCGGGTTTCAGAGCGAAAAAACGCTTGCGCTCCCGCGCTCACTTCGGCATCCTCTCGTCGCCGCGTCGCTCTTCATAGAGCGACAAGCATAAGGTGCAGGACCACAACACACGCTTAGTGGAGGTGTCAAAGATGGCGACGAAGAAGAAGGCTGCGAAGAAGTCTGCGAAGAAATCCGGCAA
>Ga0105107_10003672_pt1 | contig 10236 bp, 10 predicted proteins | sample PPLLaktember2015_6_FD_79335 | JGI IMG/M metagenome (GOLD analysis project Ga0105107, IMG submission 79335) | Freshwater sediment microbial communities from Prairie Pothole Lake near Jamestown, North Dakota, USA - PPLs Lake P8 Core (1) Depth... | ecosystem: Environmental > Aquatic > Freshwater >...
GCACGCGACGACCAGTGGATGACGAACGTGCCGGGCGTCTTCACGGCCGGCGACATGCAGCGCGGCCAGTCGCTCATCGTCTGGGCGATCGCGGACGGCCGCCAGGCCGCGCGAGCCGTCGATACCTGGCTGATGCGCTGAGCCGGCTCGGCAGGGTGGCCCATCCGGATACGCTTTCACTCCGCTGGCCCGGTGTATCGTGGGACTGGCGCCTGGCACTGACATGGCGCGGAGGAGAAGCCCATGCCTCGAAAAGTCGGCGAACGGTACGTGTGTGAGAAATGTGGCGCGCAGCTCGTGTACGAGAAGGAATGCCCCTGCCCCGAGGGGATGAAGCACTCGGAGATCTGCTGCGGCGAACAGATGAAGCATGTGAAGGAGTAAGGCTCAGCCAGCTGAAGGCCCGGGGGGACCCGTTGGCTGCCAGCCTGCGCTATACCCCCGCAGCCTTCAGCGCCGCCAGCACGCGCGCATCCCTGAACGGCACGCGGCGCAGGCGCACGCCCGTGGCGTCGAAGATGGCGTTGGCCACGGCCGCCAGCATCGGCTTGCACACCGTCTCGCCGGCGCCGTAGTGCGGCAGATCCGGCCGGTTCGGGTTCGGATCTCCGTTCACGATCACGATGTCGATGCTGGCCGGCGCGTCGGCGTGCGTCAGCGTGGGATGCGAGATCCAGTCCACGCTCGTCACCCTCTCGGTATCGAACCGCACCTCCTCGTGGAGCGCGCGGCTCAGCGAGTGCAGCATGCCGCACTCGAGGGTGCGGCGGAGCCCCTCGGGGTTCACCACCAGGCCGCAGTCGTGAGCCGAGACCAGGCGCTTCACCCACACGTGGCCGGTCTTCCGGTTCACCTCCACCTCGGCGATCTCGGCCACCACGGTCTGGCTGCGATACGCGTATGCGATGCCGCGACCGGTGAGGATGTCGCCCGCACCGCGGGCCCTGGGTGATGGGCGCGCGTCCCAGCCGAACTTCTCTGCCGCGGCCTTGATGCACGCGATCGAGCGCGCGCGCCTGAAGCCGCTGTCGTCCTCGGTGCTGGCGGTCAGCAGCCGCAGTCGGAACTCTACCGGATCGGCCTTGGCCGCCGCCGCGAGCTCGTCGATGAAGCTCTCGGAGGCAAAGGTCACCTGCGGGCCGTCCGGGTCACGCAGGTTCCCGGTCCTGAGCGGCGTTTCCCACACCAGCGGCAGCGGGACCACCCTGCCGGCCATGCGGCGATTCGGGACGGCGTACATGTCGGAGGGATACGACGCGCGGCCGCGCGCGGGCTCGGCCTTGCGCTGGCCGGTGAGCTGCGCAATCAGCACCGTGTCGAACTCGTTGTAGCCCAGGTGGTTGTGATCCGCCGCGCACGCGTCGTACTCGATCGCCACCAGGTTCCCCTGCGCATCCAGCGCCCCGCGCATCTTCACCGCGTAGGCCGGGCCCTTGGTGTCCCAGGCGGTCTCCTCCTGCCGCATCCACTGCACGCGCACCGGCCGCCCGAGCTCCTTCGCCAGGAACGCCGCCTCGAACCCCGCGTCGTCCGCCGCCGTCCGGCCGTAGGCCTGCGGCCCCTCCATCCACACCACGCGCACGCGGTCGCGCGGCATGTTCAGGAATCGCGCCACGCCGTTCCTGAGGCCGTACGACTTCATGTCGTTCGAGTAGATCGTGAGCTGGTCGTTGGTCGGATCCGCGGTGGCATGCGCGGGGCCGAGGGCCGTGTGCCCCTGGAAAGGCACGTCGTAGTCGGCCTCGACCACGCGCGCGGCCGCGGCGCGCGCCGCGTCGGGATCGCCCACCACCACGGGCGTCGCGCTCGACGTCGGCGTGGCGCCGCGCATGTACGTGAACAGGCCGTCCGAGGCCGGGAACGGCGCGGTCGCGGGCTTCCGCCAGTCCACCTTCAGCTGGCGCGCCGCGCGAATGGCCTGCTCCTCGCGCTCGCACACGACGGCCACGTAGTTGCCCTTGCTGACGACCTTGACGAAGCCGGGGATGCCGCGCACGGACGATTCGTCGATGCCCACCAGCGTCGCGCCCGCCAGCGGCGGCTTCACGTTGCGCGCGTGCAGCATGCCGGGGAGCTTCACGTCCACCGCCCACTTCGCCGTGCCGTCCACCTTGGGCGGGATGTCATAGCGCTGCGGCGACTGCCCGACGTTCTTCAGCTGCTGAACGGTCTTGATGGGTGCGACGCCCGTGGTGGCGTCCACGTTCCTGCCCGTCAGCGTGATGTTGAACCGCTTCCCGCCAATCAGCTCGCCGTAGGTCACCCGCTTCGACGGATCCGCCGCCCCCGAAACCACGCCCTCGGCGACCACCAGGCCCGCGACGGGCACGCCCAGGCGAGACGAAGCCATCTCGAGCAGCACGCGCCGCGCCTCGGCCGCCACGCGTCGCATGGGCCAGCCGTCGGTCTGCAGCGCGTCGGATCCACCGGACCCGCCCTGATCGACCGTGATGTCGGTGCTGCCCATCACGCAGCTCGTCTTGTCGTAGGCAATGTCCAGCTCGTCGGCCATGATCTGCCGGAAGGCGGTGCCCGTGCCCTGGCCCAGGTCGGTCTTGCCGACGTAGAAGGTCGCGGTGTTGTCGGCGCGCACGACGATCCAGGAATCCAGCTGCCGGAAGTCCACGTCGGGATACGGGCCCGCGCTCTGCGCTGCCCCGGTGCCCTGCACGGCGGCGAACGTCGGGCCGTCGGCGCCGGTCACCGATGCAGCGCCGATGCCGACGACGAGCATGCCCGACGTCTTGAGGAAGTCCCTTCGGGAGGGCGCGCTCATCGGCGCACCTCCTCGTTGCCCGACCGCGTGGACTGCAGGGCCGTGGCCGCGCGCTTGATGGCGGCCTGGATACGGTAGTAGGTCATGCAGCGGCAGAGCGTCCGCGACATGCCCTCGCGGATCTCCGCATCGGTGGGAGTGGGATTCCGGTCGAGCAGCGCCTTCGCGGTGAGAATCTGCCCGTTCTGGCAGAACCCGCACTGCGGCACCTGCTCGTCGATCCAGGCCTGCTGCAACGGGTGCAGCACGCCGTCTCGCGCCAGGCCCTCGAGCGTGGTGATCTCGGCGCCCTGCACCGTGGACACGGCTCTCACGCACGAGCGCACCGCTTCACCCTTGATGAGGACCGTGCACGCCCCGCACTGCCCCAGGCCGCACCCGAACCGCGGGCCCCGCAGATCGAGATCGTTTCTGAGGACGTAGAGGAGGGGCGTCGAGGGTTCCACCTCGACGGTCCGCGCTTCGCCGTTGACGGTCAGCTTGATCGTGCTCATCGGGGTGCAGTCTCGCACCCCCGTGACTCGAACTCAAGGGTCCAATGACCCGTGCCGACGGCCGTGGCGTCAGCCTCCGCCGGCGAGGCGAGGGACACGAAGAGTACGCCCGAGGTTTTCCCTGCAGGACGCGCCCTTCGTGTCCTTAGTCCTTCGTGTTCGCGTGGACACCCGCGCTACTGCGCGATACGCACGACCTGGCCGAGGCCGGCCGACGAGGTGTTGACCGTGACGTAGAGGGTGTTGTCGGCGCCGATCGCCATCTTGCCCGGGTGCGGGAGGAGCCCCGCCGCGAGCTCGGTGCGCGACCCGAACAGGCCAATCTTCGTGAGCCGCCCGGCATCGCCCGGCGTCAGGATGCTGTTGGCGTCGTACTCGAGCACGTACGACGAGCCGTCCGGCCCGATCGCGATGTCGATGATGTTGGTGAAGCCTTCGGCGACCACCTCCGGCGCGCCGCCGGCGGCCGGCACACGGTAGACCCGCGCGCCACCAACCGGGAACGGGAATCCGGTGAGTTCACCCACGTACAGGCTGCCGTCCGGTCCTTCCGCGATGGACGTGGGAACGCTCTGCATCGGGATGTCGCCGCCGCCCGGGCCCGGCACCAGGCGCGTCGGGAACGTCGCAAGCGTGGTGACGTTCAGCGACTGGTCGATCTGCAGCAGGGTGTTGGCGCCCGCGTCGGTCACCACGCCGCGGGTCGAAAGGACCTCGAGGGCGAAGAGGTTCGAGTCGACAAGTTCGCCATCGGGATTCTCGGCCGTCTCGTGCGCCGCGACGTCGACCATCGGCGTGACCACGCCCTGGAGGCTGACGTGATACAGCGTGCCCAGGTGGATGCCGGCCTGCTCGAACGGAGCGAGCGTGGCCGGGTCGCCTCCGGATCCCACCGAGATGAAGGCGCTGCCGAAGCCGAAGGCGATGTCCTGCGGGCCAGAGGCTTCGGCGCCGCCCGCGGGCGCCAGCGACGGCAATCCCGAGAGCACTCGCTGCTGCACGCCCGTGGTCGTCACGCGCGTGACGCCTCCGCTGGGGCCGTAGCACCGTTCTCCCGGACCGGCGGGAAGGGGCAGGCACAGGGTGCTGGTGCCACCTCTACCCGCTTCGACGACATACAAGGCGCCATCGGGCCCGAACGCCAGGCCGCGCGGGTTGTCGAGCCCGGTGGCGATCACCACGGGCGTGCCCTGCGCACTCACGGTGGAGAGCGGCGTCGGGAGCAGCCCGGCCAGGACGACCAGCAGCAGGGTCAGGAACGAAGCGCGAATGAATACAACCATCGGTTTCCCCCTTCACTCGTTGGAAGCTAGACACCTCGCGGTCGTCAATCGCGTGTCCTCAGTAGATCGAATGGTCAGCATACACCCTGCAGGCCGGCGCGCCGCTCCGCCTCATCCGTCTCAGGACGTCGCCTTGCCCACGTCAGTGTGTGTGCCCGTCACCTCCACCACGCGCTCGCTCGTGCTGCCGGCATACGTGGCCTTCAGCGTGTAAGAGCCGGGCGGCACGTTGACGATGGCGAAGTTGCCGAAGCCGTCGCCGACGGCGACGTACGGGCTGCTGACCACGACAATGGTCGCCTGCATGCCGGGGTGGATGTCGCACGACACCTCGTACTGCCCGGCCTGCTCGAAGGTGTGCGTGTGGCTCTGCCCCGGATCGGTGCCCACGTTCAACACCTCCGATCCCGTGGACCGGCGCGTGACGTAGACGTTGTGCACGATCGACTCGCCGTTGCGGAACTCGACCGGCTGTCCCGTCCGCGCCACGAGCACGGAGGGAATGAATTGCTGCCCGCGCTGGTCCATCACCGCCGGGCCGCCGGGCGGCGGCAGCTCCTGCGCGGTGGTCGGCTCGAGCACGACGACCGCGCCGCTCGACGCAGTTCCCGTGACCGACGTCAGCCCCGCGGCCGACACCGGCACCGACGCGGGCGCACGAGCCGGCGCGGCCGATTGTTCCGGAGCGGGGCTGGAACAGCCCGCCACCACAGTGGCCGCGATCGTGATCACCAACATCCGCGTCAGCCCACGAGCGCTGCTCCCCCTGACCCCAATGTTCGTCACGTGGTTCCCCCGATCTTTCATTACTCACCTTCTCACTTCTCACTTCGCGCTAGCGCTGTTCCAGTTCGCGCTGGATGGCCGAGAAGAACGTCTCCGCGATCCTGCGATACCCCGCCTCGTTCGGGTGCCGCCCGTCATCGCTGTTGTACATGTTGGGATTGCCGGCAAACGACTCGTAGACGTCCACCAAGACCGCGTTCTCGCCACGCGCCACGTCGCGCAGCTTCGCGTTGAAGCGCGTGATGGTCGTGTTCGACAACCCGCGGTTCACGCCCACCGGCGGCGGGGTCAGCGTGCCGATGAACACGCGCGCGCCACGGAACCTGGCGTCCTTTGCAATGGTCGTGATGGCGGCAATGGCGGGGTCGATGCCGGTGTCACCCAGCCCGAGGTCGTTGTAGCCGTCCAGGATGAGCACCGCCTCGGGCCGGTTCGCGTTGATGACGCTTTGTGCCCGGCCCACACCGTCCACCACCTTCTCGCCGCCCTTTCCCTCGTTCATCACGGTGATTGCCTGCGATGTGTAGCGCGCCGCCAGCAGCTGCTGGAGCACGCGGGGATACGCGGCGTCCGGGACCTCGCGCAACAGGTACGGCGGAGATCCGGTCGGGTTCACCGTGGCGACAACGCCTACGGTGACGCTGTCGCCGAAGGCGAGGAACCTGGTCTTCGCAAGGGTCGGGATGCGCGATACGTTCACCGCGAACGTGCAGGCCGCCGTGCGGCCGCCGCCGTCGGCGGCGGTGCAGCGCACCTCGGTCGTGCCCAGCGGGAACGACTGGCCCGACGCGGGCGTGCACGTCACCGCCACCGGCGCCTCGCCGCCCTGCGCCGTGGGCGCCTCCCAGGTCACGGCCGCGCCGGTGGCGCTCGTCATCGTCGAGATGGGGGCCGGGCAGGTCAGCGTCGGCGCGGCCACCGGCGGCGGGGCAGGCGCGGTCGGGCTCGTGGGCGAGGACGAGCCGCTGCAGGCCGTCGCGAGCACCAGCAGGCCCAACACACCCGCGCGCGCCATGGTCAGCTTGCCCCCCATCAGCGGGCCATGAACGTCCGGACGCCGCTCATGAACATCTGCACGGCGATCATCACGAGCAGCATGCCCATCAGGCGTTCCAGCGCCATCAAGCCGCGCTCGCGCAGCACGCGGTAGAAGAACGTGGCCGACAGCAGGATGGCGCCGGAAAGCGCCCAGGCCACCGTCACGGCCAGCAGCAGCGGCCCCGTCTGCCCGGGCGACGTGCGCTGCAACAGGAGCAGCGCCGCCAGCGTGGAGGGCCCCACGAACAACGGGATGGCCAGCGGGACGATGAAGGGCTCGCCCTCCGGGGCGTCGGTCGTGGGCCCGCCGCCGGCCGGGAAGATCATCCGGACCGCGATGAGGAACAGCACGATGCCGCCGGCCACGCTGATGGTCGCTTCGTCGAGACCCAGGAACCGGAGGAGGTAGCCGCCGAGGAACACGAACGCGAGCAGCACCACGTAGGCGATGGCGATTTCACGCACGAGCACGCGCCGCCGGCGCCGGGAGTCGACAGGCTTCAGCACCGAGAGAAAGAGCGGGATGTTCCCGATCGGGTCCATGATCAGGAACAAGGTGACGACGGCGGCCGGGACGTCCACCCGTCGATCTTATCGCGACCCCATCAGCGGGAACCGCGCGGCTTTCCCAGTTCGTCCAGGGCCGCTCGCACGCCACGGGCGAGCGTGGCCGCGGGACCGGTCCCGTAGTAGTGCAGGAAGGTGACCGCGGGCGCCACCCCGGTCATGTGGTGATGGATGGCCACGACGCTGAGCCCTTTCGCGCGCAGGGCCTTCAGCACGGGCGTCACCTCGTGGTCGAGCATCGCGACATCGCCGGCGACCACGGCGTCGGCGTCCGTGCCGGCAAATGCCGCCCAGGTGTTCAGGCCCATGCGGGCGTTGATGGTGGCGCCGTGCTCCCGGACGGCAATGTCGGGACGGCCGATCGTGATCTTGTAGACGGGGCCCGTCTGCTCGCCCGCGTAGCCGATGATCGCGGCAAGCGCCGCGGAGTCGATGGTCGGCGCCTTCCCGGCGGCGGCAGGCGCACCGGCCGGTGCTGCCGCGGCCGTACCGCGGCGCACCGCGGCATCGATGAGATCCACGGCCGGCTTCAGCCGTCTCGCAAGGTCCGCCGCCGCGCCCGTGCCGTGCACGTGCATGTAGAAGACCCGGGGCTGCTCCCAGAAGAAGTGGTTGTGCAGCGCGGTGACCTCCAGTCCGTTGTCGAGAATCGCCGACATCACCGGGTTCACTTCGTCTTCGGTCAGCACCAGGTCGCCCATCATCACGTCGTGACCGGCGTCACCGCGCGTGAGCGCGACCCATCCACCGAAGCCGAGCGGCGTCGGCGCCGACCGGCCCGCGACGGTCACCCGAAGATCGGTGCGCGGGATGTTGACTTTCAAAACGCCCTCCCGGAAATCACCGGTCTTCGCCAACGCCTCGAGCACCCCCTCGTACTCACCCGGCATCGTCTGGGCGAAGGCCGGCCACGGGCGAAGCAGCAGCACCGCGCATGCCAGCAAGGACCAACGACGTGTGGTTCGAATCATCTCGGCCTCCCGCGTGTTCACGACGACTCCGGGTGACGGGTCGCCATCAGCTTACCCCTCGCCATCCGCGCCAGCACCGGCCTGATGACGATGACGGGCCGTCGATGCGGCACGCACGGCCATCGGTCACTGCTCCGCGCCGCGGCGCCGGCCTCTCAGTCACCAGCGCACGCGCGGGCCCGCTCCAGCAGCAGCTCGCGCTCGCGCGCGTTCTTGGTCAGCGCGGCGGCGCGCTCGAATTCCACGCGGGCTTCCGCCCGCCGGTCCAGTTTCTCGAGCAGGTCGCCCCGGGCGGCCGGCAGGTAGTGATACGCCTCGAGCGACGGCTCCGACGCCAGTGCATCGACGATCGCCAGGCCGGCCTCCGGCCCCTCCGCCATGGCCACCGCGACGGCGTGGTTCAACCGGACAATGGGCGACCCGGTGATCCGCGCCAGCTCGACGTAGAGCCGGGCGATCTCCCTCCAGTCCGTCTCCTCTCCCGTCGCCGCGCGTGCGTGGCACGCGGCAATGGCCGCCTGCAGCGCATAGGGCCCACGGCCCGCGCCGCGGGCGTCTGAGCGCCCGAGCGCCGCCATCCCGCGCCGGATCAGCACGCGATCCCACCGCGCCCGGTTCTGATCCATCAGCCGCACCGCCTCGCCGCGCGGGCCGACGCGCGCCCGCAGTCGCGACGCCTGCAGTTCCATCAGGGCCACGAGGCCGTGCACCTCCGCCTGTTCCGGCATCAGCTCCGCCAGCACGCGCCCCAGCCGCAGCGCCTCGTCGCAGAGAGCCGGGCGCGCCCAGTCGTCGCCGGAGGTGGCCGAGTAGCCCTCGTTGAACACGAGATAGAGCACGTCGAGGACCGACGACAGCCGCGCATCGCGGTCGGGACCGCGCGGCACCTCGAAAGGGACCTGCGCCTTCGCCAGCGCCCGCTTCGCCCGGACGATGCGCTGGGCGATGGTGGGCTCGGGGACGACGAACGCGCGGGCAATCTCCTCGGTGGTGAGCCCGCCCAGCAACCGGAGCGTGAGGGCCACCCGCGCCTCGGTGGCGAGCACCGGGTGGCACGCGGTGAACATCAGCCGCAGCAGATCGTCGCCGATGTCATCGTCCATGGCGGCGTCGAGATCCGGAGGGGCGGTCGCGCCCGTGGCGTCCAGTTCGTACGCAAGCGTTTCGTGCTTGCGATCGGCGAGGGATCGCCGTCGCAGCTGGTCGATGCCACGGCGCCGGGCGGCGGTCATCAGCCACGCGCCCGGGTTGGTGGGAATGCCCGACGCGGGCCACTGCTCCAGGGCCGCCACCAGCGCGTCGTGGGCGAGGTCCTCGGCGGCACTGATGTCGCGCACCAGGCGCGTCAGGCCGGCGATGAGGCGTGGGGACTCGATGCGCCACACGGCCTCGATCGCGCGGTGTGTGTCGGAGGGTGTCACGGCCTCCGATCACACCACTCCGCCACGATCGTCGCAAGGGGACGGCCGCGCGGCGCCGCGGGCGCGCCCGTGAGGTGCGCCCGCCTTAGCCCTTCCGCTGCTCGACCTCGGCGCGCAGCCGCTCCTCCTGCTCCCGGAGCTCGGGCGTGAGGGCGTCGCCGAAGTCCTCGGCCTCGAACACCTGGCGGATCTCGATCTCCGATTCGCCGGGCATGGGGTTCGGGCAGCGCCGCACCCACTCGATGACCTCGTCCTTCGAGCGTGCCTGCATCAGCCAGAAGCCGGCAATCAGCTCCTTGGTCTCGGTGAACGGGCCGTCGACGACCGTGCGGTCCTTGCCCTTGAAGCGCACGCGCGCGCCCTTCGAGCTGGGGTGCAGCCCCTCGCCCGCCAGCAGCACGCCGGCCTTCACCAGCTCTTCGTTGTACTTCCCCATCTCGGCCAGCATCTGCTCGCTGGGCATGACGCCCGCCTCGGACTCCTTCGTCGCCTTGACCATCACCATGAATCGCATCTCGTCTCTCCTTTTTCCGGCCTTCTGTCTAGACGTCGAACGAGACCCGCCAGGATCGACAGCTCATCCGAAGAACTCAATCCCGGACCAAATCAATCTACAATCGGCGCAATTTCCGGAGGTGGGCATGCCGCGAGCCATGGTGTTGTTGCTGTTCCTCTTGTCCGGCCCGGGACTGGCCCTGGCCCAGCCGTCGCCCGCCTCGAGCCTGGCCGAGCGCACCGGCGGCCTGCAGCGGGCGGACGGGTTCATCCCCTTCTACTGGGACGAGGCGCGCGGCCGCGTGCTGATGGAGGTCCCCGCGTTCGACCAGGATGTCCTCTACTACGTCTCGGCCGCCAGCGGCGGCGGGTCGGTGGAGATGTCGTTCGACCGGGGCATCATGA
>Ga0105107_10003674_pt1 | contig 10233 bp, 12 predicted proteins | sample PPLLaktember2015_6_FD_79335 | JGI IMG/M metagenome (GOLD analysis project Ga0105107, IMG submission 79335) | Freshwater sediment microbial communities from Prairie Pothole Lake near Jamestown, North Dakota, USA - PPLs Lake P8 Core (1) Depth... | ecosystem: Environmental > Aquatic > Freshwater >...
AAGATATATTTCTTTTCTTTTGATTTTATTAATTCTTTCTATCTCAAATGGTTGTAAGGACAATGTGGCTACTTCTAAAATGATAAATAAAAATATGCAGACAATTGACTATACATATGTTAACTCATATCCACACGATTTGACTTCTTTTACAGAAGGATTTCTCATACATGACGGTAGCTTATTTGAAAGTACGGGTGCAACAAAAGAATTTCCGCAGACAAGATCATTGTTTGGCATAGTTGACCTTAAAACTGGCAAGATTGATATAAAAGTAGAGATTGATAAAGTAAAATATTTTGGAGAAGGTATTGCATTTCTAAATGGGAAAGTATTTCAGTTAACATATAATACCAAAGTGGGATTTATTTATGATGCAATAACATTTAAAAAGATAAATGAATTTACTTTCCCAAGCGTTGAAGGTTGGGGCTTGACAACCGACGGAATAAGCTTAATTATGAGTGATGGAACAAATATTTTAACCTATTTGGACCCTGAAACTTTGGAGGTAATTAAAACAATATCAGTATCTGCAAGAGGATATGCACGTAATAATTTGAAATTAAATGAGCTGGAATATATAAAAGGTTCTATCTATGCCAATCTATGGACAACCAATACTATAGTAAAAGTAAACCCAACAGATGGTAAAGTTATTGGAAAGCTTGATTTAAATTCACTGGCATATAATGCAAAAAAAGCATTTTCAGGTTCTTTAGAAATGAATGGTATCGCATATGATTCAATAGCTGATCGAGTTTTTGTGACAGGTAAATTTTGGCCTAAAATCTATGAGATAGAACTTAGTCACTGATACAAAACAAAACAGCCGCTAACAGCGTGTATAAGCCATCCGCCTGTCCATCTCAGTGCTTTATAGAGTCGGACATGTTGCTGGCAGTGAGTTTTCGTTGATCAGTTCTTTTGGTTACCTTGGTGTACCTGGATAAGTAAGCGCCTTGGCTACGCAACGGCTTCCCGATGAATCGGGACAGGCTATACACGCGGACGTTGGGCTTAATGCAAAAATGATATAACATATTATTATTATGAAGGATTATATTAGGCTCTTAAGCATCTTTATAATCGGCGCATTTTTTGCATGTGAAAAAGATGTGTGTAAAGAGCGTATCTGTGGTCAATTGGATCCCATAAATAATATTGATTGGTTAAAGAATGCACTTGAAAGACGGCCATTTTGTACATATGTATATTCATTTAGATTTTCCAATAGAGAGTATATCAGCATTGAAGATTGTCCGGGGCCTGATCACCAGATAGATATTTATGATTGTAATGGAGAAGATAAATGTGAAATTGGAGGATATTCTGGTGGTAGTTATTGTAATATGCCGAGTGGATTTACTTATGATTATTACATGACCAATAAAAAGTTAATTTACGAAAAGCCTTAAAATCAAAAACAACCTACAATTTAATAATGCACTTAGCCCAACAGCCGGTCATACGCAATTGCCGGGTGGTGCGGTTGCTAAAGTTAGTTCATTTGGCTTCTTTGTTCGTAACACGACACGAAAGCGCCCTGAAGCGGCAACAGCGTATACCGGCGAGCGTTGGGCACAAACTTGAGATATACCATAGACAAAATATCATATTATGAAATTGTTTTTGGTTTTAAGTTGCTTGCTAATTATTTATACCATAGGTTGTAATAATAACTGTAAAAAAACTAATGGAAAGGATGTCGCTTTCGAGTTGTTCAGCTATTCGAAAGGAGACAAATATAATCTTGTATTAGATGACGGAAAATTTACCTGGGAAAGTCCAAAGTTAAAACGAGATTTTGCGACAGATTTTAATAGAAAATGTTTTATTATAACTAGTTATTGTACTAGTAATGACAGTATTAAAGTCCGTTTTAATTATAACAATTCTTTAGATACTACATTTTTCTTGAACTCAAATATTGTAAGCACTTGTTACCTTAACGTTGACATAAATTTTCATTTTTTTCATGTCTATTATATTTACAAGGATAGCCTTAACATAGTTGACTATGATTGAGGTATAATAATAAGTCTATGCCCAACAGCGTGTATAAGGCATTGCTGGTAGCGGGTGTGCGTATGTTGTTCTTCTACGGCTCATACACGCGGACGTTGGGTGTAATGCAGAAAAGAAGCACATAGGTATATTGACAAAATGGAAATAGATATAATTGAAATAAATGGTAAAAATATTGCGGTGTTGAAATCACTGGGAGTTATGATCCAGGAGACACAAGATGCATTGGATTTAGTGGGAGAGGCATCTTATTTGAATTCACATAAGATAATTATAAAAGAGGATCAATTAACGCCGGCATTCTTTGAATTAAAAAATGGGATAGCAGGAGAAATATTGCAAAAGTTTTCTACCTACAGTGTACAACTTGCAATCATTGGGAACTTTTCAAAATACAAGAGCAAAAGTTTAAGGGATTTTATGTTTGAGAGTAATAAATATGGTCGGATCAATTTTGTAAGTTCATTTGACGAAGCCAAGGAAAAACTAAGCAGATAATTGCACTACACCCAACAGCGTGTATAAGCCATTGCTGGTAGCGGTTTGCAGTGGTCAGTGCTTTTGGCTAAGCCGTGGTAACTCGATAACAAAGCGCATTGGCAACGCAACAGCTTCCCGATGAATCGGGACAGGCTATACACGCGGACGTTGGAAACAATGTGGAGACATTTCCATTAATAATTCCTGATAACTAAATTATAAGTTTTTCTTTTTATCAATACACCAATTATGCTATATTGACAAAATGATAATTATAAGAATATACCTGGACTCGACTAATTAAAGTATAAATGATACATTGATTTTAATTTTAACCTTTAACTATAACACTATGAAGCGTATATCTATTGTTTTATTATTATTTGGCTTAACCGGGATGGTATATTGCCAGAATGACACAATAAAAGCTTCTTACAATGGAGTAACAGACATTAGAGAATATGTACAACGTAATGTAAATTATCCTCCATATGCCGTTGAAAATGGGATTGATGGCACAGTATTATATTCATTTAAAGTAACCAAGGAAGGTTGTGTTGATTCAGTAGTATTTAAAAAAACTCCTCATGGATCATTTAATATGGAGATTGGAAAAATATTGTTCACAACAAATTGTAAATGGAAACCTGCTTATTATAATGGTAGTCCAGTTGATGTATGGATTGATTCAAAAGCTGTATTCATACTTCGATGACAATAACAAACATAAATATATTCACAACCTAACCCCCAACAAAAACACGGATAGCACACTGTTTCCAACAGCGTGTATAATCCATTGCTGGTAGCGGGTTTTCGAATGTCAGTTCTTTTCGTTACCTTGTTGTAACTAGATAAAATACCGCATTTGCAACGCAACGGTTCATACCTGCGGACGTTAGCGGCAAGCAAAACAAAAGACACGTGTAAACGGAATAAGTATTGCACGGCCGGATAAAATATTATAAATTTGTACGTGCAATTGAACTTTAATTTATAAAGGATGAATAGCAAGCTAACATTAACAATAGAAAAGACTGTCATAGATAGGGCTAAGAAATATGCTAAACGGAAGGGGCATAGCTTATCAGACATAATTGAGAACTACTTGAAGGTAATTACTAAAGATGGGACAAAATCAGAGATAGAGCTGACTCCGGTAGTGAGATCACTAAAGGGTTCGTTTAAGGCGCCCGCTGATTTTGATTATAAAAAAGAATTGGCAAAGAGCCTGTCAAAAAAATATATTTAAATGAATAAAGTACTTATTGACACTGATGTCATACTAGACTTTTTCTTCGATAGGAAGCCCTTTTCTGAACATGCGACTAAAATATTATCCCTTTGCGAATTGAAAATGATTCAGGGATTTGTTACTCCGGTTATTTATAGTAATATTTATTATCTGCTAAGGCAGACAGCAAAGCATGAAAAGATAATAGATAAACTAAAACTTTTGCTTACAATAACAGATGTCTTAATTATTGATAAAGAGGTACTTGTTCTGGCGATGAATTCAAAATTTAAGGATTTTGAGGATGCGTTACAAAACTACGCTGCAATAAAAGACCAGACGGTAGATACAATCCTTACAAGGAACCTCAAGGATTTCAAGAATAGTGAGATAGGAGTAATGACCCCAGAAGAATATTTAAAAACTAATATTGCCAGCCGCTAACAGCCGGTATATGCTATTGCTGGTTGTGGGTTTGCAATTGTTCAATCACCTGGTTAAGCTCTGCTACCTAGACCAAATAGCGCTTCGAAAGACGCAACAGCGTATACCGGCGAGCGTTAGCGGTTATTTTAGAACGCAACCAAGACATGAGATAATGCAATCTAAGAAAAATGAATAATATGAGAATAATTGCTTTATTACTAGGATTTTTATTTGTTTCGCATGAGGTAAAATCTCAAAATGTTGACAATTATAAATATAAGAATGAAATTGGATTGACTTTGTTAAGTGTAAAAAGCAATTTTGAACAGTGGTATTCATCAAGTCCTTATCTTTCATTTCTTAATGGAATTGATTACAAAAGGATTTTAGGGAAGAGTGCTTTAAGATTGGGAATTGATTATCGGGACAGAAATGATAAAGGAAACGGAGATTTTATAGGTACAAGTAGCTACCGTGAAGGAAGGTTTAGAATTGGGTATCAAAGGCTAATACTGGATAAGGCCATAAAACCATATTTTGCAAATGACTTTACCTTTATTCATTCAAGATTTCAAAAGGAATTTGTAGGAGGAATATCGGCATCCTATTTAAAAGATGATTTGAAATATAATGGTTTTGGATTAGCTCCAATATTGGGACTAAAAGTTCAACTTATTAAGACACTCTCACTCTCTTTTGAAACCAATCTTGAATTCTTGTGGATAATCAAAAAAGGAACCCAGACAAAAAATTCACCTGAAGATATCAACTCAAGAGTGACAAATTCAATATACTCAACTAAGTTTGTTATGAGGTTTAACGCACTAAATATTGTTTCCTTAAATTATTCATTTTAAAAATAAAACAGCCGCTAACAACCGGTATATGCTATTGCTGGCCTGGCCTCTTGGTAACTCGAAAATAAAGCGCTTTGAAAACGCAACAGCACATACCGGCGGACGTTAGTGGTAAGCCTAAAAAAGGAGACTACGCTGATAATTAGATAATATTCAATAAATTTGTTCCATGAATAATCGGGATAAAATATTGAACCGGATTATAGGAATTGTTGACAATAGCATAACTTTATCAATTCCAGAATTTAATTATCGTGTATCTTTTAAAAGTAAATTAGTACTTGACAAAAACACAATTGTAAGAATTCATGGATTTTGTAATCCGATTAATCCGGAAATTGGAGCTAGCTTAGAAGAATATTTTGAAGTTAAGGATGTTAGAATTAAAAAATAAACGCACCACAACAGCGTGTATAAGCCTTTGCTGCCAGCGGGTTTGCGAAGGTAAACTCACCTGGTTGCCTCGTGATAACTAGATAACAAAGCGCATTGGCAACGCAACGGCTCATACACGCGGACGTTGGCACCAATTTGGTATATTTAAGGGACATAATTTACAGATTTAAAGTGACATAGTTTACACTTTTCAAAGTTGTAATTTGGAATAAAAAACAAATTACCATGCCTTGGAAAGTAACAACAAATATGGAACAAAAAGTAGAATTTATTTGCAGATGGTTAATAGGTTAATGCTAATGGTTACCTTGTGCTAACTCGACTACAAAGGTCCCTGAAAACGCAACGGTTCATACCTACGAACGAAGGCACTGGGCTTTATCCCTAGAAGCATGAATTAGTAATGAGTCGAATGGTGGGTTTGAAATCTGATACCGGATTCCTCAGGGTGACATTCCGGGATTTTATGTCATAGACTTCCATTCATAATTCATAATTCATAAGGAATTATTATATTCGGCTTCCTTAATCTCAATTCAGTTCTTATTGAGTATGGTCATCTTACTGCAAAATGATTTTATTATAATACAAATGAAATGAAACTACTAGCTTTTTTTGGCTTGTTGATATTAGGTCATAACCTGTTTTCTCAGGATTCAATAAAATATGTCCTGGTAAAGAATATCAACACAACAAAATCTGGTGATTTTGATGAATCTTCTTATCCTTTAGGACTTATTGTTGTAAATGATAAGATATTTTTCACTGCCGTAGGAGATATATCAGGAAGCGAGCTTTACATCTCTGATGGTACAATCGGTGGAACTCATATTCTAAAAAATATAAATGCCAATTTTAGCTCACATCCTTATGATTTTACAGCATTTGGCAAGAAAGTTATTTTCGGAGCCGATGATGGCATTCACGGATATGAACCCTGGGTAAGTGATGGAACAGCAAACGGAACATTTTTACTTAAAGATATTCTTACCGAAAACTATGGTTCAAATAATGGATCAAATCCGGCTTCATTTACAGTTTGTAATGACAAAGTGTTTTTTCTTGCTGATACTTGGCGTGGACGACAGTTATTTGTTTCGGACGGAACTCCTAATGGTACTTTAATTGTAAAAGAAGTCCCAGGCGCAACATCGATAGGAGGAAATTTCATTTCATTTAAAAATAGGATCTTTTTCAATTACAGTGATCATCTATATAATAACAACGAACTATGGTGGAGCGATGGAACCGAATCCGGAACGGGTGTTTTTAAGGATATTTCAGATGCATATGGTGGATCAGAGCCTTCAGACTTTGTTGTTTTTAACAACAAACTGTATTTTTCAGCTTATTCTGATAGTACAGGCAGGGAAATGTATGTTACAGACGGAAATTCAGAAAATACTTCTCTGTTTGCCGATATAAACCGTAAACCGGGAGAAGGTTCATATCCTTCACAATTCCAGGAACTTGACAGCAAATTATATTTTACCGCTGCGGATAGCGCACATGGTACAGAGCTATGGTGCACCGATGGCGACACAGTATTTATGGTAAAAGATATAAGTGCGGAGTTTGGATCACTATCCTATAGCTTGCTGCAAATCTTTAACCACAGGTTATATTTCAACGCAAAATTAACAGAATCGTCTGAACACACCTTATGGACATCGGATGGTACAGAAAAGGGAACATTTGAATTGCTTGCATATGACAGTACTCAGGTTACAGAACCCAAATCATTTATTAACTGGCAGGGCAATTTAGTTTTTAAGGCAAGACGACAGAATACAATGAATACACAGTTATGGATTACCGATGGTACGGTTTTAAATACAAACCAGATTTTTCCGGATTCAATTTCTGGCTGGAATCCAATTGGTGAATCAGAAATGGTTTTGCTGAATAATGAAGTATTTTTTAGTGCTAAATTCAATGATACATTGGGCATGGAATTATACAAATTAATAATTGATACCACAGATCACATTGTTGGTTCAATGAACAATTCGTATAAAACCGGTGAAATAAGCGCATATCCTAACCCGGTTTCTAATCATTTATGTATCAGACTTGATGATCCTTCGAAATTTAATGAAATCAGGATAACCGATGTAAATGGAGTTACCATGTTATTAAAGAAATCTACTTCAGAAAGTGAAACAATTGATGTTTCTAACTGGAAACGTGGTATATATTTTTTAATTATCGTAAATTCAGGTGGCGTTTATACAAAAAAAATTGTAAAAAACAGGCCGTAAAAGGAGTTTCAGCGAAGGACTCAGCATCCAATATGTCTTTCATTCATAATTTTCATTATTCCTCCTCTGATAGGGTTTGATAGGTTTTTTTAGAAAGTTTGGACTGCCTAAACAAATACAGCCATTGCTGGCCGGGGGTTTGCAAATGTTAGTTCACTTAGTCACCTTGTGCTAACTCGACCCCGCCTTTACTCCGTTACGGACAGGCAAGCACAAAGCGCATTGGCAACCTGCCTGCCATCGCACAGCCCTAGCCAGCCTGCCTGGCGGCAGACAGGGCAGGCAGGCCTGCCTGCCACTGCATGGCCCAAGAAAGGCAGGCAGGCGCAACGACTTCCCGACAAATCGGGACAGGCTATACACGCGGACGTTATGCCCAAGTTTAATACAAAAGACAGTAAATTGTAAATTCTGCAATGATATGAATTTTAAGTTTTCGGACATATTAATTGGACTTATTTTCAGTGCACTTGTTGTAGGAACAGCTATACTACAAAATGATTTTAAAAACGAACCGCAAGTTATTATGCTTATATTCGGACTAATGACTTTAGCGTCATTCTTCGCAAAACAGCCTTTTAAAACATCAGTTCCTTTTTATATTTTACTAGGGACAATGATTTGCATAAACGTTTTTATCGTTACCAATCTATTACTAAATATAATTAGTCCAGACAACACGAGGGTTGTTGACAAAGCTGCCGAAAACCATCAGTTTATGAATATGAACTGGATTTGGGGATATTTTAGCGGATTTCTTCTTTCTCCACTGATAGTTTTATTATACCATAAACGAGCAAAACGAAATAGATTTTTAGAAATTTCACTCACGGCAGTTTTTATCGTTATTACACTTATAATTTATTTAAAAAACGAATTGATTTGAAATAAAACCTGGGCATAACAGCCGGTATATGCTATTGCTGGCCGCGGGTTTACTCCGCTTCGCTACGTGAGCTCCCTTCGGTCGGTTGCATAGGTTATCACTCCTGGTTACCTTGCGCTAACTTGACCCCGCCTTCACTCCGTTACGAACGGGCAAGCACAAAGCACTTTGACGATACAACAGCACATACCGGCGGACGTTGGAACTAATATGAAGCAATAAGATACACAGCATTTCATGAACGAAATCAAGTTATATAAATCACCATTAAGAGCTATTAGATTATTAGCTTTATCAATTCCATTTATCGCACTTGGTATATGGGTGCTATCGAGACAGGATAATAGCTCAATAGATATTGTTATGGGTATATTGTGCACCTGTTTTTTTAGCCTTGGACTTATAATTGGGATAACAAATTTGTTTGATCGTAGACCACAAATAATAATAAATGAAAAAGGAATCTGGGATAGAACCACAAAGCAGGAGGTTATTGATTGGGATGGAATAAAAGATGCTTATCCATTGATTATTAATAGACAAAAGTTTGTGCCCTTAATTTTAGATAAAAGTGTTAAAACTAAAAATATTCAGTACAAATGGGCTTTTAAACTCACTAGAATTGTTGGAGGTCAAAAGGTGAATTTATACTTAGGACAAATAAGAATTGATCAACATGCCATGGTCGAGTTTATTCAAAGTATGGCAAAGGCAGATATAACTATTAGAAGGCAATTGATATCCTTGTTTGCTGAAAAGCTTGGTAAAAAAAGATTGTAATCATACTACTGCCAACAGCGTGTATAAGCCATCCGCCTGTCCACCTCAGTGCTTTACAGAGGCGGACAGGTTGCTGGCCGTGGGTTTGCTAATGTAAGCTCACTTGGTTACCTTGTGGTAACTCGACCCCCGCCTCCACTTCGTTTCGGACGGAGCAAAGCACAAAGCGTTTTGGCAACCTGCCTGCCACTGCATGGCCCAAGAAAGGCAGGCAGGCGCAACGGCTTCCCGATGAATCGGGACTGGCTATACACGCGGACGTTGTGGGCAATTGAGGAACATACTTCAAACATAAAATCACATCATGAAAAAATTGATTTTTATACTGATGATTATTTTTAATTCATGTTTATTATTCGCTACAGAACAAGAACCAGATTTCTTGCACTACCAAGGAAAGAAATTGACACTATCTACAGGCTGGGGACATCCATCGCCACTTCAGGCTTATTATTCTCAAAATAGCATTAATTATCCTTTCACTATGCTATCCACTGCTAATTATAGAGGTCATGTTGCTATTTGGGAAATTTTGGATAATAAATTATTTCTAAAGGAAATACAAATTGAAAAGGTAAAATATAAACCTGAAAAATTTGATGTAAAATCACAATCTGATTCTCTATCATTCCAAGACAAGGTTTTTGCAGATTGGTTTAGCGGTGTAATAATTGGAGAAGAACGCAATGCGAAAAACTACTGGACCCCGCCTTCACTCCGTTACGGACGGGCAAGCACAAATCGCATTGAAAACGCAACAGCACATACCGGCAAACGTTGTGGGTAATGCCTTGAAAAACAAACGTTTCTTTATAGACATAATGTTTTAGTAGTGGATGGAAAAAGGTTATCTTTGTATAAATGACTTTAAATGGAATTTAAAAT
>Ga0105107_10003676_pt1 | contig 10231 bp, 8 predicted proteins | sample PPLLaktember2015_6_FD_79335 | JGI IMG/M metagenome (GOLD analysis project Ga0105107, IMG submission 79335) | Freshwater sediment microbial communities from Prairie Pothole Lake near Jamestown, North Dakota, USA - PPLs Lake P8 Core (1) Depth... | ecosystem: Environmental > Aquatic > Freshwater >...
AATACGCTCCGTGCGGCCGCCATATCCGGCGACATGCGGATCAGGGTCAGCTGGATCGAGTGATAGCCGGAGCCGGCATATTCGCAGCTCGCAGCGGTCGCGCCGGGCCCATCGGCAGACCGGATCTCGCACCGGACTGAGTGACATCTTCGCCGGGGTGACAAGACTTGCCGAACACGCAGGTCCTGGCATGTTGCCTCCCGCGACCGTTTCAGATTGCGATTGGCTGGAATGCTACGCCGACTGGCTCATGGATTGCGGCCCTTGTGCAAGAACCATTGCTGCCTTTCTGCTCGACCACAGCAGGTGCCCGAGACCGACCCACAGCAGCGCGACGGCAAGCCACTGCCAGAACGCGAAGCTCAGCCACAGCGAAACGCCCATGTCACGCCAGCGGCGGTCGACCCAGCCGAGGTCGCGCTGGTCGAAGTAAATCACGAGCTGCGTGATCAAGATCGCGGCCAGCGGCGCGGCCACGACGAGTGCGCCAGTCCTGCCGAGCCGGACGCGCTGCCAGTAGAGGCCGAGCAGGGCGGTATAGAGCCCGGCGAAGGCGCCGACCGCGAGCGCCTCGTGCCCGTCTCTCACGAGCGAGGAAAAGCGCACGAACGTCAGCCGCTCGATACCGACCGCTACGCCGAACAGGATGCCGGCACGCAGGGCAAGGATCGGCCAGCGCCGGCCGCCGACCGTATCCCGCAGGTACGAAACGACCGGCCAGAGCGCGAGCATGGAAAGCCCGAGCGCGATCGAGAACCAACGTCCGCCCAGCGGGTTGTGCTTGCGGGAGGCCAGCTCGGAGACGACCGTGTACATCCAGTCGTACGGCGGGTTCGGGAACAGCCGTGCCGCCATCACCACGCCCACCGCGAACGTCACGAGGGCGAGCGCAAACGCCCAGGCCGCAGTCTTCCAGCGCATCTCCTGTCTCACGGCTCCAACTCAAGTGCCTGTTGGACGGCGGTTCCGGGACGAATCACTCGTCGGACGTGCGCAGCGTTGCGTTCCAACCGTCCTCGGGATCGTAGGTGACCTCAACCTGCCAGGGCCGGCAGCACACCGGGCAGTCCTCGACGTAGGACTGCGCGCTACCACCGCCTTCGTCGATGACGACATCCACCTCTTCGCCACAATACGGGCAGCTCGACGAAAGGGGATCGCTCATGCGCCTTCGATTGCCTTGGCGAGAAGCGCCGCCTCTTCGCGCAGCTCTTTCATGAGTTTCAGGTGCCGATTGGTGTAGAGCCAATAGTTCCTGGCCGCCGCCATCAATCCCGCATCGCGGGCAAATACCTCAGCGAGTGCGCGCGCGGGCGTCTCATCGACCGGAGAAATGCCAGCCCCTTGTTCGGCATCGACGAGCTTGATGCGGTTCACTTCTAGGGCCGTCTCGAAAGTGCGTGCCTTGTCAACATTTGCATGGTAATTCTGGATCTGCCGGAGAAGGGCCGCGTCGCGCATGACACCGAGTCCACCAGTATTGATCATCGTTTCATAGGTTGCGCGTTCGCCGTCGAGCGTCGTCAGTATGAATAGAGCGACGCCGATGGTGTTGGGGTCGTCTTCGGCGTAAGGCGGAGCCTCCTCGATCTTGATCCAGCCGCGCGCCGACGAAAAGCCCTTGGGCAATTCCTTTCCGGACGCCGTTTGCAGAAGAAAGTTGAGCGCGGACATCCGCAAGGTCGATACGCGAATGATCTCGTCGATCTCCGAGAGATCGCTTCGCACGTCCCTCGCAATGCCGGAAAGATAAGCCGCTTCGCGCGCGCGGTCGCCGCGCAATGCGTTCCATTCCTGCGCCTGCAGACCGATGAAGACGCCGACGACCACGATGAGTAAATCGACCGCAACCGCGAACCAGTTGTGCGACTTCAGGTGCTCGTAGAGGCGGCGTGGGATCACGGCGAGAGCCTTTCCTATTTCGTGGCCGCAAGCATGGCTTGCAGGGTGATGGTCAGATCTTCCTGCGTCGTCGCCCAGGAGCTGACGCTGATCCGCATGGCCTCCCGGCCGTGCCACCGCGTTCCGCCGCACCAGCAGTCCCGTGCATCCTGCAAGACGGCGATGACCCGTCTTGTGCGCTCGTCGTCGCCGAACCCGACCACGACCTGATTCAGGACGACCTCGTTCAGGATTTCGATGCCTGCCGTCGTGAGCTGCTCTGCGAGCCACTTCGCCTGGTCGCAGTGCCGGTCGACGAGCTCCGCGAGCCCTTGCCGACCGAGTGACTGCAGCGCGGCCCAGACATCGACGCCGCGTGCGCGGCGCGATCCGTCGGTCGTGATGTTGGAGGCGTCGCGGCGATCGAGCAGCAGATAGTCGCCGCTGATCGACATTGCCGCGCGCAGGGCGTTGGAATGCCGCACGAAGGCGACGCCACAGTCGAAGGGCACGTTGAGCCACTTGTGCGCGTCCGTCGCCCACGAATCCGCGCGTTCGAATCCTTCCAGCAGGTAGCGCCGCTTCTCGGAGGCAGCGGCCCACAAGCCGAACGCGCCATCCACGTGCACCCAGGCGCCGCCCGCATGGGCCCACTCGATGATCTTCGGGGCCGGATCAAACGCACCGGAATTCACGTTGCCTGCCTGGATGCAGACGATCGTGGGACCTTTGATCGTCGGCAGTCTGTCCGCACGCATGCGCCCCTGATTGTCCACCGGCACGCGCACGATGTCGGCGCGGCCGAAGCCGAGCAGGGGAAGGACTTTGAAGATGATGCCGTGCGCTTCCTTGCCGACGATCAACGTCACTTCGGGCGAGCCGCGCAATCCCCGCTCTTCGACGTTCCAGCCGACCCGGGCGAGCACCTCGTGACGGGCTGCCGCGAGGCAGGTGAAGTTCGCCGAGGTCGCGCCCAGCACGAACGCGCCTTCCGTCTCGGTCGGCAAGCCGAAGATATCTCTCAGCCAGCGCAACGCCGCCTCATCGAACAGCGCGGCCGCGGGCGAGCTGACAAAACCGAAGCAGTTCTGGTCCCACGCGGTCGCGAGCATGTGCGAGGCGACGGTGGAGGGGAGTGCGCCGCCCGTGACGAAGCCGAAATAGCGGCCGCCGGCGGAAGCGACGGTTGCGGGCGAGCCGTAGTCGTCGAGGAAGGCGAGGACATCCGCGTCGGGCATCGGCCCGGTGGGTAAGTCGCCGCGCAACGCCTCCCGCAAACGCTCAATGTCCGCTTCGCGCGGAAACACGGGCCGCGTCTCGAGCGATTCGAGATAGTCCGCGCCGCGGGTGACGGCGTCCGCAAGGAGGTTTCGTAAGGGGTCTTTCATGGCCGGTATCCCAGCGCGCGGTGTGCTCAATTCTGCTCGAGGATCAACTCGGCCGGCGTCAGGTCGTTGACCGCCCGCCAGGCCTGGTCAATCGCGGCATGCGTGTAGGCATCCGCGCCGGCGTCCGAGTTGGCGATGGCGATGCGGCCGAACCGCTGCCGGCCGACGACCTCGGGACGGGGCTCCACGTTCCAGTCCGCGTCTTCCAGGTCAAGGTGGTCGCGCGCATAGCCGTGCGGCCAGCGATTCACGGTGATGGCGAGGATGTCGCGCGCGGCGTCGAAGCCGCCGCCGCCAAGCAATCCATTCAGCACCGCACGCACTTCGCGCTCGTAGTCCTCGAACGGCATGGCGAGCAGTCTCGCCCGCGCGGCGCGGGTCTGGTCCGCGACACCCATTCCTTCGGGCAGCTCCGCGTTGAAGGCGGCGAAGGACTGCATCACGCAAGGATCCTCGGGTCGCCAACCGGGACGGTAGGCGCCGACATTGATGCCGGTCACGAGGAACATGTTCTGCAGGAAACTCCCCGGCAGCTGCGCGCCCAGGATGCCGAGCTTCTGCAGCGCGTGGCCGTTGCGCAGGAGCGTATTTACAACCAGCATCGGCCGCTTCACGCACTTCGCGAGCGCTGCCTTCTGTGCCTGCGGAAGCTCCGGTGCAAGGTACGGAATGATCGCGTTGTAGCAGGCGAGCACGGCCTGGCTGGCGCGGACGCGCAATAGGTGCCCGTCGTTAACGTAGTCCACGGTGACACCTGCGGGGTCCGCAGTGTTGGCGACGTGAACGGCCGTGGCATTGAGCCGCAGCCGTACTGGAGAACTGGACCGGTCGAGCGCCGCATAGTCGAGCCGTTCGGTCACGATGTCGAACGGATCCGCATGTGTCGCCATCCGCGGGAACGACCCCGGGATCAACGAGCGCACGAGCAGCCGCGCGATCGAACTGTTGCCATCCGGAAACATCGCCACCGGGATCTCGGACACCTCCATTTCCTGCTCGCTCGGCGCGCCGAGGACGTGCGCACCGGGCAGTCCCGACTTCAGGCATTCCGCGACCGAGAGGCTCTCGGCCGGCAGGCCCCAAAAGCCGGATGGTGCGTTGCTGAAAACCTGCGTTGCCTCATCCGGCAGGCCGAAGTGCTCGCGCAGGAAGTGCGTGTAGTGCGTGCCGTGCAGGTATGCCTCACGCGCGTCTGGCGACATGCCCGCGAGCACATCGCCGTCCGCGAGCAGGAAGGCCTTGAGTTTTTCGCGCGCGGCCTTCGGCAGCGGGAATGCGTCGACGTGCGTGGCGAGCACTTTCGGCGTCCCGCCATCGAAGGTCGCGCCGCGCAGCAGGACATCGCGCCCGTAGCGCGCCTGGTTGAACAGGAGCGCAGGCTGCAAGCTGCCCTTCGGCGATAACCAGTTAAAACTGAAGTCCTCCTGCAAGCGCTGGATGTCGATGCCGAGTTCCCGGATGAGCCCATTCACGACGTCGCTGAAACTCCAGTACTCCATGTTCACGGTGCCGCCCCATGCGAGGCGCATCGGCCCGCCCTGGTCGAACTCGTTGCGCTTGGCGTGGCCGCCGAAGTCGTCGTGGTTGTCGAGGATGAGGATCCGCGCTTGCGCGCCGTGGAGCTTTCGATGGAAATACGCGGCCGCGAGCCCGCTGAGGCCGCCGCCGACCACGACGAGGTCATACGACTGGTCGAGAGCCTGCGGGTTCTCGAAGTGCTTGCCCTCGCGCGCGAGCGCGTGCGCCACCTCGAAGGAGCCCGCGTGCGAGCCGCGCAGCCCCGTGAGCGTGGGCGGGTAATAGAGCCCGTCGCCCTGCGGTACCGACAGCGCCGGCAGCGGCAGCGCCATGCCGAAGGCAGTGATGCCGACGTCGTGGATGAAATCGCGCCGGGTGATCGGGCGCGACATGCCCAGCTTGCGGTCGATCGGGTTAGTCATCGGGCCTGAGGCATGATTCAGAATCCAATGCGCTTGACGAAATCGCTATGCGCGCGGTCGCCGCATTCTCGCATGTGCACGGTGGTGAGGGCCGCCAGCCACGAAGGGCTGGTCAACCGCTTCGATCGGACCTGAATCCGCAGCTACTCCTCCAAGCCGACATCCGGCAGCTCGATCGCCTTGCGAAAAGCCATTGAGGCTCCCGTGACGTCAGGAAAACAGTTAGTCACAGGCGTAACCGTGACCTTCGGGATAACAGTCCGCAGCAGCGGCTGCCCGGGTGCCACGCCATTCACGATCTGCCCGCCGTCGACGACGAGCGTACCGGCCACCAGCACGTAGCGCATGCCGGTACTGGGTTCGATAGGCGCTCGAAATGTGGCGCGATCCTGCACCGTCGCCGGATCGAAGACCGAGATATCGGCGCGGGCGCCCTCCTGGATCCGGCCGAGCCGTTTGGCGACAGGCGTCAGCTGCTCGAGACGCTGGGCGGGCATCAGGGACGTCTTCGCAACGGCAGATATGAGACTCAGCGAGCCCTGATCTCGCACATGGCGTGAAAGGAAGCGGGCACGCGTACCCGCGCCCCGGGGATGCTGCGAAACGCCGTCGCTTGCGACGATCACCAGCGGCTCGCTCATGACTGCGTCCACGACGCTGTCAGGATTCGCGTGAATCAGGATCAAGCGGCCAGTTGTCGCGGCATTGAGCATCTCGAATTTCTCTTTCGTCAGCCGCTCGCCCGTTTCCGGGATCTCGAGATCGCCGTAGTCGAGGCCGCGCTTCTCGCGCCATCCCGGGTTGAAATAGGCTGAATTGATCGCGGTCATCGCGACCGTGTACGGATAGGCCTCGACGGTGACGTCGAGCCCGCGCAAACGCGCGCCCCGGATCATCTCGATGCATTCCATCGAGTCCTTCATGCAGACGCTGTTGACGTGCACGATGTGAAGCGAGGCGCCGCTGATTGCCGCGGCTCCGATGAGTTCGCTCACCGACTCGATGCCGGAACCTGGTTCACGGATGCCGCTGCTCCGCGCATGCACGAAGACCGGCGCGCCAAGCCACTGCGCCCGGCGAAAGATCTCGATCAGCTCGTGGCGCGTCGTGCCCGGCGCGTACTCCAGGCCGATGCCGATGCCAAGCGCACCAGCCTCGACCTCTTCGCGCAACCTCGTAAGCACGCGCTCGAGCTGATCCGGCGTGGCGGCGTCGTTGGTGACAGGTCCCGACCTGGGCACGATGCCGGCTTCGGGCCCGAACAGGCTTGCGGGAACCGGCGCGTCCCAGGCCTTGAGGCGCGAGGCAAGAAAGGAGGCACTCGCACCGTAGTGGATCAGCGCCCTTCCGCTATTGGCATCCACGAAGCGCTTAATGTCGGGCACGCCGACCTCGAGTTCGAGCGCGGTCGTGACTCCGTCGAGCGCCATCGTGCGGTACGACGCCTCGTCGAAGCCATGCTGGTGCAGCTCGATGAAACCCGGCGATACGACGAGGCCGCTGGCGTCGATGATGCGCTTGCCCTGCAGCGGCTCGGCGGAAACCGCCGCGATCGTGTCGCCACGGATGCCGACGTTGCGGATGGCGTCGAGCGCGGTCTCCGGGTCGATGACGCGGCCGCCCTTCAGGACGAGGTCGAACGATTCATTCGCAGCCGCAGGTGCTGCGAGCGAAAAGAACGCTGCGCACACCAGCAACAGCGCGCGCGGCGCGCTTCGGGAAATGCTCATTGGAACCCCCCGTTCTTTTGGCGAGCATACGCTATCAATAGCTCACGCACGGATCTGGTCAGGCGAGTTATTCCTGACGCCCGTGCTCGCTCAAGCGGCCCGTGAGAACCGCCACCAGATCGCCGCCCGACCAAAATGAATACCGCGAGCAGGCCCAGCCCGGCCCCGATGACGAAGATCGTGTGCATCGGTCCCCGTTGCGACGCGGAATTCTTACTGCCGCTGCTTCAGTTCGTAATCTGCCGGCGGCTGGAACAGTTCGTCGACCAGGGCAGCGGTGTCTACCGACTCGGTGGTGGTGGTCGTCGACACGCCACCCATGCGCGCCATGATGCCGGCCAACATGCCTTCGCCCTGCGGCTTGATGTCTATCTGCGATTCGTAAGGCACGCCGCCGAGCTTCGCGAACTCCCTGTACATCTCGGCCATCGCCTTGGCCTGTCCCGGCGATCCCTGGGCGGCTCGCGGGTCGGTGAAGATCCAGCCTTTTTCGGCGGCCCCGTTGTAGAAGGCTGCATAGTCAGCCGTGCCAGGAGCTCCTTTCGCGATCCATGTCGTGCCGGCCAGCATGATCGTCACGCTCATGCCGCCTACGGTCGCAGGCACGACGATCTCCATGTCATATCCATCCGTGTTCTGGCCCGCAATGGACTTGGTCTGGCCGTTGGGCTTGATTGAGGTTTGCATGCCCTCGGCCGAAATGGCGCTCGAAATCTCCTGGGAGAAGGCGGCCATGTCCCACACATCGGCTTCCTTCTTCTTCGAATCGAAGAGATACATCTTCTGGTTCTCGACGTCGAAGATCGTCGTGTGGGTCTTGCTTCCCATCACGGTCTCCGTGCGCATCTTGAGGCCCTTGATGTAGGTGGTGCTCGTCGTGGTGCCCGACATGCCGAGCCCCTTGCCGGTGCCGGTGGCCTTGATCGTGACGTCGGCGTACGCCGGCATCGATACAACGAACGCGAGGGCTACGGCCAGCAGCGTGCGAGTCATTGTGGGGCTCCTTATAAGTGGACCGGTTGAATTCATCGGTCACATACGACCTGAACGGCTCCGGCGATTTCGGCAATTCGGGCCGAAAGTTCGAGGTTTGCTTTCATGCGCGAGGCTCGGACAGTGCGCGAGCATACTCCCGGGTGAAGACCGCGGCATTGGCCGGAATTGCCACCATACCTTTATGCCCTATCCCTGAAAAGCTGTCGCCAGCTCCTCGCCGCAACCGCGGAAGCTTCGACCGTTGAGCGTGACGGTCACGGTCGCGGCGAACGACCTTCCGCTCATGGCGTCGGTGCATGCGACGGGCACGATCTCGACGCGGAGATCATTCGCCTCGGCCACGGCCTGGTAGGTCCGGGTACCGGTGCTCGAATCCACCCTAACGGGGGATGCCGGCGTCACGGCTGAACCTTTACCGTAATCGTAGGTGAAGCGCATCTCGGCGCCCTTGCGGATCTCGAGTTGCCAGCCGGGCTCTTGTCCGAGCGCCCGGAAATCGCGATCGCGGACCAGCTCGAAGAAGACGCCACCCCAGGGCGCCAGCGCGCGATCCACATCGATCCCGAGAAGCCGCGCACCGAGGGCGTTCCAGGGCGCGCCGCCGCACGAGACTTCCATCAGCTGGATCTGCTGCTGTGCAGCGATCGGTTGCAGGCTTCCGGGCGGGAGCTTGAATTCGCTCGCGAGATAGGACCCTGCAGGCACGGTGCGCGCAGAATAATTTGGCTCGCCGCAGCGTTGCCCCGATGAGATCGCTGCGCTCGCGGTCAGGCGCACAGTCTCCCCATAACGCGCTCGCGCCGCCTCGTCGCTCAAGGCGCTCACACCTGGAATGTGATGCGCCACCACGGTCCAGAGGCCGGTCAGCGCCGGCGTCGCAGCCGCGGGCGCGCGTGAGATCTGGTTCGCGGCGGGTGCTGCCGGCGCCTGCGTCGCGACGAATCGCAGCGGCTCGGGCCGATTCGCGGCATAAAGTTTCAGTGACTGCCCGTCGATCTCGAAGCGCTCGGCGTCACGCAGCGCCGCGAAGTAGGCGTCTTCCTGCCGCATCAAGGCTTCCGGGCAGGCTTTCCGTGTCGCCGCGATGCCGCCGAAGTGGATCGAGTTGCCCTCTACGGTGACCACGCCGTTGAAGCGGTTGCAGGAGCCGTCACCGCTCGCACGGCCTTCCGATGGAAACCCGAGCGTCGCCTGCACGCGCTCGAGAACACCGGCACCCGCGAGGTTCTCGAGTCGCCAGGCCGTTCCCCACAGGGCAACGACCGCAGGCATTGCTTCGACCTGCGCCGCGCTCTGAACCGAGGCCGGCGGAACCTGCTCCGCCGGAGCGAACAGGATCTCGACCGGCTCGCCGGGGCTCAGCATCCGGATCCGGAATGCGCTCTCGTTCAAGAAGAGAATGTCGGCGGGGTATTCCTGGCCTTCCTCGACAATCGTCAGGCGGCCGTCGTCATAGCGCCAGCTTCCGAACGCGGGCTTTGCGTCTGGCGAGGCCATGACGAGTGTGCCGTCCGACAGGAAGATGCGAAGGTCCCCGGGCGCCACCTGCGATGACTCGGCGACGGCCCAGACCTTGTTGACGAAGGAGGGGTTTGCCTCCGCGGGAGCTTGTGTTGCGGCCGGCGCCGGCGTCGCGGCCGGTGTCGGAGTGGAATGCGACTCGTCCGACCGCTTGCAGGCGACGAGCGTCAGCAGGGAAACGACGAGCAGCGCGAGTGTTCGAGCGGCCATGGGGGCTCCCGGAACGAGTCTGGGCTGTGCTTAGACTACTCAGCCTCCCGCCAAATTCCCATGCGGACTTTGAAGCCGCGGTCATAATGCGGGACGGAGGCAAGCTCATGCCGTCAGTCCTCGTCACCGGCGCAAATCGCGGCCTCGGCCTCGAGTTCGCGCGTCAGTACGCTGCCGACGAATGGCATGTTTTTGCGGCCTGCCGGGCGCCGGAAGCCGCCAAGGAACTGCAACAGCTCGCATCGAAGAGTGGCGGGCGCGTCCGCGTTCTCAAGCTGGACGTTACGGATACGGCGAGCGTCCGGTCAGCGGCCGCTGAGCTGAAAGACGAACCTATTGATCTTCTGCTGAATAATGCCGGCGTCGGCAGTCCGCGCAACCAGCAACTCGGCAGCCTCGATTACGCGGCCTGGGCCCGCGTACTCGACGCCAATACGCTGGGACCGATGCGCGTCGTCGAGGCGTTCCTTGGGAGTGTTGCGAAGGGCAAGCAGAAGCGCATCGTCACGATCACGAGCGCCATGGGATCGATCGAGGACAACAGCTCGGGTGGCTCCTATGCGTA
>Ga0105107_10003677_pt1 | contig 10230 bp, 6 predicted proteins | sample PPLLaktember2015_6_FD_79335 | JGI IMG/M metagenome (GOLD analysis project Ga0105107, IMG submission 79335) | Freshwater sediment microbial communities from Prairie Pothole Lake near Jamestown, North Dakota, USA - PPLs Lake P8 Core (1) Depth... | ecosystem: Environmental > Aquatic > Freshwater >...
GCCAGGTCGAGCACGTCGAGCACCCCGAGCACCTCGGCGAAGTCGCCGCGCACCACCGGCACCCGCGTGTAGCCTTCGCGACGGATGATCTCGAGGTTGCGCGCGAGCGGTGCGTCGATGTCGAGGTACACCATGTCGATGCGCGGCGTCATGATCGCGCCGACCCGCTGCGTGTCCAGATGCAGGATGCGCGAGACGTACTGGTGCTCGGCGCGCTCGAACACGCCGGCCTCGGCGCCGGCGCGCATCAAGCCCTCGATCTCGGCCTCGGTGACGGTCTCCTTCACCTTCTCGCGCACGCCGAAGAGGCGCAGGATCCACTCCGATGAGATGGTGAGCAGCTTCACGAAAGGGTGCATCAACCGCGAGAGCAGCTGCATCGGCAGCGCGATCCGCGTCGCGATCGCCTCCGGCGCGTGCAGCGCGAGGCGCTTCGGCACCAGCTCGCCGAGGATCAGCGAACAGTAGGTGATGCCGACCACCACGATCGCGATCGCGATCTCCTTCGCGTACGGCCCCGCCACCGGCAGGTCCGCGAGCGCCGGCGCGAGCTGCGCCACCAGCGTGGCCTCGCCGAACGCGCCGCTGAAGATCCCGATCAACGTGATCCCGACCTGGATCGTCGACAGGAACCGTCCGGGGTTTTCGATCAGCCCGAGTGCGGCGGTCGCCCCGGGATGGCCGTTCTCGGCGAGCTGCTGCAGCCGGCTACGGCGGCTGGACACGATGGCGAGCTCCGACATGGCAAAGACGCCGTTGACGAGGAAGAGCGCGAGGAGGACGACGAGTTCCATTGGTGTGGCCCGGGCGCGGGAGCGCCGAGAGGATGAAGGCAACGTGAGCGTAGCAGAGGCGGATCAGCCGCCGCTGCACGACTCGCGACCGCTCGTCGAGGAACGAGCGGCGTACCCCCGTTCGAAGGGGCGTGTCGCCCTAGAGCAGCCCGTCCCGCTCCATCGCGCCGACCAGCACGCTCACGAACTGCGCGATCGCTGGCTTGAGGTCGCCCTGGTCGGCGTTGGCCGTGTTGGTCCGCGCGGACCAGACGGCCCTACGGCCCTTCAGCTCGAAGAGCACCGTCTCGACGATCACGGTCGTGAGGGTGTAGTCGCTCGGGCGCACATACATGGTCGGCGCAAAGGTGGCCGCGACGGCGTTGCCGATACCGACCATCTCCCCGACGGGCGTGCCCCCCGGGCCGGTCAGCATTCCCGGGACGGTCCCGGTCTTCTGGTCGACGCCGATCACCCGCCCGAGCAGCACCGCGTCGGCATCGGAGCTGTCGACCGCCCGCATGAACCGCGCCTGCTCGGAAGGGCTCTTGTGGGTGAAGTAGCGCTGCGAGGCGACTGCATTCATGCCGCGCGCGCGCATCGCGGCGGCCAGGTCGTTCTGGAAGTACTGCTGCGCGAACTCGTCGTGCGCGACCGTAAGGATCAGCACCTTCTGAAACTTCTTGCCCTTCACGGCCGGGTCGATCCAGCTCGCGTCGAGCGAGGTCCGCGCAAGCGAGCTGCAGCCGGCGATCAGCAGGGCGGCAAGGGCGACTGCAGCGGCGCGAAGAAGGAGAGAGTTGGGCATTTGCGCGCGGTTCCAGCGTGGGGAAGGCCGGCACTCTACAGCAGTGCCGGCCTGCGCGCGCCGCCGGCTAGAGCACGTTTCCCAGCGCCTTCGCCACCCCCGCGCCGTACGCCGGATCCGCCTTCGCGAAGTGCGCGATCTGCCGCCGCACGATTTCCTCCGGCACGCCCGCCATTGCCGCAGCGATGTTCTGGAACAGCCGCTCCTTTTGCCCTGCGTCGAAGAGCCGGAAGAGGTTCCCCGCTTGCGTGTAGTCGTCGTTCCCCGCGCGGTGGTCGTAGCGGCTCGCGTCACCAGAGATGCGCAGCGGCGGCTCGGCAAACGACGGGTCCTGGGTCGGCCCGCCCATCGAGTTCGGCTCGTAGTACGCATCCGGGTTGCCGGTGTCGTTCTGGAAAAACCGCATCGCACCGTCCTTGTGGTAGTGATGCACCGGGCAGCGTGGCTTGTTCACCGGCAGCGCCTCGTAGTGCGTGCCCAGGCGGTGGCGGTGCGCGTCGGCGTAGGAGAAGATCCGCGCCTGCAGCATCTTGTCCGGCGAGAAGCCGATCCCGGGCACCGCGTTCGACGGCGAGAACGCGACCTGCTCGATCTCCGCGAAATAGTTGTCGGGGTTGCGGTTGAGCTCCATCACGCCGACTTCGATCAGCGGGTAGTCCTTGTGCGGCCAGACCTTGGTGAGGTCGAACGGGTTGTAGGGCGTCTTCTCCGCCTCGAGCTCGGGCATCACCTGCACGAAGAGCGTCCAACGCGGAAAGCCCTTGCGCGCGATCGCGCCGAAGAGGTCTTCCTGGTAGGTCTCGCGCGACTTGCCGATCGCCGCCTCGGACTCGGCGTTGGTGAGGAACTTGTGGCCCTGCTGGGTCTTGAAATGGAACTTCACCCAATACCGCTCGCCCTTGGCGTTCCAGAAGCTGTACGTGTGGCTGCCGTAGCCGTTCATGAAGCGCGGGCTCGTCGGGATCCCGCGGTCGGAGAAGAGCGTCGTGACCTGGTGCAGGCTCTCGGGCGAGAGCGACCAGAAATCCCACATCGCCGTCGGCGACCGGAGGTTGGTCTTCGGGTGGCGCTTCTGGGTGTGGATGAAGTCGGGGAACTTGAGCGCGTCGCGCACGAAAAAGACGGGTGTGTTGTTGCCCACCATGTCCCAGTTGCCTTCCTCAGTGTAGAACTTCACTGAGAAGCCCCGCACGTCGCGCTCGGCGTCCGCCGCACCCTGCTCGCCCGCCACGGTCGAGAACCGCGCGATCAGCTCGGTCTTCTTGCCGACCTGCGAGAAGATCTTCGCGCGCGTGTACTTCGTGATGTCCTTCGTGACGGTGAAGGTGCCGTACGCGCCCCAGCCCTTCGCGTGCACGGTGCGCTCGGGGATGCGCTCGCGGTTCTGGTGTGCGAGTTTCTCGAGCAGCTGCCAGTCCTGCATCAGAAGGGGCCCGCGCGCTCCGGCGGTGAGGGAGTTCTGGTTGTCGGCGATCGGGGCACCGGCCGAGGTCGTCAGCGTCGTCTTACTCGTCATGGCCTGTCTCCTTTTGGGGTGCCGGGGGGCACCCCGGCGAGAGGCGCAGACTAGCGGCGCCAGGCCGCCAGGAGAAATCGTTTGATGCAACCGAGACAGTAGCGATTGCCTATTGAACCCCGTCGCCGATCTTGTAGTCCAATGATCCGACCCGATATGGACCCCAGAATGGACACCCCTAGCCGTACTACGTCCCCCCGCGAGCCGCGCACCTACGAGTTGCGGGACGCCGAATGGATCGAAGAGGCCGCGACCCGACGTCGTCCGCCGCTCTGGCTGCTCATCCCGGTCGCCCTCGCGGCGCTCACCGGATTCGTGCTCGTCGCCTTCGCCGCGGTCGCCGCCCTTGCCGCCGGCGCCCTCGTCGCCCTGCGCAATCGCATCGTCAGGGTTTTCCGCCGCTAGCCAGTTGTAACGAGGCCACAGTCCCTCGGGCACCCCAAACCCAGCAGGACCGCTGCCTCCGGCACCGGTTTTGTCTCCAGTCCTTCCCGGATCACGGGACGCCTTGGCAGAGGGCGCCCAAGTCCCTGATCGCAGTACACTTGTCGGCCCTGTCGCGCGCTCCGGGGCCACCAGAATGACCGACCTCTCCGTCAGCCAGCAGCTCACGCCGTACAAGGCGAAGCACAAGATCCGCTTCGTCACCGCCGCGAGCCTGTTCGACGGCCACGACGCGTCGATCAACATCATGCGGCGGATCATCCAGGCCACGGGCTGCGAGGTGATCCACCTCGGGCACAACCGCTCGGTCGAGGAGGTCGTGACCGCGGCGCTGCAGGAGGACGTGCAGGGCATCGCGGTCAGCTCCTACCAGGGCGGGCACGTCGAGTACTTCAAGTACATGCTCGATCTCTTGCGCGAGCGGGGCGGCGAGAACATCAAGGTCTTCGGCGGCGGCGGCGGCGTGATCGTGCCCGCCGAGGTCAAGGAACTGCACGAGTACGGCGTCGCGCGCATCTACTCGCCCGAGGACGGCGCCAAGATGGGCCTGCAGGGCATGATCAACGACATGATCCAGCGCTGCGACGAGGATCTGTCGAAGTACGCGCCGAAGGACCTCAAGGCCATCAAGGCCGGCGACCGCCGCGCCCTCGCAAGACTCATCACCGCCCTCGAGCTCGGCACTTGCGAAGCGAAACTCCGCGACGCGATGGTGAAAGAGGCCGACACGCTCAAGATCCCGGCGCTCGGCATCACCGGCACCGGCGGCGCGGGCAAGAGTTCGCTCACCGACGAGCTGGTCCGGCGCCTGCGCCTCGACCAGGACGACAAGCTCGAAATCGCCGTCATATCGATCGACCCGTCGCGGCGCAAGACCGGCGGCGCGCTCCTCGGCGACCGCATCCGCATGAACGCGATCAACACGCCGAAAGTGTTCATGCGCTCGCTCGCCACGCGCGAGGCCGGCTCGGAGATCTCCGCCGCGCTCGCCGACGCCATCGCTGCGTGCCGCGTCGCGGGTTTCGACCTCGTCCTCGTCGAGACTTCGGGCATCGGCCAGGGCAACGCGGCGATCGTGCCGCTCGTCGACGTCTCCCTCTACGTCATGACGCCGGAATTCGGCGCCGCGAGCCAGCTCGAGAAGATCGACATGCTCGACTTCGCCGACTGCGTGGCGATCAACAAGTTCGACCGCAAGGGCGCGCACGACGCGCTGCGCGACGTGCGCAAGCAGTATCAGCGCAACAAGCAGCTCTTCTCCAAGTCGCCCGAGGACATGCCGGTCTTCGGCACGATGGCGAGCCGGTTCAACGACGACGGCGTCACCGCGCTGTACCAGGCGCTCGCGCCGCGTCTCGTCGAGCACGGCCTGAAGCTCGCGAAGGGCCGCCTGCCCGCCGTCACGACCAAACAGTCGACCAACCAGACCGTAGTTCTGCCGCCGCAGCGCAGCCGCTACCTCGCCGAGATCGCCGAGGCGGTGCGTGCCTATCACAAGCACGCCGGCGAGCAGTCGAAGCTCGCGCGCGAGATTCAGCAGCTCCGCGCGACGATGCGCATGCTCGCGGCAGACAGCACGGAGAAGCATGGTGCTCACGACACGGTCGAGCGCCTCGCCGTCGAGCGCGAGGCTCGTTTCGACGCGCGCTCCAGGAAGCTCCTGGAAATGTGGCCCGCCATGCGCAAGGCTTACTCGGGCGACGAGTACGTGGTGAAGATCCGCGGCCGCGAGGTCCGCACCAAGCTCACCTACACGTCGCTCTCCGGCACGCCGATCCGCAAGGTCGTGCTGCCGCGGTACGAGGATCACGGCGAGCAGCTCAAGTGGCTGATGCTGGAGAACGTCCCGGGCTCGTTCCCGTTCACCGCGGGCGTGTTCGCCTTCAAGCGCGAGAACGAGGATCCGACGCGCATGTTCGCGGGCGAGGGCGATCCGTTCCGCACCAACAAGCGCTTCCACCTGCTTTCGAAGGACATGCCGGCGAAGCGGCTGTCGACCGCGTTCGACTCGGTGACGCTCTACGGCTTCGAGCCGGATCTCCGCCCCGACATCTACGGCAAGGTCGGCAACTCGGGCGTCTCGATCGCCACGCTCGACGACATGAAGGTGCTGTACTCGGGGTTCGACCTGTGCAGCTCGAACACCTCGGTGTCGATGACGATCAACGGGCCGGCACCGACGATCCTCGCGATGTTCCTCAACACCGCGATCGACCAGCAGCTCGACAAGTTCCGCAAGGACAACGGGCGCGAGCCGACCGAGGACGAGGCGGACAAGATCCGCGAGTGGACGCTCGAGAGCGTGCGCGGCACGGTGCAGGCCGACATCCTCAAGGAGGACCAGGGCCAGAACACCTGCATCTTCTCGACCGAGTTCAGCCTCAAGGTGATGGGCGACATCCAGGAGTACTTCGTCCACAACCGGGTGAAGAACTTCTACTCGGTGTCGATCTCCGGGTATCACATCGCCGAGGCCGGGGCGAACCCGATCAGCCAGCTCGCCTTCACGCTTTCGAACGGCTTCACCTTCGTCGAGGCGTACCTCGCGCGCGGGATGCACATCGACGACTTCGCGCCGAACCTCTCGTTCTTCTTCAGCTACGGGATGGACCCGGAGTACTCGGTGATCGGCCGAGTCGCCCGGCGCATCTGGGCGGTGGCGATGAAGAACAAGTACGGCGCGAACGAGCGCAGCCAGAAGCTCAAGTTCCACTCGCAGACGAGCGGGCGATCGCTGCACGCGCAGGAGATCGCGTTCAACGATATTCGAACCACGCTGCAGGCGCTGATCTCCACCTACGACAACACCAACTCGCTCCACACCAACGCGTACGACGAGGCGATCACCACCCCGACCGAAGAGTCGGTGCGGCGCGCGATGGCGATTCAGCTCATCATCAATCGCGAGTGGGGTCTCGCCAAGAACGAGAACCCCAACCAGGGCAGCTTCATCATCGAGGAGCTGACCGACCTGGTCGAGGAGGCGGTGCTGAAGGAGTTCGAGCGCATCAGCGAGCGCGGCGGCGTGCTCGGCGCGATGGAGACCGGCTATCAGCGCGGCAAGATCCAGGAAGAGTCGATGGTCTACGAGCACAAGAAGCACGACGGCTCGTACCCGATCATCGGCGTGAACACCTTCCGCAACCCCCACGGCGACCTGGTGCCCGAACACCTCGAGCTGATCCGCTCGACCGACGAGGAGAAGCAGGGGCAGCTGAATCGGCTACGCGACTTCCACGAGCGCCACAAGGCTGAGAGCGAGCCGATGCTCAAGCGCCTTCAGCAGGCGGTCATCGACAACAAGAACGTCTTCGAGGTGCTGGTGGACGCGGTGCGGGTGTGCTCGCTGGGGCAGATCACGCATGCGTTGTTTGAGGTGGGGGGGCAGTACCGTAGGAGCATGTAACGTCAACACTTCTTGGTACGTTCTTTGCATTACACTCGTCTGATGCCTGAATTGAGGCCAACATAACGTATCGCATGTCTCCCAGCAGCAATCTGCCGAGCTTTAAGTCGCCCCCGGTACATGAGGTCGTATTAGGCGTGCAGTTCGCGCCCATCGCCAAACTCGATGTTCGGCATGCTGGCCTGATGTGGAACCGCATTCGCGCGCGGTTCCCGACTGTCGAGGTCCGCCCTCCGCTAGATCCTCAGTTCGAGCGCTTCGGACAGGCCCGGCCGGCACCACATGTGAAGCTTGAGATCACGGAACTCCCGCTTTTCCCAAGAGTTTGGTTCGTTGACGCTACGAGGACGGAAATACTGCAGTTGCAGAAGGACCGCTTGCTTCACAACTGGCGGCGGGTTCGTGGGGACGAGACTTACCCGCGATATGGCTACGTAAGAGGGCAGTTCGAGCAGGATCTTCTGGACTTAACCTCTTTCCTCCACTCAGAAGGAATAGATCCACCCTCACCCAACCAGTGCGAAGCCACATACGTGAATCACATTTTCGCCGGTGAGAAAGGGAGCCGACATTCAGATCCCTCGCAGATCTTCCGTCTCTTTCGTGCTGGATTGTCATTTTCTGAGATAGGCCAAACGGAAGGCACGAGTCTCACGTCAAGATTTGTGGTTTCTAGCAAAGATTCGCGCGGGATGGATTTGTTTGGCCGGCTATACGTGGAGCTGCTCACCGCGGTTCATGCTGAGACCGAGAGGCCCATGTATGTTTTCACGCTCACCGTCCGCGGTGGTCCTGCCACGCCTGACGTTGGTGGGGTGTTGGCATTCTTGGATTTCGCAAGAGAACGTATCGTCACTAGCTTTGCGTCGCTAACGTCCGAAAAGATGCATCACGAATGGGGACGACTTGCATGAATACAGCAACGAAATATCTCCAGATTGCGGGTTCTCTAGCCGGGGACGTAGCGCTTTCGACCGGCGAGTACATAAACCCTGCCACCAATAAGCCGCACGGCGTATTTGGTCGCGCCGGACGTGTGCTCAGGGTGGTGTTCGATTCCCAGCGAGAGTCGCCGGAAGATCTCCGAGACACGCGGGTTTTCGCGTTCGCAAGACCCGTGATCGAGAAGCTCGCTGAGTTTGCGATGCTCGAGCAGGGATGGGACGGGCGTGACGCTGCGTCCATTAGCTCGCCCCTTCTCGAGCAAGCAGCAGATCTTGCAGTTGGTTTCGCTGCTCTCGGGTTCGACAAACTGGGCCCGCACGCGGACCTACGGATGCCCTCAGCCCACCCCACGGTAAAAGGTGGGATCCAATTTGAATGGCATCGGAAAGGCATTGATCTGGAGATAGAGCTCCTGCCGAACGGGCAGGTGCATGGCTACATCGAGCAACCCGGGGAACACCCGTTAGAGATAAATCTAACCCTAGGTACAAGTGCGATCGAGGGAGTCCTGCTGACGGTGCTTGCCGCATAACAGAACATGGCGCGACGAGCGCCTGACAGATGGTGGACGAGTACGAGGACGATCCATCGATCGCCGATGACGACGTGCTTTGGCGTCGAGTGCCCTTGCACCCAAGTTGGGTTGTATTCGATGAAACACAGGGTAGGCTCCGACCTTCAAGCTCGGCGTTCGACAACCATAGAGACGGGACCCCGATGTCGGCATACCTTGCCGCGGGTGGGAACACTGTCGAGGAGGTATTGGAGGGACATCCGAACTACTCACTTGCTGGGTTCAGCGCCGGCCTAGCTCGTTTGCAAGGACAAGGCATTGTCCGGCGCCCAATGCCGGCCTTTCCCTCGCACGTTGAAGTCTTCGGTCCAAAGAGCAAGTCTGTGAGATCCGCTTTGGCGAAAGGGTGTCACTGGGTGGTTGCGCCCCCTCCCGATTTTCAGCCGTGAGGCCACGCACTCTTCGGCTCCCCGCCTGGCGCCATCGCCCCTTGGAATAACCCTGTCCCCGGGGTAAATTCCCTGCCAACAACCCCGCCGGACCGCGATCCAGGCGCCCGCATCACTAAGGAGGAGTCCCATGAGCACTGCCGCGAGCCCCAAGTCCGCGGGCGGGAAGGTCACGCTCCCGTACACCGGCAAGGAGTTCCTCGACAGCCTCGACGACGGGCGCGAGATCTGGATCTACGGCGAGCGGGTGAAGAACATCACCCAGCACCCGGCGTTCCAGAACACCGCGCGGATGATCGCGCGGCTCTACGACGCGTTGCACGAGGACCACAAGTCCGGTAAGAACGTGCTCACCTGCCCGACCGAGTGGGGCGGGTTCACGCATCGCTATTTCATCGCTCCGCGCACGGTCGAGGAGCAGGTCAAGTCGCGCGACGCGATTGCCGAGTGGGCCCGGGTCACCTACGGCTGGCTTGGCCGCTCGCCGGACTACAAGGCGGCCTTTCTCGGCACGCTCGGCGCGAACGCGGAGTTCTACGCGCCGTACCAGGCGAACGCCCGCAAGTGGTACCGCGCGAGCCAGGAGCGCGTGCCGTTCGTGAACCACGCGATCATCCATCCGCCGGTGGATCGCAACATCGCGCCCGGCGCGCCCGGTGGTGCGACCGATGTGTACTGTCACGTCACGAAGGAGACCGATGCAGGCATCTACGTGAGCGGAGCGAAGGTCGTCGCGACCGGTTCGGCGCTCACGCACTTCACTTTCGTCGCGCACCACGGCCTGATCCCGGTGCAGGACAAGAACTTCTCGATGGTCTTCATGGTTCCGACGAACGCCAAGGGCGTGAAGCTCATCTGCCGCGTCTCGAACGAGTACCGTGCCGCCGCGATGGGCAGCCCGTTCGACTATCCGCTCTCGAGCCGGCTGGACGAGAACGACGCGGTGTTCGTGCTCGACAACGCGTTCGTGCCGTGGGAGGACGTGTTCGTCTACGCCGACGTTGAGAAGGCGAACAACTTCTTCCCGCGCACCGGCTTCCTGCCGCGCGCGATGTTCCAGGGCTGCACGCGCCTCGCGGTGAAGCTCGATTTCATCATCGGCCTGATGATCAAGGCGACCGAGATCACCGGCGCGCGCCAGTTCCGCGGCGTCGAGGCGAACATCGGCGAAGCGCTCGCCTGGCGCAACATGCTGTGGGCGTGCACGGAGGCGATGGCGCACTCGGCCGACCCGTGGGAAAGCGGGTGCATCCTCCCCAGCATGGAGGCGGCCTCCGCCTACCAGGTGCTCGCGCCCGAGGCCTACGTGCAGATCAAGAACCTGATCGAGAAGACGGTAGCGAGCGGGCTCATCTTCCTCAACTCGCACGCGAAC
>Ga0105107_10003678_pt1 | contig 10230 bp, 10 predicted proteins | sample PPLLaktember2015_6_FD_79335 | JGI IMG/M metagenome (GOLD analysis project Ga0105107, IMG submission 79335) | Freshwater sediment microbial communities from Prairie Pothole Lake near Jamestown, North Dakota, USA - PPLs Lake P8 Core (1) Depth... | ecosystem: Environmental > Aquatic > Freshwater >...
CTCGAGAACTACAAGCCGCTGGCCGATCACAATGTGCTGCAGTTCGTCGACGAGGACCGGACGATCATGCCGGGGGTCCGCGTGAGGCGGACCGGCGGTCACACGATGCACCATCAGATGGTGCTCATCGAGTCGGCCGGAAAGACCGCCGTGTTCGTGGCAGATCTGCTGCCGACCGCCGCGCATCTTCCGGAAGTCTGGGTGATGGGGTACGATCTGTTCCCGCTCGACACACTCAACTTCAAGCGAGCCTTCCTGCGAGAAGCCATCGAGCGCGAGTACCTGATCATTTTCGAGCACGACCCCACGATCGCGGCGGGGTACATCCGCGAGCGTGACGGGAAGCGGTATGTGGAGCCGGTAGCCTGACAGGTTGCCGACTCCGGGCTGCGGACTCCCGGCCTGTAGCCCGAGGGCCGAAGCCGGAAGCCAGGAGGCATTCTTGACCGTCCAGATAGGCGTCGTCGGTGGCAGCGGCCTGTACGACATGGCCGAACTGACCGACCGTGAGGAAAAGACGCTCGATACGCCGTTCGGCGAGCCGTCAGGGCCGTACCTGATCGGCACGCTGCGCGGCAGGCGCGTGGCGTTTCTTGCCCGGCACGGCGCCGGGCATCGGTTGCTGCCGTCCGAGCTCAATTTTCGCGCGAACATCTTCGGATTCAAGCTGCTCGGCGTCGAGCGCATCATTTCCGCCAGCGCCGTCGGAAGCCTGAAGGAAGAGTATCCGCCGCTCGACATCGTCGTGCCCGATCAGTTCTACGATCGCACGAAGGGGCGCATCAGCACGTTTTTCGGCGGCGGGCTGGCCGCACACGTGTCGTTTGCGCATCCGATTTGTCCGGAGCTCGCACAGATCGGCGCCGACGCCGTCCAGGCGGTCGGCGCAAACGTGCATCGCGGCGGCACCTATGTCTGCATGGAGGGCCCGCAGTTCTCGACGCTGGCCGAGTCGAAGCTGTATCGATCGTGGGGCATGGACGTCATCGGCATGACGAACCTGCAGGAAGCGAAGCTCGCGCGCGAGGCGGAGATCTGCTACGTCACCCTCGCGCTCGTAACCGATTACGACTGCTGGCATCCGAGTCACGACTCGGTGACGGTCGACATGATCGTGCAGACGCTGACGCAGAACGCGAAGACCGCCCAGCGTGCGATCGCCCAGGCCATCTCGAGCCTTCCGGCGGCTCGTTCATGCGCCTGCGGCTCGGCCCTGAAGTATGCGTTGATTACGAGACCGGAAGCGATTCCGGCGCATGTGAAAAGCACCCTGGCGCCAATTATTGGAAAGTACCTCGGATAGGTTCAGCTTCGGACTCCGGGCTTCGGGCCCGGAGCCTGCAGCGTGCAGCCTGGAGCCATATGAATCCCATTCTTGCCGTCGGTTCTGTTGCATTCGATTCCATCAAGACACCGTTTGGCGAAGCGAACCGCGTTGTCGGCGGGGCCGCGACGTACTTTGCGATTGCGGCATCGTTCTTCACCGACGTCCGCATCGTCGCCGTCGTGGGCGAGGACTTCGGCGCCAACGTCGAGAAGGTGTTCGGCGGGCGCAGAATCGATCTTGCCGGCCTCGAGAAAGTGCCGGGAGAGACCTTCCGCTGGAAGGGCGAGTACGGCTTCGACCTGAACAGCCGCGAGACGATCTACACCCAGCTGAATGTGTTCGAGGCGTTCAAGCCGAAGATTCCGGCGAGCCACAGGTCGTCGCCGTTCGTGTTCCTGGGAAACATCCATCCCGCTCTGCAGGCCGACGTCCTGAACCAGGTGCAGAAGCCGAAGCTCGTTGGCGCCGACACGATGAACTACTGGATCGAGCGGACTCCCGACGAGCTGAAGGAAGTCTTGAGGAGCGTCGACGTGCTTCTCATCAACGACTCCGAGGCGCGCGAGCTCGCCGGGGAGGCGAACCTGGTCAAAGCCGCTCGAACGATTCAGGCGATGGGGCCGAAGACGCTGGTCATCAAGCGCGGCGAGCACGGCGTGCTGATGACGCGGCCGGCCGGCGGCTTCTTCGCCGCCCCGGCCATGCCGCTCGAAGAGGTGTTCGACCCGACCGGCGCCGGGGATACGTTCGCCGGCGGGTTTCTCGGCTACCTCGCCTCGTGCAACGGCGTGGACGATGGGTCGCTCGCGCGAGCCATCATCTACGGAAGCACGCTGGCGTCGTTCGCCGTCGAGGATTTCAGCGTCGAGCGTCTCCTGCGTCTGCAACGCGACGAAGTCTCGGAGCGATTCAACGAGTTCAAGAAGCTCACGCACTTCGACGTCGTCTGAAATCTCCCAATCTGCGAAGCTACGAATCTGCGAATTCGACCCGGCTATTTAAACTCCGACCCATCCTTCCAGAGCGCGGCCGGCGGATCGTTGACGACGAGGTATTCGAACTCCTTGCTGAATTCCTCGTTCGTGAGCCCGGCGGTCGCCGCGAGCTTGGCGAGCTCGTGCGGATCCTGGAAGTCGTCCTTCCTCAAGCGAATCATGTAGCGGCGCGCAATGTGGTAGCGCGTCGAGTCCACGTCCACCAGCCGGGTTTTGGCCCGCCCCGTCTTCGGGTCGAGCATGTTCTTGAAGGGAATCGGCACGAAGCGGCCCGCCTGCATCGACACCATGGCGTTCGACCCGCCCGATAGCACGTACTTCGCCGCGCAGTAGCCCAGATCGCGCGTGTACTCCATATCGAACGGAATCGGGTCGGCGCATCGGAGCTCGTAGCCGATGTTCTTCGCCACCAGGGTCGACTTGAGCCCGAACTCCTTCAGGCGCAATAAGATCTGCGCCTTCAGAATCTCGCCGATGTTGATTTCTGCGATCCGCACGTGGCCGTGGGCGTCGCGCTCGATGCCTTTCAGGTCGGCAAGGTCATCCTCGCTGATGTGCAGCACCACACCTTCGCCGATGATGGCCACGCCGTCGCGGCGGCCATAGCTCATCCGCTTGATGATGGCCCCGACCAGCGTGTCAACGAGCACCTTGAGCCGCAGCGGCGCCGAGAACTCCTCCGGGATGAGGGCGAGCGTTGCGCCTGCGGCCTTGGCAATACCGAGGCTCAGGTGGCCCGCGGTCCGTCCCATGGCGATGACGATGTACCAACGGGAGGTCGTCTTGGCGTCCACCATCAGGTTCTTGACGATCTCGACGCCGTAGTGGCGCGCTGTCTGAAACCCGAAAGTATCGATGTGCGGCGGTAAATCGAGATCGTTGTCGATGGTCTTGGGCACATGCACTACTCGCAGCCGGCCGGCCGCATGCTCGGCGAGCTTCATCGCGGAAAACGCCGTGTCGTCGCCGCCGATCGTGATCAACTGCGAGACGTTGAGCCTGAGCAGCGATTGCACGGCGTTTTCGAGCAGCGCTGGGCTTTTCGACGGGTTGGCGCGCGCAATCCCGATATGCGATCCGCCGCGGAAGTGGATGCGGCTGACTCCTTCAATCGTGAGCGGGATGACATGATCGATGTCGCCCTGCATAATCCATTCGAAGCCGTCACGCAGTCCGAGAACCTCGACACCTTCCACTCGAGCACGAATCGTGGCTGCCGCGATAACACTGTTCAAACCGGGAGCGGGCCCGCCCCCGCACAGAATCGCCAACTTGTTGTGAGTGTCCATGTGGCCGGTATTGTAATTTCGCGCGTCTCTTGTGTGCAATTCTTGCGGCCCCGCGTCCGGCGCCGTCCGTTTCTCCAAGCGATTCCGTTGGAAGGAAATTTGCTTCGTCTGAGCGACGTGCGATTGGAGAAGGAGACCTTCGGACCGGTCCTCCGGGCAGCTCGGGAGCGTCGGGGAGTCACCCTAAGACAACTGGCGGAGGAAACGAAGCTCAGCGTCGAGCTCTGGGCGTCGCTCGAAGAGAACGACCTGACGCGCTGGCCCAAGCGCGTGTTCGCGCGCAGCTACGTGCGCGACTACGCGCTGCGAGTCGGCCTGGATCCCGACGAAGTCGTCAACGACTTCTGTCGGCTGTTCCCGGAGTGGGGCGACCGCCGCGCCGAACGGGTGATTCGCGAGAAGGCGGAAATCATCGCGCACGAGCTCGAATGGGAAGATCTGCCGACGCCTCAGCCGCGACGCTCGAGCGACCGTGCCGCGAGCCCCGCGGGGTTCCTGTCGCGCCATCGCGTCCGCATCATCGGCGTCGCGCTCGACCTGCAAGCCATGCTGGGCTGCGGTTTCGCGGGCACGGTCGTCGGCCTCGCATTTTGGCCGACGACAGCTGTGGTCGCCATCTCGTACTCGGTCGTCGCGACGGCATTGCTCGGCCGCAGCTTCGGCCTGATCGCCGCGGAATGGCTCCTCCGCTTGCTGAAGTTCCTGCCCTCGGCACGCCGCCTCCAGTCCTCGCGCGCACAAAACGCGTAATTGCCCGTTTTTGCCCCATCCCGTTTGTTTCTGATATCCTCTCGCTCCGGTTTCGTCTGACGTGTAAAGGAGTGAGCGATGCAGATAGCAGAGCGGGAAACGGGAGCGGTGACGGTCCTCGATCTTTCGGGAAAGATCACCCTTGGCGAGGGCGACACCCTGCTGAAAGACAAGCTGCACAGCCTTCTGCATCAGGGCAAGAAGAACGTGCTCCTCAACCTGGCGCAGGTCAACTATGTGGATAGCGCCGGCCTGGGTGCGCTCGTCAGCGCCTACACGACCGTCACACGCGAGGGCGGCAGCCTGAAGCTGGCCAACATCACCAAGAAGCTGCAGGACCTGCTGTCGATTACGAAGCTGCTGACCGTCTTCGAAACGTTCGACAATGAAGACGAGGCACTGCGGAGCTACAAAAAATAGAAACAGGAGAATAGGAGGGTAGGCGACATTTCTTGAAAAAGGAATTCTCCTAGTCTCCTAATCTGCTTGTTTGTTTTTGTTTTAGCCCTTCCGAAACACGACAATCCGGTTCGTGTTCGTGCCTTTCGAGTTGTTCCGCACTCCCCAGCAATTGGCGGTTTTCGTGAACTGCTGAGCGTTGATGACGACGAGGAGCGGCTCCAGCCCGGAAGCCACTCCGCAGGGCAGTACCGCCTCTTCGAGCTTGACCGTTCCGCCCCGCACTTCGCCCACCTCGAACGCAACATGGCCGCCAGGCCGCAGCACGCGGGCGAGCTCGCGGAACACGTCGGTCATGGCCGCCTGCCACTGGTCGACCTTCCGGTGGATCGAGATCTCGACCCGGGACGCGTCGATGCCGCAGAACCATCCGCGGAGCCAGTTGTCGCCGGCGTAATCGACGACGTCCAGGAACGGCGGAGACGTCACCACCAGACTGACCGAGCCGGCCTTCAGTTGCGGGGTCGAGCGCGCCGGCCGCGTCATCAGCGAGACGCGCTGTGCCGCTCGAAGCAGCGTGGTGCGTGTTGCGCTGTCGCAATCGGCGAGCAGCGAGCGTGTCTTCGCGGCGATGAGCGCACGCACGTCGCGCCGCGGAGGAACCTGCTTGCGCCGCGCGTTGATCTTCGCCTGCGCCTCCAGCGAAGCGGCCTGATTCGGCGGCAGCGTATAGACGGAGAAGAACCCGGGCGAATGGCCCGTGAGACGGTTGACGGCGACCATTCGAATCCAGCGGTCGACGGCGTCGAGCGAGCGGGTGCTCTCGCGATCGAGCAAGTACTGCCGCAGCGCGCAGATCTCGCGCAGCGTGTCCGGATGGTAGAAGACTTCGAGCTCCCTGGGGCAGGTCGCCGCGGTCGAGAGATCCAACGACCGGAGTCTCGCGGCGACCTCCTCGGCCGTCGGAGGCGACAACCGCGGTTGCGCCAGCATGGCGCTCAGCGGGTTGATATCGCATCCCGCCGGCCGTCGTCCGGCGAGCGCGGCTTCGAGGACCGTCGTGCCGCGGCCCATGAACGGGTCGTACACGACCTCCCCAGGCGCCGTGAACCGATCGATGAAGAAGCGCGGAAGCTGTGGCTTGAAGCACGCGCGATACGACACCTCGTGGAGGCTGTGCGCTGCACGCTGCTTGCTCGTCCAGAACTCGTTGACGAATGTTTCGACGACGATCGGGCGCGACTTTGCCAGGCCGACGCTGGTGATGGCGCGCCTGGTCGGCCGGCCGTTCCATTGGAACGCGCCGAGCTCGCGGACGATCGCGGGTCGTGGCGATTGAGAAGCCGGGAGACGCTGGGGGATGCTTCGCATAGATGCTCGGCCAAGCTCGCGGGTTCGTCGGTTCGGCAGGTTCGGGGTTCGAACCTACGCCCCCCGAACTTTACGAACTCTAGGAACGCCGCGAATGTTGTCTGAGCTATCTATCGGCAGAAGTGTGCAGAAGTACAGCGGCAGCCAGATAGATGGCCGCTCCGGTGAACAGGGTCGTGGAAAAGCCCCAGTTCATGGCGATGAAAACGGCCAGCGTGGCGCCGATGACGGAGAGCGCGCCGTTCATCCCCCACGCCCAAGGTACGAGGGCTGAACGATTTACGGTCATGAGGCGAATGCCTGCCGGCAGAGGCATGCCCATCAGCACCCCCGCGGGGGTAATCAACATGACCGTCAGGGCGATGCGGGCGGCATGGCTGGCGCTGATCGTCGAGCGGATAATCGGGGGCAGCGCCACGATGGCCAGTATGGCCGCGCCGGCGATGCCCACCAGCACGTACGTCACGGTCCGCCGCAGCTGCGGGTCGGCAATCCGACGGCTGATCAGGCTGCCGATGCCTGTACCGAGCAGCACCGAGAACAGGGTGACGGTGAGCGAATACACGGGGTGGCCGAGCAGCAGGACGAATCGCTGCAGGAGCGCCACCTCAATCAGCATGAAGCCGGCGCCCAGCATGCCGAAGTAGGCGAGCCATTGCGGCCAGTGGCTGCCGCGAAGCTCGCTGCCCGAGAAGATCAGTGGACCGACGACAAACAGTGTGACAAACGATGCGGAGATCGCCATCAGCGTCATCAGCGCGCTCAGACCGTTGCCGAAGAGCATGCTGCGGCCGAACGCGGTGTGAAACTGATCCTCGATCTTGGTCGTGTGAAAGAAAAACGGGCGGTTGTCGGTCGTCGGGGCGACATCGTGATGGTAGGCGTCGTAGAACGCCTGTCGATCTGGCGCGAGCACGAGCTTCGCGTAGTCGTTCGTCGCGTCCGTCTGCCCCGGCGCATACAGAACCGTGAATCCCAGATCGGTTGACGTCCTGCGCAGGTCATCGACGTCGTTCGGTGTGAAGGGCGTCTTCTTGAACAGGAACGTCGCGACCCTGTCCTGCTGCACGATCGCCATGTGATCGGCCGCCGAGCATCCACGGCTTTCGCACGCGGCTTGTGCCAGCGACACCAGCCGCAGGCCGTCGAACACCCACCGGGTAATCGTCAGCATACCGCGATCGGTGAGGTGATCGTAGTAGTCCTCGAACGCTTCCTTTGTGTACAGGGTGTTTTCGGTCAGCGTGTACGCGCCGGCCGCGGTGGCGGCCCACGTGTCGACGAGCGAGGCCTGGATGATGTCGTAGCGCTCGTTCGACCGCCGGATGAAGCTGCGGCCGTCGTCGACGACCACATGCACCTTCGGGTTCTGGTAGATCGACCCGGAGAAGTCGCGGAACTCGTCGAGCATGACGTCGTTGGCGATGATCGGGTTCACTTCGACGCCATCGACGCGGCTCGCGCCGAACACGAGCGCCGTCAGCAGGTCGCGTCCGCCGCCCGGTCCGATGACGAGCGCGGTGAACCGTTTTTCGATCAGGTGGAACGCAAGGCCGGTGAGTTCGTACCTCAGATACTCGACCTTCGACAGATCGCCGTCGAAACGCACGATGGGCGTCGAGGCCGCCGAGTCGATGTCCATGAAGCGCGTGTCCGGCTTCGCCCCCTCGTATTTCGAGCTCAACGACCAGTCGCCGTGGGACCGGTCGTACACCGCGACGCGCGAAAACGAATTCCACTTGGCAAACAGCACCGTGTCTTCGTCGTGTCCCTTCGTGTTGCTCACATCGAAGGGCGCCGAACCCGTCAACTGCAACGCGCCCGGGATGCCGACCGCCAGTGCGGCCAGCACGGCCGTACGGGTCAGCGTCCTGGCCGGCGAGAACAGCAGCGCGGCGGCGCCGCCGAGCACGGCCGCCAGCAGCACCACACCCGGCGCGCCGAATCGATTCAAGAGCGGCAGCAGGAGAAGGCAGCCGGCAGCGGCGCCGATCAGATCTGCGCCGTACACGACGTTCACCTGGTTTCTGAGACGCGTGATCGCCAGCGAGATCACCGCACCGCCGGTGAAGAAGGGCAGCGCGGCCAGCGTGTAGATGGCGATCATCTTCACGAGGTTCTCGGGAGAGTAGTTCAGGCCCACGCGAATGCGCACGAGCGCGGCGAGGGCCAGCACCGTCGTGGCGGCGAAGAGCAGCGAGTGCACGGTCAGCAGCGTTGCCGTCGAGCGGCGGTCGAACGCGTGGCGCATGACATACACGTACACGCCGCTCGCGCTGAGCCCGAAGAGCGCGATCGAAATCGCGAGGAACGCGAAGTGGTAATACATCGTGACCGAGAAGATGCGCGTGAGCGCCAGCTCGACCATCAGGATCGCGCCGGCGACAGCGCCGACGCCGACGAGCGCCCGGATGAATTGCGCGCGCGAGAGCTCTGCGTTGTGCTCGACATTCGACGACATGGCGACGAAGTTTAGCATCAGGGAGATGAGGTAAACTGGCACCCGTGCCGGCGCCCGCTCCCGTTCGATCGCCATCGCCCAATCGCATGCTCATCTGCGCCGCGGCGTGGGCGGTCCCGGGTCTCGGGCATCTGTGGCTGGGGCGCCGGAAAGGTCTGATTTTTCTCGTCGTACTGATGACGATGTTCGCGTTGGGCCTGCTGCTGCACGGGCGGATTTTCTCCATCGAGCCCGCGGAGCCGTTCGTGGCGCTGATGGCGCTGGCCAACATGGGCATCGGCCTGCCGTACTTCATCGCACGCGCCATGGGGTACGGCGCGGGCAACGTCATCGCCGTGACCTACGAATACGGCAACACGTTCCTCATCGTGTCCGGTCTGCTCAACTCCCTCGTGGTGATCGACGCGTTCGACATTTCCATGGGCCGCAAGTGATGCAAAGCCACTTCGTGCTGATGGTGGTCTTCTCGCTCTGCGTCTCCGCCGTCTTCGCGGGCCTGTTGCGCGAGGAGCCGCGCGAGCAGCTCGTCATCGGCGCGAAGATGTTCGGCGCGATGGTGGCGGCCGCGCTCGCGCTCGGCTGGCTGATGTATCCGTTTCCGATCTGATCGGCTCTTTGCCACGTTCGCTCCGCTCTCCACGCGTAGGCTTGTGGGCCCCGGTGGTCGCTTACATGGCGATGCTCTTCGGGCTCTCGTCGCTCTCGACGCTGCCTTCGCCCCCGGCGGACTTTTCGTTCTACGACGTACACATCGCCGCATATGCGGGCCTGGCTGTGCTGACCGCACGCGCGCTCGCCGGGGGCCTGCGCGACGTGTCGTGGCTGGCGGCGCTCGGCGCAATCGTCATCTCGTCGCTCTACGGTGTCTCCGACGAGTACCACCAGCTGTTCGTGCCCGGTCGCTCGTTCGATTATCTCGACATCGTCGCCGACATGGTCGGCTCGGTGGCGGGCGCGGGCGCCGCCGGGGCGTGGAGTATAATCAGGCATCGCTTTCAGTGAAGCTGCGCGATGTCCTTTGACAACCTGCTCCTCCAGCGTGAGTCCGGCGTCGCCGTTCTCACGGTTCAGCGTCCCCAACGGCTGAACGCGCTCGACGCGAGGACGATTGACGAAATCGGGCAGGCCATCCTCGATGTTCAACGCGACGAATCGATCCGCTGCGTCATCCTGACGGGCGCGGGCGACAAGGCTTTTGTGGCGGGCGCCGACATCCACGAGATTGCCCGCGACACACCCGAAGGCGCGCGCCAGCGCGCGCTGGCCGGCCAGCGGGTGTTCGACCTCATCGAAGCGCTCGGCAAACCCGTCGTCGCAGCAGTCAATGGCTTCGCGCTCGGCGGCGGGTGCGAGCTGGCGATGGCGTGCACGTTGCGCATCGCCGCCGACACGGCACGATTCGGGCAGCCCGAGATCAACCTTGGATTGATCCCCGGGTTTGCGGGGACCCAGCGCCTCGCGCGCCTGGTGGGAAAGACGAAGGCCATGGAGATCGTCCTCACGGGCAACCCCATCACGGCCTCGGAGGCGCTCGCGATTGGCCTGGTGAATCGCGTCGTGCCCGCCGGCGAGCTCATGAAGGAAGCGCATGCGCTCGCGGCAGAGCTGGCAGCCAAGCCGCCGATCGCGTTGCAGTAC
>Ga0105107_10003679_pt1 | contig 10228 bp, 11 predicted proteins | sample PPLLaktember2015_6_FD_79335 | JGI IMG/M metagenome (GOLD analysis project Ga0105107, IMG submission 79335) | Freshwater sediment microbial communities from Prairie Pothole Lake near Jamestown, North Dakota, USA - PPLs Lake P8 Core (1) Depth... | ecosystem: Environmental > Aquatic > Freshwater >...
GCGCCGAGACCATTCACCCTTTTGGTGGGCTGGCGAATACGGGCAGCGCATTGAATATCCGCGTTCATCTGCGGCTGACTGCTTTTTCCAGGTTCAATGGATGCGGTATGCGTCATCAAACCGAGGTCGCCATGCATAAACTGAAACACGAGGCCGAGCTGGTTAAAGCCGCGATCCTCGCCGGCATGAAGTATGGGGTGGAACGTGGTGCGGTGGTGTTCGAGCCGACCGATTCGGCCAGCGAGAAAATCCGCTTTATTTACCGGCTGCTGATCCACGATAAACTCATCCAGCCATTGCCGGAAGATCAGGTTTCGGAACCCAGCATGAAACACAAGCTGGCCATCTGGTACTCAAAGCAACTGCCGAAGGACCATCCGCTGCTTAAATAAATCATCAAGCTTGTGGTCTCCGCTTGCGTGCGGCAAACAAGCCTGCATGACGATGGTCATATTACGGTCTGAGAAATTCACCAAGCTCGGCCCGTCGCCAGGTGGCGCGCTGCACGTGCCAGGCTCTTCCTTCGCGTGCAAAATCGATCTCGAACCGGTGCAGGTCGGCGATCAAGGCAGGCAGGTCCTGTGCCGACACGATCGGCACGCCGGCCATGGCGACGAGTACGCTGGCCTGGACATGATCCGGTTGCGTCAGTGTGACGGACTGGATGTGCGCGTACAGGTGGACGCTTTCGTTGCGCAGGAAATGCAGCCGCAGCAAACTTTCCACAGCGCGTTTGTTCCGCCCCTGGTCGTCTGCGTACTTTCTCGAAATGCTGTCCGACAGCTTTCCGATGTTCTTTTGTTCGGCCGCGGCCACTGCGCCGTAGATCAGCGCGCGCACCTCGTCCTCCGGGCTCGCGTGTTTAGCCTGGCAGCCTGGCAGCAGCATGGCGACGATCAGGCCCAGCAATCCGATCGGCAGGCAAAGGCGGTTCATGCCCGCCATGGTCGCATACCCGGCGGTCCGGTTATATGGGGTGACAGCCGCGCCGTTTTAACGGAATAATGGCCGCTTGTCCTTCGACTACGGAGCGTGACATGAAGCTACGGCGTGCACTATTGTGGTCCGGGTTGCTGTTTGGCCTGCTTCCGGCGCTGTCGCTGGCGGCGGATAAAACAAAAGGCCAGGTGTCGGTGCAGTGGTTGGGGCATGCGGCATTCAAGATTACCTCGGTTTCCGGCAAGGTGATCCTGATCGACCCGTTCATCTCCAAAAATCCCAAGCTTTCCGCTGAGCAAAAAGATCTCTCCAGGCTCGGCAAGGTGGACCTGATTCTGGTTACCCATGCGCATGGCGATCATGTGGGCGATGGACCGGCGCTCGCCAGGCAGCACAACGCGCCGCTGTACGCACCGGCGGGCCTCAATGACACGCTGGTCGCCCTCGGTGAGCTGCCCGGCGAACTGTCGCCGCGGTTCAACAAAGGCGGCGTGGTCACCCCGCTCGGCGAGGGCATCAAGATCACCATGACCCGCGCCGAGCACAGCTCCGAATACAAGTGGACCAATCCCAAGAGCGGGCAGACCGAGGTGCACGTGGGCGGGGAGCCGGCCGGTTTTATTATCGAGCTCGAGAACGGCTTCAAGGTTTACCACATGGGTGACACCGGCCTGTTCGGCGACATGGGCTTCATTGGCAGCTACTACCGGCCGGATCTGGTGTTGATACCGGTGGGCGGGCATTTCGTGTTGAGTCCGAAGGATGCCGCCTACGCCACGCGCCAATACCTCAAACCCAAGTACGCCATTCCCATGCACTACGGCACCAACCCCAATCTCAAGGGCACGCCGGAAGAATACATTGCCGCGCTCGGCCGGAGTGCCACCCAGGTGCTGAATCTGAAGTTTGGCGAAGTGAGGAAGTTCTGAGGCGCATCACCCGGCCGGACTGCCTGTGGCGGGTTCGCCGGTCAGGGAAGATGTTCCCCGGTATTTGGGATATCCTTCATCCAGCGCCGGTGCAGGCGGGGTCGGTTCAATCCATAACGTGACAGGAGATTGCATGAACAGGAAATTCTTATTGGCCGCATGTGCTGTCGCGCTGACCGGTGTCGCCTTGCCAGGCGTCGCCGCGGAGCGGGTCGAACTCAAGACGGACATGGAAAAGAACGGCTACAGCGTCGGCTATGACATTGGCCGTTCACTCAAGCGACAGCTCCCGGACGTGGATGCCGCGTCGACGGCGCAAGGCCTGAAAGACGCCATCGGCGGCGTTGCGCCGGCGTTGCCGGACCAGGAAATACTGCAGCGCTTTGCCGACGTGCGCAAGGAAGCCGCCCAGAAGGTTCCGGAGATGAACCTGAAAGCGGGCGAGGCGTTTCTGGCCAGGAACAAGGGCGGGAAGGGCGTCAAGACCACGGCCAGCGGCCTGCAGTACAAGGTCATTGCGGCGGGCAAGGGAAAAAAGCCCACGGTCGAGGATACGGTGACGGTGAACTATCGCGGCACGCTGATCGATGGCACCGAGTTCGACAGCTCTTATAAACGCAATCAACCCGCCAGCTTTCCGGTCAAGGGGGTGATTGCCGGCTGGACCGAGGCGCTGCCGCTCATGAAGGAGGGCGCGAAGTGGATGTTGTATATCCCGGCGAAACTGGCCTACGGCGAACGTGGCGCGGGCCCGATGATCGGCCCCAACTCCACGCTCATTTTCGAAGTGGAGCTGCTGACTGTCGATAAACCGGCACAGTAATACCGGCTGGACGTGGGATGCATTCAGTGCCCGGGAGGCTCGTCAGACAGAAATAGGTTTTCACGCACAGTCTTTCAAAAACAAGAAACAACGTGGGGGGCGAATGTCTACCGAACTTAGAGAAGCTGAACGAATTGTTGCGGAATATACTGTCAATGTTCGCCCCGAGGGGGCCAGGTTTCTGGGCGAATCCGCGAGCATGACCAACCTGAGCGCGGGCGGATTCTGTTTTGTCGTAGACACCGAATTGTATCTGGGTCAGAGAATCGAAATTGAGGTTCCCGAAAAAAACCCGGTCATTACCCTCAAGGCCAGGGTCATCTGGTGCCGGCCGCAGCGCGACAAATTTTCAGTCGGAGCCGAGTTTGTCGAGATGAGTACTGCGCGCCGTGCCCGTTTTGCTGAAATGCACAGGGCGATTCGCGCCTACCAGGAGATGAACAGCACAGCGGGTGCCGTGGCCATGAATGCCCATCAGGCGGCAGTTGAGTGGTTCAGTCAGCATGCAAACAAGTTTCTGGCCAACGTGTAAACCGGAACGGGATCGGGCCTGGTCCAGGCGAGGTCGCCGCTGCGTTTTCCGACGCGATGTTCCGGATAACGCACGCACCCTGCAAGCACACCCGCCATGATCGATATTCCTGTCAGCGACCTGCTGAGCCTTGTCTGGTTTGTCGTGCTGTGGATCGGCTACACCGTCTACGCGGACCGGCACGCGCGCCGCGCCCGGTCGCTGCGCGCGGTCATGCACACCTACCGCGAACAGTGGATGCAGCAGATGCTGCTGCGCGACAACCGCGTGGCGGATGTGAACATACTGCGCAACCTGTTGCAGGGTGTCGCGTTCTTTGCCTCCTCCACGCTGCTGGTCCTGGCCGGGTTATTGACCATCCTCGGCTCCACGGACAGGGCGATCGAGATCGTGCGCGCGCTGCCATTTGCCGCGACCACGACGCTGCTGCAGTGGGAGCTGAAGCTGATCGTGCTGTGCACGATCTTTGTCTACGCGTTCTTCAAGTTCACCTGGGCGTTGCGCCAGTTCAATTATTGCTCAACGATGATCGGCGCCGCGCCGCAAGGGCCGGATGACGTCTTCGCCCGGCGCGCCGCCGAGATGGCGACCCATGCCTCCAAGGATTTCAACCAGGGACTGCGGGCGTTTTACTTCAGCCTCGCGGCGCTCGGCTGGTTCGTCAGCCCGTGGCTGTTCATGGCCGCGACCACCGCCGTGGTCGTTGTGCTCTTTCTGCGCGAGTATCATTCAACCGCTTTGACGGTGTTGAGCGCCACGGAAAGGGACGTGCGCCCATAGCGCCTGTTGCCTTACGGCGTTCCTCCCTCCCCGCGAGCGGAAGAGTCTTTGGACCGTGCCGCCAGCAATGCCGCTGCTTCCTCAAAAGTGATTCCCCACACATCCAGCGGCTGGGTCTTGCCGGCGACGCGGATGGTCTGTTCGCGCCCCTGCCAGAGGTCGCTCGGCAGGTTGAGATAGGCATCGCGGTTGAGCAGGATGGCACGGCCCAGATGTTTGGTCTGTTCCTGCAGGCGGAAGGTGAGGTTCACGGCGTCGCCAATGGCGGTGCGGCCTTGCTCGGTGCCCAGTGCGGCATTGCCGATGTTGATGCCGACTCCGATATGGAGTTGCTGCGGCAGGTTCGGGCGCGTGGCGTTGATGTGGTGCGTGATGCGATCGAGCTCGCACGCGGCGTCGAGCGCCTTGAGGAGCGCCCCGCCGGGGTCGGTGTCGGCATCCCAGCGGGCATACACGCAGTCACCCATGAACTTGTCGATGGTACCGTGCCGTTGTTTGACGCACTGCGTGGCCTCGCGGAACCACTGATTCATGAGTTCGGTGAGGTCGCGCACCGGGATCGCCTCCGACAAACTGGTGAAGCCGCGAATGTCGGCAACCAGGATGGCGATGCGGATGATGTCGATGTTGTCCTGCACGACAATAGTGGTGGGGCGCTGATCATGCGATGGTGGGCCGGTGCGGGTTCGGGACTCCGGTTGGCGGAAGTGCATGTGCATCGAACCGATCGACACCCGGTCGCCGTCGTTCAGGCGCGTGGGCAGGCTGATGCGCACGGCGTTCACGTAACTGCCATTCGCGCTGCCTTCGTCCACGAGATAAAAGCTGCCGTCCTGCATGCGGTAGAGCATGGCGTGGCGGCGCGACACGCGTGCGTCGTGCAGCACGATGTCATTGCCTTCCTCGCGGCCGATGATCATGACGTCCTTGCAGGCGACCTGCCGCGGTTGGCCGTTTTCGGTAAGAATCAGGAATGCCTGCATGTCGCCTCTTTCTTGTATGCCCCGCACTCTACCAAGCATAGACGCTGGGGCGCGTTCCGGTCTGCCATCGGGCCGCGCGCAGGGTCGTGTAGAATAACGCCATGCACATCGTCCATCCCCAGGACCCTGAATCCGGAGAACCTCGCGCGTCGATGCGCATCGCGGCCATCGTCGAATACGACGGTTCGAATTTCTCCGGATGGCAGTGGCAGGACGACGCCCCGTCGGTTCAGCAGGCGGTCGAAAAGGCGCTGTCGCAGGTGGCGGACGCGCCCATTCGCGTAACCACCGCCGGGCGCACCGACGCCGGGGTACATGCCAGCGCCCAGGTCATCCACTTCGACACCAATGCCATCCGCAGCGAATACGCCTGGCTGCGTGGCGCGAACAGCAACTTGCCGGACAGCGTCGCCCTGCTCTGGACGAGCGAAGTCGATCCCGGATTCCACGCGCGTTTCGCGGCCACCGGACGCGAGTATCACTATGTGATCCTGAACCGCTCGGTGCGGCCGACCTATCTGGCGCGGCGCGTCACCCACGAGTACCGGCCGCTGGATGTGGAACGCATGCTGGACGCCGCGCAGTATCTTTCCGGCACGCATGATTTCTCCTCGTTTCGCGCCATGCAGTGCCAGGCGAAGAGCCCGGTGCGCACGTTGCGTGAACTCACGGTGACGCGCCACGGCGAATTCATCGTGATCAAGGCCGCCGCTAACGCGTTCCTGCACCACATGGTGCGCAACCTTGCCGGGGTGCTCATGGACATCGGCGCCGGTGAGCAGGAACCGGAGTGGGCGCACGCCGTGCTCGACGCGCGCGACCGCACCCTGGGCGGCATCACCGCCTCGCCCGATGGCCTGTACCTGACGGCGGTGGAATATCCGGCGCACTTCAATATTCCGCGGATCCCCGTGGCTCTGGGGTTGTGGTAGTCCGATTGTGCCGTGCCCGCGCGGGTTTCGAATCGAAACGCGTGGGCACACACGACGCGCCCACCCTGCCTGGATGAGCCGAGTAGGGTGGGCACGAAGTGCCCACGCGGAAGTCCCTAGAGGTTCGAAGCCAGGGGCACGAACCAGCCGAACATCTGACCGAGATAGTCCCACACGCATTCAGCATGTCCCCGGGGGATAGGCATGGACGTCGTGCAATTCACCAGCGTGACCGCTGTCGATCCGGCGGCGGCCATGGCGGATGCCGCGTTGCTGGCATTGAAATACGGCACGACGTCGTCGTCCTCGCCATGGAAGAGACGCGTGGGCGTGACAGGTGCCCAGTTGTAGATATCGTTGCTGGCGAAATCGGCCCGGATGGCAGTTTCGCCGCCGCCGAGGAAATCGTTGCGGAAGGTCGTGACGAACAGGGCGGACGAGTCCGTGGTCAGCGCCGCGTGGATGGCGCCGCCATTTTGGCTGCCATCGTAATACGTCGCCACGACGGTATTGTAGGGGGACTGGAAAATGTAATTCAGCCGGTTCCATCCATGCCAGTGGTCATAGGCCTTGAAAACAAATCCTACGTATTCCGGATTGGGGTTGGTGGCGAGTCCAACCATGTACAGGGCGGTTCCCAACATGTCATACGGCCCGGCCGCCGGCAGGGAAGCGGTAATCGGAAATTCGACCGGCAGGTTCTGTTCCATTTCCTTCTGCGCCGCGAGCGTGGCGTAACCGCCCTCGGAATAACCGGTCAGGAACAGCTGGCCATTGGTGGCGACATGGTTGCTCGCGAGCAGCTGGCGGGTGGCGCGCAGCATGTCCACGATCGACGCCGCCAAACCCCGGGCATGGACATAGGTGTGGATCTCAGCGGTCGAGGCGACATAGCCGATATAGTCGGGCATCGCCACGATAAAGCCGCTGCCCGCCAACGCCATTAACGCGGTGTCGGTGTTCGCGCCGGAACTGGGTGCGTCGGTATCCGAAAAAATGGTGCCGTGTTGAAAACTCAACAACGGACTGCTCGCGCCAGCAGATTTGATTGGATACGCCACTACCCCGGAGGCATCGATCAGGCGGCCGTCGGGAGTGAGGGTTTTGTAGACGATGCGGCGCAGCGATACCCCGTAAGTGGTTCCGTTCAGGGCGCTGATGTCGACGCCGAGGACTGCCAGCGCCGCGATGTAGGCGTTGACTTCCGTCACGCCAAAGGATGTCGATGACGTGATGGAAACCAGATCGCCGCGTTGCGCCGTGGTGCCTGGATCGGCGGGCTCGCTCGAGCCGCCGCAACCTGGAATCAGCAACCACAGCACGACAAATCCTGTGCGCCACGTCATGCGAGTTTGCTCGTGCGTTTCACGTTTGCTCTCCGTACCGGCCCGGCGTGGCCACGAATGCAACTATAACGCCCTACGGCGCCGCGCTGGAACAAGCCCGCATGCATCCGGCCGCCGCCGGTATGGACGATTCCACCATTCGTACATCAATACCGGGGTTTGGGCCTGTCGTGTCGGGTCGGTTGTGGCGGCAGGGTCCGGGATTTTGCCGGCGCGTGACGAATGCGGCGAGGCTGCGCTAACCTGTGTCCGCGTGTTCATTGATGACGAGCAGGGGAGGCTTGGATGAGTGATAAGGCCTGGCACGATCTGGGACCCGTAGAGCAGTTCCGACACGCGCCGGTGAGCGAGGTGAAGCTTGGACCGCTCACGCTGGCGATCACCTGGCAGAACGGCGAATTCGGCGCGATCTCCGGTCTGTGCAACCATGTCGGCGGACCGCTCGGGCAGGGCGGGTTGGATGGCGAATACGTGGTCTGTCCGTGGCACCACTGGAAGTTCCATTGCCGCACCGGGCTGGGCGAGCCGGGATACGAGGAGGACTCGGTGCCGAGCCATGCCGTGAAGGTGCAGGACGGGCATTTGTTGATATCACCCAAAGCACAGACGCCGCGCCGCAAGAAAAAGCACCCGCCGCACCCGCTGGCGCGTCCGGTGCAACGCGCCGCCGGGCCGATCCGGGTGGCGGGTATTTCGACCACCCACATGGATCGCGAGCACCCGCGCTACTCGACCTCCGAGGCGCTGCTCGATGTGGCCCTGGAACACGCGCAGTCGGCGCTCGCGTGCGAGACCCGGTTGCTGCGGCTGGACGAACTGCGCATCCGCAATTGCGAGGGCTACTACTCGAAAAGTGCGCGCGCCTGCACCTGGCCGTGTTCGATCACCGAAATGGACAAGAATGACCAGATGGAGCAGGTGTACGAAGTTTTAGTGCACTGGGCGGACGTGGTGTTGCTGGCCACGCCAATCCGCTGGGGCGCCTCCAGCGCGCTCTATTACAGAATGGCGGAACGGCTCAATTGCGTGCAGAACCAGATCACCATCAAGGACACGGTGCTGATTCGCAACAAGGTCGCCGGCTTCATCATCATGGGCGGCCAGGACAACGTGCAGGACGTGGCCGGACACCTGCTCGGTTTCTTTTCCGAACTCGGTTTCATGTTTCCGCCGTTCCCGTACATTGCCCATTCGCGCGGCTGGTCGGCCGAGGACATGGAGCGCAACAACCTGCATGTCCAGCACAGCGAAGAACTGCGACGCGGCGCGCGCGAGCTGATACGCCGCCAGGTGGAATTTGCCCAGGTACTGCTCGGCCATCGCGCGGTGGACGAGAAGACCGAGCGCGGCGGCCGCAAGGCGCACCGGCTGGATATCGAGCAGGCCTGACAAAAACAGTGAAATACGGCAGTCGCCGCCAACCGGGCGGGTCTGCTAAGCTCACGTCTTCCGGACGAGCTCAACATGCGCACGCGCGTAAAAATCTGTGGTATCACCCGTGTCGAGGATGCGCTGGCGGCCGCCGTGTTCGGCGTGGATGCCATCGGCCTGGTGTTCTCCGAGGCCAGCCCGCGCTGCGTGACGGCCGGGCAGGCGCGCACCATCGCCGCGGCCTTGCCGCCCTTCATTAAGGTCGTGGGACTGTTCGTGGATGCATCCGCCGACCACATTCGCGAGTTACTCGGCCAGGTGCCCATCGACCTGTTACAATTCCACGGCCGTGAAACTCCCGAGGAATGCCGGCAGTTCGGGCATCCTTATATAAAGGCCGTGCGCATGGTCCCGGACGTGGATATCGCCGCCGAGGCGCGGCGTTACACCCAGGCCGCGGGCCTGTTGCTCGATGCCTACGATCCGCAGCTGGCGGGCGGCACCGGCGCGACGTTCGACTGGACGCGGGTGCCTCAGGATCTCGGCAAGCCGGTGATTCTGGCCGGTGGCCTGACGCCCGAGAATGTCGCGCGCGCCATCGAAGCGGTGCGGCCGTATGCGGTGGATGTATCGAGTGGTGTCGAGCAGGGCAAAGGTATCAAGGACGCGGCGAAGATCGCCGCATTCGTCGATGCTGTGGCGGCTGGATCAGCCACATAAGGTTGCGCTCCGGACGCGTTCTGGAATGGATCGCAGAGGACGCAAAGGCGCAAAGAACGCAGAGAAATTTTTACATAACCTTTGCGCTCTCTGCGCCTTTGCGTCCTCTGCGGTGAAGGCGAACCTCAATTTTTGATCAATAACGATTTTTGTTAGCCTGGATCTGAATAGATTATGCACTACACCCTGCCCGACACGCGCGGGCACTTTGGAAAATTCGGCGGCGTGTTCGTCGCCGAGACGCTCATGCAGCCGCTTGCCGAGCTGCGCGATGCCTACGAGCGTTTCCGTGTCGATCCCGCCTTCCAGGAGGAATTCGCCGAGGATCTGCGCCTGTTCGTCGGCCGGCCCTCGCCGCTGTATCCGGCCAGGCGCCTGACGAAGGAATTTGGCGGCGCGCGCATCTATCTGAAGCGCGAAGACCTGAACCACACCGGCGCGCACAAGATCAACAACACCGTCGGCCAGGCGCTGCTCGCCAAACGCATGGGCAAGACGCGCATTATCGCCGAGACCGGCGCCGGCCAGCATGGCGTGGCGAGCGCGACGGTGGCGGCGCGCCTCGGCATGGAATGCGTGGTGTACATGGGCGAGGAGGACATGAAGCGTCAGGCGATCAACGTGTATCGCATGAAGCTGCTGGGCGCGAAGGTGGTACCCGTCACCTCCGGCTCCAAGACGCTGAAGGATGCGTTGAACGAAGCGATGCGCGACTGGGTCACCAACGTGGACAACACCTTCTATATCATCGGCACGGTCGCCGGCCCGCATCCGTACCCGGCGATGGTGCGTGATTTCCAGGCGGTCATCGGCGGTGAAGTGCGCCATCAGATCATGGAGTTCGAGGGCCGGTTTCCGGATGCGCTGGTCGCC
>Ga0105107_10003682_pt1 | contig 10226 bp, 11 predicted proteins | sample PPLLaktember2015_6_FD_79335 | JGI IMG/M metagenome (GOLD analysis project Ga0105107, IMG submission 79335) | Freshwater sediment microbial communities from Prairie Pothole Lake near Jamestown, North Dakota, USA - PPLs Lake P8 Core (1) Depth... | ecosystem: Environmental > Aquatic > Freshwater >...
CGGGCACCCTCGAGCTTCGCAGCGGGGGCGGCTGCCTTTCGATTTTCGGCCTGCCCTTCCTGCTGGCAGGCCTTTTTGTCATGCAGATCCCCCTGGGGCTCATCCCCATGGAGGGCTCATCGGGGCCTCTGCCATCCGTTTTCGTCGTCCTCTTTGGCTCGGTGTTCGCCGCCGTCGGGGCCGGTCTCGTCTTCGGGCGCAGCGGGATCGTCCTGGACCGCGGCATGGGTCGGGTCATTCAGTGGTGGGGGCTCCTCGTCCCCATGAAGCGCAGAGTGTACATGATGGATGCGATCCGCCAGGTGGAGATGGACTTTTCCCGCGGCGACAGCGACTCCGCCGCAACCTGGCCCGTGAAGCTCTCCGGCGAGGGGATCCCGAAGCCCATCGCCGTCTTGCAGCCCGTGAGCTTTGCCGAGGCGAGGCAGGTGGCCGAGGAATTGTCGAGGTTTCTGCGAAAACCCCTCGTGGACAGCTCCACGGGCGAGCGGGTGACCCGCGACCCCGAACACCTCGACGAATCCTGGCGCGATCGGGCCCGCAGGACAGGAGAGGCGGCGGCCCCCGTGCCGCCCGAGCCCCCCGGGATGCGATCGCGGGTGGAGCGCACGGGCGAGGGGGTTGTCTTCCATGTCCCCGGGCCGCCGATGAGCGGACTCCATTACCTTCCCGTGCTCTTTCCCCTTGCCTTCGCAGGGGCCGTGGCCTGGTTTTTCCTGCCGGCGATTCTCACGCTCCCCATGCCCGACTTCATCCGCTATGTGTTCCTGGGATTCATCGGCCTTTTCTTCATTGCGGGTCCCGTCGTGTCGGCGCTCCTGAACGTGCTTCGCCTGAAAAACCAATTCGAGCGGATCACCGTCACAAAGGCCTTTCTCCGCGTCGAGGCCCTGAAACTGGGCAAGCGCACGACCGTGGAGATCGCCATCGACGAGATGGAAGATCTCGTGGCGCCCACAACTCGTGTGCTCATGGACACCATTGATGTCCCCGGGATGAAGAAAGTCCCCTTGGGCAACACGGGAACCCCCCGGATGCCCGACGGGCGACCTGTGCCCCGATTTATTTTGTCGCTGATGAAAATGGCGGGCTCCCGGGGCGTCACTGCCCGGAGCGACAAGGCCGTCGTCGAGTTCGGGGCCGGTCTCGACGAGGCGGAAGTTGCCTATCTTTTTGCGCTCATCCGGAAAACGATTGCGGAATGAGGGAAGAAGGGTATCGGGTATAGGGTCCAGCAAGGGTATAGGGTGAAGAAGGAGGAATGCACATGGCGCAGGACGCCGAGCGTAAAGAATGGCTCTTGTCGCTGATTACCAATCACTAGTCACTAATCATTGTTTTTAGGGTGCCGAGAAGGCGAGATCCGAGTCGGGTGCGGCGGTTGTGGACTCTTTTCCCCGCGCATACATCGCGTCGATCAGGTCGCGGTATCTCTCGACGATGATGCGGCGCCTGACCTTCAGGGTCGGCGTCATTTCGCCCGCCTCCTGGCTGAAGGGCCGGGGCAGCAGCGCGATCCGCTTCACTTTTTCGTACCCCGCCAGATCCTTCTGCAGGGCATCGATCCGCCCCTCGAAAAAGCGCACGAGAATGGGGTCCCGCACCAGCTCCTCACGGGACGAGTAGGCGATGTTCCAGGTCTTCGCGTAGGCCTCCAGCGCATCGAAGGCGGGGACGATGAGCGCCGTTGCGTAGGGGCGCCCGTCTGCGATGACGATGATCTGTTCGATGTAGGGGTCGCCTGCCAGTGTCGATTCGACGTACTGGGGGGCGATGTACTTGCCGCCGGAGGTCTTCATGAGCTCCTTGATGCGATCCGTGATCGTCAGGTACCCGTCCTCCAGGATGCCCACATCGCCCGTCTTGAGCCAGTCGTCCTCGAAGGTCTCGGCCGTTGCTTCCGGTTTCCGGTAATAGCCCGACATGACCGTTTCGCCCCGGACGAGGATCTCGCCGTTGGGCGCGATCTTCACCTCCACCCCGTCGATGGGCTTTCCCACGGTACCCGGCCTGAAGTGATAGTCCTCGTGGCAGGTGACGGTGGCCGTCGTCTCGGTGAGACCGTAGCCGTAAGTGATGTGGATGCCGGCCGAGTGGAAGAACTCCTCGATCTTTCGGGCAAGCGGCGCCCCGGCGCAGGGCAGGAACCGGATCCGCCCCCCCACGATGCCCTGCAGTTTTCTCAGGACGAGGGTCTCGGCTGCCAGCCGCTGGAGCCAGAGACGGGGCGACAGGATTTGCTTGTCCTTCCTGCGCAGGTAGACCTCCTCTCCCACGCCGAGGGCCCAGAGAAAAAGCTTCTTGCGCCAGGGCTCGTCGGCGTCGAGCTTTTCGAAGACGGACGTGTAGATTTTTTCGTAGAAACGGGGCACGGCGCACATGATCGTGGGCCGGATCTCCCGGAGGTAATCGATGACTTTTGACATGTCATCGACATAGACATTCGTCATGCCGTGACCGATCACGTAGTAGCTCCAGGCCCGCTCGTAGACATGAGCCAGGGGCAGAAAACACAGCGACACGTCCCGGTCGCTCACGGTGAGGCGCTTGTCGTGGGCGATGAAGGAGTGGCGGAAGTTTGAGTGGTGGAGCATGACCCCCTTGGGCTCCCCGGTCGTGCCCGAGGTATAGATGAGCGTGGCCAGATCGTCCGTGGAGGCGCGCTGAAGCCTTTCGTCGAGTTCGGCATCCCGCGCCGATGCCCGGCCTTTTTCCAGGAAGTCGCCAAAATGCATCCCTTTCGGGTTTTCCCGCAGGTCCGCCCCGTCGTCGAACACGAGGATTGCCGCCAGGGTCGGCGAATGATCCAGAATCTTAGTGATGCGGTCGTACTGGGTCTGGTTGCCCACGAAGACAAAGCGGATCGCGGCATCGTTGACGATGTAGCCTGCCTGCCCGGCCGTGCTGGTGGCGTAGATGGGCACGGAAACGGCGCGGGCGCTCAGGATCGCAAAATCGGCGATGGCCCACTCGGGGCGGTTGCCGGAGTAGATGCCCACCATCTCGCCTTCCCGGACGCCCAGCTCCAGGAGGGCCTTCGCGGCAGTGCGGATGCGCTCCCCGAGGGAATGGTAGGATATGTCGTGCCAGTGATCGCCTGATTTGTACAGAAGGGCGGTCTTGTGCCCGTAACGGGCGGCCTGGTTGTGGACCATGTGGGCCAGATGCGTGTCTCTCATTGGTTCCTCCCCGGTTCCCGATTCGGCCCTGACGGGTCGGATGGATCCATTGACGGGGCACACCCTTGCACAAAAATACGTCGCTTTCAAGCCAAATCGGACGTGTAAAACCTGCACTGCGGAATCGCGCTTGACAAATGGTGCAGTCCGATATTAGTGGCTAACTTGGTTTTTTCTTCTCCAGGATCATGCGAGGAGTTTCCATGGCCGAAACCGTGTTCGAGAGTCCTTTTTTTGGCGGCCTGCTGTGCGGGCTATCGAAATTTTATCTGAAAATCATCGGGTGGCGAAGGGTCGGCCGTCTGCCCGATATTCCCCGGTGTGTCATGATCGCGGCCCCTCACACCTCCAATTGGGATGCGCCGATCGCGCTTGCCATGGTGTTTGCCTTCCGGTTCAAGGCGCACTGGCTCGCCAAGCACACCGCGTTCCGATGGCCATTTCGGGGGGTCCTGAGATGGCTGGGGGGGATCCCCATCGACCGGACAAAGTCGACCGATGTGGTGACCCAGATGGTCGAAGAGCTGAAAAAAAGGGCTGAACTGGTGCTGCTGATCGCGCCCGAAGGGACCCGGAAGAAGGTCACCCGCTGGAAGACGGGGTTCTATCATATCGCCTGCGGGGCCGGCGTCCCCCTGGTGCTGGCCTTCCTGGATTACGCCCGCAAGGAAGGGGGGCTCGGGCCCGTCTTTCAGCCCACCGGGAATTTTGAGACCGACATGGCGGAAATTCTGAAATTCTATGCCACCTTAACGGGCAAGCATCCCGAGAGGATGGGCGTGGTGGAGATCCCGCGCGGGTGAGCCGGATATTCGCAACGCCTTCATTCTTCGGGCTTAAGGTCACAGCAATAATGCCGATTTCCTGAGTAGAAGGACGATGCGTATGGCATCGCCCAAAGGGAGATCGGCACCATGACGGCGGCACAACCGAATGTCTACAGGGCCTTGGAACGCTGCCCCGTCTGCGGGAGCCGCCGAAGCGGGACGGCCACGGGAAAGCTTGCAGGCGCACTTCCCGTCATGCGCGCTTTTTATGCCTGTGGCTACACCGTTACCATAGCCGGGACGCAGTCAGGGCGGGTGGTGGTCATGGGGATTGGTTGCAGGGGCCGAAAGGCAGTGACCAGTGACCAGTGGCTAGTGGCCAGTGACCGGTGAAGAAGATGGAACTGGGTATTGGGAAATAGGATTCCGGAATCCGGACTCTGAATGCCCGATTCCGGGCGCGAAGCGCCACCCATTACCTCATCAACTCATTAACGAATCAACCAATCAACTCTGCTTCGCCCTAGATGACTTTCTTCATGGCAGCTACCGCCACCTCGATCTGGTCGTCGGTGGGTTCCCTCGTGGTGATCTTCTGCAGCAGAAGCCCCGGCCAGCTGATCATCTGCACCCAGCCCATGTCCTTGTACTTCCCGCTGAACCGGATGATCTCGTAGGAAATTCCCGCGATAATGGGGAAGAGCGAGAGCTTGTAGACGACCCTCATCAGGAAATCGGGCCGCCCCAGCAGAGAGAAAACGAGAATCGAGATCACCATCACCACCAGGATGAAGCTCGTGCCGCATCGGGGGTGACGCGTCGAGAACTGCTTGATGTTCTCGACGGTGAGATCCTGGCCGTGCTCCCAGGCGAAAACGGTCTTGTGCTCGGCGCCGTGATACATGAAGACGCGCCGCATGTCCGCCATGAACAGGGTCGAGCCCAGGAAAGTTAGGAAGATCCCGAGCCGGATGAGACCCTCGACAATGTTGAGCAGGATCGTGCTCTGGATGAAGTCCCGCAGGAATGCGAAGCAGTATGCCGGGATCAGGACAAAGAGGGTGAGAGCCATGCCGAAACTCAGGCAGAGTGACAGGGCGATCTCCCAACCCTGCGGTTTCTTCTCTCCCTCCGGCATGGCGATTTCGGCGGAGTACAGGAGCGTTTTGATACCGAGGACCATCATCTCCACGAGCGTCACGGAGCCCCGGATGAATCGGATGCCCAGCACGGGGTAGCGCTTCGTAAAGGGGACGTAGTCCTGTTCCTTGATGACGATGTCCTTGGCGGGCGTGCGCACGGCCACGGCGATGCGGTTGCCGTGGCGCATCATGACCCCTTCGATGACGGCCTGACCGCCGGCGATGTCCTCGGGGCCGGTGGGCTTTGAGTGCCCGCAGGCAGGTTCATGCCCGGAGGCAGGCTCATGATTGACGACATGCAGGATCCCGCTGAAGAAAGATCGGGTGAGGCGAACGATTGTCATGGCTTTCCCGTCTTCTCCGGTTCCTTTTCCGTCTTGCTGTCGGGGTCGGACATGGATTTCTTGAATCCGCGGATGGCCTTCCCCACGGCGCTTCCCATTTCAGGGAGCTTGCCAGGTCCGAAGAAGACCAGCGCGATAACGACGATGATGAGCAATTCGGGCAATCCGATGTTAGGCATAAAGGGTGCACCTCCCAAAATTACGACGGAACAGGATACCACAAATCGGGCAGATTGCAACCCCGTCTCCGGGAAACGGGGCGATGCCCCCCGCGGTGAGGATAAAAAAGGCAGAGCACGTAATGACTGGAAGCCAGGAAGAGCAGAGGAGCAGAAGTGAGGATAATTAGAAACGGTCCGACGCGTTCATTCCATTTGCCGTCCGATCTTCCGAGCTTCCGCTCTTCCGATCTTTGCAGGCGGAGATTCTGAAGTTTCCTTGGAGAGGTGGGCTGCAACCGGGACGAATGACGTCGGGACGGTCTCAGGCCGCCTGTTCGATCCGCCCCTTAGAGGCCCAGCGGGCCATGCCGACCTTCATGGCGATGAGCGCGCCTCGAAATTCCCTCAGGGTCCACTCGCACTGCGTGAGCGCCCGGCTGTACGCCTGTTTCTGATCGTCCCGGATCGCAGGGTTGATAAGGGCCAGCTCAAGGGCCTTCTTCACCACGATGAGCCTTCCCAGTTCACCTTCAAATCTCTCTACGTCGTCCCTTGTGAGACAGCCCTTCTTCATCGCGACTCTCCTTAGGCCTTACGTATTATGATCAAGATCAGAAGCTATATCTGGAGTACTAGCAAGATGCGTGCCGGACACTCCTTGTGCTTTTTTGCGTGAAATGCCGCCCCGGCAGGGCTATAATCCGGGTCCGGAACAGCGGGCAGACGGGCAGGGTTTTTACGAAGAGGGGTTTTCTCATGAAAGCGATGATCCTCGAGAGGATTGTGAATATGGCCGCCGACAGCGCGCCGCTTCGCCTCGTGGAACTTCCCCAACCCCGCCCGGGGCAAGACGAGACCCTCATCCGCGTGAACGCCTGCGGGGTGTGCCACACGGAGCTCGACGAAATCGAGGGGCGGACCCCACCGCCCGGGCTGCCCATCATCCCGGGGCACCAGGTCCTCGGCCGGGTTGTGGAAAACGGTCCCGGGGCGAAGCGTTTCCCCGTCGGGGCCAGGGTAGGGGTGGCCTGGATCTTTTCGGCCTGCGGGGCCTGTGCCCACTGCCTTGGCGGCCGCGAAAACCTCTGCACCGGTTTCAGGGCCACGGGGCGTGACGCAGACGGCGGGTATGCCGAGTACATGACCGTCCCCGAGGCCTTTGCCCACGCCATCCCGGAGGTGTTTTCCGACTCCCAGGCCGCACCGCTTCTCTGTGCCGGGTCTGTCGGCTACCGATCGCTTCGGCTGGCCGGACTTGGCGACGGGCAGACCCTGGGGCTAACGGGATTCGGGGCCTCGGGACACCTCGTGCTCAAAACCGCGCGACACAAGTACCCCCGGTCAAAGATCTTCGTTTTTGCCCGGAGCGAGGCCGAGAGGGTCTTTGCCCGGCATCTGGGCGCCACCTGGGCAGGGGAGACGGCCGATGGGCCGCCGGAGCCCTGTGATGCCATCATCGACACCACCCCCGCCTGGGGGCCCGTTGTGGAGGCACTGAAGAATCTAAAAAGCGGGGGGCGGCTCGTGATCAACGCAATCCGGAAAGAAGACATGGATCGGGACCGGCTTTTGCAGTTGGACTACCCTGCCCATCTCTGGCTCGAGAAGGAGATCAAGAGTGTCGCCAACGTGACGAGGGCTGATGTTCGGGAGTTCCTCGATCTTGCCGCTGCGATTTCCCTGCTGCCGGAGGTGCAGGAGTACCCGCTTGCCGAAGCGAACCTTGCCCTTGCCGAACTCAAGCAGAGGAAGATCCGGGGCGCCAAGGTCTTGAGAATGTAAAGAATTTGTGTCAACCAAACGATAACAGGTACGTTTAACCTACTAGACGTCGCCTTGCGGCTGCCTGTCGCCGAGGGGGCGAGGAGAACAAGAGTCTGGACCACAGCGCGGCACTGAACCGGTTCCTGGCCCAGGTGGAGAGACGGGCCTTCGGGATGGCCCGGATGGCCTCGGGGAGTCCTGACGATGCCCTCGACATCGTGCAGGACACGATGCTCAACTTCGCCCGGCTTTACGCCAATCGGCCCGAAGGGGAGTGGAACGTCCTCTTCTACAAGATCCTGCACAGCCGGATTACCGACTGGTATCGCCGGACGGCCGTCCGGAGACGCTTCCACGACTGGTTCGGCAAACCCCGGGACGATGAGACTGATGAGGAAGACCCTATGGCCCGGGTAGCGGATTCGACCTCGCCGGACCCGGCCGAGGGGGTCATGAGGCAGGAGTTCACCGGGGCCCTCCAGACGGCCCTGAGGAAACTTCCGCTCAGGCAGCAGCAGGCCTTCGTCCTTCGAGCCTGGGAGGGATTCGACACGGCCCAGACGGCACACGCCATGGGCTGCTCGGAAGGCAGCGTCAAGACGCATTACTCCCGGGCGGTGCATGCCCTGCAGATCAAACTGGAGGAATTTCAGCCATGAACGAGAAGCTCAGCGAAAAAGAGGCACGGTTCCTCGAGAAGGCAAGGCAGAGCCTTTTGGCCACCGAGGACCGTCTCGAGGCCAATACGCTTTCGCGGCTTCGCGACGCCCGCGTGAGGGCCGTCGAGGTCACGGGCGCTCGTGGGCGGGGGTTCTTTTGGATTCCGAATTGGGTACGGATCGGGGGTGTTGCGACGGCGGCTGCGGCGGTCCTGGTCTTCATGATCTGGTTCGACACGCCGAAGCAGGAGCTGCCCGTGAAGAGCCCCGATGAAGTCGAGATCGTACTGAACGCGGACAACATGGACCTTTACGAGGACCTGGATTTTTATGAGTGGCTTGCGGGCGCCGGCAACGGCGACAGCAGCAGTTAGAATGTTCATCATCGCCCTGATGATGCCTCTTGTTTCTGTAGATGCGGCGCCCCCGAAGGAGAGCCGGGACGCCGATATGGAGTTCCTGGAGTTCTTGGGAATCTTTCAGGCGGTAGGGGAGGCAGTGGACCCTCTGACTCTCGAGCAACTCGAGACAGACAAAAAAAGAAAGGAGAAATCGGTCACGAAAAAGCACCGGTTCCGTGTTGAGGAAAGAAGAAGCGAAAAGGATGCCGGAAATGAATAGGCGGATCGCACCACTCGTGGCACTTTTCCTCCTGCTACTCACGGGGCTTGCCTGGGGTCAGGCCGGCGGCACGTCATGGGACCGGCTCAGGCCGGAGGAGCAGAAGACCCTGCAACCTTTCAAGGAGCGCTGGAACAGCATGAGCCCCGATCGCCAGGAGCGACTCCGGAAGGGGGCCGATCGCTGGCAGCAAATGACGCCTGCCGAGCGGGACCAGGCCAATCAGCGATACCAGAAGTGGCGCGAGTTGCCCCCGGAGCGCAAGGAGACGATCCGCAAGCGTCATGAAGACTTCAAAAAGCTCCCCCCGAATGAGCAGCAGCAGATCCGTGAGCGGTCGAAGTGGTACCGCGAGCTGCCCCAGGAGGAACGGCGCTCGATCCGCGAAAAGTACCAGCAGATGACGCCGGGTGAACGCCAGGATTCGAGGCAGAAGTTCCGCTCCATGACGCCCGACGAAAAGAGGAACTACTTCAAGGGGAAAAATAGATAGATCAAGGTTGTCAACCGGTCCTCCTCCCACTATCTGCAGGCAGAAGCACGACCGCCAGAAAGCGAACGCAAGTCAGACTCCAACCTCTCTCCCTTCCCATCCCCCTCCGGGCCTCTCCGCAAGAGAGGCCTTTTTTATGCGGAAACATGGCCGCATGAAGCTGCATCAAATTGCGGAATTTTCACTCTGAATGTGCTACAAGACCCGGGCCCGGGGCCACGGTGAATGATCCTGTGGTTTTCATCTTTGGAGGGACGTTATGGAAAAAATCCTTGACCTGAGAAGCGATACGGTAACAAAACCCACCCCTGAAATGCGGGAGGCGATGAAAAACGCCATCGTAGGGGATGACATCCTGAGGGACGATCCCACGGTCATCCGGCTCGAAGAGCTCGCAGCGGGGATTTTCGGAAAAGAGGCCGCCCTTCTGACGATCTCGGGAACGATGAGCAACGAGATTGCGGTCATGATCTTTGCGAAACCCGGCGATGAAATCGTCGTGTTTGCCGACTCTCATATTTATAATCTGGAAGCCGGGGGAATCTCCGCGCTGTCGGGAGCCCAGCCTCGGCCCCTGAAAAGCGATTCGGGAACCTATGATGCGGGGGAGCTCAGCGAGGCGATCATGCCCCCCGGTGTCCAGAGGGCCAGGACTCGCCTGATCTGCCTGGAGAATACCTTTCACCTCAACAGGGGGCTTGCCGTTGCGAAGAGCCGCTATGCGGAAACCATCGCCATCGCGCAAAAACACCATCTTCCCATCTTCATGGACGGCGCGAGGATTTTCAATGCGGCTCTTGCGTTAAACACGACCGTGGCCGATCTGGTGAGCTTTTGTGACGCCGCGGATGTCTGTCTCTGCAAGGGCCTGGCGGCACCTCTGTGCTCCATGCTGGTGGGTTCCAGGGACTTTATCGACGAGGCCAGGCGAATGCGGCAGAGGATCGGAGGCGGCATGAGACAGGCAGGAGTGATCGCCGCCCCCGGCATTCTTGCCCTGACGAAAATGGTTGAGCGATTGCCCGAGGATCACGAGAATGCCGAGAAGATGAGATCGGGCCTCGAAGCGCTGGGCATCCGGGTCGACCGGGGGGGA
>Ga0105107_10003683_pt1 | contig 10223 bp, 6 predicted proteins | sample PPLLaktember2015_6_FD_79335 | JGI IMG/M metagenome (GOLD analysis project Ga0105107, IMG submission 79335) | Freshwater sediment microbial communities from Prairie Pothole Lake near Jamestown, North Dakota, USA - PPLs Lake P8 Core (1) Depth... | ecosystem: Environmental > Aquatic > Freshwater >...
GGCCGATCTCGCCGGCGCCGTAGGCCTCCTCCTGGTCGCTGCGGTCCTCACGCTCGTCGGGACCGTGGTCTTCGCGCGCCGAGATCTCGCCGGCGCCTGATGGCCGCCAGCCACCGGGTGTGACCGCGCCCGCCGAGGTCCCCGCGGCGGCAGGGCCGGTCGACCTCGGCACCTCGCCCACCCGTTGCCCACGATGGTGCGAGGGACGAGGGAGGAACAGCGCCATGACCGTGACCCTGGACGGCTCGTCGCTCACGATCGAGGACCTGGTACGCATCGCCCGTGAGGGCGAGCCGGTCGAGCTCGACGGCGCCGCGCTCCAGCGGATCCGCGACTGCCGGGCGATGGTCGAGGACAAGCTCGCGGCCCGCGAGATCATGTACGGCACGAACACCGGCATCGGGGAGTTCTCCGAGGTCGTGCTCTCCGACGAGCAGGTCGAGGCGTTCCAGCGCTACCTGGTCTACAACCACGCCGCCGGGATCGGCCCCCCCGCCCCCGCTGACGTGATCCGAGCGGCGATGGCGGGCCGGATCAACGTCCATGCCCGCGGCCACTCCGGTTGCCGGCCCGAGATCACGCAGACGTACGTCGAGATGCTGAACGCCGGCGTCACGCCGATCGTGGCCCAGCGGGGTTCGGTGGGCGCGTGCGGCGACCTCGCGCCGATGGCGCAGATCGCCGAGCTGCTGATGGGCGAGGGGGAGGCGCTCTATCGGGGCGAGCGCCTGGCGGGCGGCCTCGCCCTGGAGCGCGCCGGCATCCGGCCCCCAGGCCTGCACGCCCGCGACGGCCTCGCCGCGATCAACGGCGCGAACGTCATCACGGCGATGAGCGCCCTCCAGCTCCACGACGTCGATCGGTGGCTGCGGCAGGCCGAGATCGCCTGCGCGATGTCCCTCGAGGCCCTACTGGCCAACCTGAAGCCCTACGACGTTCGCGTGCACGAGCTCAGGGGGTTCCCCGGAGCGGTCCGGGCGGCACGCGCGATCATGCGTTGCATCGAGGGGAGCGACCTGCTGACCGGCGCGATCAAAACGAAGGTGCAGGACGCGTACTCGATGCGCTCCTCGCCGCAGGTGATCGGGGCCGCGCACGATGCGGTCGCGTTCGCCCGCACCCAGGTCGAGATCGAGCTGAACGGCGTGGGTGACAACCCGCTGTTCCTGCCCGAGGCCGGGCTCACGCTCACCGGCGCCAACTTCCAGGGGACGCCGGTGTCCTTGCCGATGGAGCTCGTCGGACAGGCCGTGACGATGACGTGCGTGCTCTCGGAGCGTCGGCTCAACCGGCTGACCAATCCCGCGCTCAGCCAGGGGCTCCCGGACTTCCTGACGCCGGACCCCGGCTTCTACTCGGGGATGATGCTCAGCCAGTACACGGCCGACAGCCTCATCGTCGAGCAGCGGATCCTGTCGGCTCCCGCCTCGACGATGTCGATCCCCGCGGCCGCCGACCAGGAGGACTTCGTGTCGATGGGCATGAACACCGCGATCAAGAACGGCCAGATCCTCGAAGATGCCTACGGCGTGCTCGGGATCGAGCTGATGGGCGCGGCCCAGGCCCTGGACTTCCGCGACTTCACGCCTGGCGAGGGCGTTCGCGTCGCGCACGACGTGATCCGCCGCCACGTCCGCCACCTTGAAGAGGACCGACCGCTGTACCCGGATCACGACCGCATGCAGACCCTCGTCCGCTCGGGCGAGATCCTGGACGCGGTCCAGGAGGCGGTCGGTCCGCTCGATCGATGAGGATCAGGCTCGGACCGCTCGCGTGGTCGATCCCTCCGCGACCAGGTCCTCGCCGCCGGACATCTCCGTGACCCGGGCACCCTCACCGTTGGTGGCCCGCCCGCGGATCTCGTCCCATCGGGCGCGGATCTGCTCGTAGCGCCCACGTCCGGCCCTGGCCCCCAGCACGTAGGCGCCGCCGGCCGCCGTCGCGAGCACGAGGACCCGACGAACCCGGTGCTTGCTTCCGGAGCGAGGCTCCATGAGCCCCTCGATCGTGCTGAGCCACTTCCTCCGCTCCTCGTCGGCGGCCTCCACCCGCTCGCGGAGCAGGTCGTTCTCGGAGCGGAGCCGATCCCGGTCCCGGTCCGCGCGATCCAGCCGCGCATCCAGCCTCCGCAACTTCGCCTCGTCCCGCATGTCCTTCACCTGCTCGGTGAGCCTCATCCTGGTCACGCTCCTTCCACGTCGTCCGGTCTCCCATGCGATACCCACGGGGGGCGACGCTCACACACACCTCGTGCCCGGTCGCGCGCCGGGGCAACCTCGGCGGACGCCACCGCGGCTAGGCTCTGTGCCCATGCGCGTCTGTCCCGCGTGCGGTGAGCCGAACCCCGCCAGAGCCCGGTTCTGTCTGAACTGCGGAACCCCGCTCGGTCCCGTGACCCCAACGGACGCTGAGGAGCGTCGACTCGTGACCGTCCTGTTCTGCGACCTCGTGGGCTTCACCGCGAGATCGGATCGGGCGGACCCCGAGGAGGTCAAGGAGACGCTGCGGCCGTTCCACGCGCGGGTGCAGCGCGAGATCGAGCGCCACGGAGGCTGGGTCGCCGAGTTCCTCGGGGACGGGGTGCTCGCGATCTTCGGGGCCCCGACGGCGCACGAGGACGACCCGGAACGCGCGATCCGCGCTGCGCTACGGATCCAGGAAGCGATCGGGGAGCTGAACAGCGAGCACCCCGGGCTGGAGCTCACGGCCCGGGTCGGGATCGAGACCGGGGAGGCCGTGGTCTCCTTCGGCCCCGGTCCGCAGATCGGGGGGAACGTGACTGGCGATGTGACGAACACGGCGTCCCGCCTGCAGGGTGTCGCCCCCGCCGGAGGGATCGTCGTCGGCGAGGCCACCCACCGCGCGACCGCTGGGCTGTTCCGGTTCCGAGAGCTCGAGCCCGTCAGCGTGAAGGGGAAGGCCGAGTCGCTCCCGATCTGGCAGCCGCTCGCGCCCACGAGCCGCATGTCCGTGGACACCACGGGCCGCTTCCGGACGCCGCTCGTCGGGCGCCGGGAGGAGCTGGACACGCTGGAGCGGCTGCTCCTGCGGACGATCCGGGATCGGACCCCGGGCTTCGCCGTCATCACCGGGGAGCCAGGCGTCGGCAAGACGCGTCTCATCGCCGAGCTGGCCGTCCTCGCTGACGAGGTTCCGGAGCTCGTCCGCTGGCGCCAGGGCCGCCCGCTCCCCTACGGCGAGGGCGTCGCGTTCTCGGCGCTCGCCGACGTGATCAAGGCGGAGGCCGGGATCTTGGAGTCCGACAGATCGGACGAGGCCCGTGCGAAGCTCCTGGAGTCGTTCGAGGCCACGGTGGCCGACGTGGCCGAGCGGGAGGTCCTCCTGGAGGCGCTCGCGCCGCTCCTCGGGCTCCAGACCCCCACCGCCCGGGAGGAGGGCGACGGCTGGGGCGCCGGTGCCGCCGAGGGCGACCGCTTCGAGACGTTCGCGACGTGGCGACGCTACCTCGAGCTGCTCGCGTCGGATCACCCGCTGGTACTCGTGTTCGAGGACCTGCACCGCGCCTCGGGACCCTTCCTGGAGTTCGTGGACCACATCCTGGACTGGAGCGCCGGGCTCCCCATGCTGGTGCTCGCGGTCGGCCGACCCGAGCTCGCCGAGCGTCGACCCGAGTGGATCCAGTGGTCGGCGGCCACCCATGTCGACGTCCGGCCGCTGGCGCCACGCGAGACGCGCCAGCTCGTGGGGCTCCTGCTCGACGAGGTGAACCTGTCGCCCGAGACCGTCGATCGGGTGATCGACCGATCGGAGGGCCTGCCTCTCTACGCAGAGGAGTTCGTCGCCATGCTCCGCGAGCGCCCGCTCGATGCGACCGGCGACGGGGGCGGGGCCCCCGCCGTGCCCACGTCGCTGCGCACGCTCGTGGCCGCCAGACTCGACGGCCTCCCCGCGCAGGAGCGCGCCCTCCTCCAGGACATGGCCGTGGTGGGCCAGAACTTCTGGACGGGCGCGGCCTCCGCCGTGACGGGCCTGCCACCGGACCGGCTGCGGGACGGCCTGTCGGACCTCGTGAACCGCGAGCTCATCCACGACGTCCGGCCCTCCGCGGTGGAGGGAGAGGGTGAGTTCGCGTTCGCACACGCGGTCGTCCGCGACGTCGCCTACGCGCAGATCCCGCGACGGATACGAGCCGGCAAGCACCGAGCGGTGGCGGAGTGGATCGAACGGATCGCCGGCGACCGCGTGGCCGATCGCGCCGAGGCGCTCGCCCAGCACTTCGGTCAAGCGGTCACGCTCTCCCGAGCCGCGGGCGACCAGCAGATGGCGGCGGAGCTGCTCGAACCCACCGTCCGCTACGTGCTCCTGGCCGCCGAGCGCGCCCTCGGCTTCGATGCGACCCGCGCCCACCGTCTCTACGCACGGGCGCTCTCCCTGCTCCCGGCGGGTCATCCCCTTTGCGCGAAGGCGCTGCGGGACGCCGGCGTCGCCGCCGCCGCGCTCGGGCGGTTCGCGGAGGGCGAGGACCTGCTCAGGGCCGCGCTGTCCGAGTACCAGGAGCGGGACGACCAGGTCGGCCGCGCGGACGTGATGGTGGCGCTCGCGCGGTCCCTGCTCGAGCGTGGGGAGACCGAGGCCGTCGACCCGCTGCTCGACGTCGCACTCGGCCTGCTCGAGGCGCGGGAGCCAGGCCCCGCCCTGGCGCGGGCGTACGCGCGGCACGCGGGACGACTGCTCGTGGTCGGGGACTACGAGGGCGCCCTGCGGAGGGCGCGGCAGGGGCTCGAGCTCGCGCGCTCGCTGGGGATGGGTCGGGAGGAGGTGCTCGCCCTGAACTACGTGGGGGCGTCGCGCAGCCTCCTCGGCGGCTCGGAGGGCCTGGACACGCTCCGCGAGGCGATCGAGCGAGGCGGTCAGCTCGGCCTCGGGTCCGAGACCGCCATCGCGATGAACAACCTCGCTGAGAACCTGCGCTTCCTCGAGGGCCCGGCCGCCTCGTTGGAGGCGTGGGAGACGATGGTGGCGTTCTGCTCGGAGCGCGGACTGTCGACGTCGCTCGCGTGGGCGCGGGACGGCCTGATCGGAGCGCTGTTCGATCTCGGCCGGTGGGACGAGGTGCTCGCGATGGAGCCGGAGGCCGAGGCGTGGGACCGGACCCAGGGGCCGAGCCCGTTCGGCGCAGCGGCACGGATGCTCGCTGCGTGGATCCATCTGCGCCGTGGCGAGGTCGAGGAGGCCGCCCGGCGGACCAAGGACCTCCTGCCACGGGTCGCCAGGATCGGGTACAGCGAGTACGAGTCCCCGGCGTTCGTGCTCTGTGCGGAGGTCGCGCTCGAGCAGGGCAGGCCCGAGGAGGCGCGCGCGATGCTCGAACGGTTCGAGCGCACGTCTCGCGCGGACCGGTTGTTCCGAACGACCCTGCTGCCGGTCGCCGCGCGGGTGCTCGTGGCGTTGGGCGACGTCGAGCGCATCCGACCCTTCCTCGACGGACCCGAGCCGATCAGCCGACGAGAGTGCTTGTCGAGCGAGTCCACGGTGGCGGTGGTCACCGAGGCGGACGGCGATCTCGCAACGGCCGCTGAGCGCTACCGGCAGGCGGCGGCGGGCTGGCGCGCCTACGGGATGCCCGTGGAGGAGGGACAGTTGCTCGTCGCTCTGGCCCGGTGCGAGCACGGGCTCGGCCACCTCGCGGCGGCGGCGGCGGCGGCACGAGACGCCGTCGGGGTGCTCACCCCGCTCGGGGCGCGGCCCCTCATCGAAGAGGCCGAGGCCCTGCGGTGAGCTCGCGGACCGGGCACTCCCCGGCCGCGACTAGCTGAGCGCCCGACGCCGCCCTCCGATCACCGCCTGGATCGCCTCGATCGCGGTCTGCTCGAGCGGTGCGACCTCGTGCGTTCGAAGGATCTCCTCGATCCGCGCTCGGGCCCTGGCGCGCAGGGTCGTGCTCCCCAGGTCCGCCCACGTGCGGCGATCCTCGATCGACAGCAGCGTCGGGGTGAACAGCTCGCGGAAGTGTCGGAGGGTGTGCGCCTGGCCCAGGTAGGTCTCTCCGACCCCCACGGCTCGGACCGTCTCGAGGGCGAGGGTCTCGTCGTCGACCTCGAACCCCGACAGCCCGCGACGCAGCATGCCGACGATCTCGTCGGTCACGACCATCACGGTCGGCGAGTGCGCCAGGCCGGCCTCCAGGTTCCCGACGTCGAAGACGAGGTCCACACCGCCGAGGGTCGAGCCGAACGCGTAGAACGCCGACTCGAGGAACGCCTGCTCGTCGTCGAGCTTGGCGTCGCCTCCCCCGCCGATGCCGAGGCTCGGCAGACCGTACCGGCGCGCCAGCTCGGCCGCGGCGATCATGAGCGACATGGCGAGCGGGCCTCCGCTCGACGCGTTGCCGGTCCGCATGTCCACCACCATGGGCACGGCGCCGGTGACGAACGGCGTCCCCTCACGCGCGAGCTGAGCGAGCACGAGACCGGCGAGCGACTCGGCGTTCGACAGCGCGGCCGCCCCCGCGTACGTCACCGGCGAGGTCGCTCCCACCTGCGGCGCTGACTGCAGGCACACGGGGATCCCCCATCGGGCGGCCAGCAACAGCTTGTCGAGCGTCTCGGGGTTGAACAGGAGCGGCGAGACCGGGTTGAGGTAGGGCATCACGAACGGCGTCTGCCGCAGCTCCTCCGCGCCTCCGACGACCGCGGCCGCCATCTCGAACACATCGCCGAGCGCCTGGCCGTCGGCGATGAGCACGACGAGCGGCTTCGTCGTGTTCGTGACCATCGCGAGGAACTCGTGCTGGTTCACGAGCGCCTGCGGAACGGTATCGGTCGCTCGCACCACGCCGGGCGTGGTCACGAACGACATGTTCGGCAGGGCGTCCGCAACGCGTGCGACGTCGGCGACGTCGCGGAACGTGAACGGGCGCGACTCACCCGTCCCGGGATCGATGTAGTTGAGGGCGGTGACGCCGGGCGAGAAGTGCGTCCCCTCGCCTGCGCCGAGCCGGATGGCCGGCCCCCCGTCCCGATCGAACAAGGTGAACGTCGTGGGCGCCGACGCGATCGCGCGCTCGACGAGGGCGGCCGGGATCGACACGAGATCGCCGTCGGAAGCGCGGCAGCCGGCGTCCAGCAGGAGCGCGCGGGCGTCCTCGGTGGTCACCCGGATCCCCGGGTCGCGCAGGATCTCGAGCGAGGCCGCGTGGATCCGTTCGAGGTGCTCGTCGCCGAGGAGCCGGAAGCCCACGCGCCGACGATACCGCTCCGCCCGGGCCCTCCGTTGGCCCGGGGTGGCGCGAGCGTGCCGGTCGGTTGCATCATGGAGGCGCGATGGCGAGCGGGCGGCGTTCGACCACGGTGGCCTCGGCCATCGAGCGCGTCCTCGGACCGGATCTCCCGATCGCGCTCGAGGCGTACGACGGCAGTCGGTTCGGACCCGACGACGCGCCCGCCACCCTCATGGTGCGCTCCCCGCACGCGATCCGGCGGATCGCGTCCTCACCGGGAGAGCTCGGCCTTGCTCGTGCGTACGTCGCGGGCGACCTCGACCTGCAGGGGGACATCTACGCCGCGCTGGAGGCGCTCCGTGTCCGCCTGCCTCGGGTGCGACTCACCCCGACGGCGTGGCTGGAGGTGGCGAGGCTCGCCGGGGTCGACCTGGCCCGGCCCCTCCCGCCGCCGAGGGAGGAGGCCCGGCTCCGGGGCGTTCGGCACTCACGGCCGCGCGATCGGCAGGCGATCGCCCATCACTACGACGTGTCGAACCGCTTCTACGAGATCGTGCTCGGCCCCTCGATGACCTACTCGTGCGCCCTGTGGCGCGACCCTGGGGTCTCCCTGGAGGAGGCGCAAGCGGCCAAGCACGAGCTCGTGTGCCGCAAGCTCGGTCTCCGCGAGGGCATGCACATGCTCGATGTGGGCTGCGGCTGGGGCACCACGGCGATGCACGCGGCGACGAGCCACGGGGCGACCGCCGTTGGCATCACCCTCTCCCGGCGTCAGGTCGAGTGGGCGGCCAAGGCGGTCGCGGAGGCGGGCCTCGCCGATCGGGTCGAGGTGCGGTTCCAGGACTACCGGGATGTGCGGGACGGTCCCTTCGACGCGATCTCCTCGATCGGCATGTTCGAGCACGTCGGCCTGCGCAACCTCGGCCTGTACTTCCGGCGGCTCCACGGGATCCTTCTCCCCGGCGGGCGTCTCCTCAACCACGGCATCAGTCGCCCCGCACGGCGCAGCACCCGGATGCGGCGCGGAGCGCCCGTCACCCCAGCGCGGCTGCGGCGCAATAGCTTCATCGATCGTTACGTGTTCCCCGACGGCGAGCTCCACGAGGTCGGCGCGGTCGTTTCCACGATGCAGGCGAGCGGGTTCGAGGTGCGGCACGTCGAGAGCCTGCGCGAGCACTACGCGCTCACGCTCCGCGCATGGGTGGCCAACCTCGAGCGCGGGTGGAGCGAGGCGGTCGCCGAGGCGGGCGCCGGCCGCGCCAGGGTGTGGCGTCTGTACATGGCCGCCTCGGCCTTGAACTTCGAGGCCGGTCGAACGCAGGTGCACCAGGTCCTCGCGGTGAAGGCCGACCGCGGGCACAGCCGCATGCCGCTCCGCCCCGCGCTCGATCCGTAGCGGGCACGCGCGGCTCGCCGGCTCGCTACGGGGCGTCGAAGGGCAGCCCCGCGTCGTTCCAGGCGATGAAGCCGCCCTCGAGCTCGAAGAACCCCGTGACGCCGACGTCCACGAGATCCTGGGCGGCCTCGGTCGACATGTTCCCGCTCCGGCAGTACAGGACGAGCTTCGGCTCTCCGTCAGTCGGCACCTCGTCGACGCGGGTGGCGATCTCGGTGTACGGGATCGTGGCATCGGTGCCGGGGATGTCGCCCTCGTCCGGGACGTGCACGTTCACGAGGTACACATCCTCGTCGTGGAGCATCCGATCGAGCTCCGCGGGTGAAACACGTGTCCACCCAGGCCCCTGCGCCTCCGCACCATCCGAACCTCCGGGATCCTCCGACCCGGAGCACCCGACGAGCGCGATCGCCAGCGCGATCGCCATCGCCACCCTCGACACCCGCATCGCGTCCCTCCTGTCGGAACCCCTGCGAGCCTACCGCCTCCGCGACGTCAGCCCGGCGGGGACAGACCCCCAAGCTCCAGCGGCCCTCGCATCCTCGCAGGGGCCAGGGTCGCACGTGTACGCCCCACTGACCGCCGTGCGCCCGCGGCTGCCGCCGTCCCGCTATCGTGAGCGCGAGGATCCACGCGGTGGGGAACGAGCGCGGAAGGAGACGACCGTGACCGCCGAGACCGAGCCGCCCACCGCCCAGGAGCCCTCCGGCTCGCTGCCCACCCGCGCCAGGGTCGTCGTGATCGGCGGCGGCGTGATCGGGTGCAACATCGCCTACCACCTGACGAAGCTGGGTTGGACGGACGTCCTGCTGCTCGAGCGCCGCCAGCTGACCTCGGGCACGACCTGGCACGCCGCGGGCCTCATCACCTCGGCCGGGATGGCCCACGAGACCCTCCTGTGGATGGCGCGCTACACCCGCGATCTGTACGCGGGGCTGGAGGATGAGACCGACCAGGCGACGGGCTGGCGGCCGATCGGCCACCTGCACCTGGCGCGCACGCCCGAGCGTCTCGAGACGCTCAGGCGTGAGGCCGCGTTCGTCCGCGGCTTCGGCGTGGACAACCGCGAGATCTCGCCGCTGGAGTTCCAGGCGATGTGGCCCGAGGCGCGTATCGACGACGTCCTCGCGGCCTTCTACGTCTCGGACGAGGGACGGATCAACCCGGCCGACGTGACGATGGCGCTCGCGAAAGGCGCACGGTCAGGCGGCGCGACGATCCTCGAGGGCGTGCCGGTGACCGGCTTCACGACATCGAGGGGTCGAGTCACGGGCGTCGTCACGCCGCACGGTACCGTCGAGTGCGAGTACGTCGTGCTCGCGGCCGGCATGTGGAGCCGACAGCTCGCCGAGCTCGCCGGCGTGAACGTGCCGCTCCAGGCCTCCGAGCACTACTACATGATCACCGAGCCGGTGGACTGGGCGCACCCGGACCTCCCGGTCGTCGAGGACCCCGACCTGTACGGCTACTACCGGGAGGAGGGCGGTGGGATCCTCGTCGGCCTGTTCGAGCCCGTCGGCGGCCCGTGGTCGGTGGACCGCGTGCCCGACGAGGTCGAGTTCGCGAGCCTCCCGCCCGACTGGGATCGCGTCGCCCCGTACCTGGACCGCGCGATGGACCGGTTCCCGCGACTGCGCGAGGCCGGCA
>Ga0105107_10003687_pt1 | contig 10221 bp, 12 predicted proteins | sample PPLLaktember2015_6_FD_79335 | JGI IMG/M metagenome (GOLD analysis project Ga0105107, IMG submission 79335) | Freshwater sediment microbial communities from Prairie Pothole Lake near Jamestown, North Dakota, USA - PPLs Lake P8 Core (1) Depth... | ecosystem: Environmental > Aquatic > Freshwater >...
AGGTCGGCTACCTGCACCGCGGCTTCGAGAAGGAGTGCGAGAGCGGCACCTGGTACCAGGCGATCCCCTACACCGACCGCCTGAACTACAACTCCGCCATCCTCTGCAACCTCGGCTACTGCCTCGCGGTGGAGAAGCTGATCGGCATCGACACGCCGGAGCGCTGCCAGTGGCTGCGGGTGCTGGCGGCCGAGCTCTCGCGCATCGGCGACCACCTGACGCGCACCGGCGCCGCCTGCCTGGAGCTCCAGGCGATGACGCCCTTCCTCTACGGGATCGAGGCGCGGGAGCTGAACTGGGACCTCCAGGAGGCGCTCTGCGGCGCGCGCGTCACCTCGAACTACATCAGGATCGGCGGCGTGAAGCACGACATACCGGCCGGCTTCGCGGCGCGCTTCCGCGAGACCGTCGCCACCACGCGCCGGCTGCTCGCCGACTTCGACCAGGTCGTCACCCGCAACCGCATCTTCGTCGACCGCCTGAAGGGCACCGGCGTGATCTCGAAGGAGGACTGCATCCGCTACGCGGTGACCGGCCCCATGCTGCGCTCGGTGGGCGTGCCCCTCGACCTGCGCAAGGACGAGCCCTATCTGACGTACGACGCCGTGGACTTCGACGTCCCGGTGGGCGAGGTCGGCGACAACTACGACCGCTACCTGGTGTGCGTGGAGGAGATCCACCAGAGCCTGCGCATCGCCGAGCAGTGCGTGGCGAAGCTCGAGAAGCTGGGCCCTGGCCCGGTGAACGTCGACGACCCGCGCGTGCGCTGGCCGGCCAAGGGCCGCGTCTTCAACCGCATGGAAGAGCTGATCCAGCAGTTCAAGTCGGTGACCGAAGGGCCCCGCGTGCCCGCCGGCGAGGCCTACGCGGCGGTCGAGTCGGCGAACGGCGAGCTCGGCTTCTACGTGGTGTCCGACGGCGGCGCGGTGCCCTGGAAGGTGCGCTGCCGGCCGCCCAGCTTCATCAACCTCCAGCCGATGCCGATCATGCTGCGCGGCGCGATGCTCGCCGACCTGATCCCCACCTTCGACTTCATCAACATGATCGGCGGAGAGTGCGACCGGTGATGGATCGCGGCGCGGTGTGGCAGGCGCTCGGCGCGCCGCGCGACCAGGTCGGGAGCGTGAACGATCCGCGCACCCGGGAAGAGTGCGGGGTCAAGTGGAACGAGAAGTGGGTCTACCCGCGGCCCGACGGCTCGCAGCGCGTCGTGCTCTGGAACCGCTACGACCTGCTCGGCGTGTTCCGGATCGCCGCGGACGGAAGCTGCGAGCCGGACCCCGTCCTCGGGAAGTGAGCGCGCCGCGCGGCGGCCCGCCTCCGCTCGCGCCCTTCGGGCTGGTGCTCCACCACGACGGGCGCTGGACCCACGAGGGTCAGCCGATCCGGCACGCGCGGCTGCGCGCCGCCTTCGACCGCGCGGTGCGCTACCTGCCCGAGCCCGGCGTCTACGTGGTGCAGCTCGGGCGCTTCCGCGGCCAGATCGAGGTCGAGGAGGCCGCGTTCTTCGTGCGCGAGGTCGACCTGGAGCGCGGCGCCGTGTGCCTCTCCGACGGCAGCCGCGAGCCGCTCGATCCGGCGAGCCTGCGCCTCTCGCCGATCGACGGCGCGCTGCTCTGCGACGTGAAATGCGAGCTGGCGCCCGGTATCGCGGCGCGCTTCACGCGGGCCGCCCAGGCGGAGCTGCTGCTCGGGGTGGAGGAGGCCCCGGGCGGCCCGGCGCTGCGCCTGGCCGGGGTGCTTCGGCCCCTCCCGCCGCTGGGGTAGAGCCCTCAAGCGGCACGCGCCGAACGCCGATCGGTGGGCGGGGAGGGGCCCATGCTCGCGCTGTTCAGCCTGGCGGCGCTCGTGGCCTTCTGCGCCGTAGGCGGGGTGGTGGGCTGGAAGGTCCTGCGCCTCGCACGCTCCGGGGGCGGCGAGCCGGAGCGCTGGATCGCCTGGTGCCTGCTCGGCATCTGCGCGATCGGCTACCCGATCCTGATGATCGGGCAGGCGCTCCCGTTTCGCGCCGCCCACGTCGTCGCGGTCCTCCTTGGGACCTCGGCGGTGAACGTCGGCCTGCTCGCGGGCTTCCGCTTCACGCGCTGCGTGTTCCGCCCCGACGTCGTCTGGCTGCGCCCGGCTCTGGGCGCCGTGGCGGCTCTGCTGGCGCTGCAGACGCTGGGGATGACCTGGGCGACCTTCAGCGCCGATCTCGGCGCTCCGCTCGGCCGCTTCTGGACGCTCTCGTCCTCGCTGATCTCGGCCGTCGGCTTCGGCTGGACGGCGACGGAGTCGGTCGCCTACTGGTCGCAGCTCCGGCTGCGCGTGCCCCTCGGCCTGGCCGACCCGCTGGTGGTGAACCGCGTGCTGCTCTGGGCGCTCGTCGGCACCAGCTCGGTGCTGATCAACGCAGTGAACGTGGCGGCCCTGCTGCGCGACATCAACGTGCTCCAGGATCCGCTTACCATGCTCACGACCGGCCTGCTCGGCTCGTTCAACTCGGTCGCGCTCTGGCTGGCCTTCCTGCCGCCCGAGGGCTACGCGCGCTGGGTCCGCGGCGGCGCCCCGGGCGCGCCCGGCGCACCGGCGGCCTGAGCGCGCGCGGGACGGACTCGAGAGAAGGGACCGAGACATGCTCGAGCTGTTCGCCCTGCTGACCGTCGTGCTCGGCTCCGGCGTCGGCGTCGCGATGGGATGGCGCATCCTGCGCCGCGCGCGCGGGAGCCGCGGCGCGCCGGAGCGCTGGATGGGCCTCGCGCTGCTCTGGATCTGCGCCGGGGGCTACCCGATGCTGCTGATCGGCCAGCTCGTGGGTCACGAGCTGGCGCGCTTCGCCTTCGTCTCGCTCGGCGTGTTCTCGGGCCACGTGGGGATGGCCTGCATCCTCTGGTTCACCTACCGGGTCTTCCGCGCGGACGTCGGGTGGCTGCGCGTCGCCGTCTACGGCGCCTTCGGCGCCCTCGCCGTCACCTGCGCCGGCTCGATCGCGGCCTACTTCGAGGCGCGCAGCTCGGCGGAAGCGATGCTGCGCGAGTCGGAGGCCTGGGGCCATGCGCTCAACCTCGTCTCGAGCGTCGGCTTCGCGTGGACCGCCTTCGAGTCGATCCGCCACTTCGGCCTCGCGCGGCGCCGCGTGCGCCTCGGCCTCGCCGACCCGCTGGTGGCGAGCCGCATGCTGCTCTGGGGCTTCTTCGGCGCCGGGAGCCTGTGCATCAACCTCGTGGGCCTCGCCGCCACGCTGCGCGGCGTCGACCCCGCCGGCGACGCCTTCACCGTGGCGGCCTCGAGCGCGCTCAGCCTGGTGGTGACGGTTGCACTCTGGCTGGCCTTCCTGCCGCCCGAGTCCTTCGTCCGCCGCGTGCGCCGCGGCGCACCCGGCGCCGCCGCGGCGGCCTGAAGGCGCGCGCCGCCGCGCCCGCGACTACAGCGGCCCGTGCGCCCTTCACGGCGCTTCCGCGGAGCCCCCGCCGGGGGGAGATCCACGCCGGCTCGGCTATCCTGCGCCCTCCCGAGGCGCCGTAGCCAAGTGGTAAGGCATGGGACTGCAAATCCCTGATCCCCGGTTCGAATCCGGGCGGCGCCTCCAGGGAAATCGAAGGGTCGCGCCGGCCGGAGCGCGCCGGCCGCTCCGGGTTTAGTATCCCGACTTCCGCACCGGTCGCGGCGCCGGAGCGGCTCGGCCTTCGCGTTCCGTCGCGAGGGGAGAGGCACATGGAGGCGCGACCGACGCCGAGGATCGTGAAGGCCGCGGCCGCGGTCGCGCTGGCGCTGCTGCCGAGCGCTGCGGTCGCCCAGGGAGCCCGGCCCCTCACGAAGTGCGCGCCCGACGCCGTGGTCTCGGGGACGGTGTGCATGGACAGGTACGAGGCCAGCGTCTGGCGGGTTCCGGACCCGCTCGGCGCCAACAGGGGGCTGGTCAAGAAGATCCGGCAGGGCAAGGCGAAGGCGGCGGACCTCGCGAAGGGCGGCGCGACCCAACTCGGACTCTTCGGCCCCGCCGGCACGGACGACTACGCGCCGTGCGCCGACAGCGGCCAGAATTGCCTGGACGACATCTACGCGCTGAGCCTTCCCGACCTGACCCCTTCCGCGGGTCACACCTGGTTCCAGGCCCACGCCGCATGCGAGAACGCCGGGAAGCGGCTGCCGTCGAACACCGAGTGGCAGGCCGCTGTGACCGGCACTCCCGACCCGGGTCCGGACGACGGGGCGACCACCTGCGACACCGCGGACGTCCTCTCACCCAGCGGGTCCCGTGCCGCTTGCGTCTCGACGCGGGGCGCCTTCGACATGGTGGGCAATCTCTGGGAATGGGTCGCGGATTGGGTGCCGGGAACCACGGGCTGCCTGGACAACGTGTGGAGCGCCGCGGTCAGCCCGACCGGCGACTCCCAGTGCTTCGTGGGCGCGAGCGCCAGCGGCGGCGATCCCGGAGTGCTGATTCGCGGCGGCGGCGTCAATCACGGGGCGCTCGGCGGTCCGCTCGCGGTTTTGGTGGTCCACCCGTCCAATGGCTTCGACGATGTCGGCTTCCGCTGCACTCGCTAGAAGGGGAAACGGCGAGAATTAGCGAACAGAACGCCGTTCGCGATATTCTAGCGTAGACGAGAGTGGCCACAGCGGAGAGCGTCGTAGAGGGGTCAAGCTCGACTGGAAAATCCCTGATCCCCGGTTCGAATCTGGGCGGCGCCTCCAGCGGCCTGAATCACTAGGTCGACGATCCGGGTGCGGTCCGCCAGATCCTCGTAGGAGTCGGGTTCGACGGGAGTGCGGACCTCGACCCTGAAGAGCCGAGTGGTCGAGCGCTCCTCTTGCAGAGTGGCCATGAACGTCGTCCTGTCCTCGACCGCGACCCGGGCCCCCGGCACGACCCCCTCCACGTTCCGCTGGAGATCCGCGAGGCCACGATGCGTTTCGGTGCCGGCCAGCAGCTTCCCGAGCGGACCGATGCCCGCGACCACGACGACGAGCCAGCCCGCCGCGAGAGCCAGGTGGGGCCTCCAGATCCTCTCTCGAATCCCACCCGAATGGCGCGCGGCGACGACGAAGGTGCCCGCCGCGAGATCGTGGAGAGACTGGCGCGTTCGGCGATTGAAGACGTACAGGTACACGAGGGCGCCGCCGAGGCCGAACACGCAGAACCCCAGCGCGACGAGCGGCCGACCAACCGCTTGCCGAGCGTACGGCCGCGCCCGACCCCGCTGTTCAGGGTGCCGAGGTAGGCGAGCGCGATCGAACCGCCGAGGAGACGGCCGGAGCCTCCGAGCTGCGCGAGCTCGCCGAACCAGATCAGCCCGAGGCAGAGCCCGAAGGCGCCGAGCAGAGCCGAGTCGCCCGCCGCGGCGGCGAGCCGGCGCCAGAAGCCGGCGATCGGCCGGGATCGCGCGTGGTGCGCGCCGGCCACGGTGCCCGGCTCACCCGACATGACTCCTCCTCGACTCGGCAAGCATGCGGCCTCAGGCTACACGGTGCGGTTCGAATCCGGGCGGCCAATCCGGGTCCGAGCTCAGCGTCCACGCGCCTTGAAGCGGGTCGCGTCCGAGAGGCTCATGTCGTCCAGGACCGCGTCGAAGCAGGCTGCGTCGCTGACCACGAGCTGGATGCGGACCTGGGTCTCGCCTTCGAGGGCGGCGGCCAGGCCGGGGGGGAGACCGGTCTGTCCGCGCGCGGCGCGGTTTATGGCCCTGCCGATGACCCACGCGGCCTGGGTGGCGTACAGCCTCTCCTGGATCTTCGCGAAGCCGACGCTCGCCTCGGGGTCGAGGTAGGTGTACCCCTCGACGTAGCGCGTGGCGAAAGGGGTCCAGCACGGCTTGCTGCCGCAAGCGGCGCCGCCGCGGTCGACTGTGAGCTCGCCGAGCAGCTCGTCCGTCGCGCCGTAGAAGCAGAAGTCGAGCGCGCTGGTGCCGGCCACCGGATCGCCGAACACGGCGAGCTGGATGTGGCCCACGATCTTCCTCAGCTCGACCGCGAGCTTCTCGTTGCCGGGCCGCCTCTCGTCGACGCGCGGCGCTGCGTAGTGCGACGTCTCGCGCCCCGTCACACCCCGGGGGCACCACACGCATGTGCTCTGGAAGGACGGTATGGCAGGCCTCAGACTCAGAGGCGGGGCGGCGCGACGAGAAGCCGAGCCCGGCACGGTGATTGCCGCTTACTAGCGAGGGGAGGGTGGGTCTCCGTGCGCCGCACGGAGGAGACATTCCATGCCCGAGAAAGAGACGCTCAAACGAGCCCGGAAGGACCGCAGGGCCGGGAAGGCGGCCAGCACGCAGGCGGGGGAGTTCGTCCGCGAAGCGATCCACCACGTGCGCGAGGGGAAGCACGGCGCGCGCTCCACGAAGCAGGCGATCGCGATCGGGCTCTCCAAGGCGCGGCGAGCCGGAGTGAAGCTGCCGGCGCCGAAGCCCGGGAGCACTTCCGAGGAGACCCGGGAGAAGGCCGAGCAGGACGTCCGCATGGCAGGCCGAAGGAGCAAGCCGTCGCCCGCCCGCTCCGCCGCGGCCCGCAAGGCCACCCGCACGAAGGGGCCGAGGAAGCGGTCGCAGGCGGCGCGCAAGGCGGCTCGCACGCGGGCCCGCCGTAACCGTTGACGGAGGACGGTGCCGCGGTTCGGACGCCACCTCCAACTCGTCTCGCGTGCGCCGACTCAGAGCACCAGGATGCGCCCGCACCGAGGGCAGGCGGAGGTGGAGCCGGCCGCGGCGCCGTAGAGGCTGCTGACGAAGGCGATCGGCAGGGACGAGCGGCAGCCGGCGCAGACGCCGTCGGCGAAGCGAACGACCGCGCGTCCCTTGATGGGGGGCGCGGCGCGCAGGTTCTCGTAGCGGGCGAGCAGGGGCGCTTCGAGCCGGCCCGCTTCGGCGCCGCGCGCGGCGAGCAGGCGCGCGAGCTCGGCGTCGATCTCGGCCTCGGCGGCGGCGAGGGCGCTGCGCAGCGCCGCGAGCTCCTTCGCGAGCGCGTCGCGGCGGGCGTCGAGCGCGGCGAGCTCGGCGCCCACTTCCTCCTCCCGCTCCATCAGGGCGAGCTCGGCGGTCTCCTGCTCGGCCTGGCGTCGCTGGCACTCGCGCAGCTCCTGCTGCAGGGCCTCGAGCTCCTTGATCGCCTTCACCTGGCCCGAGTAGAGCCGCTCCTGGACCTCGCGCGTGCGCGCCGCCAGGTCGGCGACGCGCGCCTCGGCCTGGTGCTCTTCGCGACCGAGCGCGGCGTGGCGGCCCTCCGCCTCGTCCCGCACCGCGCCGAGGGCGGCGAGCTCCGCGGCGCGCGCCGCGCAGGCGGCGCGCTCGGGCAGCGCCGCGCGCCGGGTGCGCAGCCCGTCCACCTCGAGATCGAGCTGCTGCAGCGCGAGGAGGGGGTGGGTTTCGCTCATGCTGCCCGGCCATCGTCGCACCGACGCGGCGGGCGCGCCATCCGCGGGGCGCCGCGCGGCGCCCCGCGTCAGGCCGGGAGCGGAGTCAGCACGCCGTGCTCGGCCACGAAGCTCGCGGCGGTCGACACCGGCGAGACGGGCTCGAGCACGCTCTCCACGAAGCGGACGTCGGCGCGCCACGCGTCGCGCGTGACCTCGTGGCGCAGGTAGCCGCGCGTCGTCGGCTCGAAGTACTCGATGTGGGGGTAGCCCGTGAAGAGCTCCTGGATCGCCGGGGCGAGGTCCGGGTCGAGACCGCTCGAGGAGATGCCGGTGGCGACGAACTCCGCCGCGACGGGCTCGCTGAACGTCGAGGGGTCGTTCGGGAGGGGCGTCACCCCGGGCACCCAGCCGACTCCCGTGGAGTGGATGTCGCCCGTCAGCACCACGCTGTCGCGCGCGCTCCGGTTGCGCAGGAAGTCGACGATGCGCTGGCGCGCGATCGGGTAGCCGTCCCACTGGTCGAAGTTCCGGAAGGTCAGGAACGGGGTCGGGGCGAACACCACCTGCTGGGCGAGCACCTGCCAGCGCGCCGCGGACGCGGCGATGCCCCCGAGCAGCCAGGCCTCCTGCTCCGGCCCGAGCATGTCTCCCGCGGGCGCCGGGAAGCCCCTGCAGATGTTGGCGAGGCCGTCGCCGCACTCCTGGTTGGTGCGGTACTGGCGCGTGTCCATCACGAAGAAGGCCGCGAGATCGCCGAAGCCGAGGCTGCGATGGATGCGCAGCGAGCTGCCCTTCGGCGGCAGCAGGCGCACGGGCATGTGCTCGTACCAGGCCAGGTAGGCGGCGGCGCGGAGCTGCGGGAAGAGCTGCGGGTTGGCCAGGCCCTCGTCCTGGACGAGCCCGGCGTAGTTGTTCGACACCTCGTGGTCGTCCCAGGTGACGATCCACGGGAAGGCGCGGTGTGCGGCCTGCAGATCCGGGTCGCCCCTGTGGAGGGCGTAGCGGTTCCGGTAGCCGGCGAGGTCGCTGATGCGCGGCCCGTCGTGGGGGCGCACGGCGCTGCCGCTGACGCCCGACTCGTAGATGTAGTCGCCGAGGAAGGCGACGAAGTCGAGGTCCTCGGCGGCGAGCGCCGCGTGGGCCGGGTAGTAGCCTTGCTGCCAGTTCTGGCAGGACGCGCTCGCGAAGCGCAGCAGCGCCGGCGAGGCGGTGGCGGCGGGGAAGGTGCGCGTGCGGCCGACGTCGCTCACGTGCCCGCCGGCGCGGAAGCGGTAGAAGTACCAGCGGTCGGCCTCGAGGCCGTTGACGTCGACGTGCACCGAGTGGCCGAGGCTCGGGTCCGCCACCGCGTAACCGGAGCGGACGATCGCCTGGAACGCCTCGTCGTGGGCGACCTCCCAGAGCACCGGGATCGGCCGGGCCGGCATGCCGCCGGTTCCGCCCGGCGCGAGCGGCTCCATCGCGAGCCGGGTCCAGAGCACGACGCGGTCCGAGAGCGGGTCGCCCGAAGCGATCCCCAGCCGGAACGGGGACTCGGGCAGCGGGCCGAAGTCGCAGCTCAGCGCGCCGGCGCTCGCCGTCGCGGCGCCCGCGAGGGCGAGCTGGAGGAAGCGGCGCCGGGAGAGGATCGGATCGGAAAGCTCGCTCACGGATGCACCCCCCCGGCGTCGTTCCTGCGCGCGCGGCGCGCGAGGGCGAGCCCCGCGAGGCCGCTCCCGACCAGCATCGCCACGCCCGGCTCGGGAATCGGCGCCACGCGCACCTGCTGGTCCTGGCTGACCAGGAAGCTGCCGCCGGGGGCGAGCAGGGCGCTCCACGAGACGGCGAGCGTGACGTCGCCCGGCCCCGCGGCACTCGCACCCGAGAGCGCCGACGGCGCGCCGTCGGCGAGGCTCGCGAGCAGCGCGTCGTAGAGCGCGGCGTCGAAGCCGCCGGGCGTCGGCAGCCAGACCGACTCCCAGGCCGCGAGGCCGCTGCCGTCGGTGACCGTCGCGTGGCCGGGCGAGGCGAAGAGCGCCGAGTCGTCGGCGAAGGACCCGAACAGGTCGGCGTCGGTGTACTGGAGGAGGTGGAAGTCGAGGACGCTCCCGCTGGTGTTGAAGACCGCGAGCTGGACGGCCAGGTCGGCCCCCGTCCCGCTGTTCGGCCCCCCGAAAGGAGCGCCGAGCAGCGCCCAGCGCGCCTGCAGGTCGAAGCGCCCCGCCGGGTCCGCGAAGCCGAGGCTCAGGGTGTCTTGGTCTCCGTCGCCGTCCGTGTCGCTCGCGAAGAGGCTGGTGAGGTCGAGGGCGGAGAGCGGCTGCTCGCCCCCGGCGGCGCCGACGCGCCACCAGAAGCCCTGCTCCCGGACGTGGCTGACGCCGTCGACGGTCCAGGCGGAGAGACCTTCGGGCGCTGAGGGGTCGATCGTGAGCAGGGAGGCGCCGTCCTCGAGGGTCACGGGGACGGCTCCCGAGGGTCCCGCGGCCGCGGCGAGCGCGAAGGCGGCCGCCAGCGTGAACCCGAAATCCGGACCGAGCCCGCCGAACCGCCGCCGCAACCGCATCGACACCTCCGCCACGACCCTTTCCAGGGTTGTGGACGGGAAGGGTCCTGACGTGGCAGGCGGGGAGCTGGGCGGGCCGGGGAGCGGCGCTCCCCGGCCCCAGTCATCGGCTCAGCGATCCAGGCTGTTCGACCACTCCCGGATCTCGCGCTCGGCCTCGTCGCGCGCGATTCCCTTGCGTTCCTGGAGCTTCCCGACGAGCTGGTCCTTCCGGCCGCCGATCTGATCCAGATCGTCGTCGGTGAGCTCGCCCCACTTCTGCTTCAGCTTGCCCTTCAGCTGCTTCCAGTTGCCTTCGATGGTGTCCCAGTTCACGCTTTCTCCTCGCCGCCGTCCTACCAGTAGGTGG
>Ga0105107_10003688_pt1 | contig 10220 bp, 8 predicted proteins | sample PPLLaktember2015_6_FD_79335 | JGI IMG/M metagenome (GOLD analysis project Ga0105107, IMG submission 79335) | Freshwater sediment microbial communities from Prairie Pothole Lake near Jamestown, North Dakota, USA - PPLs Lake P8 Core (1) Depth... | ecosystem: Environmental > Aquatic > Freshwater >...
CTTCAGGCCGAGGTCGGCCAGAGCCGTGGCCAGGCGCTGCACCATCTCCCAGAGCTCACTATAGGTCACCTGAGCGTCGAGGAAGAAGATCGCAGGCTTTGAACCGTGTTTTTCTGCTGACTGTTTAAGAAATTCCGCCAGAGTGCAATCGGGATAATCCAGGCACTTCGGCACCTGAGACGGCCAGTACTTGTACCAGATTCTGTCACCCAAAGATTCCTTGGCCATACAAACCTCCGTTCCGAATCTGCCCGGCGGCCAGAGATGGTCGGCGGGAAGTGAGAAAAAGTTAAATTATCTTGATGCTGTTCAAAGAACAGGGCTGACAGTATAAAGGGAAGGGCGGCGGGCGTCAAGGAAAAACCAATGAAGATTTAAGGCGTTAGCCCTGAGAAGTTGTTTGAAGCGCTTTGAATTTCTCCTGGGCGCGCTGCAAGGCGGAAACATCGTCCACACCCATCACCTCCTCTTCATCCTCGGCGACGATGCACCCGACGCGCTTCCCATCTTGATCCAAGAATTCAACAAGGTCGGTCATAAAGTATTCCTCTAAATGGACGGCCATTCCGCCTCTTTCCTTAGAGACCTCATGAGGTCTGCTCCTGAGCACCGAGAGATAGGGGATGAGCTCTTTTCTTCGGGCGGCATAGATTCCTGAGTTGCAGATCTGCATCCGGTTCTGAGTCTCTTTGGGGGAGGTGTGCCAATATTTCCACTCCACGATTCTCTTCACCCTAAGCCCATCCCAGTCGAGCACGCCGTACTGCCGCTTGTCCGAAGGCCGGAAGCCGAGCACGGTGAAAGGTTGAGACTGCAAGCTCTCGACAAGGCGGAGGTAGGTCTTCATCGTGACAAGCGGGACATCTCCCATGGTGATGATGAGGCCGTCACAATCAACGGTTTGAATGAATTCTCCGGCGGCGAGAAGCGCCCCGCCAGTACCGTTCAGGACCGGCTGCTCGCAATAGGAAAGCCCGAGAGATCGAGTCGCTTTCATCACCTCTTCTTTCTTGTGGTTCACGACCACCGATTTGGGACCGGGAGGCAGGCTGTGAATAATGTGAAGAAGGATAGGATGGGACCCTTGGAAAGGAGTGCTCTCAGGCACAAGGGGAAGGAGCGTCTTGTTGCCCTCAAAGTCCTTCATTCGGCTTCCGCGGCCTGCGGCCATGATGATCGAAGCGACTGCCTTCTGCCCCATGCGTCACAATCCCCATGAATTTGTCTGCGCAAGACAATTTACAATTCCGTGAAACGAATGTAAAAAGATTTGTTGAATTTCAAAATCCCTCTGCCTCCCCTTTGCAAAAGGGGAGAACTCGTATCCTTTTCCCCCTTCTGGAAAGGGGGAATAAGGGGGGGTGGAGAGGTGAATTGAGAACCCATGTATCTTCATCCCATGAGACATGAGGAACGCGTCCGCCTGATGAACACGGCGCAGGGGAGAACTCCCGCTGATGTCATCCTTGCCGGAGGCCAGCTGGTCAACGTGTATTCCGCGGAGATCCTGCCCCATGTCTGGGTGGCGATCAAAGGGGCGAGGATCGCTTATGTCGGCGCGCCGGATCCCTTGCTGGTGGGAAAAGATACGGAAGTGCATGAGCTCAACGGCCGTTTTATCCTGCCGGGGTTCATCGACGGTCACACGCACCTGGACAGCATCTTTCAGGTCGGCGCCTACGCAGAGTATGCCTTGGCTTTCGGCAACACCGCTGCGGTCAGTGAAGTGGCCATGACCGCCAACGCCATGGGCGTCAGGGGAGTCGAGTATTTTCTCCGTGAGATTGCAACGCTTCCCCTGAGAGTGTTTGTGCTGGCTCCGCCGGGGGTGCCGCCTTTCCCGGACGTTGAAACGAGCCGGCCTTTTCCGCCCGAATATTTCAGGAAACTGCTCACCATGGATCGCTGTCTCGGCGTCGGAGAGAGCTACTGGCCTAGGGTGACGGATTGTGAGGAAAGAGCTCTGGCCCAGTACGAATGGTCGGAGAGGACCGGAAAGACCAGGGAAGGGCATGCCGCCGGAGCAAGAGGCAAGAAGCTTCAGGCGTATCGCGCGGCAGGCACGAGCTCCTGTCACGAGTCGGTGACGGCGGAAGAAGCCCTGGAAAAACTGAGGCTAGGCATGGCGGTCATGATCAGGGAAGGGTATGTTCGGCGGGAACTCGATGCGGTCTCCGGTATTGCCCGAGCGGGCGTGGATCTCACCAACGCCATGATCGTCACCGACATCGCCGATCCTCAGGAATTGGTGGAGCAGGGAGGGATGAATCTCCTTCTCAAAAAAGCGGTGAGCCTGGGCTTTGAACCGGTGAAGGCGATCCAGATGGTGACCGTGAACGTGGCGAGGTATTTCGGGCTCAAGGATATCGGCGGCATTGCTCCCGGAAACATGGCCGACCTTGTGGTCGCGGATGATCTCAAGGATTTTCATTGCCACAAAGTCTGGGCAGGGGGAAGTCTGGTTGCCAAGGAACAGAAACCAGTAAAACCTTTCGACAGGGTAGCCTATCCCGAGGAGTCCAGACATTCGATTGCCATTGAAAGTGTGAGTTCTGAGGTTTTCGATATCCCCTGTGCCCAGGCTAGGGCGAAAATAAGGGCTGTGGAGGTGGTCAACGAGACCATCACGCAGGAAGCGCCTGTTGGAATGGAACCGCACCACGGCCGGTTGATCGCGGATCCAGGGAGAGACATCGTGAAAGCCGCGGTGTTGAACAAAAGCAATCAGTCGGCTGCGCCCGGACTTGGTTTTGCGAAAGGGGTGGGGCTTCGCTCCGGAGCCATTGCCTTGAGTATCCTCTGGGACACTAACAACATCCTTGTTCTCGGCACAAGCGATCAGGAGATGGCTCTCGCAATGAACGAGTTGACGCGCATCCAAGGCGGAATCGTGGTCGTCCAGGGAGGGAAGGTCGTCGCTAAAGCCCCTCTCCCTATCTGCGGAATCATCTCGCCTGAACCGCTTCCACAGATTGTCCGCGAAATCAAAGAGGTCGAGGCGGCCTGTCACAGGCTGGGCACAAGCATGTCCAGGCCTTTTCTCTCCCTTCAAACCTTCTCTTTCACAGGTCTTCCTTTCTTGAGGCTCACGGATCAAGGGCTCGTGGACGTAAAAAAATTGAGCAAAGTCTCCCTATTCCTGTAACCGGGTGGTAATCGTTTCATGGAAAAAATTCCTCTGTTTCTCATGTTTTTGGGACACATCTGGGTCGATGCATCGCAAGGCATTTTGCCGGTTTTGCTGCCGAAGCTCAAGGAAGTGCTTGCGTTAAACTACTTTGAAGTCGGCGTCGTGGTGACGGTTCTCAATTTGACCTCCTCCGTCATTCAGCCGATCTTCGGATATATTTCCGACAAAATCCGCGCCGGATGGTTTGTCCCGGTCGGGATTTTTTGGACAGCCTGCATGATGGGACTCCTGGGTTGGGCACCCAACTACCTGACCGTGATCCTGCTCGTCGGTTTCGCGGGACTCGGCACTGCAGCGTTTCATCCTAGGGCGATGATGGTGGTCCATCATGTGAGCGGTTCCAGAAAAGGCCTTGGCACAGCGGTTTTCGGGACAGGCGGGAACATTGGATTTGCCCTGGGCCCCATGGTTGGAAGCCTGCTGGTCCTGGGATTTGGGCTTCATGCAACCATCGGTCTGGTGGGTCCGGGAGCGCTTCTGGCCCTCATGATCTTTTTCTGGCCCGGCAACTTCCTGCAGCGGGAAGCGCCGACCAAGGGGAAGACCAAGATCGGCGACGGAAATCTGCAGCCCGTCCTCTGGGTCTCCCTGGTTCTCACCTGTCTGATCGTGATGCTGCGCTCCTGGGTCTACACCAGCTTCATTACGTATCTTCCCATGTTCTTGCAGGAGCGGGGACTGCCTCTCGAAACAGGAAGCCTGATGCTCACCGTGTTCCTTTTTGGGGGCGCTGCAGCGGGTCTCTACGGGGGCCATCTCTCCGATCGTGTCGGACGACGACGGGTCATCATCGTGAGCATGCTTCTTTACCCGATCTTCATGTCTCTCATGATCCTGAGCAGCGGACCGATGCGCTGGGTTCTTACAGCGGCTTCGGGTGCTGCGCTGCTGGCTTCTTTCTCGGTGACCATTGTCCTTGCGCAAGAAATCCTGCCTCGGAACCTTGGCCTAGCCTCAGGCCTCATCCTGGGGCTCAGTTTCGGCACGGGGGGACTGGGGACGGCGGTGTCGGGCTTGATCGCGGATGCAGTGGGGCTCTATAAGACGGTCTGGATCCTGGCTCTCGTGCCTTTGCTTGGATCCGTGATCGGCGCGTTCATTCGAACGCCTTCTCTCGCACCTTCTGAATTCCGTTGACCACGTTTTCAGGTTGTTCGCCTGATGCGGCTCCAAGAATATTTCGGATCGCGCCTGTAAGCATGCGGTGCATGGATCCTCTTGTCATGCCCGCAATGTGCGGGGTCAGCAGGAGACGGTCCAGGGCTGAAGGAGAGAGACGGAGCAGAGGATCATCGGGAGGGAGCGGTTCAGGGTAGACCGTGTCCAGGGCCGCTCCCCCGAGATGCCCTGCTTCAAGGGCCTCAGCCAGGGCCCTTTGGTCCACCACCTCTCCCCTGGAGGTGTTGATCAATAAGGCGCCCGCGGGCATGAGCCGGAACTCCCTAAAACCGATCATTCCCCTGGTCCGGTCTGTCAGGGGCACATGCAAGCTGATCACTTCGCACGACCCAAACAGTCCACCGAGAGGCTTGAAAACAACTCCAAGTTCGCTCTCAACTTCTTCCGGTATCCGTTCTACATCATAGTAGCTAACCGATGCTCCGAGCGACAGGACCAGTTCACCTACCTTTCGGCCTATTCCCCCGAATCCGATAATCCCGAACCTGGTCTCACACACTTCACGGGATCCAGATTTGAAGAAGTGTTCCCTTGCGCGGGCGTATTGGCCGGATTTGATTTCCCTGTCAGAAGCCACAAGATGGCGCTGCAGAGCAATGAGAAGCGCAAGGGTGAACTCCGCGACCGTGGTCACGTTTCGGCCGGGGCTGTTGGCCACAGGAATTCCCATACGGGCGGCGGTCTGGATATCAATCCTGTTGTAACCGGTTCCAGTTGTTTGAATCATCCGGACGGTGGGGATGTGCTCTATGATCCCTGAGGTGATGTCGGGGTATGCCGCAGGGACAAGAAAGAAATCCATACCCTGACAAGCAAGAACGATCTCTTTTTCGGTGAGGACTTCATCGAAGCGGAACTCAAGCGCTTCCGGCAAAACCACTCTCGCCTCTTCAAAACGCTTCAATGGCAGTATGGAGAGTACCTTTGGCCTCCACGCGTCGGTTCTTGCATGCACTTGGGGATGAATCGTCCTTTCCTGCCAGTCCCGTGAGAACGGGAATCCCGGAAATTCGGTGAATTCTTGACTCCCGCCTTCGCGGGAGTGACGATCCGGGAGCTCATTGCCGATCCGTGAACTTCTCTGCTCGATCAGACTGGCCCCCCGGGTGACCAGCCGCTGGGCTGACTTCTGTGTTCTGCTCAGTACGGTGCCACTCCCGCGCTCACCATCATGCGAAGAGGGAACCGAATTTCTATGGCGCCTTCAGGACAATCCTGCCGGCAGGAACCGCAATGCCAGCATTCCTCCGGATACTTCACGCAAGGTTTATCTTGCTCGGGATCCATATAAAGCACATCCAGCGGGCAGGAATCCTCACAGGTCCCGCATCCGGTGCAGAGTTCCTGGTTAATTACTGGAGGCATGCTCGATACTCCTTATGCATATTGGATCGGCAGAAACGAGGGGAATGCTCTTCCCTCTGGATCTTTCATGACCGTCACCTGGCCGAGCCAGTTTCGGTCGTCCGTCTCGGGAAAGTCGAGGCGATAGTGACACTGGCCGAAACGGCTTTCCTTTCGGTGCAGTGCAGCGGTAATCATACATCTTGCTACGGTGATCATGTTGTAGACTTCCTGAGAACGACAAAGATCATGATAAGTCCTTGCTCCGACCTGATCCTTCCACTGATCCAGGAGATCCAGATTCTGCCAGGCATTCTTCATGCCCCATTCCGAGCGCGCTGGGCCCATGCCTTCGGTCAGGGCTCGCTGGAGCACGTCTTCGAATTCCTGCCATGGAACGGTCCTCGACTCCTGCATGGGTGCAAAGACGCGCTCCCTGATTGCTTTCACCTGCGGTTCGGGAACCGGCGACACGCTCTGCCCCATCCGTGCCGCATAAGCGGCCAAGGCGCGACCGGCATGAATCCCGCTGGTGACGGCCATGTGCAGGCTTCGGCATTGGTCTGCGGAATTGCCGGCAGCAAAAAGACCGGGCACATTCGTTGCGCAATCGCGGTCAATCTTAATCCCGCTGCCGCAAACCTCATTGGGACCGCCCTGCATTCCCTCGGATGTGGCCACTTCCAGCAGGTCCCTCGACAAGTCAATCCCTTTCTGTTGAAAATAGCGGGGCAGGGTGTCCTTGTCATAGGAAAGGGTGGTGACCAGGTGTCTCAGGGCATCAGGGGCAAGGTGCCGGCAGTCCACGCGGATAGGGCCTCGATGAGCTTTCAGTTCCGTCAATATTGCGTGAGCCAGCTTGTGGCGAGCCCCCTTGATTCCCATGGGGTCGTAGCGCTCCATGAATTCTTGGCCCATGCCGTTGATCAATTTGCCGCCCATTCCCACCAAGGCATTCAGCCCCGGAGCGCTGAAGCCTTTAGGCACCACGGTCATTCGAAGGTATTCCACGTTGGCGAGCCTTGCGCCGGCACGAAAGGCCATCGCTTCACCGTCTCCGGTGTTGGCGGGACACATCCAGCAGTTGAAGCTAAGGCCGGTGGGGTTCTGGTAGATTCGATTCGTACCTCCTGTCGCCAGCAGAACAGCTTTGGCCCTCACGACGAAGAAGGTCCCCTCCCGGATGTGGAAACCCGCAGCCCCGCACACCTGCCCATCGTGCAGGAGGAGATCCGCAGTGCTGACGCGATCAAGGACACGGCACCCTTCCGTCCGGACGGCTCTGCCGAGGAGCGGTTTCATGCGCTTGCCGTTGAAGTTGATCCACCAGGGGCCTGGCTGGCCGAAGGACTGAGTGCGAAAATACGAGCCGTCCGATCTGCGGAGGCTGCAACCGAGGTCCTCATACCGTTGGATGGCTGCCTGCAGTTCGTCGCAGTAGACCTTCTCCACAACGGAGAGATCCGTTGCGCCCCTCGCACTGCGGCCGGTGAAGGCGAGGTAAGCGTCGCGGGTATCCCATTCCGCCCCTGTTTCGAGATACGCTGCGAAGTGGTCGATCCCGCCGGCAGCGTGCCCGCTTCGTTCAATCACAGCCTTGTCCATGATGAGCACCTCTCGGCCGGCCTCTCTGGCTGTCAAGGCGGCGTTAAGGCCGGCCACGCCTCCTCCGATGATCAATACGTCTGTCTCGAGATATTCGGCATTCATGGTTTGCTGTGGTCTATTCACTCCAAATGCAGGCCTTAGGCTCCAGCCCAAATCCACTTCCGCCTCGGCGATGGAATGTGGGGTTTCTGCCGAGTCCCCATCACCAATAGGCAACGTGCCGCCGGTTGTCAAGAAGGAATCGGGTCTTGAAAAAGAGGCTCCTTTCCAGTAGGTTGGTTCAGACTCTTTTGTCGCCCAGAAGGGGCAGCATTTACTCCTAAGCTTTTCAAAGGGTAAGTGCTATGAGAGAAGATCGTTTTCTGTAAAGGAGCTTTTCGCCATGGAATCGCAAAACCAATTCCAGTCGATTGATCAGGTGGCCCGGGAACTAGCCTCGGCTCAGTACATCGCAGACAGGGCCCTGGCGACCGTGGTCTTTCTCGCCCATCGCCTTCAGAAGCCGCTTTTCCTGGAAGGGGAACCGGGGGTCGGCAAAACAGAAGTGGGCATGGTCATGGCCAAGTTGTTTAATACTTCGCTCATCCGGCTCCAGTGCTACGAGGGCCTTGATGCTTCTGCGGCCCTGTACGAGTGGAACTATCCGAAGCAGCTTCTCCACATCCGACTCGCAGAGCAGGAGAAAAAAAGGAAAGAAGAAATCGAGCACGTCATCTATGGGGAGGACTTTCTCATCAAACGCCCTTTGCTTCAGGCCATTCAGAGTTCCCTGAACAAACCGCAGGTCCTGCTGATCGACGAGGTGGACCGTTCGGATGAGGAGTTCGAGGCGTTTCTCTTGGAAGTCCTCTCTGATTTTCAAATCACTATCCCAGAGGTGGGAACGGTGAAGGCCAAAGTGAGGCCCATGGTCGTTGTCACCTCCAACAGGACTCGAGACGTTCATGATGCCCTAAAAAGAAGGTGTCTGTACCACTGGATTGATTACCCCTCCTTTGAAAAGGAGTACCGAATCGTGGTGACCCGTGTGCCTCAGATCGAGGAGAACCTGGCCAAACAGGTTGCGCATTTCATGAAAAAGATCAGAACCCTTGATTTCCTCAAGAAGCCGGGGATTTCAGAAACCCTGGATTGGGCGGGTGCTTTGATTGCCATGGAAAGGAAGGACCTGAATGAGGATGTGGTGCGAGAGACTCTAGGCTGCATCCTTAAGTACCAGGATGACATCAGAAGGTTCAGCGAAGAGATCTGGTCGGACCAGTCAAAACGATCGGAGTATCTAGAAGGGGCTGATTAGAATGCCCGACCAAAGCATTGCACAGAGAGTGATCCTGTTTGCGCGGTTCTTGAGGAGCCACGGGTTCAAGGTTTTCTCCACGGGCACCGTGGATGCGTTGAAAGGAATGCAGGAGACTGGTCTCCATGACAGGAAGGATTTCTTCAATATCCTGCGGGCCAACATGGTTACGGGTGATATGGAGTGGAAGCTCTTCAATGATCTTTTTGAAGAATTCTGGCGCGCCAGGGAAGACCCTCAAGAAAAGGGACGTGAAGATCAGGAAGGAGAGTCGGTTCCCAACCCGGAGGACCTGATCATGGTGGCGCCGCCCCAGCATGCCGATGAAGAGAGGGTGGATCTGCTGGTGCCCGGCAAGAAAGAGTCCCTGGAGGGGACCCTTTACAGTCCTGTTGCGCTTTTCGAGAAAAAGGATCTCTCCCAATTCGAGCGAGCAGACATCCAGGTCGCTCACCTCATTCTGAAGCACATGATGGCTTCCTTCCGAACGGCGGAGTCAAGACGCTTCAAGCGATCCAGTAAAGCCAAGGACATGGATTTCCGGCTGATCCTGAAGCGCAGCCTCAAGGTCGAAGGACTTCCTGTCGAACTCATCTACCGGAGGCGAAAAAAAAGGCTCAAGAAGCTGGTGATTCTTGCGGATGTGAGCGGTTCCATGGATCGGTACGTTCGTTTCCTGATGCCCTTTCTGCTGGGGCTCCGGGGCATTGGTTCCCAATCGGAAGTGTATGTGTTTTCCACTTCTCTCTCGCGGATCACCTTTTTCGTCCGCAAACTCCCCGTAGAGAAAGCGCTCAGCAGGATCGCCGGCGAAGTACCGGACTGGTCCGGCGGAACGCGCATCGGAGAATCCCTCCAACAGTTCCATGAGCGTTATGGCCAGAGGCATCTCAACAAGAGGACTGTCGTGGTCATCATGAGCGACGGATGGGACCTCGGGGCCAGAAACCTCCTCCAAAAGGAGATGAAAACCCTTTCCGCCAAAGTGCACTGCGTGATCTGGCTCAATCCTCTTGCCGGAGACCCTGAATACAGGCCTCTCTGTAAGGGAATGCAAGCGGTTCTGCCCTATGTGGATCATCTGCTTGCCGCGGACAGCCTCCAAAGCCTGAGAAGAGTGGGTAGAGTCCTCTCAAAGGTGATGACCGGCACATAAGGGAGAGCTTCAGCCGCAACAGATCAGTAAGAAGTAGGCAGTAATCCTTTCTGCATACTCCCTACTGCATAGTGCTTACTCATCAATGACGCGGGTGCCTGCAGGCGGAGTGAATTTGAAGAAGTCGTCCTTGAATCTCTCCTCCTTGATGGAGTCACCGAGCTTGAACCGGGTCAAGCCGCCAAGGAGGTTGTAGATCTCAACCTTCTGGATGTGAAAGGATCTGGGAGTAATCGTCAGATCGATGTGATCGATATCCCCCCATGACGGGCTGGGAGTGACTTCCAGAATCAGGGCTCCCCGGTCATCCTCGCCTCTCTGCAGGATCACAAAGCTTTGCTCCACCCCTCTCAGCCCCTGGAAAATATCGCCGAGGAGTTTCACTTCCTGACTCAGCTGGTGAGAAGCGTAGCGGTGAGCCTGGTTCTTGGCTTGGATGTACCACC
>Ga0105107_10003690_pt1 | contig 10218 bp, 10 predicted proteins | sample PPLLaktember2015_6_FD_79335 | JGI IMG/M metagenome (GOLD analysis project Ga0105107, IMG submission 79335) | Freshwater sediment microbial communities from Prairie Pothole Lake near Jamestown, North Dakota, USA - PPLs Lake P8 Core (1) Depth... | ecosystem: Environmental > Aquatic > Freshwater >...
GTGGCCAGCATCGACGTCAAGCGCAAGGGCGACGTGGCGCGCGCCAAGCTGTATTACCTGCGTGATCGCTCCGGCAAGTCGGCGCGCATCAAGGAAAAGCTCAGCGCCCGCACCAAGGAAGTCGCAGCGCAGTAATTTTTCGCCAGACAATATTCAAGCGGGCGGCTCTCGGGCCGCCCGTTTTGTTTGGTGCGCGGCATTTTCCCCGGGATTCTCCGTGGAAATGCCATGGAGTAGAATGCCCGCATGCGCACCTTGGCCCTCCTCTGCTTGTTGCTCGCTCCCTTTTCCGCTTTCGCAGCGGATTCCTTGCAAACGGCACTCCAGTTACATCAGGCCGGTTCGCCGCGCCTGGCCTTGGCGCGTGTCGAGCGCGATCAGCCGCCGCAACCCGATCCAACGGCCTGGTATGCCTGGGAGTCGCTGCGCCTGACCTTGCTATCCGAAACGCAACAAGCCGCCGCGATCATGGCACGCGCCAAACATTATCCGGGCAACGCCCCCCAGGATTTCCAGCAAAAGGCCCTGGGGCATCAGGTGTGGGCGCTGCTGGAGTTGAAGCAAAGCGTCGCGGCGCGCTTGGCGCTGGCGCGGCTGTTGTGGCAATTCGAGCTTAATCCGGCGGATCACGCCTGGGCGCGACGGCTGGTGATACGCTCTTATCTTCAGGAACATAAACCGACCGAAGCGTATCGCGCCATGCTGCGTTACCAGCAGGATTTTCAGCCCTTGCCGCAAGAAGTCTCGACTGAGTTCGTGCAGGGCTTGTTGGCCGAGGATGCGGTGACCGAGGCCACGACCTGGCTGGCGGCGTTGGATGCAGGCAGCCCGACGCTATTGGCGCTGCAGATGCGGTCTGGCCTGATCGGGCCGGAGGCCGCGTCGGCCTTGGCGCGCGCAGCCTTGCAAAAGCAGCCGAATAGCGCCGCCTATTACGCCATCGTGGCCCAGGCGGCCGAATTGCTGCAGGATGATCGGCGCCAGATCGAGGCGCTGGAGCAGGGCCTGAATAGCGCCGAAAACGCAGTGGGCGATGCCGGCCCAATGCAAAAGCTGTGGCAGGCGTATCAGCGCGAAGCGGAACGCCTGGGGAATCTCGCGCAGGCCTTGCGCGGCGACGACATGGCCTGGCTGGCGCTGGCCGCGAGCACGGAGGATCGGCTGGGCGCGCGCGCCTTGTATGCTTATAGTGTGCAGCATGGCGGTTCCGACGCAGTGCGCGAGAGGGCGCTGGCGCAGTTGTACGCCGGCCTGGTGGCGGCGCAATTGGATGGCGCCGCCGTGCGCTTGTTCGATGCCGCGCCCTGGCGCGGCGAGCGCTTGCGTGACGCCGAAATAGAGCGCTTGCTGGCGCAAGCCGTTGGCGATGCGCCGGATGGCGCGTCGCGCCCGCTATATTTCACGGCCGGCCGCTTGCAGGAGGCGCGCCAGCAGGCCCTGGCGGCGGCGGACTATTTCGCGCAAGCGGTGTTGCAGAGCAATCTGCGCGAACCGGATGCCCTGGCCTTGCAAGCCTTGCAGCAAGCGCGGATCAACCTGGAGCGTGCCGGCTTCAAGGAAGACGCCGATGCGTTTTACCGGCATGCCATCGCGCAAAAAGCGCCGCCGGCGAAGCCGGCACCCAAAAAGGTGAAGCGTAAAAAATGAGACCGGATGCACCCAAGCTCACGGCCTACCAGGCCAAAATAAAAATACCCTGCGCGGTCTTGGGCCTGCGCACCGCGGAGGGCGCCTTGACCGGCGTGGATTTCCTGCCCTTGCAGACAGCGCTCCTGGCGCCGGGCGATGCTTTTACGCGCCGGGTTTGCGATCAGATCGCGGCTTATGTGCGCGATCCGGATTTTCAGTTCGATGTGCCCTTGCGCCTTTCCGCCACGCCGCACCAAGGCAAGGTATGGCAGGCGCTGCGCGCCATTCCGCGCGGCCAGGCGCTGACCTATGGCGCACTGGCGCAGCAGATCGGATCGAGCCCGCGCGCGGTGGGCGGGGCTTGCGGCGACAACCCGATCCCGCTGTTCATCCCGTGTCATCGTGTGGTGGCGAAAAACGGCGCCGGGGGCTTCATGCATCACGCCAGCGGCGCGCCGCTCGGCATCAAGCAATGGCTGCTGCGGCATGAGGGCTGGCAAGGGTGACGGGCTTGGGTGGGACGACGCCGGTCGCGCCCGCCATGGCTGATGCCGCTGTACAGCGCGACGCCTTGCTCGACGCCTTCTGCGATGCCTTGTGGCTGGAAGAGGGCTTGTCCAGGAACACCCTGGCCAGCTATCGCCGCGATTTGCAGAAAGTGTCGGCCTGGCTGGCGCTACGCCAGCGCGATTTGTATGGCGCCACGCACGCCGACCTGCTGGATTTCCTGGCGCAGCATGCCGCGCAACTCAAGGCCAGCAGCACCAGCCGCCTGCTCTCCAGCCTGCGCCGTTTTTATCAATATGCGCTGCGCCAAGGCACTATCCAGGCCGATCCATCGCTGTTGATCGAACGTCCGAAAATGCCGCGCCGGCTGCCCAAGAGCCTGACCGAGGCGGATGTCGAGGCCTTGCTGCAAGCGCCCGATGCGCAGACCGCCCTGGGTTTGCGCGACCGGGCGATGCTGGAGACGCTGTATGCGACCGGCTTGCGCGTTTCCGAATTGGTGAACCTGAAGCTTGCCGAGTTGAGCCTGGACATGGGCGTGTTGCGCGTCATGGGCAAGGGATCGAAGGAGCGCATGGTGCCCTTGGGCGAGTTGGCCTTGGATAGCGTGCAGCGCTACTTGCACACGGCGCGCGCCGCCTTGCTGGGGGGGCGTCAAAGCGATGCGCTGTTTGTCACTGGGCGCGGCGGCGCCATGACGCGGCAAATGTTCTGGTATCTGATCAAGCGCCATGCGCTCCGGGGCGGGGTGCATAAACCGCTCTCGCCGCACACTTTGCGCCATGCGTTTGCGACGCATCTGCTCAACCATGGCGCCGACTTGCGCGTGGTGCAAATGCTCTTGGGGCACGCCGATATTTCCACCACGCAAATCTATACGCATATTGCCCGCGAACGCTTGCAGCAATTGCATGCAGCGCATCATCCACGCGGCTGACCGGGTCAAGAAACTGTAATAAAACCCGATAATATGTCTAATAGCTTGTAGTTTTTGAAAAATATCAGTAACTTACGCTACTAGAGTCGGCGTGGGCAAGGGATGGCGACGAATACTATAAATCAGACGGCTTTTCCAAAGGTGCTGCGGAATGCAGTGATCGCTTTCATGATCGCGGCAAGCCTGGCGCTGAGCGCCTATGGCGTTTACAGCTGGCAGCGCGAACAAAATGAAGTGCGCGAAAACCTGGGCATGCTGTCGACTTTTCTGGCCTCGGCATCGCAATCGTTTTTCGACAGCCTGGGCAATGGCCTGGTGGCCTTGGGCCAGTCCCTGGACAAGTCCGACATCCTGGATGCCCCGGAATCGGTACGCGCCGAACTAGAGTCGTTTCAGCGGCGCTATCCGGAAATCAGGGCGATGGTGGTTTTTGCGCCGGATGGCAGGATGCTGCTGAACACGGCGCTGGGGCCGAATCAGCCGCTGCCCGATTTTCGGACCGATCCGCCCTACATCCAGCAGCTCAACCTGGATTTCATGTCGACCGAGCGCTTTACCGTCGGTGCGCCGGAATTCGGCAAGGCGCTGCAGCGCTGGCGCTTCGCCCTGCGGCACGTGGTCAGGGGTGCGGATGGCGCGCCGCGCTTCCTGGTGCAGGCCGCCATTCCCCTGGAGCAAGAGGGCTCCTTCCTGCACCAGCTCCCGACGCCGGAGAGCAGCATCATCGGCCTGCTGCGCGAGGATGGCTATCAGCAGGCGCGCTGGCCGATCGCGGATAGCATGCAGGTTTATGGCCAGATATCCAAAGGGCCGGCCTACCAATTGATACATTCGAACCCCGGCATCCGCAGCGGTTTTTTTAGCGGCGTGTCGCGCTGGCCGGGCAGCCAAGGAGGGCGTTTCGGCGCCATCACGCGCTTGTCCGGGACGAAAATGTATGCTTATGTATCCGTGCCGTCGGACTATGTGTGGCGGCGCTGGTGGCTGCACAACCAGCCGGTGATGATCGCCTCCGTGGTATTCCTGTTCCTGTTCGGGCTCACCGCCTACCGGATCACCTTGCGCGAGCGGTGTCACCGCGGCGAACTGATCGACCAATCGCGGCGCGATGCGCTGACCGGGCTGCCGAACCGCGCCGCGGTCGAGGAGGCGATGCAGCTTTGCATCAAGATGTCGAACGCCATGCAGCACCCCTTCACCGTCCTGTTCCTGGATATCGACCGCTTCAAGGACGTCAACGATTCCTTTGGTCATGCGGTCGGCGATCAATTGCTGATCGAGATCACGAAATTGATCCAGAGCGTATTGCGCAACGACGATATGCTGGCGCGCCTGGGCGGCGATGAATTCTTGATCGTGCTGCCGACCAGCGGCCCGGAAATGACGCTGCACATCACGCAGCGCTTGTTGCAGGCCTTCCAGAAGACCTTGACGGTGGGCGGACATACCTTGCGCGTCACGCCCTCGATCGGCATCGCGCTGTTCCCGGATCATGGCGAAGATGTGGGCACGCTATTGCAACATGCCGATACCGCCATGTATGAGGCCAAGCGCGAGGGCCGCAACGCCTATTCGTTCTACGCCAACCAGATGGGCGAGCGGGTGCGCAAGCGCGTGCAGTTGGAGCATGAATTGCGCGAGGCATTACGTTTGAACGAATTCCATATGCTGTACCAGCCGGTGGTGGAGCTGGGTAGCGGTCGCATCGTCGGCGCGGAAGCCTTGGTGCGCTGGACCAAGCCAAGCGGCGAGGTGGTGCTGCCGGACGATTTCATCGGCGTGGCCGAGGAATCGGGCCTGATCCTGCAACTGGGGGAATGGGTGTTGCGCGAGGTATGCAGCCAAATCAAGCGCTGGAATGCCGGCGGCCTGACGGTCTGGGTTGCGATCAATATTTCGCCGCGCCAATTCCAGGACCCGGATCTGGTGGCGAAAGTCGAGACCGCGCTGCGCGAATTCGACCTGCCGCTCGGCGCGCTGGAGCTGGAAATCACCGAAACCGCCGCCATGGTCAATCCGGAAGCCAGCATGCGCATCATGGGCCGCTTGAAAGCGCTGGGCTTGCGCATCGCGATCGACGATTTTGGCACGGGTTATTCCTCGCTGGCTTATCTCAAGCGGATTCCGGCGGATAAGATCAAGATCGACAAGTCGTTTATCGATGGCCTGAATATCGACGCCGACGATAATGCCATCGTGCATACCATCCTGGCGCTGGCGAAGGAATTGGAAAAAATGACGGTGGCCGAGGGGGTGGAAACGGAAGACCAGTTCAATACCTTGCGCGCCCTGGGGTGCGAATTGGCGCAAGGTTACCTGATGAGCCGACCGCTGGCGGCGGAAGCGTTCGTGCGCCTCATGGCGGATAGCCATGAGGCGTCCAGCATTCGGGCCTAAGCGCGCTGGCCGCGCTCAATGGTCAGCCCGACGCGCTTGATGTTGCTCAACATGCCGAGCTTGGTGACGGAGATACGCACCCATGGCGCCTTGAAGTCGCTAAGGATCAATTGCGCGATGTGTTCTGCGAAGCTTTCCAGTAAATCGAAATGCCGCTGCCGCAGGCTGGCCTCGATGGCCTGCACCACGCGGCCGTAGTCGATGGTGTCCTCCAGGCGATCGCTGTGCCCGGCGCCCGAGGGCAGGCCGATGTCGATATCCAGCTGCACCGTTTGCGGCACATGGCGCTCCCAGGCATACACGCCGATCACCAAGTCTATTTTGAATTCGTGCAGGAATATGATGTCCACGGATTTTTGCGTAGAATGAAAAGTACAGAATTCTAAGGCTTTTCCCATGGGCACGATAGCGCTCGTCATTCTCTGTTATTTGATCGGCTCGCTGTCTTTCGCGGTCATCGTCAGTCGCGCCTGCGGCTTGCCCGATCCGCGCACCTATGGCTCCGGCAATCCGGGCGCGACCAATGTCATGCGCAGCGGCAAAAAAACCGCCGCCGCCTTGACCTTGTTCGGCGACGGCGCGAAAGGCTGGGTCGCGGTGTATCTCGCGCAGGTTCTTGCGCCGCAGTGGGGTGTGGACGAAATGGGCATTGCCCTGGCCGCGCTGGCGGCGTTCCTGGGCCATTTATTTCCCGTGTTCTTCGGTTTCAAGGGTGGCAAGGGCGTGGCCACCGCCGCCGGCATTTTGCTCGCGCTGCATGTGTGGATGGGGCTGGCGGTGTTGGCAACCTGGCTGGCGGTGTTCGCCGTGAGCCGCATTTCCTCCTTGTCCGCCTTGACCGCGGCGGTCTCGGCGCCCTTGTATGCCGTGCTGTTTCTGAGCAAGCCCATGCTGGCCACGGTCATCGTGCTATCGGCATTGCTGATTTGGCGGCATCGCTCGAACATCCGCAACTTGCTGCAAGGCAAGGAAGGCAGCTTCAAGAAAGCCGGGGAGTAAACCGATGACCTGGTTCCAAAAGGAAATGGATTACGCGCGCACGAGCCTGGAAAAAGTCTCGGAGCATGCGATCGGCCAGGCCGCGGACAAGCTCAACGCGGCGGTGCGCGACGGCATCGCCGAAGCGGGTGGCGAGCTGCGCGAAATCATCACCGGCGCGAGCCAGGATATCGACGCCAAGCTGGACAAGATCTCGCTGGAGTTGCATGACCAGCGTCAATTCACCAAGAGCGATGTCAAGGAATTGGTGGACTACGCGGCGGATAAACTGGGCGCCACCATCGATGCCCGGGTGGTGGTGATGAAGCAGGAAATCACCAACCTGGTGCAAGACAAGGTCGAGTACTTCAAGGCCGAAGTCGACACCTTCTTCGTCAAGCGCCAGCAAGACATCGCGCGCGAGCGGCGGCGCTTGCTGCTGAATATTCTGCTGGCAGTGGGCGCCTCGTTTTTAATGGGCGGCGTGTCCTTGATGTACCAGCGTTACACGGCCGGCACGATCGACATGTTCGGCATCTTCCGTATCGTGTTCGTTTCGCTTGCCGCCGGTTATCTGGTGTATATGGCGATTTCCATGCTGCGCCGCTATCGCCAGATGTCCGAACACCGCAAGGATGTGATGTTCCTGGCCATGAAATACTGGGGCTTCCTGCGCCCCGAGAGCTTGATCGGGCATCTGCTTTTGTTGGTGGTGCTGCTGCTCCTGTATGGGGTGCTCTTCTACCCGGAACTGTTCGTCAAGCTGACCGGCAGCGATGTGCTGAGCAATTGGTTGGGGATAAAATTTCGCGGCGGCCCTGATCCCTGAGGTTTGCCTGTCTTATGGCGCTTCAAGCAGCGCCAAGTCCCAGCGCGGCCGCACGCCGAAAGCGTACTCGTCGCTGGCATGCTGGAGCCGCATGGCGCCGGCGAAAGCGATCATCGCGCCGTTGTCGGTGCAAAATTCCAGCTTGGGGTAATACACGGCCGCGCCCAATTGCGTGACGGCCACGCGCAAACGTTCACGCAGCCGCGCATTGGCGCCGACGCCGCCGGCGACCACCAGTCGGGTCAGCCCCGTTTGTTGCAGCGCCGCCAGGGATTTCGCCGCCAACACTTCGGTGATCGCCTCTTGCACCTCGGCCGCCAGATCGGCGCGGCTTGTCGCATCCAAGGCTTGGGCGCGGGTCGCGGTCAGCACCGCCGTCTTCAGGCCGCTGAAGCTGAAATTCAGGTCGTGGCTGTGCAGCATGGGGCGCGGCAGTTTGAAGCGTCCCAGATTGCCGTTTTCTGCCAGCTTGGCCAGGGCCGGTCCGCCGGGATAGCCCAAGCCCATCAGCTTCGCGCTTTTGTCGAAAGCCTCGCCGGCGGCGTCATCCAGGGTTTCGCCCAGCAGGGTATAGCGGCCAATGCCGTCCACCCGCATCAATTGGGTGTGACCGCCGGACACCAGGAGGGCGATAAACGGGAAGTCGGGCGGGTCGGGTTCCAGCAGCGGCGCGAGCAAATGCCCCTCCAGGTGATGCACGCCGACCACCGGGCATTGCAGGGCAAAGCCCAGGCTGTTGGCGATGCTGGCGCCCACCAGCAGCGCTCCGGCCAGTCCAGGCCCTTCGGTATAGGCAATGGCGTCCAGGTCGGTAAGCGCCAACCCGGCTTGATCCAAGACCTGCCGCGTCAGGGGCAAAACGCGCCGAATATGGTCGCGCGAGGCCAGTTCCGGCACCACGCCGCCGTATTCCTCGTGCATCCGCACTTGGGAGTAAAGGGCGTGGGACAGCAGGCCGGAATCGGTGCTATACAGCGCAATTCCGGTTTCGTCGCAGGAGGTTTCGATGCCGAGCACTAGCATGGGGGCGAATTGTATCCGAATCGACCCTGTTGGGATGCTTGCGGCGCTTGGAAAATCCTCATTTGGCTGATACAATGGGCGTTTTTATTGGCTGGCCAACACAGGCGCAGCCGGATACTCTCAAGGATATGTTGCATGACGACTGTTCGCGTTAAAGAAAATGAGCCGTTTGACGTTGCCCTGCGCCGCTTCAAGCGCACCGTGGAAAAAACCGGTCTGTTGACCGAGTTGCGCGCCCGCGAGTTTTACGAAAAGCCCACTTGGGAGCGCAAGCGCAAGCTGGCCGCCGCAGTCAAGCGCCATTACAAGCGCATTCGCAGCCAGACCCTGCCGCCGAAGCTGTACTAAGCAGTTATGACGCAATAAAAAACGCGCCGGATGATTCACATCATCCGGCGCGTTGCTTTTTGCGAATGCTTTACTTGGTGGGCTTCTGGAACGGCGCAATCAGTTTGCGAACCTCGTCATAATCTTTGTCTTCTGCCGCGACAAAGCCATCGTAGCCTTGGTCTAATTTTTTCAAGATAGCCTTGTTCTCCGCGCTATCGTCTTTCAGCGCCAAAAAGGCTGCATGTAATTTCTTGGCCGTTTCCGGCGGTAACTTGTCATTCACCGCGAATACGTACGAGGACAAGGGCGGCGAGGTATGGATGCTGCGCAGCCCCTGCTTTGCGAACTTTTCATAGATCGTGTCTTTCAGGATGCCGGCGTCAAAATCCTTGTTGAGTACCGCCTTGGCGATGTTGTCGTAGTGCTTGAGGAAGCCGAAGCGTGAAAGTTGATGCATGTTGATGCCGCCATTCACCACCACGGCACGCTGCAACAGCGCTTTTTCATCGCCCAGTGCAAAGGATTTGCCCTTTAAATCGGCCATGTTGTGGATATTGCTGTCCTGAAGCACCACCACCACCAGATTGAAGGTGGACTTGCCATGCGTCAGTGGCGCAACCAGCGGCTTTGCCTTGAACTTGTCGTGCGCTTCGATATAAGCCACCGGGGTTAAATAGGCGATTTGCGTCTGGTCATTTCCCAGTTCGTTGACCGCCGAGCTTAAATTGGGCGAGGCGCGGAAAGAGACCTTGAGGCCGGTTTTTTTGCTGAGGTAGCTGGTCAGCGGGGTGAGGCGCTGCACCATGGCCGCCGGCACGTCCATCGCGACCGAACCCAGGTAAATTTCATCCGTTGAGGCGCTTGCGGGCGGGGAAAATGCAGCCAGCAGGCAGGTGACGGACAGACCGTGTCGTAATTGAGCAGTTAGGGTTTTCATGCATTAGGTTTTCGGCAGTATTTTCACAGACTTTAGCCCGCCGTAAGTCTGGCTATCGAAAGGATAGGCCACAACCTGGTTGCGGCCACGGCGCTTGGCTTCGTATAAGGCCTCATCCGCCGCGCCGTACAGCGCCTCAATGCTATGAATATCATCCCAGTTGCAGGCCACGCCGATCGAAAGCCCGATCTTGACACTTTGCCCGAGGAAGGAAAATTCCAGTTCGTGGGTTCTGGCCAGCAATTCTTCGGCAAAGGCCAAGCCGGCCTCGCGATTGGTGCGGTAGAGCAGAAAAGAAAACTCATCGCCGCCGAGCCGCGCCGAAATATCAGTTTCGCGCGTGCGCGACCTGAAGATGCCGGACAGCGTTTGCAAAATCGTGTCGCCCGCGGCGTGGCCGTAAGTGTCGTTGATGTTCTTGAAATAATCGATGTCGATCAGCAGCAGGGCCAAGGGTTCGTTGAAGCGCAGCGCGCGCGCAAAGGAAGTGGCGAGGTTGTCGTCAAAATAACGCCGATTGCGCAGGTCGGTGAGGCTGTCGGTCACCGCCAATTTTTCCACCAGGTTGAGCGCTTTTTCCAGGTCCTGGCTGCGCTGCTCCAGTTCCTGCGAGCGTTGCTGCAACTGCTCATTGGTCTTCATCAGCGCGGA
>Ga0105107_10003691_pt1 | contig 10216 bp, 5 predicted proteins | sample PPLLaktember2015_6_FD_79335 | JGI IMG/M metagenome (GOLD analysis project Ga0105107, IMG submission 79335) | Freshwater sediment microbial communities from Prairie Pothole Lake near Jamestown, North Dakota, USA - PPLs Lake P8 Core (1) Depth... | ecosystem: Environmental > Aquatic > Freshwater >...
CTTGGCGGAGTCGCTCGAGCTCCGCCTCCCGCCCGATCAGGTCGTCGGCCGGATGCTCGCGCTCCTTCCCTTCGGCGGGTGCAGCCGCCCGCGCGGGGCCTGCGCCTTGCGTGACCACCGGCGCCACGAAGCGGTAGCCGCGCCGCGCCACGCTCCGCAGCAGCTCGCCGCGATGCGTGTCGCCGATCGCGCGGCGGGCCACCGAGACGGCGCGCGTCAGCGAGCTCGGTGTGACGGCCACGCCGGGCCAGAGCGCCTCGAAGAGCTCCTCGCTCGAGACGACTCGATCGCGCTCCCGGAGCAGGATGCGGAGCAGCTCGAAGGGCTTGGGCTGGATCGGGACGAGCTCGCCCCGCCGGCGCAGCTCCCCGGCCTCCTCGTCGAGCTCATAGGCGCCGAATCGGTGGATCATCGCGACGTGGGAACGTACGTCTCCGGCGATCAGACCGCCCGCGCCAGCGCCTCGCGGGCCGTGGCCTCGAGGGCACGCATGCCGAGCTCCGAGGCGAGCGCCGCCCCGGCCACGAGCTGCTCGCGCGCGGCGCCCCGGCGGCCTCCGCGGGCGAGTACCGAACCATGCTCCACCTGGATGCGCGCCTGCATCGGGCGCGCGCCGAGCGCCGCTGCCGCGGCGCGCGCCTCGTCGAACAGCTCGCCTGCCTCGTCGAGCCGGCCCTGCAGCGCATAGAGGCGGGCGAGCGCTCGCGTCACCGGGCCGCCGTAGCAAATGGGGAGCGCCATCACCGCGTGCTGCCCCTCCACCGGAGAGAGCAGCGCGATCAGCGCCGCCGCCCGCTCCGTGTCGCCGAGATCGGCGCAGAGATGCGCGATGCCGACCAGCGTGCCCGTCCAGCGCAGGTTGCGCGGCACGTCCGCGAAGCCCTGCGCCGCGAGCCCCTCGAAGCGAGCGCGCGCCTCGTCCGTTCGGCCCGCCGCCGCGAGCGCGCAGCCCAGGAAAGCCTCGGTCCACTGCTGCGCGCCGCGCCGCAGCGGGCGCGCCGGGTCGTACCAGCGGAAGAGCTCGGCGAGCTCCCCGCGCTCTCCGGCGAGGATCGCCCGGTGCCCGCGATGCACCGGCGCCGCGTAGGGATGCTCGATGCGGACACCGATCGGGAACGCCTCTTCCGCCAGCCGCTCGGCGTCGCCGAAGCGGCCTTCGAGGAGCGCGAGCCCCGAGTCGAAGGCTCGCAGGTGCCAGACGAGCCCCGGGTGCGGGCTTGCGCCGGCCGCCGCGGCGGCCTCCTGGCGGCGGCGGGCCGCGCCGGCCGCGTCGCCGGCCAGCAATCGATCGCTCGCGGCGTCGAGCAGCAGGATGACCGAAGCGTCTCGCCGCCCGGCGCCGAATTCGCCCGCGACGAGCTCGCGCACCAGCATCGCGCGCTCGTCGACGTGGTCGGGTCCGCCGATCGCGAAGTGCAGCACGTAGAGCGCTTCCGCGAGCGCCTCGACGTCGCCGGCCTCGCGCGCCAGCCGGGCGGCGCTGCGCAAGCGCGGCTCTGCGGTCGCGGGCCGGTCGAGCGCATCGAGGTACCCGAGGCGGGTGAGGAGACGCGCACGCTGGGCGGGGTCGCCCTCGCCGAGCGCGCGCAGCGCCTCCTCCAGCACGGAGCGCGCCTCCTCGTCCTCCGGTGCCCACTCGGAGAGATCGCAGAAGCCGATCGCTGCGCGCGCGGCGTCCGCCCCGCGGCCGAGCCCTCGCGCGAGCGCGATCGCCTCCGCGAAGCACTCGCGGCGCCGCGGCCGCGAGCCGGCCAGCGCGTGCGCCTCGCCGAGCTCGAGCAGCGTCTGGAAGCGAAGCTCCGCGGGCGTCTCCTCGCGCTGCGCGAGCGCCGCGAGCGCCTGCTCCCGGTGCATCGCGCTCTGCTCGTAGGCATGGAGGCGCCGCGCGCGCTCCGCGGCGCGCAGCGCGCACGCGTAGGCGCGCTCCACGTCGCCGACGGCGAGCGCTAGGTGGTGGTGGTGGGCGAGCTCGGCGATCACCGCCTCGGCGCCCTCGCCGTACTGCCGCTCCAGCGCCGCCGCTACGCGCGCGTGCAGGCGAGCCCGCCGGCCGGCCAGAAGGCTCTCGTAGACCGCCTCCCGATGCAGCGCGTGGGCGAAGCGCCAGGTGGCCGCGCTGCCCGTCACGGGCTCCACCACGCCGGCCGCCTCGGCCTCGTCCAGCAGGTCGAGCGCTTCCTCGCGCGGGATGTCGGCCGCACTCGCGACGAGCGGCAGGGGGAACTCCCGTCCGACCACGGCGGCGGCGCCGAGCAGCTCCGCGGCGCGCTCCGAGAGGCGCGCCAGCGGGCGCCGGATGAGGTCGAGGAGCGCGTCCGGCAGCGTCACCGCCCAGCGCCGGATGCGCTCCGGGTGACGCAGGTCGCCGCGCTCGCCGAGCAGGCGGATCGCCTCGCGCAGGAAGAGCGGCACGCCCTCGGTGCGCGCGAAGAGCTCGGAGGTGAGGTCCAGCGGAGGCGGGCGCCCGATGGAGCGCTCGAGCAGCGCGGCGACGTCGCGCCGCGTGAAGCTCCCGAGGGCGATCTCGCAGCAGCGCGCCTGTCGGCGCAAGAGGGCGAGCGTCCGCTCGAGCGGCGCCCGCTCGGGGCGCGCCGCCTCGTCGCGCACCGTGGCGAGGAGCAGGATGGGCACGCCGCCGAGCTCGATGGCGAGGTGCTCCAGGAGGCGCAAGCTCTCGGGACCAGCCCATTGCACGTCTTCGAGCATCACCAGCAGCGGCCAGCGGCGGCTCGCGCGGGCGAAGGCGCGCGCCACGGCCTCGAAGAACAGGAAGCGGCTCTGCTCCGGCGCGCGCTCGCTGCGCAGCGGAGCGGCGCCGGATCCGGACAGCTCGGCCAGCAGATCCGCCAGCTCGGCGGCGCCCGCCTGCTCGCCGGGCTCCTCGGCACGGAGCTGGCGGAGCGCCTCCGCGAAGATCCAGAAGGGGGGCACGCCCCCGCCCTCGCGGCCGCGTCCCACGAGGACGCGCGGCCCGCGCGCCCTCACCTCGGCGGCCAGCGTTTCGGCGAGCCGCGTCTTGCCGATGCCCGGCGGACCGCTGATCAGGGCAACGCCCCCCTCGCCCGCAGCGGCCGCGTCCCAGGCAGCGCGCAGGCGCGCGAGCTCGGCCTCGCGGCCCACGAGCGCCGCCTCCGCAGGCGCGGCGCGCGGGGAGTCCAAGGCCGGCGCTGCCTTCCGCGCGGCAGCCGGGTCGAGGGTGAGCACCTCCCCCGCGAAGCGGTAGCCCTGCTTCGCCACCGCCTGAAGCCGCTCGCCGCGATGCGTGTCGCCGATCGCACGGCGCGCCACCGAGACTGCGCGCGTCAGCGACCCCGGCGCCACCACGACGCCGGGCCAGAGCGCCTCGAAGAGCTCGTCGACGGAAACGACCCGCTCGTGCTCGCGCAGCAGGATGCGCAGCAGCTCGAAGGGCTTCGGCTGGATCTGGACGAGATTGCCGTTCCGGCGCAGCTCTCCCGCGTCCTCGTCGAGCTCGTAGACGCTGAAGCGGTGGATCATCGCGCAGCGAGAAAGGGTACGGGACGTGCGCGCGTGCGCGCCACCCGCCCCTTCTCAGCCGCAGCGCGCCAGGTAGTAGAAGTTGAGCAGGTCGTGGGGGAGCGTCTTCACGTCCACCTTCGCGAAGCCGGCCTCGTCGAGCATGCGCTTCGCCGTCTCTACGCCCCACATCGCGCCGAGCCCGGCTCCGCCGGCCGCCAGCGAGACGGTCATGCAGTGGAGACACGACACCGTGTATAGGAAGGCGCCGAGCGGGTGCAGGGCGTCCTCCTCGACGCGGCTCGATCCGCGAATCTCCTGCATGAGGAACGTCCCCTCCGGCCGGAGCGCGCGCGCGATGGCCGCGAGCACCTCCGCCGGCCGCGTCTGGTCGTGGATGGCGTCGAACGCGGTGACCAGGTCGAACTCGTCGCGGCGCCGGAGGTCGGCCACGTCGCGCACCTCGAAGCGCACGTTGCGCAGGCCGCGCTCGGCCGCCTCGGCCCGCGCTGCGGAAACCGCCTCGGCCGAGACGTCGTAGCCGGTGAAGCGGCTCTCCGGGTAGGTCCAGGCCAGGCGGTTCAGGGCGCGCCCGCTCCCGCAGCCGACGTCGAGTACGTCGGCGCCGCGCTCGAGCGCGGGGACGAGCCCGGGCACGAGGGGCAGGATCCCCTCGCAGAGGCGCGCGACCACCGACTGGTCGCTCTCCTCGGCCATCACCTCGTGGAAGCGCGCGAAGGAGGAGTAGGGCACGCCGCCGCCGCGCTCGAAGCAGGCGAGCACCTGGTCCTCGACGCTCGCGAGCAGCGGGATCCACTGGGCGGTGGTCGCGAGGTTCGCGGGGCGCGCGGCGCGAGTGAGCGACGCCGCGTGCTCGGCCGGCAGCCGGTAGCCCGCGCCGCGCTCGTACTCGACGATGCCTCCGGTCACCATGGCGCCCAGCCACTCGCGCACGTAGCGCTCGTGCAGGCCCGCGAGGGCCGCGAGGGCCCGATCGGTGACGAAGCCCTGGCCGCTCATCACGTCGAAGAGGCCGGCGCGGTGGCCGATCGAGATCATCAGCGAGAGCGCGCCGCTGTTCAGAATGCCGATCATGCGCTCTGCGAAGGCGTCGCGCCGGGTCGTGTCGAGGGTTGCAGCCATGGTCCGTTCCTTCTCTCGGTCCGTTTCAACGGGTCGCGCGGAGCCAGACCAGCGTTCGCCCGCCGGCCGCGCGCCGCTCGACGCGCAAGTCCTCGAAGCCGGCTGCTTCCAGCAGCTGCCCGGCGCGCTCCGCCGGGAAGCGCGCCGACGTCACCTCGCCGCCGTCCGCCGGGAAGAAGCCGAGCAGGAGCCGCCCCCCGGGCCGCAGGACGCGGCGGATCTCCGCGAGGTCGCGCTGCGGCTCTCTCCAGAAGTAGACCACGTGGGTGCCGTACACCTTGTCGAAGCGACCGTCCGCGTACGCGGAGAGGTCGCCGCTGTGCCCGACGCCCACGTTGGCCCGCCCGAGCGCGATCCAGCGCCGATTGCGCGCGCGAGCGTGCCGCACCATCAGCTCCGAGGGGTCGATACCCACGGCCATGCCCTGCCGCAGCCGCGCGGCCACGGCCGAGAGCAGACGGCCGCTTCCGCAGCCGAGCTCGAGGACCGCGTCGGCCGGCTCGAGCCCCAGGAGCTCGAAGGCGGCCCGCGCGACACTCTCGCCGGGGTAGCTCGCCGCGCGGGCGATCACCTCCGGCAGCAGGCCGCCTGCGAGCGGCCCTCGAGCTCGAGCTGCGAAACGCATCGGTCGGTCCCCCTTCCCTGCGGCCCGCTAGCGCGTGGTCGCCGGGGTGGAAGGCTGAGCGGAGCTACCCGCGGCGCCGCCGATGCCCGGCACGAAGGCCGGGGTGCGCTCGCGCCAGCGGCGGTAGGGCTCGCCCAGGGCGCTCTCCAGGTCGCGCTCCTCCATCGGGATCGCGAGCAGGATGTACGCCGTCATGCCGAGCGCGAACAGGAAGTGCCCCGCCGTCATGGTGGGCGCCGCCCAGAACATGGTGATCCACCCGACGTAGAGCGGGTGCCGGATCAGCTTGTAGAGGCTCGGCGTCGAGAAGCGCTTCTCGGTGTAGGAGCGCTTGCGGAAGTAGAGCACCACCTGGCGCAGACCGAAGAGATCGAAATGGTCGATCAGGAAGGTCGAGTAGAGGATGGTGCCGACGCCGAGCCCGTAGACGACGCGCACGAGGCCGCGCAGGGTCTCGTTCTCGACGTGCCAGATCGTGGCGTCGATCGGCTGCCAGAAGGCGATCAGCGCGATCAGCACCGCGCTGCTGGCGAGCACGTAGGTGGGGCGCTCGATCGGGCCCGGCACGAAGCGGGTCCACCACTGCTTGAAGCGCGGGCGCGCCATCACGGAGTGCTGGAGGCCGAAGAGGGCGACGAGAAGCGTATCGATCAGGAAGGCGGCGCCGACGTCCGTGGTGGGCCCGCTGGCGATCGTCTTCGGCACGATCACGTCGGCGACGAAGGCGATCAGGTACAGGAAGGTCGCGAAGAAGAGCGCGTAGCAGACCACCCCGTACATCAGGGCGGCGATCCGGGCGTTTCGTTCCATGGGGTTCTCCTCCCGATGCCCCGCTTGGGGGCGTGTGCCGTATGCGATGCGGACCTTACGGCGCGGGAGGGGTGCGGGTCGTTACCGCGGGCATACCGTTTCCTTACGCCCCCCGGAGTCCAAAAATCCCTGCAATCTCAGTTTCTTAGACGACCCGGCCGCCACCTTACCTACACTCCGCCCGAACCCGCGACGCCCTCCCCCCGCCTTTCGCGGGGGCGGGGCCGTCGTGCATTTCGGAGCCGCCGCGGGAGCGGAGGCGGAGGCCATGGCGGAGTCGGAGGAGCACGCCCACGAGCTGCCCGGGCTGGCCCCGGTGCGCGACCTCGGGGACGTCGCCGAGCGCGTGCGGCTGCGGCGCGGCCCCTTGCAGCTCGTCGGCCTGCGCGGCGCAGCCGGCGCGGTGGTGGGCGCGCGCCTCGCCCTCGCCCACGCCGCGGCGCCCCTTCTCTTCCTCACCTCCGACTCGAAGCGCGCCGACGTGTTGGAGGGCGACCTGCGCAGCGCCCTCGGCGAGCCGCCCGCCGAGGAAGGCGGCCGCGTGCGGCCGTTCCCGCGCCACGACAGCGCGCCCTACGATCGCTTCTCGCCGCAGCCCTTCGTGACCGCGCAGCGCATGGACGTGCTCTACCGGCTGCTCGCGGGGGAGCGGCCGATCGTGGTGGCGCCCTGGACGGCGCTCGCGCTGCGCGTGCCTGCGCGCGCGGCGGTGGACGCGCGCTCGCTGCGCCTCGCGAAGGGCGAGCTGTTGGAGCGCGACAAGCTGGCCGCGGCGCTGGCCCTCGCCGGCTACACGCGCCAGCCGTTGGTCGAAGAGCGCGGCGAGTTCGCGGTGCGCGGCGGCATCGTCGACTTCTTCCCGCCCCAGCGCGCGCGGCCGGTGCGCATCGAGCTGCTCGGCGACGAGGTCGAGTCGCTGCGCGAGTTCGACCCCGCGAGCCAGCGCTCCGAGGCGCCCCTCGAGCGCGTCGTGGCCCCGCCGGCGCGCGAGCTGCTCTTCGACCGCGACCTCGTGGTGGAACGCGTGCCCGCGCTGCGCGCCCTCGCCGAGGCGCAGGGCCTCGCAGCCCGCGAGATCGACCGCTGGGTCGACGCCCTGCTGCGCGGCGCCGCGCCGCCGGGCGCCGAAGGTCTGCTTCCGCTGCTCCAGCCGGCGCTCGAGTCCTTCTTCGACTTCCTGCCGGAGGAGACGCTCGTCGTCGTCGAAGAGTGGGAGGCGGGCCACGAGCGGCTGCTCCGCTACGCCGGCGAGGCGCTCGAGAACCACGACTCCGCGCGCGCCGCGGGAAGGCCGGTCTCGCCCCCCGACGCCTGCTTCGTGCGCATCGAGGCCGTAGAGGCGGAGCTCGCGGGGCGGCGACCCGTCTTGCTCGACGCGCTCGGCATCGGGGGCGGGCCCGCCGCAGCCCCCGAGGCCGAGCGCTTCGCCGTGCGCTCGAGCACCCACGACGAGCTGGCGCGGGAGCTGCGCCTCGCACGGGGGAGCGGTGAAGGCCTCGCGCCCCTCGTGGCGCGCGTGCGCGCCTGGCGCGCCGACGGCCTGCGCGTGGTGCTGACCGCGCCCTCCCTCTCGGGCGCGGACCGCCTGGCGCGGCTGCTCGCCGAGCGCGGGCTCGCGGCGCCCCTCGCGCGGCAGCCGGAGCCCGTCTCGCACTGGGCGGCCGAAGGCCTCGAGGTGCGCGTGGCGGCACTATCCGCGGGCTTCGTGCTGCCGGCCGAGCAACTCGTCGTGGTGACCGAAGAGGAGGTGTTCGGACCGCGCGAGAAGCGCCGGCGCGCCGCGTCCCTGCGCGAGGGCGCCGCCATCGAGGCGCTCGCCCACCTCGCGCCGGGCGACTACCTGGTGCACGCGGAGCACGGCATCGGCGTCTACCGCGGCCTCGTCGCGCTCGCGATCAACGGCTTCGAGGGCGAGTTCCTGCGCATCGAGTACGAAGCCGGCGACCGGCTCTTCGTGCCGGTGCACCGCCTGAACCTGGTGCAGCGCTACGTCGGCGCCGAAGGCGTGACACCGCGCGTCGACAAGCTCGGCGGCCAGACCTGGGCGAAGGCGAAGGGCGGCGTGCGGAAGGCCATCCAGAGCCTCGCGCGCGACCTGCTCGCGGTGCACGCCGCCCGCGAAGTGGCGCCGGGGCACGCCTACGCGGGGCGCGACGCGGCGCTCCAGGAGTTCGAGGCCGCCTTCCCCTACGAGGAGACTCCCGACCAGGCCGCCGCCATCGACGACGTGCTCGCCGACCTCTCGCGGCCGCGCCCGATGGACCGCCTCGTCTGCGGCGACGTCGGCTACGGGAAGACCGAGGTCGCCATTCGCGCCGCGTTCCGGGTGGTGATGGACGGGAGGCAGGTGGCGGTGCTGGCGCCCACCACCGTGCTCTGCCAGCAGCACTTCGACACCTTCGTGAAGCGCTTCGCCGACCATCCGGCGCGCGTCGAGTCGCTCTCGCGCTTCCGCTCGCGCGCCGACGCGAAGAAGGTGCTCGAGGGCCTCGCCTCGGGCGCCGTCGACATCGTGATCGGCACCCACCGGCTGCTCCAGAAGGACGTCGAGTTCCGCGACCTCGGCCTCCTGGTCGTCGACGAGGAGCACCGCTTCGGCGTGGCCCACAAGGAGCGCCTCAAGCAGCTGAAGCGCACGGTCGACGTGCTGACGCTCACCGCCACGCCGATCCCGCGCACGCTCCAGATGACGATGAGCGGCCTGCGCGACCTCTCGGTCATCCAGACCCCGCCGCCCGACCGGCTCGCCGTGCGCAGCCAGGTATGCCGCTTCGACCAGTCGCTGATCCGCGAGGCGATCCTGCGCGAAGTAAGACGTGGCGGGCAGGTCTTCTTCGTCCACAACCGCGTCCAGAGCATCGACGCCATCGCCGAGCTGCTGCGCCGGACCGTGCCGGAGGTGCGCATCCTCGTGGCCCACGGCCAGATGTCCGAGCGCGACCTCGAGGCGCGCATGCTGGCCTTCCTGCGCGGCGACGCCGAGGTGCTGCTCTGCACCACCATCATCGAGAGCGGCCTCGACATGCCCCACGTCAACACCATCCTCATCGACCGCGCCGACGCCCTCGGCCTGGCGCAGCTCTACCAGCTGCGCGGCCGCGTCGGCCGCAGCCGCCACCGCGCCTACGCCTACCTGCTGGTGCCGAGCGACGAGGCCCTCACCGACGACGCGCGCCGCCGCCTCGAAGCGCTCCAGGACCTCTCGGAGCTCGGCAGCGGCTTCCGCCTCGCCAACATGGACCTCGAGATCCGCGGCGCCGGCAACCTGCTCGGCAAGGAGCAGTCCGGCCAGCTCGGCGCCGTCGGCTACGAAACCTACATGGAGCTGCTCGAGGAAGCCGTCGCCGAGCTGCGCGGCCAGGCGCACGAGGCGCCGATCGACCCGGAGATCCGCCTGCCGGTGGCCGCAAAGCTCCCCGAGTCCTACGTGCCGGAGGTGAGCCAGCGCCTCGTCCTCTACAAGCGCCTCGCCGGCGCGCCCGAGGAGGCGGACGTCGAGCGCATCCGCGACGAGCTCCTCGACCGCTACGGCCCGCTGCCGCCGGAGGCGGAGAACCTGCTGGAGGTGATCCGCGTGAAGCTGCTGGCGCGCGAGCTGGGCCTGCCGGGGGTGGACTTCGCGGCAGGGAAGCTGGTGGTGCGGACGGCGCCGGGCTCGCGCGTGGATCCCGCGCGGCTCGTGGATCTGCTCAACGACCGGAGCGCGGGGGTGAGCCTGGGGCGGGATCAGCGCATCGAGGTGACGCTGCCGGATGCGACGCCGGCGGGGATCTTCGAGCGGGCGCGGTGGGTGCTCGAGGCTCTCAGGAAGCGGTGAGGGGGCGAGCGCGTGTGGATTGACCCGGCGACGGCACGGGGACGGTCCTACCGCGGCTTGCCCCGAAGCCCCGCGTCCGGCACGGCCAGGACCGTCCCCTCGCCGCAAGCGCCCAGCGCTCCCCGGAGCGCGAGGCGCCGCGCCATGCGGGCTCGTTCTCTAACAGCGTTCGCGCACACCCCGGATAGGCTGCAACTCCCCGCAGCCTATCCAGATGCGCACCGGAGAAACGCGGCGCACCCCCGCGGGCGCGCCGGGAGAGGGAGTTGCATCGCAGCCTTTGCGGGGTGCAAACTACGGCGGGTCGCAGCTCAATACTATGTTAGGCAGCGGAGGGGGGTCCA
>Ga0105107_10003694_pt1 | contig 10214 bp, 6 predicted proteins | sample PPLLaktember2015_6_FD_79335 | JGI IMG/M metagenome (GOLD analysis project Ga0105107, IMG submission 79335) | Freshwater sediment microbial communities from Prairie Pothole Lake near Jamestown, North Dakota, USA - PPLs Lake P8 Core (1) Depth... | ecosystem: Environmental > Aquatic > Freshwater >...
CATTATTTATTTTTTCCTTTACTCTATAAATTAAATTTTGATAGTAGGAAGCTTTATATCTCCTTTGCATTAAGCGAAGAATTTTAGAACTCCCGCTCTGTAAAGGAATATGAAAATGCTTGCACATCTTTTCATGGATAGCTGTTAAATCAATTATTTCTTCAGTAAGAAGATTAGGCTCAATTGAGCTTATCCTTATCCGGAAGTTACCGGGGACTTCAACCAGGCGAAGAAGTAGTTGATAAAGATTAATATCGTAAGCTTTGCCGTAATCACCAACATTAACGCCGGTCAGTATAATTTCTTTATAACCTTTGTCGATTAACTTTTTTAAATCATCAACAGCATCTTCCGGTTTCATGCTTCTGCTTAATCCTCTTGCTAAAGGTATGGTACAGAAGGAACATTTGTAATCGCATCCGTCCTGAATTTTTAGAAAAGCTCTTGTTCTCTCTATTATATTAGGATCAGTTGAACGAGCCGGGCCGAATTCATTTAAATCCTCTGTTGGAGAAACATAAATGCAAGCAAGATTTTTCTTTTTGAAATTATTAAGGATTGAAAAGAGTTTAAATTTCTCTTTACTGCCTATAACTGCATCAACTCCACTTATTTGTGATATTTCTTCAGGACGAAGCTGTGCATAGCATCCAGCAGCAATTACAAAAGCATCCGGATTTTGTCTTAGCGCTCTTCTTACAAGCTGCCTAAATTCTTTTTCAGCATTTTCGGTAACCGTGCAGGTGTTAAAAAAATAAATATCGGCCTTCTCTTTGGGTGAGTCCACGGATTTCCAGAAATCAATTATTTCAAAACCTTTATCCAAAAATTGATTTCCGATGGTTGATGTTTCGGAGAAATTAAGCTTGCAGCCTAGCGTATGTAATGCTACTTTTTTCAATTATCAGCTTTGTAAATCATCTTTAAAAAAACCAAGAGCAGGAGATTATCCTGCTCTTGAAATTTTCTAATAAGTTGGGATTATTTTTGTTTTTCCGTATGTGAAGGATGACCTTCTTCAGGCACTTCGAATATCGGGAAATCAGATGAATCTACAGTTCCCGGTTCTGCAGTTTGAATTTCTTGAACCGAAACCCTATCAAGCTTGTGCTTATCCAGATATTCTCGGACTTCCTGTTCAGATTTTTCTTTAAGTGCAGCGATTGCACTTAAAACTATTTTCTTATTTTCCTTATCGAATTCAATTACCTTTAAAGGAATGACATCGTCAATAGGGAAATGGCTTGCAATATTCTTTATCTTGGCTGGTGCAAGTTGAGTTGAAGGTACGAATCCATCAACATCTTGCGGTAGTTCCGCAATCAATCCTTTTTCTATTATCCTTACGACTTTACCTTCAGTATGAGAGCCAACTGCATAAAGTTTTTCAAAATTATCCCAGGGATTATCGTGCACCTGCTTATGTCCAAGTGATATTTTCCTTTGCTCAACATCAACAGCTAGAACAATAACTTCAAGCCGCTCTCCTTTCTTAACTACTTCTCCTGGATGACGAATTTTCTTTGTCCAGGATAAATCAGAAATATGAACCAGACCGTCAACACCAGGTTCAAGTTCCACAAAAACTCCGAAGTTAGTTAAATTGCGGGCAATGCCTGTATGCTTTGATCCAACAGGATATTTTTGCATTAAAGATTCCCACGGATCAGGTTCAAGCTGCTTAATGCCTAAAGAAATTTTCTTATCTTCTTTATCAAGGCTCAGGATAACAGCTTCAACGATTTGGCCCATTGCAACAACCTGCGAAGGATGTTTAATATGCTGTGTCCAGCTCATTTCCGAATTGTGAATTAATCCTTCGATACCCTTTTCGATTTCGATGAATGCACCATAATCAGTTAATGAAACGACCCGACCGGATACTTTATCGCCGATCTTGTATTTCTTTTCGATATCTTCCCACGGATGGGGCAGAAGTTTTTTCAAGCTTAATGAGATTCTTTTTTTCTCTTCATCAAAATCAGTAACAACTATCTTAATGGTTTGATCTAATTTAACTACTTCATTTGGATGATTGATTCTTCCCCAGCTTAAGTCGGTTATATGAATTAAACCATCTACTCCGCCAAGATCAACAAAGACTCCGAAGTCGGTAATTGCTTTAACGGTTCCTTCAAGAATTTGACCCTTCTCAAGACCATTTAGAATGGCAGCTCTTTGATCAGATATTTCTTCTTCAACAAGCACTTTATGAGATACAACAACATTTTCAGTAGGTATATTTACTTTTACTACTTTGAAATCCATTATTTGACCTACAAATGCATCGAAGTCTCTTATCGGACGAACATCAATTTGAGAGCCGGGAAGGAAGGCTTCCATTCCCATTAAGTCAACGACCATTCCACCTTTAATTCTTTTAATAATTTTCCCTTGAATGATTTCACCAGTTTCATGTGCATTAACAACTTTCTCCCAGATTCTTAGAAAATCTGCTCTCTGCTTGCTAAGAACAAGATTTCCCTCCTGGTCTTCAACGCTTTCAAGAACGACTTCAATTTCTTTTCCAACTTTAATTTCTTCCCATTCATGGAATTCAATTTTTGGAATTGAACCTTCGGATTTGAAACCGACATCCAGAATTACATTATCACCTTGAATTCTTACAATTTTTCCTTTTATTAATTCTCCTTCTTTAACATCTCTGAATGAATCAGAATAAAGCTTAGCTAATGATAAGAACTCCTCCTGTGAATAATTTGAATCGAAATGCCTTTTAGCTTTTTCAAAATCACCGATTGTCGGAACATTTGGTCTCGTCTCTTTTTTCTCCTGGGGCATTAATCCTCCTAAAAAATCCCGTTATCGGGATCTCGCTTTGCGATGATATTTTACTTTTTATCTGCTTTTATTGCTCAGCCATCAAAAGCAATATTGCAGAAATTTAATTTAACATGATTATTTACGATGACTTTATAAAATTTTCATGCATCATTCCGAACCTGCCTTGCCGGCAGGCAGGCTTGTTTTCGGAATTTGATTCTTTAATTGAGAAGCTTGACGAACTTTTTCTAAAATTATATCTACTTGCTCTTCAATTGTAATTTTTGATGTATCTACTATTTGGGCATCCGGTGCTTTAACTAAAGGTGCAATTTCTCTTGTTGAGTCTATTGTATCTCTTTCTTCAATGTTTTTTTTTATTTCGTTTAAAGGAGCAGTTATACCTTTCTCTTCATATTCCTTAGCTCTTCTCATTGCCCGCTGTTCGATTGCTGCAGTAAGAAAAATTTTAACTTCAGCATCCGGAAAGACTACAGTTCCGATATCTCTTCCTTCCATTACAACACCGCGGTTCTTTTTTCCCATTTCTTTCTGCTTTTTAACTAAAGCTGTTCTTACTCCTTCAATCTTACTTATCTGGCTCACATTCTGATTTACATTGTGTGATCTAATCTCTTCCGAAATATCTTCGCCATCAATAACTACTTTAGTTTTTCCACCAATAAATTCTAATTCAATATTAGTTTTTTCAACAAGATCTACAACAGCTTTAATATTACCAATTATTTTCTTTCTAAGAGCCAATAAGGTAATTGCTCTATACATCGCACCGGTATCTATATACAAATAACCTAATTTTTGAGCAACTAATTTAGCAGATGTACTTTTCCCCGAGCTGGCGGGTCCGTCAATTGCAACTATTAACCTTTGCGACATAGATTAGAAAAATAATTAAATATATCCATATTTTCAAAAAGGAGGAATAAAAAAATATCTGCAATTCTACTTAATCTCTTCTCCGCCCAGCTCATTTATAATTGCGTCCTTTATCGTTTCAATCGTGCTTCTGCGAGATTCATTTTCGATAGAATCTTTTGCTGAAGATTGGGATAGGTTTTCAGCTTGATTGAGTTCGTTAGAGATGAGGTGAGTTTGTCCCGCTTTTAGCGGGATCCCGCTTTGCGGTGATTTATTGGTTCCACCGAATTGAAATTGCATCTTCCTGCCGAAATATTCTAAAGTTTTTTTATTCAGATAATCTTCATGATGTGAAAACATTTCTTGCCACTCAGAACCGCTGCTATATATTTGAATTTTATTTCCATCAATATTATTCAACCGGATGCTGCTTATAAAAGGACCTAGAGTAAATTGCTTTTCATTGGTAATCTCTTTTACAAAACCTTCCCATTTCTTCACTAAAGAATCATTACTTAAATTAGATTCAGCAAAAGAACCTGCCTGTCCGGTAGGCAGGTATGAAATGTTTGCAGGTTTAGGAGGGATAGATTCGGTTTTTGTTTTGGTTTGGACTTTTGAAGGAATTTGGTTAACCTTTCCCGATTCAGTCGGGATCAAATTCCTACTCTTAGTTCCGTCACTAAATTTCTCTTGATATACGTTATCCTTTTTCTCTTTCAAAAAAAAAGATTGTCCGCTCCCTTCCTGTTGGATATTTGAAATTAATTCACTGATGGTTGATGTCTTTTCAAGCCCGATTAAATGGCTGAGAGAGATTTCGACTTTTAATTTATGATTTTGAGTGAAGCGAAGTTCCTGGTAAGTTTTATTTAAGAAGTTTAGAATTCTTAACAGATCGCCTTCGGAAAATTTTTCAATGTAATCAAGATACCTTACCCGGAAAACCTCTGCAGTCTCAACAAGGTCGGTTTTCCCTGTCATCGTAACAGCCATAATATTTCTGAAATGTTCAATCAACCCTTCCATGAAATCAATAAAGTTCCAGCCGTTTTCATAAACAGTATTTGAAACTTTGAACACTCCCTTAAAATCTTTATTTAAAACTGCATCTGAAATTTGGAAATAAACTTCATCATCAATCAAGTTAAGCATCTTTGCAACAGTTTCGGGATCAATCTTGTTTCCGCAAAAAGAAACAACCTGGTCGAAAAAGCTTTCTGCATCGCGCAAAGCTCCATCGGCTTTCTTTGCAATTATGGTCAAAGTTTTATCATCTATTTCAATTTCTTCGCTTGTCGCTATTTTCTTTAATAATGTCTTTATTGTATCAAGCTGTATTCTCCTAAAATCAAACCGCTGGCATCTCGAAATTATTGTTAAAGGAACTTTATGAACATCTGTAGTAGCAAAAATAAAAATAGTATGTGCCGGCGGCTCTTCCAAAGTTTTTAAGAAAGCGTTGAAAGATTCCTTAGTAAGCATATGAACTTCATCAATGATATAAACCTTGTATTTTCCTCTTGTAGGTGCATACTTTACCGAGTCCCTCAGTGCCCTTATTTCATCTATTCCGCGGTTTGAGGCGCCGTCAATTTCAATAATATCCATTGACTGCGAATTCTGAATTGATTTACACATTTCACATTCATTGCAAGGTTCAGAATCTTTTGGGTTCAGACAATTTAAAGTCTTGGCTAATATTCTGGCAGTAGTTGTTTTTCCTATTCCTCTTGGACCGGTAAAAAGATATGCATGCGCAATCCTGTTATTTTTAATAGCATTTTTTAAAGTTGTGGTTATATGCTCCTGCCCAACTACTTCAAAAAATTTTTGCGGACGCCATTTCCTTGCAGTTACTACGAATGACATAATTTCCTTTAGATTTTCTTTTTGCTTTTTATTTATTCAAATATTTCATTAGACAAAAAATAACACAATTCTTCTAAATATTTTTTATCCGTTTCATTAAATGAATTATAAGAAGTGCTGTCAAGGTCGAGCACACCAAATAAATTTTCATCTTTTAAAATTGGAATTACAATTTCGGATCTTGAATCAGCATCGCAAGCAATATGTCCTGGAAACTTATCTACATCCGGAACAACGATTGATTCTCTTTTCAATGCAGCAGTGCCGCATACGCCTTTACCTAAATCTATTCTTGTGCATGCAATTTTCCCCTGGAACGGTCCCAGAAATAATTTTTCTCCATCGAATAAATAAAATCCTGCCCAGCTTATTTTTTCAAATGCTTCTTTTAATGCGGCAGTACAATTAGATAAGTTGGAGATGAGGCTGTCCTTCTTATCAAGTAAAGTTTTTATTTGAGGAATGATTGATTCATATTTTTCCTCTAAAGAAAGATTATTATCAATTAAGATTGCCTCAGCCAAATTATCTCGCTTTCTTTTTAAAAACTTTTCTCTTTTTTTTCCGGGCAGCTATGAAACCTTTTATATTTGGAAATACATAAGGTATCGCATCTTCAATTCTTTCGATCGGGACAATTTTTAATCCTTCTTTTACTTTATCTTGAATCTCCTTAAGATCAATTTCATTGTCTTTTGGGATCAGCACAGTTGATATTCCATGTCTTTTCGCTGCAAGTAGTTTCTCATTTAATCCGCCGATAGGAAGGACATTTCCTCTCAGTGTAATTTCACCAGTCATGGCTAAATCATTGGAAGCAGGTTTGCCACTGATTGCAGAAAGGAGAGCCATTGCCATTGTTATTCCAGCCGATGGTCCATCTTTAGGAATTGCTCCTTCAGGAAGATGTATATGAACTTCTTTCCCTTTAAAGAAATCAGGATTTAGTGCAAGCTGTCTTGCTGTTGATCTTATGTAGCTTAAAGCAGCTTGAGCAGATTCTTTCATCACATTTCCAAGCTGCCCGGTTAAAGTAAGCTTTTCGGAGCCGTTCATTATAGTAACATCTACAGATAATAATTCTCCACCGACGCTTGTCCATGCAAGGCCCGTGACGCTTCCAACCCTATTTTCTTTTTGATGCTTTTGAAACCTGAATCTCGGAACTTTTAAATGCTGTTCGACTTTTCCTTCATCAACAACAAATCTCTTTTTTACCTTTTGCTTTCCATTAGATGATTCGATCAGTACAATTTCCCTTGCAAGTTTTCTGCAAATGGAAGCCAGCTCTCTTTCAAGATTTCTTACTCCCGCTTCGCGGGTATATTCGGTTATTATTTTTTTTATTGCTTCATCAGTGAAGTGAACATTTTTATTCTTAAGGCCGTGTGCCTCTAGCTGCTTTGGGACGATATGTCTTTTTGCTATTTCAATTTTATCATATTCAAGATAACCGGGAAGCTCAATAATCTCCATTCTATCCTGAAGCGGAAGAGGTATGTTATATCGAACATTTGCAGTAGTAATAAACATAACCTGCGAAAGATCATAGTCAACTTCGATGTAATGGTCGTTAAAGGTGTGGTTCTGTTCCGGATCCAGAACCTCAAGCATTGCACTTGAAGGATCGCCTCTAAAGTCCATGCTCATTTTATCAATTTCATCAAGAAGCATTACGGGATTAATTGTTCCGGCTTTCTTCATAGATTGAATTATTTTCCCAGGCATCGAACCTATGTATGTCCTCCGGTGCCCCCTGATTTCCGCTTCATCTCTTACACCACCCAAACTAATTCTTACGAATTTTCTTCCTAATGCTCTTGCAATAGATTTCCCGAGTGAAGTTTTGCCAACACCGGGAGGTCCAACAAAACATAATATTTGGCCTTTCATCTGCTTTACAAGATTAAGCACTGCAATGTGTTCAATAATTCTTTCTTTCGGTTTTTCAAGTCCGAAGTGATCTTCATTAAGAATTTTCTGAACATGCTTAATGTTTAAATTATCTTTAGTTTTTTTTGACCAGGGAATCTCTGTAAGCCAATCTAAATAATTTCTAATAACAGTGGATTCAGGAGACATTGGCGGAGTTTTCTTCAATTTATTCAATTCTTCAAAAGATTTATTCTGAGCTTCTTCGCTCATCTTAGCTTTCTTTATCTGCTCACGTATTTTTACAAATTCCGGTGAACCATCTTCTTCATCACCTAGCTCGTCCTGGAGTATCTTTATCTGTTCCTGGATAATAAATTTTCTTTGAGTCTTTGCAATATTCTCCTGAACTTTATTATCAATTTCCTTTTCAATTTTAAGTATATCTATTTCAGAATTTAAGATCTTTATAACTTCATAATATTGATCTTTCAATGAAAATTTTTGAAGGATTGCCTGCTTGACATCAATAAGCTGATTGATATTTGCAGCCACATAAAATAATTTTCTATCCGGCTCTTCAATATTTTCAAATGCGGTTAATGCCTCATTGGGAATGTTCCTGCTAATTTTAACATAATCTTTAAATAGCTGCGACATCTGCCTGACCAACGCATTCATTTCATGATCTTGTTCAACTTGAGGTATAATTACTTCAATCTTACCTTCAAAAAAATCTTTTCGGTCGGTAAACTCAATAATCCTTCCCTGCAGAAGCCCATCAACAAGTATTTTCATCAACCCATTCGGAAGCTTTAAAATCTGGACAATCTTTGCAATAGTTCCTTCATTGTATATATCTTCTTTTCTTGGATCCTCAATGTTTGATTTTTTTTGAGCAGAAAGGAAAATGTATTTTGTTTTTTCTAATGCATAGTTGGCTGCTTTAATTGAGTGTTCTCTTCCAACGAGAACCGGGAATATCATATAAGGAAATATTACAATATCTCTTAAAGGTAAAATAGGAAGCACATCCGGCAAATTATCCACAATCGAATTTTCCGTGTTTGTTTTTACATCTATCTGATTATTAAACTCACTCAAGAGAAGCTCCTTTTATTTCGACGCTAAAATTTGTTTTCAATATACCAAAATAAAAAAGGGCTATCAAGGAAGGAAAAAAGAGCAAGAGTAAGTTCAAGCCTGCCCCGATGACAATCGGGGTTCAAGAAAAAAAGAAACCATCTCAGAAGAGGGGGCTTTGTATTTTACTTCCACCAAATATATTTTTGAAATCAAACTTTAGGTATAATATGATAGATGATATTATTCAGATTGCAAAAGAAGCAGGTAATTTAATTAGAGATGGTTTTGAAAAAACACATAAGATTTCTTACAAATCAAATGAGTCGGATCTGGTTACTGAGATAGATAAAGCTTCTGAAAAGCTGATCACAGATTTCATCAAAAAGAAATATCCTTCGCACGGAATACTTGCTGAAGAAGCAGGGAAAATAAAAAGCGGAACCGAGTTTTTATGGGTTGTAGATCCATTAGATGGTACTGTAAACTTCGCTCACGGATTCCCAGTGTTTTCTGTTTCGATCGGTGTAATAAAAAATGGAAAGACAATTGCCGGTGTGGTTTACGATGTAATGCAGAACATTATTTATTCTGCTGAAGCAGGTAGCGGTGCATTTGCTGATTCGGAAATAATTCGTGTAAGCGATAATAAAAATTTATCTCATTCAATCTTAGTTACGGGGTTTCCATACAACATAAAAACTAATCCTGACAATGCGCTTGAAAGATTTACTGCATTAACCATTGCATCAAGAGGGATGAGAAGATTAGGTTCGGCTGCAATAGATTTTTGTTATGTGGCAAAAGGTGTATTCGATGGTTTCTGGGAGGTTCATTTAAATCCGTGGGATATTTGCGCAGGCAAGCTGATTGTTGAAGAAGCCGGAGGATTAGTCACCGATTTTCATGGAAATCAAATTGATGTTTTCTCCAAAAGAATACTGGCTACTAATGGTGGTATTCATGAGGCAATAATTGAGATAATGAAAAAAGTTCAAGTGTAAAGCCTGCCCCGACCTGTCGGGGTTCAAGTTCAAGGGGAAAAGTAGGTTTTGAATTTTCTTGAACTTACTCTTGCTCTTGCACTCACTCTCCCGTATACATCTCCTCAATTAAATTTTGATAACGGTCTTCTACTATCTTCCTTCTGATTTTAAGATTCGGTGTTATTTCTCCGGTCTCAAGAGTGAAAGGATGATCCAGTAAAGTAAACTTTCTCACTCTTTCAAAGTTTGCTAACTTCTTTTGGATACCTGCCATCTCTTTTTCTATTAGTTCATAAATTTCTTTTTCTTTAGTAAGCTGTTCAGCTTTGGTATATAAAATTTTATGAGAATCTGCATATTCCTTGAGTGCTTCAAAATCGGGAACAACTAAAGCGCTTAAAAATGTCCGGCGATCTCCAACCAAAACAAATTGATCAATGTATTTGCTTGCAAGAAAAAGATTTTCGATGGATGCCGGTGCAATATATTTTCCTGTGGAAGTTTTAAAAAGGTGTTTTTTTCTATCCGTTATCATCAAAAAGCCATCGGAATCGAATTTACCGATGTCACCGGTATGCAGCCATCCATTTTTAAGTACAGCTTCAGTTTCTTTCTTATTATTGAAGTAACCCTGCATAATATTTGGACCTCTTACAAGTATCTCGCCATCGGGAGCAATTTTTACTTCAATACGGGGAAGAACTTTTCCAACTGTTCCGAATTTATAATCATCTATTC
>Ga0105107_10003695_pt1 | contig 10212 bp, 9 predicted proteins | sample PPLLaktember2015_6_FD_79335 | JGI IMG/M metagenome (GOLD analysis project Ga0105107, IMG submission 79335) | Freshwater sediment microbial communities from Prairie Pothole Lake near Jamestown, North Dakota, USA - PPLs Lake P8 Core (1) Depth... | ecosystem: Environmental > Aquatic > Freshwater >...
AGCAGGAGGGCGACCGCGTCCGGCAGGATGAGGCGGTGCTCGCCATCTCGACCGAGAAGGTGGACGCCGAGATCCCCGCACCCGCCAGCGGCGTGCTGTCCCGCATTCTGGTGAAGGCGGGCGAGACCGCACCCGTGGGATCCATCCTGGCCACGATCACGGAGGGGTTTGCATCCGGCACCGGGATCGATCTGGGCTCCGAGGCGGCTGTCACGGTTCCGCCGCCGATCGAGCCGCGAGCCGCGAGCCCCGAGCCGCGCATGGAGCGACGGGAGGAGCGGTTCTACTCGCCGGCGGTGCGGAGACTGGCGGATGAGCTGAAGGTGAATCTGGCCGAGGTGGCCGGCAGCGGCGAGGACGGCCGCGTCACGAAGGGGGATGTGGAAGCTTTCGCGCGCAGCAAGAGCCGCCCTTTGGCCTTTGCCGACAGCAGCTCGGCCGCCGTCGGAGAAGAGGAAGAGGAGCTCCTCCCGCTGACCAGGATGCGGCGGACGATCGCCGACCACATGCTGCGCAGCCTGCGCGAAGCCCCCACCGTGACGTCCGTGGCCGAGGCGGATTTCACCACCGTCGCGCGGTTTCGGGATCGCAAGAAAGTCGAGTTTCGGGAGGCGAAGGGAACGCCGCTGACCTTCCTGCCGTTCTTGGTCAAGGCCACCGCCCATCTGCTGCCCGAATTTCCGACGTTGAACGCGCGCTGGAGTGAGGAGGGAATCCGCGTCCGTAGGTATGTGCATCTGGGTATCGCCGTGGCGCTCGCGGACGGCCTGGTGGTTCCCGTGCTTCGGTCACCGGCAACTCTCTCGGTCTCGGAGATCGCCGTCCGGATCGCGGACCTCGCCCATCGAGCGCAGGAAGGCAGGCTGCTCCCGGAAGAGTTAAGCGGTGGAACGTTCACCGTCAACAACTTCGGGGCGGACGGGAACCTGATCGGGACGCCCGTGCTCAACCAGCCCGAGGTGGGAATCCTGGGCGTCGGGACGATCGGGAAGCGAGTGGTGGTGGTGTCGCAGGCCGGCGAAGACACACTGGCGATCCGCTGGATGGGATATCTCTGCCTGTCCTATGATCACCGCGCCGTCGACGGCGCGGTGGCAGGACGCTTCCTGCAGCGACTGAGGCGCTCGCTCGAGTCGTTCGCGCCCGGCGAGGGCATCTGGTCCGACCCGATCCTGCAGGGGTCGGATTGGGGAGGAGGCGAGCGGGAGAACAGGTGAGTTGGATACCGCGATCCCTCATCGTTCGAGGCACATGGCCAGCCATACCTGGCAGCCGCGAATCATAACAAGAGATGCTCGACAGACCGATAACGTGTTTACGCCGAGCGGATGATTTGTCGCATTTCGAGTGGCGGACTACACCCTCCGCTCGCCGTTCTCGCTCGAGAAGCTTCGATATCAGGCGAGCACCGGGACGATCGTCTCGCAGTCGATCGAGCAGTTCGGTGAGGTCACCGACTCAGCGGCCAAGCGTGCCTGGGGGAGGTTGGTCACACAGGTGTACGAAGTCGATCTGCTCGTGTGTACCTGCTGCGGCGGCCCCATGCGCATCATCGCGTCCATTGAGCAGGCTGAGCTAATCGAGAAGCTCCTCACCCACCTGGGATTGTGCGCCGCCCTGAGCTGGTCGAAGGGGCGGCATCCGCGCATAGCCCACCCGTCGGCGCCCTCGCTGCGTAGAGATCGTTGCCGGTTGGGGCATTAGTGCGGAGCCACCCCCATCCCCGGCGCGCCCGTATGCCCCCGGCATCTGGGTGCGCCCAGGTCAATCCCAAATTGCCCTTGACATCCGTGGCTCGTGCGCCCGATACTCCCGTCCATTAGCTGGGGACGCGCGCGCGGCGCGGCGCCGCTGGCGGGCTCCTGGGACGGCTGGGGGCGCGATCGTCGCGCCGGCCCCAAAAGCAAATTCCTGTCAATTCCTTTCAATCTATCACCTCACCCACCCACCATCACCCCTAAGGAGGTTGTCACCATGCAAACTCGTCTTCTTGTCATGGCCGCAGTGGTGGCGCTCGCTGCGCCGCTGGCGGCGCAGGCGGCGGATCCGATCAAGGTCGGCATGCCGATGGTCCTGTCGGGGCCGGGCGCCCTGTTCGGGGAGCCGACGCTCAAGGGCGCGCAGATGCTCGTCGATGAGGTCAACGCCAAGGGCGGCGTGCTCGGCCGCAAGCTCGAACTCATCTCGCGGGACAGCAAGGGTAATCCGGACGACGCCGTCCGTGTCGCTCGCGAAATGATCTTGAAGGACAACGTCGACTTCCTGGTCGGCACCTTCACCGCGGCGGAAGGCCCGGCGGTCTCGCCGATCGCCAAGGAGAACAAGATCGTCTTCATCGCACCGGTGTCGAAGCCCTACCAGTTGATGGCGCCGGAGAACATCCACCCCTACGTGTTCCGGACCGCCTCCACGACCGCCATCGAGGGGAGTTCGGCCGCGGAGTTGATCGCCAAGCTCAAGGTCAAGCGCGTCGCGACGATGAGCCCCGACTACACCTACGGGCAGGAAGTGACCGCCGCGTTCGTCAAGCATCTCAAGAAGATCAAGCCGGACATGGAGATCGTCGACCAGCAGTGGCCGAAGCTCGGCGAGGCGGATTACACCCCCTTCATCAACGCCCAGCTCTCGAAGCGGCCCGAGGCGTTGTTCACGTCGCTATGGGGCGGCCACTTCGTGACATTCATCAAGCAGGCGAAGCCGCTCGGCTATCTCACGACGATCAAGCCGGAGTTCATCGTCGCGGGCGGTGAGGCAGGTTCGATCGAGTCCGCCAAGGCAATCGGCGCCGACTACCCGCTCGGCATCTGGGGCAACGCCTACGACGTCTTCAATTGGGACGACGGACCGGCGATTCACAAAGATTTCGTCGAGCGCGTGAAAAAGTACACGAATACCGAGTACCCGTCGTCCTGGCCGACCGTCGGCTACATCGCCATGCAGGTGCTGGTCGAAGGCATCAAGAAGGCGAACAGCGCCAAGTCGGACGACGTGGCGAAGGCTTTGCTCGGTCTGACGGTTGAGACTCCGATCGGCAAGCAGACCATCAGCGCCAAGAACCACTCCGCGAATCGCGGGCAGTTCTGGGGCAAGATGATCAAGGACCCGCGCTATCCGTTCCCGATCATGGAAAAGCCGATGTACGTCGACCCGACCCCGTTTATCGACTGACGGGTCACGGAACTGAAATGACCGATAACGCCAGCCGTGGCGCGGGTCCGGCTGTGGTGAAGAAGACGGTGGCCAAGGTGCTCGACAGCCTCGAGCACCTTGGCTGCGCTCCCGGCCACGTGTCGTGTCCGAGATCGGCGGCAGCACCCAGATCAACGTGAGCACGGCGCACCGACTGCTGCAGACGCTGACTCGACGCAGCTACACCGAACAGAATCCCGACACCCGCAGCCATGCGCTTGGACCGCGACCCCTGGAACTCGGCAGTGCGTATGTCGGCCACCGCGACCTCATTGGGGCGGCGCTGCCCCGCCTCGAAGAACTCCGCGACAAGGTCGGCGCGACCATCTGCCGCGCCATCTACCGCGACGGCCGCAACGTCGAGATCTGCACCGCTGCCGGCCGCCAGGCCGTCAGCGTCGGCTTCCGCGCCGGCCACCACGAGCCCGCCCACTGTGCGGCGACCGGGAAAGTGCAGATGGCATTCCTTCCCGAGCAGGGTCTCGAAAGGTTCGTTGACTGCGGACCACTGGTCGGCCGCACAGCCAAGAGCATCATCGGCAAGGCTGGCCTGTTGGAAGAGCTGAGGCGGGTCCGCGAGCAGCGTTACGCGCTCGACGACGAGGAGTTCGCGTCCGGCCTCTGCTGCGTGGGCGTTCCCGTCAGCAGACCGTCTGGGCGCGTTAGCGCGGCCATCAGAATCGCCATGCCGAAAACCCGCTTCCAGCCGGAAAACGTCGCCGGTTGGGTGCGGCTCCTGAACGAGACGGCCACGCGCATCTCGGGCGCGCTGGGTCTGTCCAACGGTCGGTGAACCATGAGCGACGCGCAGTTCCTGTTCGGACAGTTTCTCGGCGGCATCACGACCGCCATGTTCCTGCTCCTGATCGCCTCCGGCCTTTCGCTCATCTTCGGCGTCCTGCGCGTCCTCAATTTCGCGCACGGTTCCTTCTACATGATCGGCGCCTATCTCGCCTGGCAGATCGTCCACTCGATCGGTCCCGGTCCTGGCACTTTCTGGTTCGCCGTTCTTGGAGCGGCGGCCGGCGTCGCTTTGTTGGGAGTGGTGATCGAGCGCCTGCTGCTGCGCCATCTCTATGGCCGCGAGGACCTCTACCAGCTCCTGTTCACCTACGCGCTGGTTCTGGTATTGGCCGATGGCGCGAAACTCCTGTGGGGGACTCAGCAGCTTTCGGTGCAGCGGCCGGGCATCCTCGATGGCGCCCTGCGCCTCTTCGGGGTCATCGTGCCCCATTACAACCTGTTCATCATGGTCCTCGGTCCCGCCATCGCCCTGTCCGTTTGGCTCGTGCTGTACCGGACGCATATCGGCTGCGTGACCCGGGCGGCGGCGCTCGACCGCGAGATGCTGGGCGCGCTCGGTGCCGACGTCGGCCGGCTCTACACGATCATGTTCGGCGTGGGGTCCTTCCTGGCGGGCCTTGCCGGCGGGCTCGTCACGCCGGTCAAGACGGTTGTCCCCGGCATGGACGTCGAGATCATCATCGAGGCGTTCGTGGTGGTCGTGATTGGCGGGCTGGGTTCGCTGTGGGGGACCGTCATCGGTGCCCTCATCTACGGCCAGTTCCTGTCGTTCGGAATCCTGGTGTTCCCGCGCTTCTCGATTTTCGCGGTGTTCGCCCTGATGGCGATCATCCTGATCATCCGACCGTGGGGCCTGCTGGGGAGGCCGATGCGATGAGGCGGCGTCTGTGTGACCGCATTCCCTGGGCGGCCGTCGTCTTCGTGGTGGCGTTCGGCATTCCGGCCCTGGGATCGCGGTTCTACACGTCGGTCGCCACCGACATCCTCATCCTCGGGCTGTTCGCGACCAGCCTGAACCTCCTGCTCGGGACGACAGGCCTCGTCTCGTTCGGCCATGCCGCCTATTTCGCCGTCGGTGCTTACACCTGCGGCATCCTGATGAAGACCTACGGCATGTCCTTCACCTTCGGCTTGGTGGCGGCCGCCTTGGCCGCCGGGGCGGTCGCGGTCCTGTTCGGGTTCTTCTGCGTGCGCCTGACGAAGATCTACTTCGCCATGCTGACGATGGCCTTCGCACAGATCGTGTGGGCGATCTGCTTCAAGTGGAACGACGTGACCGGCGGTGAGTCGGGCCTGATCAACGTCCCGTACCCCGACCTCGGCTGGATGGAGGCGATCCCCGGCCTCGGCGGCATGCGGATCGGCGAGCACTATTTCTACCTCACCCTGGTGCTCGTCGCCGCGTGTCTGGCGGCCTTGCGGCGCATCTCGCAATCGCCGTTCGGGCGTATGCTGACGACCATCCGCGAAAACCCCGAGCGGGCCGAGTTCATCGGCGTCCACGTGCGCCGCTACGAACTGGCCGCGTTCGTCATGGCCGGGTTTTTCGCCGGTGTGGCCGGCGCGATGTTCGGGATCTTCAACCGGGGCGTCTTTCCGGACGCCGGTTACTGGGCGAGGTCGGCCGAGGCCTTGATCATGGTCATTCTTGGCGGCATGAACCAGTTCTGGGGTCCGCTGGTCGGTGCCTTCATGCTGATCGCGCTCAATCAGCAGATCACCTCCTATACGGAATACTGGCCGCTGGTGCTCGGCGTGATCCTGATCGTCCTGCTGTTCGCGTTCCCGGCGGGGATCGTCGGAAGCCTCGCTTCTTTGCTGAGCGACCGAAGGCGGCGACCCGATGCTTGAGGTCCGCGGCCTCCGTAAATCGTTCGACGGCTTCCAGGCGATCGCCGACGTGAGCCTCGCGGTGGCGCGGCGGCAGATTACCGCCGTCATCGGTCCGAACGGGGCCGGGAAATCGACCCTCTTCAACTTGATCACGGGCCACCTGCGTCCCGACGCCGGGAGCGTCCGCCTCGAGGACCGCGACATCACCGGCGAGGCGCCGCACGCCATCTGCCGCATGGGCATGGGGCGCTCGTTCCAGCGCGCCAACATCTTCCCGCGGCTGACCGTGTTCGAGAGCGTGCAGGCGGCATTCATCGCCAGCGGCGGAGCCGCAGTCGATTTCTGGCACCGCTCCGAGGACGTGTCCCGGGCCGAGACCGAGGCGCTTCTGGACTCGCTCGGCTTGATGGCCGAAGCGTCAACGGCGAGTGGCACGCTCTCGTACGGCAACCAGAAGCAGCTCGAGCTCGGGATCGCGCTCGCGGCGAAACCGAGGATCCTGTTGCTCGACGAGCCGACCGCCGGCATGTCGGCGTCCGAAACGCAGGAGGCCATCTGCCTGCTGCAACGGATCTCGACGGAGCGGGAACTGACGCTCCTGTTCACCGAGCACGACATGGAGGTGGTCTTCGCGATCGCCCAGCAGATCGCCGTCCTTCACCAGGGGAAGCTGATCGCCGTGGGCTCGCCCGCCGAGGTGCGGTGCGATCGCGAAGTCCGGCGGGTTTATCTGGGAGAGCGGCAATGACGGCGCTCCTCGACGTCCGGGACATCCACACCGCCTATGGCCGCTCGCGCGCGCCGTTCGGCATCTCGATACAGATCGGCGAAGGCGAGTGCGTCGGTCTGCTGGGCCGCAACGGCGTCGGCAAGACGACCACCATGCGCTCCATCATGGGCCTGACACCGCCCTCTGCCGGCCAGATCCTGTGGAAGGGGAAGGACATTGTGGGCTGGCGCCCGTTTGAGATCGCGCGCGCCGGCATCGGTTTCGTGCCGGAGGACCGGCGCGTGTTCGCCGACCTCACCGTCGCCGAGAACCTCGACGTCGCCGCCCGGGCGGCGAACCGGCCGGGGCCATGGACCGTCGAGGCAGTGTTCGAGCTGTTTCCCCAGCTTCGGGAACTTGCCGGTCGGCGCAGCGGCTACCTGTCGGGTGGCGAGCAGCAGATGCTCACGATCGGGCGGACTTTGATGTGCAACCCCGAACTGCTGCTGCTCGACGAGCCCTCGGAAGGGCTGGCGCCGCTGGTTGTGGAGGCTCTGCTGCAACAAGTGTTGAAGTTGAAGCGTCAGGGCCTGACGATCCTGGTCGCGGAGCAGGCGACGGATTTCTGTCTGGCGCTGGCCGACCGCGTCTACGTCCTGCAGAAGGGCGCGATCCGATTCTCCGGCCCGGCCGCCGCGTTGCGCGACGACGACCGGCTGCGGGAGGAACTGCTTGCCCTCGCCGTGCCAGGCGGCTGAGCTTCGTTTCGTTAACCACGCGCAACTGTTGAGGAGGACATCGCATGCCGTTCGTCAACATCAGAATCCTGAAAGGGCATCCGCAGGAGCGCAAGGACGAGATCTCGCGGCGCGTGACCGCGGCGATCAGCGAAATCGCTCAGCTTCCCAAGGACGCCATCTGGATCGTCTTTGAGGATGTCGAGGCGGAGGACTGGTACGTCGGCGCAACCCGCGTCAGTGAGCTGAAGAAGGCTGCGGCGCAAACAGGAAAGGCGAAGTGATGAGCGTCGAGATTCGTGACCCCCGCTTCGAATCGGTCGTCGGCAAGGCGGTCCAATTCGAGAAGCTGGGGACCGGTTTCCTGTTCACCGAAGGACCGTTGTGGCATGCCCAGGGCAAGTATCTGCTGTTCAGTGACATGCCGGGCGATCACCTGCGACGGTGGTCCGCCAAGGATGGCGTCACGACCTTCCGGAAGCCGAGCAACAAATCGAACGGCCTCACCTGGGATCGCCGGGGAAGGCTGCTCGCGTGCGAGCACGCTACCAGCAGCGTCACGCGGACCGAAGCCGACGGCAGCATCACGGTGCTCGCAAGCCACTATGAGGGGAAGGAGCTGAACAGCCCGAACGACATCATCTGCAAGCGCGACGGCGCCATCTATTTCTCTGACCCGACCTACGGCCGCATGGAATACTATGGGGTGCCGCGGCCCTGTCAGCTCCCCTTCCATGGGGTCTACCGGCTGGATCCCGAAGGCAAGACGCTGATCCTGCTCACCGACGATTTTAGCCAGCCGAACGGCCTGTGCTTCTCGCTCGACGAGAAGCGCCTGTTCATCAACGACACCGACCGCAAGCACATCCGTGTGTTCGGGGTTCACGCCGATGGCACGCTCGACCAGGGGCGCGTGTGGGCCGAGACGACCGGATCAGGGCAGGGCGCCCCCGACGGGATGAAGATCGACAGCGGCGGGAATCTTTACTGCTGTGGACCGGGCGGCATCCACGTGTTCGATCCCAACGCCACCTGCCTCGGGGTGATCCAGGTGCCGGAAGGCGTGGCCAACTTCACCTGGGGCGACGACGGTCTGCGGAGTCTGTTCATCACGGCATCGACATCGCTCTACCGGATCAAGGTCCGGGTGCCCGGCCGCCCGGTCTGATTCTGATCGTCGGCCCGTCGCGGTGGCGTGCTCGCAGCCGCGGCGGGCCTTCCGCCGGCTTCAGCGCAGCACGGCCAGATAGTCGATGATGATCTGGCGGTGTTCCTTATGTCTCCCCTGCAGCCTTACCCCGCCGAATTCCTGATCACTCCCGCCGGAGTCCCACCAGATTCTCGGGGGTCAGGAGGCCCGCGTCCTGGGGTCGCTCCAGGAAGGGGCGCACGTCCATTGCAACGGCGTCCATGTCCAACGATTCCAGCCGCGTGTGAACCAGCCCGCGCCAAGAGCGGGCGTCGAGTGCACCCGCCCCCTGGGTCTGATCGAGTGCATGCTGCAAGAGCGGAACATTCGCGCCACTCATTATGTCGATCCAGTCCATCGCGCTTTGCAGTTCGAGGAGTTTGGAGGTTGAGGTAGCCGGGCGGCGGGGATCGGTGCTCTCTCCGTCAGTTGGTACGGTGGGATGCAGAAGGGCAGGGGAGAGGGGTCCGTCGTAACGTGTCCAGAGGTATTCTTGCTGCGGAGAGTAACCCGCACTTGGCCTCATCCCTCGAAACGCACCGGTAAACCGCCGCCGCGCTCGGGGGGCTCGCCGAGGCGGGCGTACAGGCTGAGGAGCCCCTTCGGGACGCGCGGGGCGGGGCGGCGCCAGGCGCGACGGCGTGAGTCGAGTTCCTCGGGCGCCACCAGCAGGTCGAGTCGACGATTCGGGATGTCCACCGCGATGGGATCGCCGTCCTGCACCAGTGCGATGGGGCCGCCCAGCGCCGCCTCGGGAGAGACCTGACAGATGAACGGTCCCTTGGCGAAACCGGAGATCTTCCCGTCGGTCACCAGGGCGCAGGACGTGCTGAGGCCGAGGGCGTTCAGGTAGCCGACGACCTTGAAGACTTCGGTGAGCCCGGGTCCACCGCGGGAGCCCTCGTAGCGGAGGACGACAACCTCGCCGGCCTGAACGCGCCCCAATTCCAGCCCCGCCAAGCAGTCCTCCATGGAATCGAAGACGCGCGCCGGGCCCCGATGGGCCTGCATCTTTTCCGGGACCACGGTCGGCCGGACGACGGCGGACGTTGCGAGAGTGCCGCGGAGAATAGCCAGGCCGCCGCGAAACACGGGCTGATCCAGAGGGCGGATGACCTCTTCGCGCCGCACCTTGGCCTCCGCGAGGTTCTCCCCCACGGTTCGCCCGTTCACGGTCAAGCTGTCGAGATGCAGGCCGCCCTCCAGCCGCCGCATGACCGCCGGGATGCCGCCCGCTTCGTCGAAATCCTGCATGGTATGAGTGCCGCTGGGCCGGACGTCGACAATGCAATCGACCTCTTCAGAGAGGCGCGAGATCGTTTCCAGGGTTATTCGGCCGCCCAGATCCAGCTCCTGCGCCAGCGCCAGAATGTGTAGCACCGCATTCGTCGAGCCGCCGATGGCATGGAGGACTTTGATCACGTTCTCCAGTGCCTCAACCGTGACGATACGGCTGGGAGCTAGCCCGTCCCGGACGAGCGCGACGATGCGCCGCCCGGATTGCTTCGCGAACCAGAGCCGCTGTGCGGTCGGGGCGGGGGCGGTGGCCGAGCCGGGGAGCGCGAGTCCCACCGCTTCGGCCAGGCACTGCATCGTGTTGGCGGTTCCGAGGAGCGCACAGGAGCCGGCGGTGGGGCAGACGGCGTGTTCGAGTTCGTCCATCTCAGCCGCGCCGAGCCGCGGGCGCCCGACCCCGCAGGCCCAGGTTTCTGAATCCAGGTCGGTGATGATGACGTCCTTCCCCCGGAAGC
>Ga0105107_10003696_pt1 | contig 10211 bp, 8 predicted proteins | sample PPLLaktember2015_6_FD_79335 | JGI IMG/M metagenome (GOLD analysis project Ga0105107, IMG submission 79335) | Freshwater sediment microbial communities from Prairie Pothole Lake near Jamestown, North Dakota, USA - PPLs Lake P8 Core (1) Depth... | ecosystem: Environmental > Aquatic > Freshwater >...
CACGCGCGGCGGGGCCGTCCTGCCTGGCGGCGGCCCACCGGCCGTCGTGACGCCCCCGGAGCGCCAGGCGGAGAAGCGTGCGATCGGCCGGACCGCGGCGGCGCTCGTGCGGCCCGGAGACACGGTGTTCCTGAACGGTGGCTCGACCACCCTGGAGGTGTTCCGGCACCTCTCCGTGCCGGCGACGGTGATCACGAACAACGTGCTGATCGCGCTCGAGCCCGTGAACCGCGACGTGGAGCTCCTGCTGCTCGGCGGACACGTCCGCCCCGACCCGGCCGAGCGGACGGTGGTGGGGCCGTTCGCGACGGACGCGTTGCGGCGGACCTTCGCCACGCGGGCGATCCTGGGCGTGGCCGGTCTGGACGCGGAGCACGGGGTGACGACCCCCGTCGCCGCGGAGGCCGAGATCGCCCGGACGATGGTCGAGCAGACCCGCGAGCAGGTGATCGTCGTCGCCGACGCCTCGAAGCTCGGCGCGGTGTCTGACTTCGGCGTGTGTCCGCTGTCGCGGGTGGATGTGCTCGTCACCGACGCGGCGGGGACCGAGCGCGACCGGGAGATGCTCGCGCGGGCTCACGTCGAGCTCACGCTCACCGGACGTTCATGACGGATACTGACCGGTGGTGCCCGCAGGCGACCGACTCACGCGGCACGCGAGATGACACCGCATGACCGGAACGCGTGCGGGCCATTGACACCGCCGCCCGTTCACCCTCAGACTGATGCGGTCATGGAACGAGCGATGGGTGCGCGCAACGACGGTCTGACCCTCGTACTCATTAGCTAGGCGCGGCCTGGGCCCAGGAGGCCCCGACCGCGCCGGACGCCCCTCGGATCCCGAGGGGCTTTTTCTACCCCTCACCGGAGAGCGGCCCGCACGGAAGGAGAGACGGATGCGGTACGAGTTCGAACGAGGCGACCACCTGGTCGCGAGCGTGCTGTGGGAGGGCCCGGCCCAGGTGACGTTCGACGTCGCCGACCCGGCCGAGCGCCCCCAGTTCGAGCGCTTCTTCGGGGCCGAGGTCGTGTACATGGACGCCGGCTTCGACTTCGGCGGCGGCATGAGCGAGGAGGGCATGACCTCCCGCCGGCGCGACTGGACCCCCTGGGAGTTCGAGCGCCAGGTGCGCAACCTCGCGCACAAGCTCGGGTGCACCGTCCGCCGGGTGGAGACCGGTCCCGTCGAGGACCGGCCCCAGGAGGTGGGCACCCGATGAAGGTGACGGGCGCCCAGGCGCTGTTCAAAGCCCTGGAGGGCGAGGGGGTCGACGTGGTGTTCGGCATCCCGGGTGGGGCGATCCTGCCCGCCTACGACCCGCTGCTCGACTCCAAGATCCGCCACGTGCTCTGCCGTCACGAGCAGGGGGCGGGGCACGCGGCCGAGGGCTACGCCTGGGCGACCGGCAAGGTGGGCGTCGCGATCGCGACGTCCGGCCCGGGGGGCTGCAACCTGGTCACGCCGCTCGCCGACGCCAAGATGGACTCGGTCCCGGTCGTGGCGATCACCGGCCAGGTGCCGATCCCCGTGGTCGGCAACGACGCGTTCCAGGAGGCCGACATCACGGGCATCACGCTGCCGGTGACCAAGCACAACTTCCTCGTGAAGGACGCGAACGACCTCGCCGAGACGATCCGCGAGGCCTTCCACATCGCGAGCACCGGACGGCCCGGCCCGGTGCTCGTCGACATCCCGAAGGACGTCCAGCTCCAGGAGATCTCATGGCGCTGGCCGGACGGCGTGGACCTGCCCGGGTACCGGCCGACGACCAAGGGCAATCTCCGTCAGGTCCGGACCGCCGTGAAGATGATCATGGAGTCCAAGCGGCCCGTCCTGTACGTGGGCGGGGGCGTGATCAAGGCCAACGCCGCGAAGGAGCTCTACCGGTTCGCCCTCGACGGCCGGCTCCCGGTCGTCACCACCCTCATGGCGCGCGGGGCGTTCCCGGACACGCACGAGCTCGCGCTCGGCATGCCGGGCATGCACGGGGGCTACCCCGGGGTGACCTCGATGCAGAAGGCCGACCTGCTCGTCGCGCTCGGCGCGCGCTTCGACGACCGCGTGACCGGGCAGCTGTCGAGCTTCGCGCCCGACGCCAAGGTGATCCACGTCGACATCGACCCGGCCGAGATCGGGAAGAACCGCGCGGTCGACGTGCCGATCGTCGGCGACGCCAAGGACGTGATCGCCAAGCTCCACGCGGAGCTCCGTCGTCGTCAGGAGGAGGCGGGCGGCGTCCCGGAACGCGGCGAGTGGATGCGGACCCTCAAGCGGTGGAAGAAGGAGTTCCCCTACCGGTACGAGCAGCCCGCGGACGGCCCCCTGAAGCCGCAGTTCGCGATCGAGCGGCTCTACGAGCACGCGAAGGACGCGATCGTCGTGGCTGGGGTCGGCCAGCACCAGATGTGGGCCTCCCAGTTCTGGCGGTTCACCGAGCCGCGGACGTGGATCAACTCGGGGGGGCTCGGCACGATGGGGTTCGCGGTCCCGGCAGCCCTCGGTGCGGCGGCCGGCCGTCCCGACCGCCGCGTGATCGCGATCGACGGCGACGGGTGCTTCCAGATGACGGCGCAGGAGCTCGCGACCTCGACCACGGAGAACATCCCGTTCGTGACGGCGATCATCAACAACGCCCACCTCGGGATGGTCCGGCAGTGGCAGGAGCTCTTCTACGAGGAGCGCTACTCGCAGGTGTACCTCTCGCACGACGTCCCGGACTACGCGAGGCTCGCGGAGGCCTACGGATGCGTCGGTCTGCGAGCCGAGCACCCGGACGAGGTCGACGCCGTGATCGAGAAGGCGCTGTCCGTCGAGGACCGCAGCGTCGTCATCGACTTCCGATGCGACCCCAGGGAGATGGTCTTCCCGATGGTCCCCGCCGGAGCGTCGAACGACGACATCATCGTCGGCCCCGAGGGGATCCAGCCGGTCAACGATCCCGCGGAGGCTCCGGTCGCATGAGCCTCCACACGATCTCCGTGCTCGTCGAGGACAAGCCCGGCGTCCTCACCCGCGTCGCGGGGCTGTTCGCCGCCCGCGGGTTCAACATCGACTCGCTCGCCGTGGGCCCGACCTCCGACGACGGTCTGTCGCGCATGACGATCGTCGTCCAGGTCGACAAGAAGCCGCTCGAGCAGGTGACGAAGCAGCTGAACAAGCTGATCAACGTCCTGAAGATCATGGAGCACGAGCCCGGCGAGGCCGTCGAGCGCGAGCTCATGCTCGTGAAGGTGCGGGCCGAGGGCGAGGCGCGCGCGCGGGTCCTCGAGATCTGCGACGTGTTCCGCGTGCGCGTGCTCGACGTCACGCACCGGACCATCACGATCGAGGCCACGGGCTCGCCCCACAAGCTCGAGGCCTTGCTCGCGCTGCTCCAGGACTTCGGCGTCGTCGAGCTCTCGCGCACGGGCCGGATCGCGCTCGCCCGCGGCGACCGAGGGATCCGCGAGCGCGGGGCCAAGCAGAAGGCGGCCGCGGCCGGGTCGGAGGAATGGACCGGCGGCGGCGTGTGAGCACCTGAGCCACGACTAGTCTGCGACAGACTAGTACGCGGGAGGAGACCGATGGCGAAGATCTACCACGAACAGGACGTCGACCCCTCGGCGCTCGAGGGGCAGAAGATCGCCGTGCTCGGGTTCGGCAGCCAGGGGCACGCGCACGCGCAGAACCTGCGGGACTCCGGCCACGACGTCCGCGTCGGGCTCCGAGAGGGCTCGGCGAGCTGGGCCACCGCGGAGGAGGCCGGCCTGCGGGTCGTGCCGACGCCGGCCGCCGCCGACGAGGCGGACGTGGTGATGGTGCTGCTCCCGGACACGGCCCACGCCGCCGTCTACGAGCAGGACGTCGCCCCCAACCTGCGTGCCGGAGACATGCTGATGTTCGCCCACGGGTTCAGCGTCCATTTCGCGACGGTGCGCCCCCCGGACGACGTCGACGTCACGATGATCGCCCCGAAGGGCCCCGGCCATCTCGTGCGGCGCACGTACGAGGAGGGCATCGGCACGCCCGCGCTCGTGGCCGTCCAGCAGGACGCGACCGGTCGCGCCCTCGCCCGGGCGCTCGCCTACGGCGCCGGCATCGGCTGCGCGCGCGCCGGCATCATCCAGACCACGTTCCAGGAGGAGACCGAGACCGACCTGTTCGGGGAGCAGACCGTGCTCTGCGGCGGGATCTCGTCCCTGGTCGAGGCGGGGTTCGAGACGCTGGTCGAGGCCGGCTACCAGCCCGAGATCGCGTACTTCGAGTGCCTCCACGAGCTCAAGCTCATCATCGACCTCATCTACGAGGGCGGGCTGTCGTGGATGCGCTACTCGGTCTCCGACACCGCCGAGTGGGGGGACTACCAGAGCGGGCCGCGGGTGATCGACGCCGGCGTCCGGGACCGCATGCGCCAGATCCTGGCCGAGATACAGAGCGGCGCCTTCGCCAAGGAGTGGATCGGGGAGGCCGAGGCGGGCTTCCCCCACTTCCTCGCGCTCCGTCGCGAGGCGCGCGCCGCCCAGATCGAGCGGGTGGGGCGCGACCTCCGCCGGATGATGCCCTGGCTGGAGTCCGAGGAGAAGGTGGTCCCCGATGCCTGACAGCGACGTAGTACGGATCTTCGACACGACCCTGCGCGACGGCGAGCAGGCCCCCGGCATCGCGCTCACCCGAGCCGAGAAGGTGGAGATCGCCGAGCAGCTCGCTCGCCTGAACGTGGACATCCTCGAGGCGGGGTTCCCGATCTCGAGCGAGGGCGAGTTCGAGGCGGTCCGCGAGATCGCCACGAGCGTCCACGGACCGGTCATCGCCGCCCTGGCGCGCGTGACGCCCGGCGACATCGACCGGGCCGCCGAGGCCCTGAAGGGCGCCGAGCGCTGGCGGATCCACACGTTCATCTCGACGAGCGACATCCACATGACGGACATGCTCAGGATGAGCAACGCGCAGGTGCTCGACGCGATCCGCGAGGGCGTCAAGCTCGCCGTCGGCTACACCGAGGACGTCGAGTTCAGCGCGCAGGACGCCACGCGGACCGAGCTCGCCTTCCTGCTCGAGTGCTTCAAGGTCGCGGTCGACGCGGGGGCGACGACGATCAACGTGCCGGACACCGTCGGGTACGCGATGCCCCACGAGTTCGGCGAGCTGGTCCGCACGGTTCGTGAGGCGTTGCCCGACCACGTGGTGATCTCGACGCACTGCCACAACGACCTCGGGCTCGCCGTGTCGAACTCGCTGGCGGGCATCGTGAACGGGGCCCGTCAGGTCGAGGTCGCGGTCAACGGGATCGGCGAGCGCGCGGGCAACTGCTCGCTCGAGGAGATCGCCATGATCGTCCGCACGCGCGGACAGGCGCTCGGCATCGGTCACGGCCTGAACGTCAAGGAGATCACGCGCACCTCGCGCCTGGTCTCGAGCCTCACCGGCTACTCGGTGCAGCCCAACAAGGCGGTCGTGGGCGCGAGCGCGTTCGCGCACGAGAGCGGGATCCACCAGCACGGTGTCCTGAGCAACGCCGCGACCTACGAGATCATGGATCCGCTGGAGATCGGCCTGGAGGGCAACCGCCTCGTCCTCGGCAAGCATTCGGGGCGTCACGCCTTCGCCGACGCGCTGGAGAAGCTCGGGATCACGCTGGAGGGAGACCGGCTGAACCGCGCGTTCGCGCGGTTCAAGGAGATGGCCGACCGGAAGATCCAGCTCACCGACCAGGACCTCGAGGCGATCGTCGCGGAGGAGCTCGGCACCGGTGAGGAGGGCGTCTACGTCCTGGAGTCCGTCGTCGTCGGCGGCGGCACGCACCTCGAGCCTCGCGCGACCGTGCACCTGCGGCGCGGCGAGGAGGTCGTGCAGGAGTCGGCGATGGGCGACGGGCTCATCGACGCCGCGATGGGCGCGATCCAGCGCGCGGTCGGCGTCGAGGCCCGCCTCGTCTCGTTCAACGTCTCGAGCGTGACCGGGGGCTCGGACGCGCTCGGCGATGTCGTGGTCCAGCTCGACGTGGACGGACGGCGCGTGACCGGGCGAGGGGTGGCGACCGACGTCGTCGAGGCCAGCGCCCGCGCCTACCTCGCCGCGATCAATCGCGCGCTCCATGTGACGAACGGCGACGTCGAGCGGGTGACGCCGTGACGGACGGCGTCGCCGGTCGGGTGCACCGGATCGGCGTCATCGCCGGCGACGGCACCGGTCCCGAGGTCGTCCGAGAGGGCCTCGAGGTGCTGGAGGCCGTCAGCGAGGCCGAGGGGTTCCGGGCCGAGCTCGAGACGTTCGACCTGGGCGGCGAACGGTACCTGCGCACCGGGGAGACGCTGCCCGAGGACGAGCTCGAGCGGCTCCGGGGGATGGACGCGATCTACCTCGGCGCCGTGGGACACCCGGACGTGAAGCCGGGGATCTTGGAACGTGAGCTGCTCCTGCGGCTGCGGTTCGAGCTCGATCAGTACGTGAACCTGCGGCCGATCATCCGCTATCCGGGGGTCGCGACCCCGATCCCGAGCCACGCCGAGGACGACGTGAACATGGTCGTGGTCCGGGAGAACTCCGAGGGGCTGTATGCGGGCGCCGGGGGCTTCCACCGCAAGGGCACGGCGCACGAGGTCGCCGTCCAGGAGTCGATCAACACGCGCCATGGGGTCGAACGGATCGTCCGGTACGCGTTCGATCTCGCGATGGAGCCGAGCCGTCGGCGAAAGCTGACGCTCGTGCACAAGACGAACGTGCTGACGTTCGCCGGCGACCTCTACCAGCGGGTGGTGGACGAGGTCGCGGCCGAGTACCCGGACGTCGAGACGGACTACGTCCACGTCGATGCCGCGTGCATCTACTTCCTGGACATGCCCGGCCGTTTCGACGTGATCGTCACGGACAACATGTTCGGCGACATCATCACGGACCTCGGCGCCATGATCCAGGGCGGGATGGGCATCGCCGCCGGCGGGAACATCAACCCGGAGGGCGTGTCGATGTTCGAGCCGATCGGTGGGACAGCGCCCGACCACGTCGGCAAGGGCACGATCAACCCGCTTGCGGCGATCGGCGCACTCGCGATGCTCCTGGACTCGATCGGCGAGCGATCGGCCGCACGACGCGTCGAGGCCGGGATCCGCCTGGCGTGCTCGAAGATGACCTCGATGCGCGCGGGGGAGATGGGCTACTCGACGGCCGAGGTCGGCGACCTCGTCGCGGAGGGGGCCACCGCGTGACCGCCCCCCTCGAGGTCGAGCTCTACGACACGACGCTCCGCGACGGCGCGCAGCGCGCCGGCCTCTCGTACTCGATCGAGGACCGCCTCCGGATCCTGCACAAGCTCGACCAGCTGGGCGTGCCGTACATCGAGGGCGGGTGGCCGGGCGCGAACCCGCGCGACACCGAGTTCTTCCGGCTCGCGACCAAGGAGACGCTGGAGCGCTCGACGCTGACCTCGTTCGGCATGACCCGTCGGGCGGGGGAGCGCGCCGAGGACAGCGCGGTGCTCCGTGAGCTCCTGGACACCGGGACCCCGGTCGTGTGCCTGGTGGGCAAGTCCTGGGACCTGCACGTGACCGACGCGATCCGCACCGAGCTCGAGGAGGGCGTCGCGATGGTCCGGGACTCGATCGCGTTCCTGCGGCAGCAGGGTCGTCGCGTGTTCTTCGACGCCGAGCACTTCTTCGACGGGTACCTGGCCAACCACGGGTTCGCGATGCGGGTCCTGGTCGCGGCCGAGGAGGCCGGGGCGGAGCGCCTGGTGCTGTGCGACACGAACGGCGGGATGTTGCCTGCGGACGTGGCCCGGATCGTGGACGACGTCCGCGGGCGCGTCGGTGTCCCGCTCGGGGTGCACGTCCACAACGACGCCGGGTGCGCCGTGGCCAACTCGCTGGTCGCCGTGGAGCACGGCGCGTTCCAGGTGCAGGGCACGATCAACGGGTACGGCGAGCGGACCGGCAACGCCGACCTGATCCCGATCGCGGCCAACCTCACCCTCAAGATGGGGGCGGCCTGCCTCCCCGAGGGCGCGGTCGAGCGGCTGACCGAGGTCGCCCACTACGTGGCCGAGGTCGCGAACCTTCCGCCGGACTCGCACCAGCCCTACGCGGGCAGGTACGCCTTCACCCACAAGGCCGGCCTGCACACGAGCGGGGTCTCGCGCTTCACCGAGGCCTACGAGCACGTGCCGCCGCGAGCCGTTGGCAACCGGCGCGGCGTGGCGGCCTCCGACCTCGGCGGCGCGTCGACGCTGCGGATGAAGGCGGTGGAGCTCGGCGTGGAACTGCCCGAGCAGGCCCTCCCGCGCCTGGTGCAGGAGGTCAAGGATCGCGAGGCTCGCGGCTACACGTTCGAGGTGGCCGACGCCTCCCTCGAGCTGCTGATGCGCCGCGCGGACGGATGGTCACAGCCGTTCTTCCAGATCGAGAGCTACCGCGTCCATGTCGAGGAGCGTGTCGGGGACAGGGAGCCGCCGCTCGCCGAGGCCACGGTCAAGGTGATCACGAAGGGGACGCGTCACATCGAGAGCGCCGAAGGTCAGGGACCCGTGGGCGCGCTCGACAACGCGCTGCGCAAGGCCTTGACGAACGACTACCCGGAGCTCGAGCACATCACGCTCGAGGACTTCCGGGTGCGCGTGCTCGACGAGACCCACGGGTCAGGCGCGGTCGTCCGCGTGCTCATCGACACGTCCAACGGTCAGCGCGAGTGGACCACGGTCGGCGTCTCCGAGAACATCATCGAGGCGTCCTGGGAGGCCCTGGTCGACGGGTACCTGTACGGGCTGCTCCACCCGCGCGTCGACGAGCCCGCGCAGGGTCCGGCCCGGGTATCCTCGGCGCCGTGACCGTGCGGATCCGCGAAGGTGAGCCGAAGGATGCCGAGGCGATCGCGGGGATCCATGTCCGTTCCTGGCAGGAGGCCTACCGCGGCCAGCTCACCGACGACTACCTGGACGGCCTGACGGTCAAGGACCGGCTGGAGCTGCACCGGTACGCGCTCGAGCAGCCCCCGCCCGAGTATCGGATGTGGGTCGCCGAGGACGGGGGCCGGATCCTCGGGTTCGCGGTCACCGGCCGGAGCGAGGACGCCGATGCCGACGAGCGGACCGGCGAGCTGTACGCGATCTACCTCGAGCCCGAACGTGTGGGCACCGGGCTCGGCCGGACCCTGTTCGAGCACGCGATCGGCGACCTGCGCGAGCGTGGCTACCGGACCGTGACCCTGTGGGTGCTCCAGACCAACGAGCGCGCCCGCCGCTTCTACGAGGTCGCCGGATGGTCCACCGACGGCGCAGCGGCGAGCGAGCGCGTGGACTGCGAGATGCGACCCACCGTTCGGTACCGGCGGGATCTCGCGTAGCGCGGAGCGCGGGGCGCTACCCGCGCCCGCCGGGACGGGGGGCGCCCGGCTGGTGGCGGCGTTCCCGCCGGAGCTCGAACCGCTCCTGCAGCTCCCCCAGCGCGTCGCAGAGCAGGTCGACCTCGTCGTCCGCGTTCGCGGCGGTGACCTGGATCCGCACCCCGACCTCGCCCCTCGGGACGAGCGGGTACGCCGCGAGCGTCACGAACACACCCCGCTCGTAGAGCGCGCGACCCGCGGGACCCAGATCATCCTCCCGGACCAGGGGCACGTGGATCAGCGGGTACCCGGACCGGTTCGGGGTCGCCACGCCCAGCTCGTGCAGCCGGTCCAGCACCCGCTGCGTCTTGCGGTACGCCTCGTACCGGCACAGGTCGCCCCGCCGTTCGTTCACGTCGAGCCCAGCCAGCGTCGTGGCGAGCGACGCCACGGGAGGGGGCCCCGAGTACAGGTACGGTGGCGCGGCGACCTTGAGGACGTCCTTCAGGCTGGTCGGAAGGGCCAGGAACGCGAGGTGCGACGCGTACGCCGACGACAGTCCGCAGACGAGGACGACGTTCTCGTAGGTCTCCCCCTGGTGGCGGATCAGGCCGTTGCCGCGCTTGCCCCACTCGCAGAGCTCGTCGGGCCCGCGTTCGCCGACCACGCCGAACCCGTGCGAGTCGTCCAGGTACAGCCCCGCATCGTGCTCGCGGGCCAGGCGCGCGAAGGCCCGCAGGTCCGGGGCGTTGCCGGTCATCGAGTTCACGCCCTCCATCGCGATCACCCGGGGCTCACCTCGGGTGGCGCGCAGGAGCTCCTCCAGGTGTCCGGGGTCGTCGTGCCGGAAGCGTCGGACCGTTGCCCCGTGGCTCCGCGCGATCATCGCGCCGTCGTAGAGGGTCTTGTGGGAGCGCCC
>Ga0105107_10003697_pt1 | contig 10208 bp, 6 predicted proteins | sample PPLLaktember2015_6_FD_79335 | JGI IMG/M metagenome (GOLD analysis project Ga0105107, IMG submission 79335) | Freshwater sediment microbial communities from Prairie Pothole Lake near Jamestown, North Dakota, USA - PPLs Lake P8 Core (1) Depth... | ecosystem: Environmental > Aquatic > Freshwater >...
GAAATAATCGGTAAATCCCTGTTCCCGGCGTTGCATGTGACGTGTAATGGCCTTATTGCCTGCCAGGTTAAGGATCAATACCTTATTACCGGCATGAAGTCCGTAATTCATAAGCCTGGCTGCAACCATGCCGCTCTGAAAGGCATCCTGCCCGAAATAAGCCAGTCCCTGTCCTTCAAGATCATTGTCGATATACATCAGCGGGATATCCTTATCACGGCATTCAGATATCAGCTGCAAAGCTGCATCCTGGAAATTCGGTGCCATGATGATACCGTCGGGCACTGAAGCAAACAACCTTTTAAATTCCCGGACAAAGGATTTCTCAAGTGCAGGATCATAAAAATGAAGTTCGATTTTGGTGCTGAAATCACTCAGTTCTTCCGATGCTTGTTTAAATCCTTCGAGCGGTTTTTTCCAGTAATGATTGTTCTGCCCGGCCTCAGGTATCAGAACAGCAATGGTAAAGCTCTTTTTAAGCGCAAGTGATTTGGCAAGCAGATTAGGTGTATAACCCAATTCCTCCACAAAGGTCATGATACGATCGTGGGTTTCGCGGTTCACCTCACCCCGGTTATGCAACACACGGTCCACGGTCCCAATCGAAACCTTTGCCAGTGCTGCAATGTCCTTGATGGTTACCCGGCGTTGCGGAATGTTCTTGAACCTGCCCATTATATCGTGTACGTTAACGGCAAGTTAGAACAATTATTTGTAATTAGCGACAGCTCATTCTTAAAAAAAACAATTTGACCTACTTAAAATGATAAAACCGGTGGTGAAGGGATGGTGTATTTAACCCCTTAACCCTTAAATAAAGGTTTTCATCCACTCTTCCTGTCCCCGGGCAATTTCCTCAGGATTCAGGATCCATTTGTATGAAGCAATACCCCAATAGTGTCCGTAAGGATCTTTCACATTTCCCATGCGGTCGCCCCAGAATGTATCCATCATTTCATGTATTACAGAGCAGCCTGCTGAAACAGCCTGATTATATACGGCATCACAGTCATTCACATACATGAAAAGGGATGCATTAACGTGATTGTCTGGACCTGATCCGAAACTGGGAAAGGCGTCTGACATCATCAGGTTGGTATCGCCAATTCTGATCATAGCGTGCATAACGTTTTTGCCATCGGGCGTATAGGCAATATTTCCAACTATGATGGCTTTAAATGCATTCTTATAAAAATCAATGGCCTGCCTGCAATTGCCATTGAAAAACAATTGTGTGGTTACGGCATTCATTCCTTCCGGTACCGGCTTTGGAGCTCTTACTGGCATAGCTTGTTTTTTTGTGTGCATTACAAACAAATTTCAAAAGCAAAAGTTTCATCATTATTTTTTTTCAATGTATAGATGTTGAACATGTGTAAAGACATAACTTTGCTGAAAAGAAGCATTGAAAAGCAATCCTTCACAGTCCCACAGCCTGTTAAATATAATTGTAATAGTTGCCGCTCTAGGTTATTTCGTGGATATATACGATCTTATCATTTTTGGAATCGTTAAGAATCCCAGTTTGATGGATCTTGGGCTTACCGACAGCATGGATCTGTTTAATACCGGAAACTTCATTCTCAGTATGCAGATGGCCGGTATGCTCACGGGCGGAATTGTTTGGGGCATACTGGGTGATAAAAAAGGCAGGCTTTCTATTCTGTTCATGACCATATTGATGTATTCGCTTGCCAATATTGCCAACGGTTTTATAACAAACGTCAATCAGTATGCCTGGTTGCGCTTCATAGCAGGTTTCGGCCTGTCGGGTGAATTCGGACTTGGCGTTACTCTTGTATCCGAAGTTATGTCGAAAGAAAAACGGGGACTAGGAGCCAGTATTGTTTCGGGGATCGGGATCCTGGGAGCTGTGCTTGCTTTTTTCGTAGCAGAAAGGTTTAACTGGCGAACGGCATATTGGGCAGGAGGTGGACTTGGAATAGTACTGCTTGTTATGCGGATTGCAGTTTATGAATCGGGCATGTTTGAGAAGACCAAAAAACAGTCTGTCAGCAGGGGCAATTTTCTGGCCCTGTTCACCCATGCGGTCCGGTTCAGGAAATTCATATTCTGCACACTTCTTGCACTACCAACATGGTACACGGTAAGTGTGCTTACCATCAACGCCCCTTCGTTTGCCGATGCCCTTAATATTACCGGCCCGGTAAAAGGCTCTTCCTCGGTTATGCTTCACTATATCGGTGCTGCGATCGGAAGCTTTTTATTCGGGTATATTTCCATGGTTTTAAGATCACGGAAAAAAGCCATTCTACTTGCAACCGTGTGTATTATCATTCTGACAGGAGTTTATTTCTCATTGTTCGGTGCACCCCCTGTCCTGCTATATATTGTTCTGCTGATCCTCGGTATACCCATGGGCGGATTATGGGCAATATTTGTTACTGCAGCTGCTGAACAGTTCGGAACTAATATCAGAGCTACGGTAACAACGGCTGCACCAAATTTTGTAAGAGGAGCAACCATATTAATGACCTTTTTGCTGGGAACCCTTACGCCCGTTACGGGCTTGTGGACATCGGGAGTTATTGTGGGATTGATCTTTTTAGGCATTGCGCTGGTTGCAGTTTTCTTCACAGAGGAAACCTACGGAAAGGATCTGGATTATAATGAAGACATATAAATATGGAAACCATTAAAATTTCTGCGGCCCAGTTTGAAAATAAAAGCGGGGATAAGGCTTACAACCTTGAGGTAATCGACAGGCTGGCAAAACTGGCAGCATACCAGGGTTCAAAAGCTGTAGCATTCCACGAATGCGCTGTCACAGGTTATACCTTTGCCCGACGGTTGTCAAAAGAACAGATGCTAAACCTCGCTGAACATATTCCCGATGGTAAGAGCACGCAAAGACTTATTGAGATTGCCTCACGGCATGGTATTGCAGTCCTGGCCGGACTTTTTGAAAAAGACGAAAACAACGGTATTTACAAAACCTATATCTGCGTTAATAAGAGCGGCGTAATTGCAAAATTCCGGAAGCTGCATCCTTTTATTAATCCTTTTATTACACCGGGCGACAGTTACTGTGTTTTCGACCTCGATGGCTGGAAATGCGGAATACTGATTTGTTATGACAATAATATTATTGAGAATGTAAGGGCAACGGCACTTCTTGGTGCAGAAATCCTGTTTATGCCGCATGTTACCATGTGCACTCCGTCAACGCGGCCGGGTGCAGGTTAAGTGGATCCGGCATTGTGGCAAAACCGGGAAACAGATCCGACTTCCCTTCGTCTGGAATTCGATGGGATGAAGGGCAGGGAATGGTTGATGAAATGGTTGCCATCGCGGGCCTATGACAATGGCATTTATGTTGTGTTTACTAACGCCATTGGCATGGATGATGACCAGCTGAAGAATGGCTGTTCCATGATCATCGACCCTTTCGGCGATATTCTGGCAGAATGCAGGACCCTTGGTGACGATTTAGTATCATCGGTACTGACCCGCGACAAATTAACGCTTTCGGGTGGTTATCGTTACAGAATGGCCAGGCGACCCGAACTTTACAGGGAAATTATAGGTGAAGAACATGTATCCCGGCAAAAAGTGATCTGGATCGGAGAAAATGAATACCCTATTCACGTGGAACCGATTGAGGGAAACAGAAGTAAGGAGTAAAGGAAGGCAATTCTTTAGGAAGCATAACGATCGGATTTAAACAGAAAACTCTTCCTGTTTTTAAAAAACGATACTTCGCAATCTCCTATTATTCTGAGTTTTATAAAGTTGATTCGAAATCTGACGTACTAAAACAGTACCCCATTTTTTATCAATTTCATTTCGCAGTAATGTTGTGGTGGCCGTTTGATTGAAATCGAATAAAGGATGAACTAAGTTTACTTAGAATTAATTAAACCTGACTATGAAAAATATATTACGCTGTAAGAGATTTCTGACACTGCTATTACTGGTGTCGGCTGTCGCTGCTTACGGACAGCAGACGGTTACGGTCTCTGGCACCGTTCTGAGCGGCGAAGATAACAGTCCGCTCCCTATGGCAACAGTGCAAATTAAAGGGCTGAACCAGGGAACCGTTACGGATATCGACGGCAAATATCTTCTCACCGATATTTCCGCTGATGCAATGCTCGTATTCAGCTATGTGGGCATGGTAACCCAGGAGGTGCCGGTGGCCGGCCAAAGCATAATCGATATTACCCTGGCTTCAGATGTAACCCAGCTTGAAAAAGTGGTAGTGATCGGATACGGGACTGCCCGCAGAAGCCAGGTAGTCGGATCCATCGGCAGGGTTACCAACGAAGAACTGACCAGGCAGCCTGTGATGACGGCAGTTCAGGGTTTGCAGGGAAAGATCTCCGGTATACAGGTCATCTCCTCAGGTGACCCCGGTTCGCAATCTCAGGTTCGCATCAGAGGTACCAACTCCGTGACGGCAGATGCCAATCCAATTTACGTGGTGGACGGGGTTATTGTGCCTGACATTACGAACATTAATACGAACGACATCGAAAGCATCGACGTGCTGAAGGACGCTGCATCACAGGCCATTTACGGAAGCCGGGCTGCCAACGGAGTGATCCTGCTGACCACCAAATCGGGGAAACTGGGCAAGATGCGGGTTAACTTCGATTCCTATGTGGGTTTCCGTTCCATGACCTCAAAAGTGGAAATGGCTGATGCAAAAACATATGCCCAGTTCACCAATGAGGCACGTGCTTACGATGGCCAGGTTCCCATGTTCGATGTCGACACCCTTCAGTATGATACGGATTGGTTTGACGCCATCACCCGAAAAGGAATGGTGCAGAACTATAGCATGAATGCCAGTGGCGGCACTGAAAAAACAAATTATTATTTCAGCGCTGATTATTTCAAGGACGAAGGAATTCTAAAAGGCAATGACTATACCCGCTTTGTTGTGCGGAACAGTAATACCTATAGCCTGACCAAATTCCTGACGTTCGGGCATACCGTTAATTTTACCTATGCACTCAATAACATGAAGCCGAATGTATTTACGGATGCTTACCGCATCGGGTCCACGGCCCCGGTCAGATACCCCAACGGGAATTATGGGTATGTGACAGGTCTTAGCGTGTCCAACCCCATAGCGGCAATCGACTATACCAACAATTTCAGTAAGGCCATGCGGCTCCAGGGTAATGCCTATCTGGAACTCACTCCTTTGAAAGGTTTGACCATCCGAAGCAGTATCAATTTCAACCGGCCCGAGGAATCAGTCACCAATTACGTGCCTTTGTATTTTGTCAGCAGTGTGCAGCAAACCTCCAATTCATCATTAAGAATAGCGAACAGCAACAGCCTTTTTTACATATTTGACAACAATGCCACTTATGCCAGGACATTTGCCGAAATGCATGAGGTGAAACTTACCGTAGGATATTCTGCAGAACACGAAAAAGGCAATGCCTCCGGAGGTTCGCGAAATAATGTTCCCGACCAGGAGAACCTCTGGTATCTGGATCAGGGTGATCCCAATTCTCAGGAAAACTATCATAATGGGTATATCAAACAACGGTCGTCCTATTACGGTCGTCTGACCTATACTTTCAATAATAAGTATAATGTAAGCGGCGTATTGCGTCGTGACGGCTCAAGTCTCTTCCCCCCCAATGAAAAATGGGGGACCTTCTATTCGGCAGGAGCATCATGGATTGTCAGCCGCGAAAACTTTATGGAAAACCAGGATATTTTTGATGAGCTCAAACTGCGTGGCAGCTACGGTATCATCGGTAACGACAATATACCCTATGGATCGGGCATCCTCACCTCGGTTACCATTACCGGTCCATATGGTTTCGGAGGGAATGCCACAACCGTATCGCAGGGCGTAACCTTCGACCAGATCAAGGATGCGACTGTCACCTGGGAAACCACCAAGGGCGTTGATTTTGGTGTGGAAATGTCAGTTATCGACCGCCGCCTGACCTCTGAAATATCCTATTACAATAAAATCACCAATGCCTACATACCCACTACATTCCCCTCAGCTGCAGGGGATGCAGATGGCAGGGTGTATGCCAAGGCAGCGGATGTACGAAATAAGGGTGTCGAATTACTGTTCAACTGGAGGGACAATATAGAGGGAACCTTCTCATACCACGCCGGGTTTAACATTACTTTCAATAACAACAATGTAGAAAAGGTAAGCGGTGGCCTTCAGCTCAGGGACGGAGGACTGGGGAATGGTCATATTACTACCTATACCGTTGAGGGGGAACCCATCGGAAGTTTCTGGGTATATAAAAAGATCGGAATCTACCAAAGCCAGGAAGAAATTGATGCCACTCCACATCTTACCGGTATGAAGCCGGGCGATCTGAAGCTCGCTGATATCAATAATGACGGAGTTCTGGATGAAAGGGACCGCATTCATGTAGGTTCATACCAGCCCAAGACCTATTACGGACTTAACCTGGGATTTGAATGGAAACAGCTGGATCTGTCGATTGACTGTTATGGCAATGCCGGCAATAAGATCTTTAACGGGAAGAAAGCTGTCCGGTTCGGCAATGACAATATTGAAGAGGACCGGGCCAGGGACAGGTGGACATCTGAAAATCCGGGGGGTTCACAACCCAGGGCATCCAACGCCATTCCGGCACCTTCGACATACTTTGTCGAATCGGGCGACTTTTTCCGGATCAATAATATTACGCTCGGTTATTCCCTGCCTACTTCCCAATGGAGAATAGGTATCAGCCAGCTCAGGGTATTTGCCACGGCCCAGAACCCCTTAATATTGAAGAAATACAGCGGGTTTACACCTGAATTACCCGGAATTGCAACCAGCGCCGGTATTGAGCTGGGCATATACCCCGTCTTTTCTACCTACATGATGGGTATCAACCTGTCGTTTTAACCCTTAATACTTGAATCATGAGAACTTTAAAACATACATTACTGCTGTTATCAGGATCCATGCTGCTCATGCTGTCTTCGTGCAGCGAAAGTTGGCTCGATCCTGCTCCCGAGAACCAGGTGATCAGGCAGGATTCAACTTTTATTGATGTACAGAATGCTGAGCGATTTGTGAATGCCTGCTATAACCAGCTGCTGCAATGGAATGAGACCACTTTTTCATGGATAGGCATGTCGAGTATCACCTCGGATGATGCTGACAAGGGAAGCGACCCGGGTGACCTGGGAACCGATAAGGACCAGATGGATAACCTGACCTATTCGCCAACCAGCCTGTCAGTGGGCGAAGTCTGGGTTGGAAACTACAATGGTGTTACCCGGTGTAACCAGGCCATTGACAATGTTCCCCGCTATAACATTCCCGAAGACCTGAAAACCAGGCTGATTGCTGAAGCGCGGTTCCTCAGGGCATACTATTATTTCAACCTGGTACGGTGCTATGGAGATGTTCCCCTGGTGGATAAGGTAATTGATGCCGACAATGCTGCAGATCTCGAAAAGGCTGTTGCACGCGCTCCTGTGGCTGATGTATATGCTTTGATTGAAAGTGATCTCGAGTTTGCTATGGGCAATCTTCCTGCGAATCACGAATATGAAGCCAGAGATCTGGGCAGGGCTACCAGGGGAGCTGCAGCCGGAATGCTCGCCAAGGTAAGGATGTACCTTAAGGAATGGGACTCCGTGTTGGACCTCACCAATCAGATCATCGACGGTGAATTGGGCACATACGGGCTTGCTGATGATTATGCTCTCATATGGAGGGAAGAAGGGGAGAACAGCGAAGAATCCCTTTTTGAGATCCAGGGTAGGGGACTTACGCCAAATGCAGGAATACAGGGATATTTTGTCACACAGGGCGTCCGTGGCGGAATCACTTATCCGGATAATTCGGCGGCATTAGGCGGCTGGGGCTTTAATACTCCTTCAGCAGACCTTGAAAGTGCCTATGAGGCCGATGATGTTCGGAAGGATGCTACCATTATGTATAAAGGACAGACGTTATGGGACGGCGCTACCATTCAGGCCAATGCCTCAAATGAACGATATAATTATAAATCTTATGTGAGCAAACTTTCAGAATCATTCAACGGTGCGGACTGGGAATCAAATAAAAACGTCAGGATCCTCCGCATGGGGGAAATTTACCTGATCAATGCTGAAGCAGCCAATGAACTGGGAAACATAACACAAGCCCAGGCATCGCTGAATTCGGTCAGAGATCGTGCCGGACTCGGCGATACGCCGGCTTCAAATCAGGCTGCGCTTCGCGATGCCATCTGGCAGGAGCGACGGGTTGAACTGGCTATGGAACACGACAGGTTCTTTGACCTGGTAAGGCAGGGCAGAGCCGGCAATGTTTTACGTGCCCATGGAAAAGCATTCGTCGACGGAAAACATGAATTGTTCCCCATTCCGCAAAGCGAAATCGCTGCCAGTGATGACAAGTACACACAAAATCCCGGTTATTAATCATGAGACGATTCCTAAGTATCGGGTTGTCGCTTACCCTCCTGCTTTGCTGCCTGACCGCACAACCCTTTAATAGCGCCGACCGGCTGAAGAATCTGCCGGACAGTGCTTTATTGGAACTGGTCCAGAAACAGACCTTCAGATTTTTCTGGGATTTTGCCCATCCGGTGAGTGGATTGTCGAGAGAACGCAGCAACATCGCCTACGACTACGGAAATGAAGTGGTAACTACCGGAGGAACAGGATTTGGGATCATGGCCATCATTGTTGCCACACAACGCAGCTGGATCACCCGCGATCAGGCAGTTGACCGGTTATTAATCATGGTGCGCTTCTTGCTGAAGGCCGACAGCTATCACGGTATTTTTCCGCACTGGCTCCATGGCGCAACGGGCAAGACCATCCCCTTCAGCCGCAAGGATGACGGCGCCGACCTCGTGGAGACCGCATATCTTTTTGAGGGACTTTTGTGCGCACGCCAGTACTTCAACAGGAACAATCCCGGCGAAAATGAGCTGAGGGGACGCATCAATAACCTATGGGAGGAGGCCGAATGGAACTGGCATACCCGGGGAGGAATGGATCTTCTCTACTGGCATTGGAGCCCAAACAATGACTGGGCTATGAACTTTGAGATCAGGGGATGGAATGAATGCCTGATTACTTACGTTCTGGCCGCCTCTTCGCCCAGGTATCCGATCAATCCACAGGTTTATCATAACTGCTGGGCGCAGAGCAACCATTTCATGAACGGCAGGGAGTACTATGGAATTAAGGCTCCCCTGGGATTTGATTATGTAGGACCCCTGTTTTTTGCCCATTTCACTTTTGCCGGCCTGGACCCCCGGGGACTTAAGGACCGCTATGCCGATTACTGGGAGCAGAATGTAAACCATACCCTGATCAATTACCGGCATTGTGTGGAAAATCCTAAGAAATTCAAAGGTTACGGACCATCATGCTGGGGTCTCACGGCGAGCGATACCTATAACGGCTACAATGCTCATTCACCCGATAACGACTGGGGTACCATCACGCCTTCTGCTGCACTTTCTTCCTTTCCATACACACCGAAAGAGTCTATGCAGGCAATGAAGCACTTTTATAATAACCTGGGAGACAAGATCTGGAGTGAATTCGGATTTATAGATGCCTTTAATGAAACACAGAACTGGTACGCAGGATCACATCTGGCTATTGATCAGGGTCCGATTATCATTATGATTGAAAACTACCGAACACAATTGCTGTGGAAATTGTTTATGAGTTGTCCTGAGATTCAGAACGGATTATTTAAACTGGGATTTGAAAGTCCCTGGATTAAAAAGTTTCAGGAATCTGGAAACGAAAGACAGGTACCCGCACTAATGAACGAATAATTCCGTGTTATTTTCAAATTTTCAATGAACATGTCACCCTCGCCAAACCCATATTTCCGGATTACACCATTGCTCCTGGTTCTGGGATGGGTGCTTTCAGGTTTTACGGCCCGTTCCCAAACATATCTGTATTTTCAGGATAGCCCTTCCGATGATTTTTACGAATACAGCTGGATGGAGCTTACAGCTCCCAGTGAACTTGAAAGAAAGGATAACGACCTGCGGAGATTCCCTGTTGAAACGGCAACCACCGCCAAACAAGGTATGAATAGCCTCAGGCTTAAGTGGACATCTCAGGCTGGAGGAGACTGGTTGGCTATAGCCGCAGGAACCGATTGGACTGAGAAAGACATCAGCGCCACCGATACTGTTCTGTTCTGGCTAAATTCGGTGGAGGGACTGGACTCCGCCACTCTGCCCCGCATCTTC
>Ga0105107_10003698_pt1 | contig 10206 bp, 10 predicted proteins | sample PPLLaktember2015_6_FD_79335 | JGI IMG/M metagenome (GOLD analysis project Ga0105107, IMG submission 79335) | Freshwater sediment microbial communities from Prairie Pothole Lake near Jamestown, North Dakota, USA - PPLs Lake P8 Core (1) Depth... | ecosystem: Environmental > Aquatic > Freshwater >...
AGATGCATTCTCGCTCAAAGGCCCGGGAGACCGTTGATCGGCGTCAAACGGGGCGCCAAGGCAGGCTCCAGACCGAATGCGCTCTCCTTGCGTGGCGCAGGAAGCGGGACGATTCCTGGTGACGGGGTCAAGGGGTCTCTCCACCACTGCTTGTCCGCCGGTGATTGCGCATGTCGGGCGTCCCGCCGAACCAGCCGAACCAGCCGAACGCCAGCAAGCCGCCTCGGCACGGAAGCGCGCGCCGAATCAATGTCGCTGCTCACAATGCTTCCGGGCGCTTCGGCAGCTAACGGGTCCGCGGCCGCGGGTGGAAGGTGGAATACCAGGACTGTCCCGTGGCCGTGGCGAGGGTTCAGCGTACCCGCATCGGCATCGAGCACGAGATTGCTGCACGGGCACTCGGCGGCGTCCACGGGACGCCAGCCGACGACATCGCCGCACGCCGCGCCGCCGCTGCTGCCGGCCTGCCGCCTCACACAACGCACGCGATCATCGGCGTCTCGCGCCCGCCCGGTTTCGGCGGCTCTTGCACCGGCACGACATCGTCCTGCTGATCGGGCGGTACCGGGGGCTGGCGGACTGGATCGTCCTTCTCGTCGGGGCGAGGATTCGACCCCGGGTTGGGCGTGTGCATGCGGAGCTCCTCGTGCTCGAACAACGTCATTCGCACCCGCGCCTCGGGTGAGCTCCCGGCGGCTCTGGTTCCGGCCGCTGCTCACCCGGGCGCGCGGTGATCAGCCCTTCGTGTCGTCCTTCACTGCTTCCTTGATGTCGCCGTAGACTTTCTGGATTTGACCCTCGCCCTGCTTGGCGAGGCCCTTCACTTGCTGCTCCTCGCTTCCCACCAATTTACCGGCCTTCTCCTGAACCTTGCCGGCGAGTTTCTTTGCCTTGCCCTTCACCTGGTCCTTGTTCATGGCATTCCTTTCGCGCTCGTGAGTAGAGGTTCTCTCGTATCGCAAACCCCATGCCTCCCCACGCCGTGCGGGATGGGGCACCGGCAGCCCACGGACGACGCCGAGTCCTCGAGACGAAGAATCCCCGGGCCCCGGGGTTGCACCAGCCTTGGCGTCGACTCACGATCCAAGGAGAAACCTCATGAAGCATGGAATCAAGACAACCAGGATGGCGCTCGCGCTCGCGCCGCTGCTCGCCCTTTCGCTCGCGCCGACGGCGCAGGCCGGCGACGCCCCTCCCAAGCGGGATCGCGCCGCGCAGGAGCATACGGCACCGAAGTCCAACGTGCGCTACATGCGCGCGAGCAAGCTGATCGGTCAGGACGTTCGCAACGCGCAGGGCGAGAAGCTCGGCGATATCAAGGACATCGTCGTCGACGTCGCCAACTCGCGCGTGCACTACGTGATACTCGAGTTCGGCGGCTTCCTCGGCCTCGGCGAAAAGCACTTCGCGTATCCACTGCGCGTGTTCAGAGCCTCGTCCGATAAGGACGAGCTGGTGCTGAATGTCGACAAGGAACGGCTGAAGAAGGCACCCGGCTTCGAGAAGAACAAGTACCCTGACTGGGACAAGCCGGAGTACCGCGCGCAAGTCGACAAGTATTTCGGCGATTCGGTGGCGGTCAAGCCCGCGGCGAACATGAAGCTCATACGCGGCAGCGAGCTGATCGGCAAGGATGTGAACGGCGCCGACGGCAAGGATCTCGGTGAAATCGAGGACGTGGTGGTAAATCTGGCCGACGGCAGCATTCGCTACGCCGTGCTCGAGTTCGACAAGTCGTGGAGCCTCGGCGACAAGCGGTTCGTATTCCCGCTGAAATCGTTCAGGGCCGGCGCCAAGATGAGCGACGATTTCGTGCTGAGCGTCAGCCGCGAGCAGCTCGACAAAATGCCGGGCTTCGACCGGAACAGGTGGCCGGATCTGAACGACCCGCGCTGGAACAGGGATGTCGAGATGAACCTCTCGCGCTCGGGCGGACGCGTCACTCCGGCCGAGGCCGATCAGCGCTACCGTGCCGGATCTTGATGGCGTGATGGCGTAGTTTCGGCTGAGATTGGCGCTCCAAGCGCCGATCTCTTTTTGCAGGGCGTACTGGGAACGGGGAGCGCCGATGTCGCGCCGTGCGGACCACGAGCGTGCGTCAGGCGGCACCTCGCACTTGCCGAGCGGCGTAGGTCGCGCGCACGGTGTCGATCCGGAACGCCTCCCCGTCAAGCCGGACGCGGCCGCGCATGGAACACGAGCACGGTCCCGTGGCCGTGGCGAGGATTCAGCGTGCCCGCATCGGCATCGAGCACGAGATTGCCGCAGGAGCACTCCGAGGCGTCCACGGGACGCCAGCCGACGACGTCGCCGCAGAGCTTGCATTCGAAGTAGATGCCGTCGCCGGTCGGATACGCCGACGCGGAATCGAACGACATCTGGTCCAGCACAACGGAATGCTCGAAGTCGGTGCGTTTCATGGGAACCTCGACAGCGTAAAGCGTGGCACGAGCGCTCTGCTCGAGCGATACCCGCGAACCCTCACTCGAATCGCACGAAATCCTCGGCCACCGCATCGGCGCCGTACTGCTCGATCAATGCGTCGATCTCGGCGAGCAGCGCGCCGTCCTCGTCGGGCTCGATGGCGCCGTCGCCCATCATCGCGGCGGTCAGTCCGCCCGCCATGGCCTCGCGCACCCCGCCCAGCGTCGGCCGGTAGCCGATCCGCGGCTCATCCATCACCGTCTCGATGATGCGCGACAGCGGCTCGCTCGCCTTGGTGACGACGAAATCGGCCGCCGGCGCCTCGTCGCCGAACTCCTCGATCAGCGAGTCGAGCTCACGCAGCACCGAAGTCCGCTCCTGGGGGTGCATCAGCTCGTCCTGCAACTCCGTTTTCTTGCTCACCCGCCGCAATACGGCGCGCACCGCGCCCAAGGTGGGCGGGACTTCGCGGTCGGGGTGGTTGACCAGCGATTCGAGCATCCTGGAGAGCTCGGCGCTCACGCGACTCGATACGTCGATCGGCGGTTTCATACCTGCTTCTCCGGTGAATTGAAGGCGGGCCAGACGGCTGCCGGCAGGCGAACCCGGCCCTCACATGGGATGATTTATACCCAAGAGCCGCGGCCGGATCGTTGACTTAACACAAGTGCAGCGCGCATTTCGGTTCCTGGCAACGCGGCAACCGGTTTCTCGCCGCTCGGGCCACGCCGCTCCGGCTTGCGGCCGTAGATGTCTCGCGTGAACGCGGCGTCAACGCCGAACGATCCGGCAGCGCGGCGGGCCGGGGCGCTGCGGGCAGATGCGTGCGCCCGCGCCGCCTAAGCGCCGGAACGCAGCCGCGTGAGCGCGATCAGCTCATCGATCCGGTCCTGCTGCTCGAGGCCGTCGACGAGCGCCACGAGCCGCGCTCGCGCCCCATCGTCGAGCAGCTCGGCTGTGAGGTCCTCGAACTTGGCGCGCGCCTGGTCCCAGCCGGGGTCCGCGGCGTCGTCGGCCATGCTGCGGCGAACCTCGGCCACGAGCGTCTCGCCGCTCGTCAGCTTCGCGGTCAGTCGGCAACAGCGCGTTTCGGGTGCAATTCGATCGAGTTCGTCGGGCAGCTCGATCGTGCACTTCTGCATCAGGTCGAGCACGTCGCGGTCGCGGTAGCGTTCGCGCTCCATCATCTGCGGCGTGATGGTGCCGTCGAGGAGCGCCATCGCGACCGTGCACGGCAGCGAGTGATCCGCGGTCTCGCGAGTTTCCGGCTTCCAGATCTCGGCGACATCCATCCAACGCCCGAACGCCTGGCGGATCGCCTCGATCTTGAGGCTCGCGATTCGGGCCGGATCGACCCTCGCCCGCAGTTTCTGTGCGGCGAATACGGGCACCTGGCAATTGAAGCGGGTGGGAAACGACTTGATCCCCGACTGCTGCACGGCGAAGGTGTGGCCCTCGAAGCGCTGCGGGATCGGCAGGTCGAAGACACGCCCGCCGAAGGTCTGGTTCCACAACCCGAACCGACCCTCGAATATCCCTTCAGGACCGGTCATGCCTTCGCGCGCGAGGTACGCGGCGAACACACCGGCGCGCGCGCCCTGCGGCCCGGCCATGCCTTTCCACATCGACAGCTTGCCGGTGCGCGTCTGGTTGAGCGCGATGTTCGGCGCGATCGCGAGCGCGATCGCATGCGCGACGCCCTCCGGCGCCAGCCCGAACAGCCGCACGCACGCCAACGCCGCCCCGAGCGCCACGACCGGGGTCTGGTCCCAGCCCTCGTGGCTCGTCGGCACCACGTCGACGAAACGACACTGCGCCTCGTAGGCGATAGCCATCGCGAGCAGCACGTCGGCACCCGATGCGCCGTGGGCCTCGGCGACGGCAAGCGCGGCCGGCAGCGCGTCGGCCGGATGGCTCACCGCAGCCATGGTGTAGGTGTCGCTCATGTCGAGGCAGCGCACCATGGCCGAGTTGATGAACGCGGCCCAGTCCGGCGTCGTTCGCACACCCGAGCCGAAGACGCTCGCCGCGGGGCCGGATGCCACGGTGGGTGCGAGCCGCCGCACGATGCGCACGGGCTCCATCTCGAAAGCCGCGAGCGAGACCGCGATGCTGCTCAGCATGCGGGCCTTGGCCGAGCGCACGGCGGCCGGCGGAAGATCCGAGAATTGCAGTCCGGTCGCAAGCCCGGTCAGCTTACGCGTGGTTTCATCCATGGCCTGGCGTCCCCGACGCGGTTCAGGCGAGAAGCCCGATGAGCCTGCCCACATCGGCCGCGTTTGCGCGCTCCAGATCGTCGAGCAGGCCGAGAATCTCCTCGATGCGCTTCGTGTCGAAGCACGTGCCGAGACAATCCCGGATCTTGTCCCCATGCTGCACCGGATCGACCGGCTGGCCCCAGGATCCCGGCGGGCGTGTGCACACCTCGGCGTGCGTGGCGCCGTCGTCCAGCGTGACCTGCACCTCGACTCGCATGTTACGGGTGTCGTTCGATAGCGTCGCATCGCGCACGACGGTGCACTTGCCGAGCAGATCGACCAGGTCGGGCGCGAAACGCCGCGCATCGGTGAACGAGTTGATGCCGACCCGGCCGTCGAGCAGCGCCGCCGAGGCCGTGTACTGGAAGCTGAACTTGCCTTCGAGCCCGGAGCGGGGACTCGGCCGATCGGCGTCGTCGATGTCGGGGGTGAGGATGCGCACCTGCCGGATCCGGCGCGGATCCCCCACCCGCGAGCGCACACCGAGGGCGGCGGTGATCACGAAGTGGGTAGGATACTTCGACGGATAGAACTTGATCGCCATGCCGGGATCGACGCAGCGAAACGGCTTGCCGAAGCCGAGCAGCGTGTCGAAGTCGAAGTGCTCGGGGAAGAACGTCGAGACGTATCCCCGCGGCGCATCGAAGATGTTCGGATGGGCAACGAATCCGCCCTGGGCGAGACGCGCCGCTTCGAGCCCTGCGGCGGCCGCATTGCCGCAGTGGGTGCACTTCACCATCGAACCGGTGTTGGCGGACAGGCCGGCGCACCGCGACGTGGCGATGCCGAACGCATGGGCAAGCTGCCCCGCATCCAGCCCGTGGAGATGCGAGGCGGCCGCGGTCGACCCGGTCACCCCAACCACCCCCGGCGTGTGAAAGGGCAACGAGCCCCGCGCGTGGGAGGCGGCGGCGAGGACCCGCCCCTGCATCTCGAAGCCCTTGGCGCAGGCCGTGACGACGTCCCGCCCGCTCTTGCCGAGCGCTTCGGCAAGCGCGAGCGCCACCGGCACGGTCGGAGAGACGGCGTGCGTCGGCGGGCTCGACATCGGCTCGAAGTCGAGCACGTGCATCGACGCGGCGTTGGCAAGCGCGGCGTACGCGGGCGAAGTCCTGAGACCGAAGCTCCACACCGTGCTCTGCTCGCGGCAGCCCTGCTCGCGCGCGTACTCGGCGATGAGCGCCGGCGCGCGCTCGCGGCTGCCCGCGACTGCGACCGCGATGCCGTCGGCGATCAGCCGCTTCACCATGGCGATGGTCGCCGAATCGAGATCCTCGAAGCGAAGCCGCACGACCCGCGCCGCGATCTCCGCGGTGTGGTTCACCTTCGGGTCGGCACCGGCCGTCATTCGAGTCCTCGCCCCCCGCGCTCGACGCCGCTACTTCTTCTTCGGAATCGGCTTGAGGCCGATGCTCTGCACGAGCTTGCGGATCTTGGCGTCGTCGGCCTTGAGGTAGGCGGCGATCTCCTCCGGCGTCGACGACACCGCCTCCGAGCCGCCGGCAGCCAGCTTCTGCTTCACGTCGGGCATCTGCATGATCTTCACGATGTGCTGGTTGAGCACCCTGATGATCGCGGGCGAAGTCTTGGACGGTGCCGCGATGAAGCCGATCGTGTCGAGGTCGTAGTCCTTGAGACCCTGCGCTGCCAGCGTCGGAATGTCCGGGATCAGCGAGAAGGGCTTCGCGCTCGTCACGCCGATGGCTCGCAGCCGCCCGGAGCGGATATGGCCCATCGCACCGCCCGCAGTCGCGAACACCATGTGCGTTTCGTTGGCGAGCAAGGCGAGCAGCGCCGGACCCGTGCTCTTGTAGGGCACGCGAGTCAGCTGCGTGCCGGTCGCGACCATGAACATTTCGCCGCCCAAGTGCAGCGAACCGCCGGTACCGCCGGTGCCGTAGCGCAGCGACTTGGGCTTCGCCTTCGCCATCGCGATCAAGTCGTTCAGGGTGGTCGCTTTGAACGACGGATGCACCACCAGCACGTTGGGCGAGCGCTCGAGCTGCGAAATGGGGGCGAAATCCTTGATGAGGTCGTAATCCACCTCCTCCAGGATCGGCCGGTACTGCAGCGTGCCGCCCCCGACGACGAGGGTATACCCGTCGGGGGTCGCCTTGGCGGCATAGGGGCCGATGAAAGTGCTGGGCCGGTTGTCGACGATGATCGTCTGGTTGAGCGCCGCGCCGAGCGGCCCCTGGATGATGCGGGTGAGGAAGTCGTTGCCGCCCCCGGGGGTCGCGGTGACGATACGAACCGGCCGTGTCGGGTATTTCTCAACCTGCGCGATGGCTGTACCAGCCGTTACGAGCAGTGCGAGGGAAAGGCAGAAACGGTGCGTGTTGATGGCGAGTCCTCCTCATTCAGTTCAGCGGCGCCGGATGAACACACGGCTCGCTCGGTTCGGTTGCGCTGATTGCCGCGGCACGGCGGCGAGAGGCATCCCCACTGCGGAATCCCGCAGGCGGGCGACCGTAGCGAAGGACGACTGCGAAGCGTTCGTCAGCGACGACCAAAAATAACACCAGTCGAGCACGCCTCAAAGCCTGTCGGTCAATCGTGACGAACCGGGGACGCCGTCGCGGTCTCGGCAACCCGCCGATTCGCCGCGAGCCAATCAGCGGGGTGAGGCCCCATTCTTCTCGGGGTCAGACCCCGATTCTTCTTTCTTGGGGTCTGACCCCGAGAAGAATGGGGGTCCGACCCCGGTTGCGCCATTTCACCCCCGATGCGGCTGAATCGCTGTATCGTTACAGTCCGCGGAAACCGCGCTATGGCGCAACACCAGAGGAGGCAATCAGCATGGCAGAGCAGATGAGCATCAAGACCGTGGAGGAGCTGAAGGGCTGGGTCGGCAAGGAGGTCGCCGTCGGGCGCTGGATCACGGTCACGCAGGACATGATCGACAAGTTCGCCGAAGCGTCCGGGGACTACCAATGGATCCACGTCGACGTCGAGCGCTGCAAGAAGGAATCGCCCTTCAAGGCACCGATCGCCCACGGCAACCTCACCTTCTGCCTGCTCTCCTCGATCGCGCGCAACGCCGATGTCGAGCTGCCGCCCTCGAAGATGGGCGTCAACTACGGCAGCAACAAGATCCGCTTCACCGGCGTCGTTCCCGTCGGTTCGCGGATCCGGGGCCGCTACAAGCTGCTCGACGTGACGGATGTCGACGCGAAGACCCAGCTCGTCACCTGGGGCGTGACCGGGGAGATCGAGGGCGGCACCAAACCGATCCTGATCGCCGAGACGCTTTCGCGCCGCTCGTCGTAGGACGGCCGGGCGGTTTCACGCCGAAGCGCCGCGGACGCGAACGGGCTGCGGGCGTAGCGCTTGGCAGCTCGCCCGGTCCGGCCGAATCGCCCCACGTGACCGTCGGCGCTCGAGCAATGCGACGTACGTAGGAGCCTGCCGCGGCACACGGACGTATCGCCCGCCATACGAAAGGTAGATGGTTCATGAAGATGTTCGCTGCAAGTCTCGTCCTTGGCGCCTCGTTGAGCGGCACCGTCGCCGTCGCGGCCCAACCGACCCCGGCCGATTACCCAAATCGCCCCATCCGGGTCGTAGTGCCCTCGCCCCCGGGCGGCCCGCCCGATGCGATCATGCGCATGCTGGCGCCGAAATTGAGCGCATCGCTCGGTCAGACGGTCGTCGTCGACAACCGGCCGGGCGCGGGCGGGGTCGTCGGAACCGCGACCGTCGTCAAGGCGGCGAACGACGGCTACACCTGGCTTTTCACTACCGCCTCGCACACCAACACCCCGCCCTTCAACAAGAACGTGCCGTTCGATCCCGTGGCCGACTTTTCGCACGTCTCGCTGGTCGCGCAGAACTTCGGCCAGGCGGTCGTCGTGCCGGCAGCCTCCCCGTTCAGGACGGTGCCGCAACTGATCGCCCACGCGCGCCAGTATCCGGGGAAGCTCAATTACGCGTCGGCGGGACTCGGCACCGCCAGCCACATTCCGGCGGAGGTGATGAAGGCCATGGCGGGCGTCGACATCGTCGCCGTCCAGTACAAGGGAACCGGCGAAGCGATCACGGACGTGCTCGCCGCACGCATGGATCTGCTCTTCATCGGCACGAACATCGCCTTGCCGCACGTGCAAGCCGGCCGACTGCGCGCCCTGGCGCTCACCGGGGCGAAGCGCTGGAAGGGCATGCCCGAGGTGCCCACCATGCAGGAAGCGGGCTTCAAGGACTACAACATCATCAACTGGTTCGGCTTGTGGCTGCCCGCAGGCGCCTCGCCCGCTCTGATGACGCGCCTGCACGCGGAGATCGTGCAAGCGCTGAGCGACGCCGAGATCCGCCAGCAGTTCGACAAGCTGGGACTCGAGGGCGTCGGGTCGAAGCCCGAGGAGTTCGCCAAGTTCGTCGCGCAGCAATCGGCGTTCATGCTGAATCTTGCGAAGCGCATTCAAGCGACCACCAAACCGACGGGGAAGCCGCTATGACGATCGAGCAGACCAAGACGCCGTCCTGGCAGTGGCCCGAGGAACAATGGCGGCGCATCGTCGATCGGGTCCGGGCCGGCCGATCGCTGCGGCCCCGCGAGTGGCCGGGCGGGGCGCGCTGCGCGGTGGCGCTGTCCTTCGACTCCGACCACGAGACGAGCGAGCTTCGGGACGGCGAATCGATCGGCCGCCTGTCGCAGGGCCAGTACGGCGCTCGCCAGGGGGTGCCGCGGATACTCGATATCCTGCGCAGGCACGACGTTCGGGCGAGCTTCTTCGTGCCTGCCGTCGTCGCGCTGCTGCACCCCGACGAGCAGCGCCTTGTCGTTGCCGAGGGCCACGAGATCGGCATCCACGGCTGGATCCACGAGCGCAACTCCGAGCTGCCGCCGAAAGACGAGCGCGACCTGCAGCTGCGCTCGGCCGAGACGCTCGAGCGGATCTGCGGCGTGCGTCCGGTCGGCATCCGCACACCCTCGTGGGACTTCACTACGCACACGCTCGCCATCACCCGCGAGATGGGTCTCCTCTACGACTCGTCGCTCATGGGCGACGTGGACTGCTACGAGCTCCTGATGAACGGGGAGAGCACGGGCGTGGTGGAGCTGCCGGTCGAGTGGATCCGCGACGATGCGGTCTATTTCAACATGAATCGATTCGCCTCGCTGCGCCCCTACACTGCGCCCGCCGACGTGTTCGACATCTTCAAGCGCGACTTCGATGCGGCGTACGCCGAGGGCGGTCTCTTCCAGCTCACGATGCATCCGCACATCAGCGGCCACCGCTCGCGCACGTGGATCCTCGATGCGCTGATCGCCCACGCCAAGTCGCAAGGCCAAGTATGGTTCGCGACCCACGCGGACGTCGTGCGGTACGTGAAGAGCCAGGTGGGATAGAACTGGCGGTGCAGTCCGCGACGCGGCTCCCCGGCCACCGCGCGATGGACGCAATCGGCGCCCGCGCGTGCCTCGCCGCTCAGTGGAGCCTGGCCCCGCTGGCGGCACGGCGCTCGGGTCCGACCAGCGCCGCGAGCTCCCAGGTGTCGGACGCGGTGTCGTGCCGCAGAATAT
>Ga0105107_10003699_pt1 | contig 10206 bp, 10 predicted proteins | sample PPLLaktember2015_6_FD_79335 | JGI IMG/M metagenome (GOLD analysis project Ga0105107, IMG submission 79335) | Freshwater sediment microbial communities from Prairie Pothole Lake near Jamestown, North Dakota, USA - PPLs Lake P8 Core (1) Depth... | ecosystem: Environmental > Aquatic > Freshwater >...
AAGGCGGCCACCGGCGCCTGCGGTCTCGCGGCGATGTTGTGGCTCTACGGCGTGGCATGGCACCAGCCGATGGCGGACTCGATCGACTGGGCGCGCGCCACCGTCGCAGACGCGCTGCCGAGCGCCGAGCAGATCAAGGGAAGCCTCTCCGCCGACGGCGGAACCATCGGCGGCATCAGCTTGCCGGCGATGCCCTCGATCGGCGTGCCGAGCCTGGGCGCCGCCGGTGCGCAGGTGACGGGGCCGCCGCCAGGGGCACCCATCGATGCCGACCTCGACGCGCAGTTCGCGGAGCGCAAGGCGCGCGTCGCCGCGCTGAAGAGCGAAGGGCCGCGGTTGCTGCGCTCGGGCAACTATCGGCGCGCGGCCGAGTTGTGCCGGGCGTGGGCCGAACTCGAACTCGCCAACGCCGACGCCTGGCGGTGCCTCGGCGAGGCGTTGCAGGCGCAGGGACTGCACCAGGATGCGATCAATGCCTTCCGCAAGGCGAAGCAGTTCGACCCGGCCGATCGCTCGCTGGACGCTGCGATCGACCGCTCGCAGCAGGGCATCGTCGCCGACTTCCTGAGGCGCCACGGGCGCTGACCGTCCGCGTGCGCGCGGTCGCCGGACGCGGGTTCGCCGCGAGCCCCGGCGCGATCGCGTGTCACGCGACGAGCGCGAGCCATAGCGGCAGCGTGACCGCCGCACCGATCGTGCCGGTCGAGATCAGCAGCGCGACCGGTGCGCCGGGCGCCCCCATCTGCACCGCGAGCACGTAGGCGGACGTGGCGGTCGGCACCGCCGCCATCGCCACGACGATCGTCGTTTCCATCGCGTTCAGCCCGAACAGGCGGGCGAATGCGAGCGCAAGGGCAGGCAGCGCGACGAGCTTGACGCCGTTCCACCACGCGATCGCGCGAGGGGGCAGGTCGGTGCCCCGCACGCGCAGGCCCGCGCCCACCGCGAGCAGGCCGAGCGGGAGGGCAGCGGCGGCGAGCAGTTCGACGACGCGCATCGCCACGGCGGGCCGTGGCAGCGCGAGCGCGTTCCACAGGAGGCCCGCGGCGCAGGCGAGCACCAGCGGGTTTCGAGCGAGCTCGCGTCCGATGTGCGTCGCGCGCCCGCGTGCAAGCACGGCGACCGCGGCGACGTTGACGAGCGGTACCAGCACGCCGATCAGGAGTGCGAGCCGCGCGAGCCCGGCCTCGCCGGCGACGCGTCCGGCGATGGCGATCGCGATGTAGGTGTTGAAGCGGAAGCCGCACTGGAAGCAGGCGGCAAAGACGTCGCGGGGCAGTCGGCACAGCGGCTGCCCGAGCGCCGAGAGCGCGATCCCGCCGAGGGTAAAGGCGACGCCGGTGGCGACGAAAGGCAGCGCGTCCGTGAACGTGAGCGGCGCGCTGGCGAGCGCGCGGAACAGGAGCGCGGGAAACAGCACGAAGTAGACGAGGCGCTCGACGCCGGACCAGAAACCGGCGTCGAAGCGGGCGCGGCGCGCGAGCAGCGCGCCGAACGCGATCAGCAGGAAGTCGGGAAGGACGAGGAGCGCGACGCTCAACGCGCGCCTGCCCGACCGCGGATGCGGTCGACGAGGCTCGTCGTCGAGCGGCCCGGCAGGAGCGGGATCGCCACGAAGCGCCCGCCACGCGCGATCGTCTCGGCCGCTCCCGCGGTGGTGTCGGCGGTGTAGTCGCCGCCCTTGACGAGCACGTCCGGGCGGCACGCCACGATCAGGTCGCGTGGCGTGTCGGCATCGAACGGCACGACCAGATCGACGGCCGCAAGGCCTGCGATCACGGCCATGCGGTCGTCCTGCGCGTTGTGCGGGCGATCGTCGCCCTTGCCGAGCCGGCGCGCCGACGCATCCGCATTCACCGCGACGACCAGCGATGCGCCGAGGCCACGCGCCTGCTCGAGGTACGTGACGTGGCCGCGGTGCAGGATGTCGAAGACGCCGTTGGTGAAGACGAGCGGCCGCGGCAGCGTGGCGATGCGCGCAAGGGCCGTGGCGCTCGTGGCGATCTTGCCGGGATACTTCGGTGCCGGCAACGGATCGTCAGCCATCAGTCGAGATACTCGAAGACCTTGACGACGCGCGCAACGCCCTTGGTCGACGCCGCGATGGCCGCTGCCGCGTCGGCTTCGGCACGCTTGACGATCCCCATCAGATACACGACCTTGCGGTCGGTCACGACCTTGACGTGCGTCGCCGAGAACTTGTCGTTGGCCTCGAGAAAGCGCGTCTTGACCACCGAGGTGAGGTACGTGTCGTTGGTGCGATCGGCGAGCCCGGAGGCGGGGGCCACCTGCAGCTCGTTCTGCACGCCGCGGACGCGGTCGGTACTCCGCGCCAGCGTCGCCATGGCGTCACGGGCGGACTCGTCCGGGACCTCGCCGGTGAGCAGCACGATGCCGTTGTAGCTCGTCACCGAGACGTGTGCCTTGTCCCCGAACCGGTTGCCCGCCTCGCCGGAGATTCGGCCCTCGATGGCGGCATCGTCGAGCTGGGCACCGGCAGAGCGGCGGTCGGTGGCGACCAGCGCCACGCTGGCGGCGCCGGCCGCGACCAGGGGCAGGCAGCCCGAGAGCGGTGTCGCGAGCGCGAGCACGGCGGCCCCGATCGTCAGGGAACGTTTCATCGTCACTCCTCGAGTCAGGCTTCGTCGCCGAGCAGTGTGCGGTCGATCGCGTCGCACAGGCAGTGGATGACGAGCAGGTGCACTTCCTGGATGCGTGCCGTGCGGTCGTGGGGGACGCAGATGTGGACATCGTCGTCGCCCAGGAGTTCGCCGATGCGCCCGCCGCCACGGCCCGTCAGGGCGACGACGACCATCTCGCGCTCGCGCGCGGCGTCGATCGCCGCGACGACGTTGCCGGAGTTCCCGGAAGTCGAGATCGCCAGCAGCACGTCGCCCTTGCGCCCGAGCGCCCGCACCTGCTTCGCGAACACCTGCTCGAACGAGTAGTCGTTGGCAATCGCGGTCAGGATCGAGCTGTCGGTGGTGAGTGCGATCGCCGGGAGCTCCGGCCGCTCGCGCTCGAAGCGGCCGACCATCTCGGCCGCGAAGTGCTGCGCGTCGCCGGCCGAGCCGCCGTTGCCGCACGCCAGCACCCTGCCGTCGGCGAACAGGCACGTGGTGACGAGGCCGGCTGCGCGCGCGATCGCCGGCGCGAGCAGCGGCGCGGCGTCCTGCTTCAGGCGTGCGCTCGCGGCAAAGTGCGCGAGGATGCGGGACTCATGATCCATGCGCGCGGATTCTAGCAGGCGCTCATGCGTCGACCGACCTCCCTCGCTCGGCGACGGGCCCTGCGGGCCTGGCCTGCGGCCGCCTCGCTCAGTCGCCGATGTCCTTCACCCAGTCGATGCGAGTGGGGTCGAGGGCGTCGAGGAGCAGGGCGTCGATGCGGCACACGGGGACGCGCGGCAGCCGCGCGAGGTAGAGCTCGGCGGCCGCCCGGATCCGCGCGCGCTTGGCAGCAGTGATGCTCTCTGCGGCCCCCCCGAATTCGCGCCGGCGTCGCAAGCGCACCTCGACGAACACGAGCGTATCGCCCTCCCGTGCGACGATGTCGATTTCGCCCAGGCGGCTGCGGACGTTGCGCGCGACGATCGCGAGCCCGCGCCCCGCGAGGAAACGCGCGGCCAGTTCCTCGGCGCGTGCGCCGTCCTGCGCTCGAGAGGCCGGGTCAGCGGGGGGCATCGGCCGGCACGACCTGCCCGCGCCGGAATTCCGCGAGCACGCCGTCGCGGGCGAAATGGCGGCCCTCGGCGAGCGTGAGCTGGCCGGTCGCGCCCGCGATCTCGAGGCGCTCCGGCACGCCGCGGACGAATGCACGCGCGACCTGGAACGCGTCGAGCCCGAGCGCGTAGAGGCGGTCGAGCAGCACGTTGCCGGTGTCTCGCCGCGGGAGCTTCGCAAGCGTCGGCACGTCCGGGGTCACGAGCCAGGGGACATCGATGAAACGCACGCCCTCGAGGTCTGCCATCGCGGCCGACTGGTGCGGCTGGTTGACGAGCGAAATGGCGTAGACCGGAACGCGCAGGGCGAAGCTCCGCGCGACCGCGGCGTCCGGGCCGTCCAGCGCCAGGACCACAGCGCTTGCGCTCGATTTCGACAGTGCGCCGCGCAGCGCGGTCAGCCCACCTGGCCGTGGATCGAACCGGATCGCCTCGGGGGGGCCGCCGCCGGCCAGCAGCCACTCGCCATGGAATGCGGCGGCGAAGCGCCTCGAGATCGGCGAGTCGTCGCCGATCACCACGACGGTCGTCGCGCCGCCGTCGCGCATCCGGCGCGCGAGCGCACGCGCATCGCCCTCGACCGAGAGGGCAAGCGTGTAGACCTGGGGCGGAAGCACCGTGGCGTCGTCGAGCTGATTCAGCGCCAGCGTCAACGGCAGGGCGTCGCGCGATTCGGCCAGCAGTCGCAGGTCGTCGCGAACCAGCGGCCCCACGACCACGGACGCGCCGAGCGCCTTCGCGGCCTCGAACGCGCCGAGGACGCCTTTGTCGTCGTGGGCTATCACGCGGCAGCGATCTGCCGCGTTCGCGGCATGGGCCGCGGCCATGAAGCCGTCGCGCACCGCCGTGGCGGCGCGAGCGTAATCCGGCGAATCGAGCGGCAGCACCAACGCGACGTCCACACCACTGGGGCCGGGCGTCGGCGCGGGAACGGGCGCCGACGCGGGCGCGGCTGCAGGCACAGGCGCGGGAGCGGCCGCGATGGCGCTGGCTACGGCTGGTGTGTGCGCCACGGCCGGTGCGGGTTCTGTCGGAACCGGTGCGGGTGCCGGTACAGCCGACGGCGCAGGCGTGGCTGCAGGCGCCGGCGCGGCAGCGGCCGTCGCCGGGGGCTTCACCGCGCTTGTGGTGCTGCATGCTGCCGCGCACAATGCGCTCGCCAGGACCATCGCGATCGAGGCGATCGCTGAGGCCGGGGAGCGCGGGGCGTGTGACGATCGCATCGGGGGGCCGGGGCGGGTGAGGGAAGATCCAGCGGCGGACAGGGCGGACGTCCCGCGCCCAAGCGTGGAGCCGGGGGCATTATATGTGGTGGCCACGCCGCTCGGGAATCTGCGCGACCTGACCATGCGCGCGCGGGACGTGCTGAGCGAGGTCGACCGCATCTACGCCGAGGACACGCGCGTCACCGCGACGTTGCTTGCGCACATCGGCGTGGCGACGCGACCTGTCGCGCTTCACGCACACAACGAAGCGGCCCGCACGGCGCAGGTGCTCGCCGCGCTCGACGACGGCCGCAGCGTGGCGCTCGTGTCCGATGCGGGGACGCCGGCGATCAGCGATCCCGGCGCGCGCGTCGTGCGTGCAGCCCGCGACGCCGGGCGGCCGGTGATTCCCGTGCCCGGGCCGTCGGCGCTCGCGGCGGCCGTGTCGGCCGCCGGGCTCGACGCGGAGCGGTTCGTGTTCGTCGGCTTCATGCCCGCGCAGGGCAAGGCACGCCGCGAGCTCCTCGATGCCCTCGGGGCGCTGCCGGTCGCGCTGGTGTTCTTCGAGGCACCGCATCGCGTTCGGGAGACGGTCGCGGTGCTCGCACAGGCGCTCGATCCCTCGCGCAAGCTCGTCGTCGCCCGCGAGATCACCAAGCGGTTCGAGGAAATCGCGCGCATCGATCTCGGGCGTGCGGACGAGTGGTTCGCGGCCGACCCGAATCGCGAGCGCGGCGAGTTCGTGCTGATCGTCGACCTGCCGCCGCCCCGGGGCGACGCCGCGAACGCGCTGCCGCAGGACCTCGACACGTGGTTGCGCGCGCTGCTGCGCGAGGTCCCGCCCTCGGCCGCGGCCCGCATCGCGGCGGCCGCCACCGGGCAGCCGCGGGACGCGCTCTACGCGCGCGCGGTCGCGCTGAAGAGTGCATGATGAGGGACCACGATCCCCGGACGACGTCAAGGTCTTCTGGTCCGTGGTGAGCGACGGAACAGGCCCGTTGACTTCCGTCAAGGCACCGTCCGCCGGCGATGACGAGAATCCGGCAACGTTCCCTGTAACCGGTCCCGTGACAATGACCCATTCCGCTTCGCGGCTTGCCTTCGACGCCGACCTGATCCGCAAGTACGACCAGTTCGGTCCGCGCTACACGTCGTACCCGACCGCGGACCGGTTTCACGACGGCTTCGGCCCGGCCGACTACGTGAACGCGCTCGTCACCCGCAATCACGAGCGCCCCGACGACCCGCTGTCGGTGTACGTGCACATTCCGTTCTGCAACACGCTCTGCTTCTACTGCGGGTGCAACAAGGTCATCACCAAGGACCATGGCCGCAGCGCCAAGTACATCCGCTACCTGGCCCGCGAGATCGGCATCGTGTCGTCGCTGCTCGAGGGACCGCGGCCGGTCGTGCAGCTGCACCTCGGCGGTGGCACACCGACGTTCCTCGCCCGGGACGAGATGGCGGACCTGATGGCGCACCTGCGCCAGGGATTTGCAATCCAGCCGGACGCGGAGATCTCGATCGAGGTCGATCCGCGCAAGGTCGACGCCGGGACCGTGGCGTTCCTGGCGGGGCTGGGATTCAATCGCATATCGGTCGGCGTGCAGGACTTCGACCCGGATGTGCAGAAGGCGGTGAACCGCGTCCAGAGCGAGGCCGAGACGCGCGTCGTCATCGACGCCGCGCGCGCCAACGGCTTCGTCTCGGTCAACACCGACCTGATCTACGGTCTGCCGAGGCAGACGTTGCCGGGCTTCTCGGCGACGCTCGACAAGGTGATCGACGCCTCGCCCGACCGCATCGCGCTCTACAACTACGCGCACCTGCCGCACCTGTTCAAGCCGCAGCGCCGCATCCTCGATGCCGAGCTGCCGTCGCCGGAGACCAAGCTCGCGATCCTCGCGCTCGCGATCGAGAAGCTCGGCGCCGCAGGCTACGTCTACATCGGCATGGATCACTTCGCCAAGCCGGACGACGAGCTCGCGCGCGCGCAGGTCGAAGGCCGGCTGCACCGCAACTTCCAGGGCTACACCACGCGCCCGGAGTGCGACCTCGTCGCGTTCGGCATCTCGGCGATCGGCAAGGTCGGCCGCACCTACGCCGCCAATGTGAAGACGCTGGACGAGTACTACGAGCTGCTCGACCGTGCCATCCTGCCAGTCAAGCGCGGCTACCAGCTGACCGACGATGACCTGGTGCGCCGCGACGCGATCGCGCGGCTGATGTGCGACTTCGAGCTGTCGCCCCGCGCGTTCGGCGCGCGGCACGGCTTCCGCTTCGAGGAGCGCTTCGCGCCGGAGCTCGCGGCACTCGCGCCGCTCGCCGCGGACGGGCTGGTCGAGATCACGCCGGAGGCGATACGCGTGACGCCGCGTGGGCGGCTCTTGGTGCGCAGCGCGGCCATGCTGTTCGACCGCCACCTGCGCGAAGTTGCGGCGCAGGCGAAGTATTCGAAGGTGATCTGACCCGCGATCGCCGCGGGACGTGGCCGGGACCGGCGTCAGTCCGGCGCGGCGGTGCCGACCGGAGCGCGTGACGGCCGCCAGCGCGTGCCGCGCCGGGCGGCCATCTCGGCGCCGATGGCGTCGAGCTCCTCCGGCGACAGCACGTCGGCGCACATCGGCAGCAGGACGTCGTTCTCGACGGCGATGTGCTCGGCGTAGGCGACTTCCGCGGCGCGGACGAGCGCAGGCGGCAGATTGGCGCGCTGTCCGCCGGCGATGCCGGCGAGGAGCGGCCGCAGCTTGAGCCACAGCGGAGCGAACGTCTCGTGATGGTCGCGCTCGAGGCGCGCGATCAGGTCGCGCGCGTCGGGCGCGCGCGCGAGGAGGCGCGGGAATACGCTCGCCTCCTCGTCCGCGTGATGGTTCGGGGCGGCGGTGTCGAAGTAGCGCAGGATGGCGGCCGCCGCGGCGCGCGCGTCGGCGTCCGCGCCGTGCTCGGGCAGGTGGCGCAAGAGCCGACCGAGCGTCACCAGTTGCCGCTCGATCCTGCCGTGGCACGCGCGCAGCATGCCGAGCGGGTCGTCGAACGACGGGGCGCCGGGTTCGCCGAAGAAGTCTCTCATGGGCAGCGGGTGCTCTTCGCGGCGATTATAGCCGCGCGCGCGCGTTCGCGACGGCGCGCCGCCGATCAGTACGTCTCGACGTGGTAGCGGCCGGAGGCCCTGAGCAGCAGCACGAGCGCGTTCCAGTCGCGGCCGTGTTGCCGGCAGGCGTCCGTGAACGCGGCATCGACGCCGGCTTCCATCGCCTTCAGCCCGCACACGTACACGTGGCAGTCGGCGTCGTCGAGCATGCGCACCACGTCGGCGCCGCGCGCGCGGATCAGGTCCTGCACGTAGTGCCGCGGCCGGTCGGGGTCGCGAGAGAAGGCGAGGTTGATGTCGATGAACTCGGCAGGCAGCTTCGAGAGCGGTCCAAAGTAGGGCAGCTCCCCGGGTGCGCGTGCGCCGAAGAACAGCATCAGCCGACCGCCTTCGCCGAGCGCGTGGCGACGGCGGCGTCGCTCGGTCATCGCGCGCATCGGCGCCGAACCGGTGCCCGTGCACACCATGAGCAGCGACGAACCCGGGTGGTTGGGCATCAGGAACGAGGTGCCGTACGGCCCGACGACCTTCACGCGGTCCCCCTTGGCTAGGTCGCACAGGTAGTTCGACGCGACGCCCAGCACCGTCCGCCCCTCGTGGTCCTCGGTCACCCGCTTCACCGTCAGCGCGAGGTTGTTGTAGCGCGGGCGCTCGCCTTCGCGCGGGCTCGCCACCGAATAGAGCCGGACGTGGTGGGGCTTGCCGTCGCCGTCGACGCCCGGCGGCAGGATGCCGATCGTCTGGCCCTCGAGCACCGGAAAGGCCGTTGCGCCGAAGTCGAGCACGATGTGGCGCACGTCCGCCGACGCGCTCTCGTCGGTCAGGCGGAAGTTGCCGCTGACGGTGGCGATCGCCGGATGTTGCGCCGAGTACAGGTTGACGTAGGGGTGGGCGGCGGACCAGGGCGGCGGCACTGCGCCCCCTTGACCGGCCGTCGCCACCGCCGCGATGGCCGCGACCTCGGCGGGGAGCTCGGCGCCACCCGCGTCGGCGGTGCCGTCGCGGGCGGGCAGCGTGTCCCACGCGAGCTGCTCGTCGAGCGTGAACGGGCGCTCGCGCGGCACGTTGCGCCAGTTGTCGATCGCACCGGTCGGGCACGGTGCGAGGCAGTCGTTGCAGCCTTCGCACCTCAATGGGTCGACGACGTAGTTGCGTGCGTCGTGCGTCACCGCACCTTTCGGGCACGACTCCTCGCAGGTGTTGCAGCGAATGCAGATCTCCGGGTCGATCAGGTGCTGGCGCATCGTCTCGCCGGTGGCGGCCGGGCGGTCCATCGGCATGTCGTCGCGCCGCGGCACCTCAGTTGAAACGCACGTACTCGAACTCGACCGGCTGGTTGTCGATGCCGCGGGCCGGCGGGGCGATCCAGTTGGCGAAGCGCCCCGGCTCGGTCACCCGGCCCATCAGCGAGGCGACGTAGGCACGGTCGGACGCGCTCGGCAGCCACTGGTCGACCTGGGCGTTCCACGCCGCCTCCGACACCACGCGTCCGGCCGGGTCGATGCGCGCGGCGGCAAGCGGCCCGATGCGGCGGTTGAACGCCTTGTGCGGCACCGCGAGGCGCTCCGTCACGCCCTGCTTGTCGAGGATCCGGTTCCAGCGCAGGACGCCGGCGGCGGCGTCGCGGATGTAGTCGTCGCGCAGCTTCTCGTTCAGCGCGTTCAGCGCCGGCGCCTCGATCGTGACCAGCGCGCCGTCGTGAACCTGCAGCACCGGGTAGCTCGTGCCGGCAAGCACGTGGTCGTCGGCGATCCTCGTCTCGTCGAAGCGGCCCTTGAGACCTTCCGCGTAGAAGGTCGCGGCGTTCGACGACACGTCGGCGCCGAACAGGTCCATCGTCACCGAGAAGTGGAAGTTGAGGTAGCGCTGGATCGTCGGCAGGTCGATCAGTCCGAGCGCGCGGATGCGCGCCGGGTCGACGGTGCGCTCGCGCGCCATCGCCTCCGCGGTGCGCTGGATCACGCGGCCCGCGCCCGACTCGCCGACGAACATGTGGTGCGCCTCTTCCGTGAGCATGAACCGGCAGGTGCGCGAGAGGGGGTCGAAGCCCGACTCGGCGAGTGCTGCGAGCTGGTACTTGCCGTCGCGGTCGGTGAAGAACGTGAACATGAAGAAGGATAGCCAGTCGGGCGTCGCCTCGTTGAAGGCGCCGAGCATGCGCGGGTGATCGGCATCGCCCGATGAGCGGC
>Ga0105107_10003700_pt1 | contig 10204 bp, 11 predicted proteins | sample PPLLaktember2015_6_FD_79335 | JGI IMG/M metagenome (GOLD analysis project Ga0105107, IMG submission 79335) | Freshwater sediment microbial communities from Prairie Pothole Lake near Jamestown, North Dakota, USA - PPLs Lake P8 Core (1) Depth... | ecosystem: Environmental > Aquatic > Freshwater >...
CGGCATCCGGCGCTTGTGCAATGTACGGCTCGCCGAGATCGAAGCGGGCGATGCCGAGGCGGCCGGTCGCAGAACCGAGGCCTTCGTCGCGGCCATGGATGCCGGCCCGATCGCGCCGCTGCCCTGGCTTGCCAACGAGCAGCACTACGAAGTGCCGGCCGAGTTCTTCGCGCTGGCGCTGGGGCCGCACCGCAAGTACAGCTGCGCGTTCTGGCCGGACGGCACGACCGGCCTTGCGGCCGCGGAAGCGGCGGCACTCGCGGCGACCGTCGAGCGCGCCGAACTCGCCGATGGCCAGTCGATCCTCGAGCTCGGCTGCGGCTGGGGATCGCTCACGCTCTGGATGGCGGAGCATCTGCCGGCGAGCCGCATCGTCGCGGTGTCGAATTCGCGCTCGCAGCGCGACTGGATCACGGGCGAATGCGCGCGGCGCGGCTTTGCGAACGTCGAAGTGGTGACCGCTGACATGAACGATTTCGCAACTGCCGAAGCGTTCGACCGCGTCGTCTCCGTGGAAATGTTCGAGCACATGCGCAACTGGAGGCAGCTGTTCGGGCGGGTCCACGGCTGGCTACGACCGGGCGGGCGCTTTTTCATGCACGTGTTCTGCCACCGGTCCACCCCTTACGCCTTCGAGGACCGGGGTCCCGGCGACTGGATGGGACGGCACTTCTTCTCGGGCGGAATCATGCCTTCCGACGACCTGGCGTCGCGATTCCAGGACCGGCTGCAGCTGCTGAGGCGCTGGCGCTGGGGCGGGCGGCACTACGAGCGCACCGCAAACGCCTGGCTCGAGAACCTGGACGCACGCCGGAGCGAGGCGCTGCCGATACTCGCCGCGACCTACGGCGCGGCGCACGCGGCGCAGTGGATGCAGCGCTGGCGAATTTTCTTCATGGCCTGCGCAGAGCTTTTCGGATTCCGGGGCGGCCAGGAATGGTGGGTTTCCCACTACCTGTTCTCGCGCCGGTCCGGTTAAGCGAGGGCATGTCCATGCCGCTGCCAGCCCTCGTCATGAATGCCCTACTTTCCCAGGTCGCCTGGTTCGGCGCCGTGCTCGCCGCCGCTCGCGGACTGCCGTGGCTCGGCTTGGTCGCAATCGCCGCGGTCGTGGCCTGGCACCTCGCGAAGGCCGGGCAGCCGGCGCGGGAGATCGGCCTGGTCGCCCTTGCGTTGGCGATGGGCGCGGTCTTCGAGACGTTGCTGGTGCAGGCGGGGCTGCTGCAGTTCGAAGGCGGCGCACTGCTCGCAGGCACCGCGCCGGTCTGGATGGTCGCGCTGTGGGCGAATTTCGCGACTACGCTCAATGTGTCGCTGCGCGCCTTGCGGTCCCGGCTCCTGGCCGCCGCCCTGCTCGGCGCGGTGGGGGCGCCGCTCGCATATTTCGGCGGCCAGAAGCTCGGCGCGGTGCAGTTCCTGGAGCCCGCGTCGGCGCTCGCCGCCATCGCTGCCGGCTGGGCCGTGCTGACGCCGGTGCTCTTCCTCGCGGCCCGGCGCTTCGACGGGTTCGCACGATGACGGGCAGCACGCTTTCGACATGGCTGGCCGCCCTGCCCGCACTGCTGGTGATGGGCGTGGCCGCGTGGGCTATCGCGACTGCCCGGCACAACGTCGGATTGGTGGACATCTTCTGGTCGCTGTTCCTGCTGCTGGCCGCGACCGTCGCTTTCCTGCAGTCGCCGGCCACGTCTCGCGGCTGGCTGACGCTGGTGCTCGCTGCTGCATGGGCGCTGCGCCTTGCCGTCTATCTCGCGATGCGCAACTGGAATGCTCCGGAGGATCGCCGTTACCAGGCGATCCGCGCGCGCAATGAACCGGGATTCGCCTGGAAGAGCCTGTACCTCGTGTTCGGGCTGCAGGCGGTGCTCGCCTGGCTGGTGTCGGCGCCGCTGGTCGCGGCCATTTCGCAGCCGGGAGCGCCGGGCATGGTCGGCTGGGCGGGGGCCGGCCTCGCGGCATTCGGCATCGCCTACGAATCGGTGGCGGACTGGCAACTGGCGCGGTTCAGGTCGCGGGCCGACAGCGCAGGCCGCGTGCTGGACAGCGGGCTGTGGCGCTACAGCCGGCACCCGAACTACTTCGGGGAGTTCTGCGTCTGGTGGGGCTTCTTCCTGGTCGCCGCCGATGCCGGCAGCTGGTGGACCGTGTTTTCGCCGCTGCTGATGTCGCTGCTGCTGCTGCGCATCTCGGGCGTGACGCTGCTCGAGCGCGACATCGGCGAGCGCCGGCCGGCCTATCGCGACTACGTCAGGCGGACTTCCGCGTTCTTTCCCGGTGCGCCGAGGGAGGCATGATGCGACTTGCAGCCATCATTCTGTTCCTGTGCATCAGCCTGCCCTGCCATGCCAGCGCGGGCGGCGACTGGAACTTCCGGGTCACGCTCGACGGTCGCGAGATCGGCAACCATCGCTATACGCTCGAGCCCAGCGGCCAGGGCGCGGTGCTGCGCAGCCAGGCGGATTTCGACGTCCGGTTCCTGTTCGTGACCGCTTACCGGTACGACCACGAAGCCGTGGAGCGCTGGCAGGACGGCTGCCTGCGCGCACTCGACTCGAGTACCGACTCCAACGGCGAGGTCGTCGCGGTCAACGCCGTCGCCGGAGACGGCGGACTTGCGGTAGCCCGTCCCGAAGGCCGCGACGTTCACACCGGGTGCATCCGCAGCTTCGCCTACTGGGATCGGCAGTTGCTGGAATCGGACCGCCTGCTCAACAGCCAGACCGGCGAACTCGTGCCGGTGCAGGTGACCCTGCTGGGACAGGAGCGCGTGCCCGTGCGCGGCGGCGAACGCGTGGCTGCGCGCTACCGGATCAGCGGCCCGAACCTGCAGATCGACGTCTGGTACGCCGACGGTGACTGGGTCGGCCTCGAGGCGCTCACGGACGGCGGCCGCCGCCTGCGCTACGAACTGCAATGAAGCCACGAACCACGCATTCGGCGCGCCTGCTGGCGATGGCCGCCCTGCTGCTGGCGGGCTGCCGTGAGTCCGCGCATCCGCCGCTCGCGCTCGCGGAAAACGTGGACATCGAGCGCTTCATGGGGGACTGGTACGTCATCGCCAACATACCCACCGCCATCGAGAAAGGCGCGCACAACGCGGTCGAGTCCTATCGCCTCGCCGAGGACGGCACGATCGCGACGACCTTCACGTTCCGGAAGAACGGCTTCGACGGCGAGGAGAAGCGCTACACGCCGCGCGGCTTCGTGCGCGAGGGCACCGGCAACGCCGTCTGGGGCATGCGTTTCATCTGGCCCGTCAAGGCGGACTACCGGATCGCGTACGTGGATCCCGGTTACACGCAGACCGTGATCGGCCGCGAGGCGCGCGATTACGTATGGATCATGGCCCGCACGCCGCAGGTCCCGGACGCGGACTACGAACGGCTCGTCGCCTTCGTCGCCGGCCAGGGCTACGATGTCGCGCAACTGCAGAAGGTGCCGCAGCAACGGGGCGGCAACCCTTGACCGCCTCGAGGATCGGCCTGGCCCTGCGGCGCTGGGTGGACAGCGCCGCGGTGCAGGACGCGGCGACGGACGCCTCGGCGCGCCGCATCGACTGGCCCCGCGTGCTGCCGTTCATCGCGATCCACGTCGCATGTCTCGGCGCCTTCGCGACAGGCGTCAGCGCAACGGCCGTCGCCGTCGCCGTGCTGCTCTTCGTCGCGCGCATGTTCGCGATCACCGCCTTCTATCATCGCTATTTCTCGCACCGGGCATTCCGGACTTCGCGCGCGGCGCAGTTCGTCTTCGCCCTGCTAGGCGCAAGCGCGGTGCAGCGAGGCCCGCTGTGGTGGGCGGCCCACCACCGCCATCACCATACCCACGCCGACCGGCCGGACGACTGCCACTCGCCCCTCGAGCACGGCTTCCTCTGGAGCCACTGCGGTTGGTTCCTCGCGAGGCAGAACTTCGCGACCCGTATCGCGCTCGTGCCCGACCTCGCGCGCTTTCCGGAACTGCGATGGCTCGACCGCTACGACGCGGCTGTGCCGGTGGCGCTTGCGATCGGCCTCTACGGCCTGGGCGCCTGGCTCGAGCACGCAGCCCCGGGGCTCGGAACCGGCGGCTGGCAGCTCCTCGTCTGGGGGTTCTGCATCTCAACGGTGGCGCTCTGGCATTCGACCTTCGCGATCAATTCGTTCGCGCACCGTTTCGGCTCGCGCCGTTACGCGACGCGCGACGGCTCGCGCAACAACGCCTGGCTCGCCCTGCTGACCCTCGGCGAAGGCTGGCACAACAACCACCATCGTTACCCGGCGGCTGCCCGCCAGGGCTTCTTCTGGTGGGAGATCGACCTGTCCTGGTACGGGCTCCGCCTGCTGGCAGCGCTCGGCATCGTGTCCGACCTGCGGCCGGTGCCCGCAGCCATCCGCGACTCGTACCGCGCGCGCCAGGTCGAGGCAACGCCGTGAAGGTCGCCATCGTAGGCGCCGGCATCGCCGGAAACGTCGCCGCGTCGCTGCTGCACGGCGCTCACGAGGTCACGGTCTTCGAGGCGGCATCGCACGTCGGTGGCCACAGCCACACCCACGACATCGAGGTCGCCGGCCGTCGCGTCGCCGTGGACACGGGATTCATCGTCTACAACGAGCGGACCTACCCGCGTTTCACCGCCCTGCTCTCGACCCTCGGCGTCGCAACGCAACCGAGCCGCATGAGCTTCTCCGTGCGCGACGAGTCCGCGGGCCTCGAGTACAACGGCACGTCGCTGAACACGCTTTTCGCTCAGCGCCGCAACCTGCTGCGGCCGGCGTTTCTCGGCATGCTGCGCGACATGCTTCGTTTTCACCGCGAGGCGCCGCGGCTGCTCGCGCAGGACCGTCCCGAGTTGCCGCTCGGGGACTTCCTGGAGGAAGGCCGCTACGGTGAGGCCTTCCGGCGGCACTACATCCTGCCGATGGGAGCCGCCATCTGGTCCACCGATCCGGCCTCGATGCTGGATTTCCCGGCGCGGTTCTTCATCCGCTTCCTGGACAACCACGGCATGCTGACGGTCGACGACCGGCCGCTCTGGCGAACCGTTTCCGGCGGCTCCGCACGCTACGTCGAACGCCTCACGGCAGGCTTCCGGCACAGGATCCGGCCCGGCACGCCGGTCGAGTCGATCCGCCGCCTGCCGGCCGGAGTCCTGGTCAAGCCGCGCGGCCAGGAGGCGCAGCGCTATGACGCCGTCTTCATCGCCTGTCACAGCGACCAGGCCCTGCGACTCCTGGCAGACCCCAGCGCGGCAGAGCGCGAGGTGCTCGGCGCCATTGCCTTCCAGCGCAACGAAGCCGTGCTGCACACGGATGGCCGGCTGCTGCCGCGACGGCGCCTCGCGCACGCGGCGTGGAATTACCACGTGCTGCAGGGGCGACCTGGCCCGGTGGCGCTGACTTATCACATGAACATCCTCCAGCAGCTCGACCTGCCGGTGCCGCTGCTCGTCACGTTGAACCGGGCCGATGCCATCGATCCCGCGCGGGTGCTGGCGCGCATGAGCTACGATCATCCGCTGTTCTCGTCGAAATCCGTCGCGGCCCAGGCCCGACACCGCGAGCTGAACGGCGTTCGCGGCACCTACTTCTGCGGCGCCTGGTGGCGGAACGGATTCCACGAGGACGGCGTCGCGAGCGCCGAGGATGCAATCGCGCATTTCGAGCAGGACCATGCACAGCGCCCTCTACACCGGTCAGCTTAGCCACTGCCGGCACCTGCCGGTGTCGCACGGGTTCAGCTACGGGCTGACCCTGTGCTGGCTGGACCTCGCGGAGCTGGACGAGGTCTTCCGCGGGCGCTGGTTCTGGTCGGTCCGTAGGCCGGCGCCGGCACGGTTCCTGCGCGCCGACTACCTCGGCGACCCCGGGATCCCGCTGGACGCCGCCGTGCGCGACCGCGTCGCGCATGAGACAGGCATCCGGCCTGCCGGGCCGATCCGCATGCTCGCCCAGTTGCGCAACTTCGGCTTCTGTTTCAACCCGGTCAGCTTCTACTATTGCTACGACGCCGACGATGCGCACGTGGAGACGATCGTCGCGGAGATCACGAACACACCCTGGAACGAGCGGCATGCCTACGTCCTGCGGCGGGACGCGCAGGCGCCTGCCGGCGGTACGTTGCGCTTCCAGCTTGCCAAGGCGTTTCACGTCTCGCCCTTCATGCCGATGGATATCGACTACGACTGGCGTTTCACGGAACCCGGCGCCACGCTCGCCGTGCACATGCAGAACAGGCGAGGCGGCCAGCGACTGTTCGACGCGGCGCTGGCGCTGCGCCGCCGGGAAATCACGGGCCCGAGCCTCGCTGCGGCGCTCGTGCGCCAGCCCTGCGGCTCCCTCGCCGCCGTCATGCGAATCTACTGGCAGGCACTGCGGCTCTGGTCGAAGCGGGTGCCTTTCCATGCGCATCCCGCAAGCCGGACAACGGAGAAAATCGCGTGAACGACACCACCCTCATCGAGCTGTCGCAGACCGAGCCGCGCCTGGGCGTGCTCGGGCGGACCGCGCGCGAGGGCGTACTCGCCCGGCTCGCGGGCCTCGCCGAAGGCAGGCTGAACGTCCACGAAGGCGGCAGGACGACCAGCTTCGGGCCCGGTAACGGCATCGAGGCGACCATCAGCGTGCACGATCCGTCCTTCTTCGCGGACCTGGCCTTCGGCGGTTCCGTCGGCGCCGCCGAATCGTACCTGCGCGGGGGCTGGGGCACCGGCGACCTGACCGCCCTGCTGCGCCTCATGCTCCGTAACCAGGCGACGCTGGACGGGATGGAAAGCGGTCTTGCCTGGCTCTCGGCGCCGGTCCGGCGGGCCGCGCACTGGCTGCGCCACAACTCACGCACCGGGAGCCGGCGCAACATCGCGGCCCACTACGACCTCGGCAACGACTTCTTCCGGCTGATGCTCGACGAGTCGATGATGTATTCCTGCGCCTTCTTCGAGCGGGCCGGGATGACGCTGGCGGAAGCCCAGGCGGCAAAACTCGACCGCATCTGCCGCAGGCTTGCGCTCGGTCCCGGCGATCACGTGCTCGAGATCGGCACGGGCTGGGGAGGCTTTGCCATCCACGCGGCCGGCCGCTACGGCTGCCGGGTCACCACGACGACGATCTCGCCGTCCCAGTTCGAGGTGGCGCGAGAGCGCGTGCAGGCTGCCGGCCTCGCGGATCGCGTGACGCTCCTGCTCGAGGACTATCGCGATCTCGACGGCCGCTTCGACAAGCTGGTCTCGATCGAGATGATCGAGGCGATCGGGCCACGCCAGTACGGCGAGTTCTTCCGCCGTGCCGCAGAGCGGCTCGCACCGCGCGGGCGCATGATGCTGCAATCGATCACGATCGCCGACCATCGCTACGCGCGTGCGCGCGACGACGTCGACTTCATCAAGCGCTACGTGTTCCCGGGAGCCTGCATTCCCTCGGTCAGCGCGCTCGCGGCGGCCATGGCGGAATCATCGGACCTGCGCATCCTCGCACTCGAGGACATCGGCCCGCACTACGCGACCACACTCGCGCGATGGCGGGACAACTTCCGGGCCAACCTCGCGCAGGTTCGCGCCCTCGGCTTTCCCGAGACCTTCATCCGTCTCTGGGAATTTTACCTCTGCTACTGCGAGGCCGGCTTCGCCGAGGGCCAGCTCGGCGACGCGCAGATTCTCTTCGAACGATCGGGCTGAGAGTAGCCGCCCGTGGCCGGTCCGGGGCAAACCCGCAGGGGTTATCATGCCTCCGCGGCCACCCGCCGGCCGCGCCCGGGGAGTCGCGCATGACGGCCGGTCATCCAGCGGAAGAACGGATCCAGAGCGCGGACGGGGTCGAGATCCACGTTCGCGCCTTCCCGCCGGTCGGACGTCCCCGTGCGGTCGTCGTCATCTGCCACGGCGTCAATTCGCACGGCGGCCAGTACCTGTGGCCCGGCGGCCAGTTCGCGGGGACCGGATTCGCGGCATTCGCGCTCGACCTGCGCGGTCGCGGCAGGTCGGACGGCGCACGCTATTACGTCGACGACGTGGCGCAGTACGTCGCCGACGTCGCGGAGGTAATCCGCCTCGCCAAGTCCCGCTATCCGGGCCTGCCGGTGTTCCTGCTCGGACACAGCGCGGGCGGCGTCGTGTCCTGTACCTATGCGCTCGAGAACCAGGCCGAGATCGCCGGGTTGATCTGCGAAAGCTTCGCGTTCAAGGTGCCGGCACCCGATGCGGCCCTCGCCGTCATCAAGGGGTTGAGCCGCGTCGCACCGCGCCTGCCGGTGCTCAAGCTCAGGAACGAGGATTTCTCTCGCGACCCTATTGCCGTGCGGATCCTCAACAGCGACCCGCTGACACTGAACGAGATTCAGCCTGCGAAGACCGTGGCCGCCCTGGTGCGTGCGAACGAGCGTCTGCGGCGGGAGTTTCCGCGCATCACCCTGCCCGTACTCATCCTGCATGGAACCGCCGACAAGGCGACGATGCCGTCCGGCAGCCAGCTCTTCTTCGACACCGCGGGTTCGAAAGACAAGACGCTGAAGCTCTATGACGGGCACTTCCACGACCTCTTGAACGACGTCGGCAAGGACGGCGTGCTGGCGGACATCAAGTCGTGGATCGACGCGAGGCTCAGGTCGTGATTGAGCATGGGGCGGGCAGCGCGCGGGTCCTGCTTCATGCGCATGCAACCGGGCACTCGCCACGGCACGCGCATCATCACTGGCTGCCTGCTGATTGGCATCGACTGGGACCCGCCAGAATGAGTACCTCGACGTGAAGCCCAAGAACACGATCTGCCTCTGGTTCGACAAGGATGCCCATGACGCCGCACGCTTCTACGCGGCGACCTTTCCGGAAAGCGAAGTGACGGCTGTTCACCACGCACCCGCGGACTACCCGAGCGGCAAGAAGGGCGACGTACTGACGGTGGAATTCACCGTGCTGGGCATACCCTGCCTGGGTCTCAACGGCGGACCGGCCTTCAGGCAGAGCGAGGCATTCTCTTTCCAGGTGGCAACCGACACCCAGGAAGAAACTGACCGCTACTGGAACGCGATCGTCGGCAATGGCGGCCAGGAGAGCGCTTGCGGCTGGTGCAAGGACCGCTGGGGCCTCTCCTGGCAGATCACCCCACGTGCGCTCAGCGAGGCGGTTGCCGCGGGCGGCGCCGAGGCCGAGCGGGCATTCGCGGCGATGATGACGATGCGGAAGATCGACATTGCCGCCATAGAAGCGGCACGGCGCGGTTAAGTGCGGTGACGCACCGACACCAGCGACCGTCGGGGCCAGCATGCGTCGGCACGCAGGCGCCTAATGCAAGGATGCACGTTCATGATCGATCGATTGTTGCCCATCGCAGCGCTTGCCGCGCTGATGCTGGCCGGCTGCCAGAACACCAACACTGATGCCGCCGAGAAAGTCGCTGAGACTCGTGACGCTGCCGCCGAAGACGTCGCTGACGCGCGCCAGCACGCAGACGAAACACTTGCCGATGCGAACGACCAGATCAGGGACGCACAGCAGAACTACGCAAAGACCGAAAAGAACGCGACCAGGAAGCTGACCAAGGCCCAGTCCGAGGCGATGGTAAGTACGGCGAATGCCGATTTCAAGGTTGCATCGACCGAGGCCAGGGGCCGCAACGATGTCGCGAAGTCGAAGTGCGGTTTGCTGGACGGCGTTGAAAAGACCGCCTGTATCAGCACGGCCGATGCGACTCTTGCCGCGAACCAGGCGGACGCCACGGCAATTCGCGATGCCGCGCTCGTGAACGCCGCGCACCTCGAGTAACCCATGCCGGACAAGGGCGCGATGACGGACGTCGAAACCCTGCGCCGGCAGGCCCGCGAGCATATTCAGGAAGGTGCGGTCACGGCTGGGTACTCCGCGGACCAGGCCACCGTCCTGAAGCTGCTCAACGAGGCGCTGGCCACCGAAATCGTCTGTGTTCTCAGGTACCGCCGTCACCATTTCATGGCCCGCGGCATACATTCCAAGGGCATCGCCGGTGAATTTCTGATCCACTCGAACGAGGAGCAGGGGCACGCCGACCAGATTGCCGAGCGAATCGTGCAGTTGGGCGGTGAGCCGGACTTTGCGCCGGATGGCCTTACGAGCCGGAGCCACGCCGAATACGTCGAGGGCAAGTCCCTGGTCGACATGATCAGGGAAGATCTGGTGGCAGAGCGCATCGCCATCGACAGTTATCGCGAAATGATCCAGTACCTAGGCGACGACGACCCGACGACCGGTCAGTTGCTGAAG
>Ga0105107_10003701_pt1 | contig 10204 bp, 10 predicted proteins | sample PPLLaktember2015_6_FD_79335 | JGI IMG/M metagenome (GOLD analysis project Ga0105107, IMG submission 79335) | Freshwater sediment microbial communities from Prairie Pothole Lake near Jamestown, North Dakota, USA - PPLs Lake P8 Core (1) Depth... | ecosystem: Environmental > Aquatic > Freshwater >...
CCGTAGCGGTCGCTCCAAGAAGGGGAATGCGTGAAGACGGTGCCCGGAGGGGGGGGTGCGCTTCAGATACCGCTGGTATTAGAATTCCGGCGGTATGCGAATGCGGGCGCCGCGCGCGGTGCAGGTCGAGGCGAACCGGGGCGAGGTGTTGGCCGCAGCGCGGCGGGTCTTCCTCGCGCGCGGCTACGCCGGCGCCACGGTCGACGCGATCGCCGACGCGGCCGGCTTCTCGAAGGGCGTCGTCTACTCCCAGTTCGGCGCCAAGGCCGACCTGTTCCTGGCGCTGCTCGCGCAACGCATCGAGGAGCGCGCCGCGCAGAACCGCGCCCTCGCGGAGCGCCACCGCGGTGCGGACGGCCTGCGAGCCTTGCTCCGAGCGGCGCGCCGCGACAGCGAGACGGAGGCGGGCTGGGGGCTGCTGCTGCTCGAGTTCCGCCTGCACGCGGCGCGCGACCCGAAGCTGAACGCACGCTACGGCGAGGCGCACCAGCGCACGCTGCAGGGCATCGCGCTGTTGTTCGAGCGCTTGTACGCCGAGGCCGGCCTGACGCCCCCGGCGCCGCTTCGCCAGGTCGCGGCGCTGATGCTGGCGTTCGGCAGCGGGCTGCTGCTCGAGCGCGCGGGGGATCCGCGCGCGTTCTCGCAAGCGAACGAGCAGGCGGCGGTCGGTCGCGCACTGGGCCTGCCCGACGAGGCGTGAGGAGGGCGACTTGAGCGCGCAGACGCCTTTCCCGGACTTTCGCGAGCGGGTGCGCGCGGTGAACGCCGCCGCGCTGCCGGGAGCGCTGGCGCGGCTGCGCTGGAGCCGCACCGAGCTCGAGCGACACCAGCGCGAACGTCTGCGCCGGCTGCTCGCGCGCGCGGCGCAGCGCTCCAGCTTCTATGCGCAGCGCCTGCGTGGCGTCGATGTGGAGGGCTTCGAGCTCGCCGACCTCGCGCGCCTGCCCACGACCTCGAAGGCGGAGCTGATGGAGCGGCTCGACGATGTGTTCACCGATCCGCGCCTGTCGCGCGCCAACGTCGAGGAGGCGCTCGCCGCGACGCGCCACGAGCCGGTGCCGCTCTTCGGCGAGTACATCGCCCAGGCTACGGGCGGGAGCTCCGGGCGCCGCGGCGTGTTCGTGAGCGACGTGGAGACCTACGTCGAGGTCAGCAGCGCGGTGATCCGGCCGACGATCGCGAGCCTCGCGAGCGGCTCGCCACCGCCGCGCTCGGGCAGTTTGACGATCGCCGTGGTCGCGGCCGCCTCGCCCGTGCACAGCACCGCGCTGGCGCCGACCCTGAACCCGCGCGGCGCCGGTCCGGTCGCGGCGATCGGCATCCCCGTGACGCTGCCGCTCGAAGAGATCGTGGCTCGCCTGAACGAACTCGTTCCGCACCTCGTGCTCGGCTACCCGACGGTGCTCGCGCGTCTCGCGCGCGAGCGCGTTGCGGGCCGGCTCGAGATCGCGCCGAGCCTGGTGCAGTCGACCAGCGAGACTCTCACCCCCGAGCTGCGCGCCGCGATCCGCTCGGGCTTCGGGGCACCGCTCGTCGACGCCTTTGGCTCGACCGAGGGCCTGATGGGCGTGAGCGCGCCGGACGACCCCGTCTTCGTGTTCAACTCCGACACCTGCCTCGTCGAGCTGGTCGACGCGCACAATCGACCGGTTCCGCCGGGAACCCAGTCGACGCGCGTGCTTCTCACGAATCTGGCCAACCACGTGCAGCCGCTGATCCGCTACGAGCTCGAGGATCGCTTCACGCGTGAGCCCGACGCCGCCGAGCACGGCCACCTGCGCGCCACGGTCGTGGGCCGCGTCGCCGAGCCGCTGCGCTGGGGAGCGCTCGAGGTGCACCCGCTGGTCTTGAGCGCGATGCTGCTCAAGTGGCCCGCGGTGCTCGACTACCAGGTGCGACAGACATCGAACGGCGTCGCGGTCGACGTGCTGGTCGAGCGGCCGACCGAGCTCGGGCCCCTCGCCGCGGCTCTGCGCGCGGCGTTGGCCGCGGCGGGGCTGCGCGATCCGCAGGTGTCGGTCTCCGGGGTCGCACGGCTGGCTCGTCGCGCCGATACGGGCAAGCTGCGGCGCTTCGTGCCGCTCGGAGCCGAAGCCCCGCCCGAGCGCGCGACGTGAGGCGCGCCGCGCACTTGGGCGGTGGACCGGCGGCTCTGTGGGGTATCCGCTGGCCACCAACGGCGACCGGGGCAACGACTATCGGGGCTGGTACAGCTCGAACGAGAGCAATCCGGCGCGCCATCCGCGGCTCGAGGTCGAGTACATCGACTGAGGCGCGAGCGGGCGCCCCGGACAGGAGGCATTCCGTAGCGACGGCCGCTCTCCTCTGCCCTACCTTGCCGGCGTGAAGTGGATCTTCCGGGGACTGCTCGCGCTGCTCGTCGTCCTCGCCCTCGGCGTGGCGGGCGCCCTCGCGAGCGCGTACCTCTCCCTCGATCGCGGGCACGCCCACAGCGCGCGCACGGCGGCGCTGCCGCGCCTCGCGCCGGGCCAGGCGGATGGGCTGGTACAGATCCCGGCGAACGGGATGATCTTCCGCGCGCGCGTCGCCGGCCTCGGGAACCCGGGCCCCGCGCTGATCCTGCTGCACGGCTTCCCGCAGACGTCCGCGATGTGGGAGCCGCTGATCGGCGCGGCCGCCGCGCAGGGCTACCGCGTGCTCGCCCTCGACCAGCGCGGCTATAGCCCGGGAGCCCGCCCGGAAGGCGTAGACGCCTACGCGGTGCTCGAGCTCGTCGCCGACGTCGTCGCGGTGGCCGACGCCGCCGGGTTCGAGCGCTTCCACCTCGTCGGCCACGACTGGGGCTGCGTCGTCGGCTGGGTGACCGCGATCCGCCATCCCGGGCGCGTCCTGACCTGGTCCGGCCTCTCGATCCCGCATCCCGGCACCTTGCTGAGCGACATCGCGCGCGATCCGCCGACCTACATCCGCATCAACACGGCGCCGCTCGTGCCCGAGACGCTGCTCGCGTTCAACGGCATGGCGCGCCTGCGCGGGATCTACGCGCGCGCCACTCCGGCGCAGCGCGACGAGTACCTCGCGGTGTTCTCGGAGCCCGGGGCGCTGACCGCGGCCCTCGACTGGTACCGCGCGATCGGAGCGAGCCTCGCGTCGGGCGAGGCCGCCTCCGGCCCGGTGAGCACGCCCACGCTCTTCGTCTACGGGAGCCGCGAGTTCTGGGTGAACGAGGACGCCCTCGTGCGCCAGCGCAAGCTGGTGACCGGCCCCTACCGGGAGCTCGAGGTCGACGCCGGGCACTTCGTCCTCGAGGAGCGGCCCGACGAGGTCGTGGCCGCCGTGCTCGAGCACCTCGCGCACCCCCGCTGACCGCGCGGCAGGCGATTCCAGTAGCCGTTCGGCGCCGTGGAGCCTTCCAGCGGCGCGGCGCTCACGCCGCCGGCGAGCGCGACTCCGGCGCGTGGCGCGCCTCGACCCAGCGCCGGTAGCGCGCCGAGGGCACCAGCATCAGCCAGAGCGACACGCAGCTCGCGAGGATCAGCGACGCGGACAGCAGGAGCAGCCACGGCGCGAGGTCCCGGCGCACGGTGAGATCGGTGAGTACGTTAACCACCGGCGCCATCAGCACGAGGCCGAGTCGCGACAAAGAGGCCGCCGCCCAGAGCAGCATGCGCTCGACGGCCATGGGGTCGGCGAGGCCGAGCGCGAGCCGGCGCAGCGCCTGCCGGCGGCCCGCGAGCGCGTCGTGGACCAGCCATACGTCGCAGAGCGCCAGCGCGCCGGCGAGCGGCCAGTAGCTACGGCCGAAGAGTGCGCTGGGGGTCTTCGTGCCGCCCGCCAGCGCGTAGTAGACGAAGCCGGCGCACATGAGCGCGGTTGCCGCGGCGGCGAGCGCCAGGGCGCGGCGCTCGCCGCCGTGGAAGACGAGCGCGTTGAACCCGAGCGCGGCGCCGAGGCCGACGAGCGTCGCGACGTTACCCGCTACGACGAAGGCCTCGAACGCGCCGGGCGAGAGCGGCGAGCTCCCGTAGGCGGACATCGAGGCGATGCCCAGCAGCAGCGAGCCCAGGCCGATCGCGCCGATCAGGTGAACGCCGAGGAGGCCCTCCGGCATCCCGCCACCGGCGCGGACCGAGCGCCGCAGCAGCCGCGCACCGAGCCAGAACGCCGACCCGATCGAGGCCACCTGTGCGATTCCCGCCGCCGCGCCGACCAGGGCATCCATGCGCGCTGTCCCCCCGGCCATCCCATCGGCAGAACGGGTCCCGGCAAAGAGCCGGCGACCCTCAGGGTGCGCCGGACACGCCCGGGGTCGGGCGATCCCAGCCGTGGCGCCAGGGAGCTGGGCCTTCCCGCAGACCGAGAGTCCGAGGCCGATCAGTGCAGCTCGGTCTTGCTCTCCGAGGAGGGCACGCAGAGGCTCACGGCTCTCGAGGTGGTCACTTCCTCGACGAACTCCCCGATCCGGTCGAAGAGCACCATCGTCTCACGGACTCGCGTCGGAGCGAGCTTGAAGCACTCGAGGAACCTCCCCGGGTTCTGGATCGGCCCGTCGATGCTCACGGGGTTGCAGCGCAGCTTCGGCGCGATCACGTCGCTCTCCACGATGCCGAGGTCGTCGGACGCCGCGATCGGCCGGCGTTCGAACTCCGGTCCGAAGCGGTCCGTGTAGGTGTCCTGGTAGCAGACATAGTCGTCGAGGACGGTCGGGAGCTCGCGGGACAATCCCTCCTGGTCCCTCTTCGCGGCCCGGCATACGAGCTTGGACTTCCAGGACGGCGGCGGCGTCTTTTCCGGCTTCACCTTGTAGCAGGCCAGGTGGCCGATCGGGTCGTAGACGGGCCTCGCGTCGTGGCTCGCCGGAGTGCAGGCGAGAGTGGGCTTCCGCAGCTTGAGCTCGTGGGTCGCGGGCTCGAACACGTCACCGGAGACGCTCACGGTGGATCGCTCGAAGTCCGGAGCGTCGAAGCTGCCCTCGTAGCAGAGATAGGAGCCCGGTGGCGGCGTCACGCAGAGCTCGTGGTTGGACGACGCCCAGCAGGCGGGGTTTCGTCCCAGGTAGGCGGGCAGCGTGTTCACGCGGTTCGTGAGCCGGAGGGGCGCGCCGGCCGGGCCCTCGGGCGGACCTCCGGGAACGAGCGTCGCCTTCTGCCAGCCCCATGCGAGGTCGAAGTAGAGGTCGACGAAGCCGAGCGCAGGCAAGTCCCGCTCCGGCTCGGGCGCGTCGTCGGTGAGCCTTCCCGTCGAGATCTGCGACGGGTCCTCGAAGACGCTCACGTCGAAGGTGCTCGGTGGGATCAGGCAGTCCGGGTAGTCCGGCTGGGCGTGGAACTCGGCCGTGCCGTCGACCTGCAGGGCGACGACCTCCAGGTCGACCTCCCGCGCGGGGCTCGGCTCGGCGCGGCGCACGACCACCGCCCCCCGCGCGGAGACGCTGATCGGACAGATCCCGAACTGCGTGTCGAGGGGGTAGCGGCGGAGCTCGAGGGTCGCTTCGAAGACGTCGTCGCCAGCCGGCGGGAAGGTCGTGTCCGAAGCCGCCGGAAGCTCGCAGCCCGGATCGTCGAGGTCCGCAACGCCGTCGAGGTCGTCGTCCTCTCCGTCGAGGCACGACTGCGAGACGGCCAGGCTCTCGGGCGTGCTGGCCGCGTTGCCGGGGCTCGAGCCGAGAGCGACCTCGAGGGCGTCCACGACGCCGTCCTGGTCGGCGTCTACCGACGCGGGCAGCCCCAGCGCGGGGCGTGCTGCCACGCCGAACGAAAGCACCAGGAGCCACGGCACGAAGCCACAGATTCGCATGGCCTACTCCCCCGGAGCGCCGGAAGTACCCAGCCTCGAACCTTCAGGTCGTTCCCGCCGAGCGCTTTGCAAGGGTCGCGCTCTGCTGCGGGCCGTCCGGGGGCGCCTACCTGGCCGAACGAATCGCTGGCTCGCCCTCAGCCGTAAGCTGATCGATGTAGCGCCCCAGATCCGACTGCAGCAGCCCGCGGGCCGCATGCCTCACGTCGGGCGAGGAGAAGCGGAAGGCAGCGCGATCCAGCAGGTAGTGGATGAAGCCGGTCGCGAAGCCCAGGGCCAGCAGCGCCGGCACGAAGGGCGAGGAGCGCAGCCAGCGCGCCGCATCGCCGAAGATGCGGTCGGCGTAGGCGTACTCGTCGCTCACGGCCTCCACCTCCATCGCCGGCAGCAGCAGGGTGGAGACGACGGCGAGCACGACCAGGACTGCCCAGCTGCGCCGATTGATGGGTGCGAGCAGCCGCTGCCAGGGCGCGCGAGGCGCCTGGGCTCCACCGGAAGCCGCGAGCGAGGCGAGTCCCATCGCGGCGCTCCAATGCTGGACGCTCCACAGCACGATGAACAGGAAGGGGTCGCGCGCGAGGAAGGCGAAGAGCACCATGGCCGATAGGCCGAGGATGTAGGCGACGCGCGGCAGCGATGGGCGCTGCGAGCGAAGCTCGACGATCAGCATCAGGCCGGTCAGGGTCACGACGAAGCCGATGCCGCCATCGCGCAGCGTGCGCGCGAGCACGTCGGCCCGGGCCGCTCCCAGCAGCGGGTCGATCCAGCGGTCCTGGAAGGCGATCGATCCAGCCAGGGCCTCTGCCACCACGACGAAGCCGCCGCCCACGACGAGCGCGAACCACCGATCGAGCCGTCGCGCGATCGCGTCCGACGCCCGTCCCGCGCGCGTGCGGTAGAGGCTGAGCAGCCCGAAGTGCTGCGCGGCAAAATGGTGACTCACCAGCAGGTAGTTCAGGACGGCGAGCCAGACCACGCGCTCGGTCAGCGGCATCGGCAGCACGCTCTCGGGAGCCAGCAGCAGGGCGAAGCAGGCCACGGCGATGGCCACTGGGGCCACTACGAAGCGCAGTCGCTGCGTGGCGAGCAGGGGACGGTAGGCCGGGGTCGCGTAGGCCAGCCAGGCCGACGAGACGCGGTGGCCGAACCAGAGAGGCACCGTGAGCGCGAAGAACAGCCCGTCCACGGGGCTCGCGCGCACGTCGTCATGACCCCGCGCCAGCAGAAGGACCAGGGGCGCCAACCAAAGCGCATTCAGGACCCAGACCAGGTCCCAGGCCGGGCTCTTGATCCAGCGCAGGGCGGGAGAAGACACGCTCGCGCCCTTCAGCCGCGCTGCGCCTTCACGAACGCCGGCCGACCGCAGCACTCCTTCAGCCAGCGCTCCACGTTAGGCGTCCCGGCCAGGCCGAGCTTCGAGAACAGCGCCCACGCGAGCACCGACGCGAGGTTCAGGTCCGCGATCGAGAACGCGTCGCCGAGCAGGAACTTGCGGCCGGCGAGGGCGCCGTCGAGCACGCGCAGCGGCTGCGCCAGCTTCTCCTCGGCCGCCTTCGCCGCCGCCTCGTCGCGCTGCGGCGCGGGCAGGATCGCGCGGTTCAGCAGCACCTGGAGCAGCGACGGCTCGATCTCCGTCATGCCCCAGAAGCTCCACTGGATGGCGCGCGCCTCGTCCGCGAGCGCCTTCGGGTAGAGCCCCTTGGTGTCGTACTTCTTGCCGAGGTAGAGGTTGATCGCCATCGATTCGAACAACGTCACGTCGCCGTCGACCAGCGCCGGGACGCGCTGGTTCGGGTTGATCGCCGCGAACTCGGGCTTCTTCGCGTCGGTCGCGAAGTTCGTCGGCACGAGCTCGTAGGGGACGCCGAGCTCCTCGAGCGCCCAGAGGCAGCGCATCGCTCGCGACTGCCGGATGCCGTAGAGCTTGATCAAGGGGACCTCCAGAATGGGCCCAGAGGGTACCTTCGCGCGACGGGGCATGCCGGCCGGCGTGGTAGGATGCGGCCCACATCGACCCGGGAGCTCACGATGGACCTGCGCCGCTCGCTGCACGCCTCGATCCGCCTCGGCCTCCACGCCTCGGCAGGTCTCGCGCTCGCCGCGTTCGCGGCTGCGCCCGCGCTCGCGGGCGCGTCGCTCCCGACCGTGCCCGGCGCGTCGGTCACCCTCTACGCGACCGTCACGGATCCGACGACGCTCTCCTTCGCCCTCGCCGGCGAGCTCTTCGTCGGGCGCGACGCGTCCGGCTCGGGCGGCGGGAACGGCGACGCGGTGAAGATCCACCGGATCGGCCCCGGCGGATCTCCCGTGGCCGAGTACGGAGAGGCGGGAATCGACGACCCGGACGGCGTGCTGTTCGACGAGTCGGGCGTGGTCTCCGGGACGGTGGGCTCCGTGCTCGTGGCGGGGCAGGTCTTCGGGATGGCGCAGGGCCGGATCAGCGCCGTGCTCCCCGACGAGAACATCGTCGAGGTCGTGCCCCCGACCGCCACGTTCTCCAACCCGGGGAACATGGCCTTCATCCAGTTCGACCACCTCGCGATCGCGGACGCCAGCGACCTCGCCCTCTTCCAGCTGTCCGCGGGCGGAAGCCCCTCGCTCCTGGTCGACACCGCGCCGGCGGCGCCGGTCGACGTCGAGGTCAGCGCCGCGACCAACCTCGTGTACGCCCGTTTCACCGACGGAACCGTGCGCGTGTTCGGCACCGACGGAAGCGTCGTGGACGCCGCCTTCGGAACCGGGCTCGGCGCGAACGGCGCGCTGGCGCTGTCGCCGAGTGCCGACTGGGGCAGCGGAGCCTACGTCGTCGACGGCTCGGGGAACCTGGTGCGGATCGAGGCGAGCGGTCAGGCGCCGGTCGTCGTGGGGAGCGGCTTCGCGAACACCTCCGATCTCGAGTTCGGCCCCGACGGCGCGCTCTACGCCTCGGAGCTCGCGAACGACCGCGTGGTGCGGATCGCGCTGCTCGGGCTCGACGCCTTCCTCTGCTACAAGGCGAAGCCGACGAAGGGCGGCCCGCCGTTCGAGCCGCCGACCGTCCAGCTCGAGGACGAGCTGGGCACGCGGAGCGCCCGGGTCGTGAAGCCGCGCGCGCTCTGCAACCCGGCCGACCGCGCGGGCCTCGGCATCGCCGACGAGGAGAGCCACCTCGCGAGCTTCGGCATCGTCCCGGACCCGAAGCCCCCGAAGGCCCCGGGCCTCCGGGTGGAGAACGCGCTCGGCGCGCTCACGCTCGACGCTACGAAGCTCGACCGCCTGCTCGTCCCGGCGGCGAAGAGCCTCGCCGGGCCCGTCGACCCGCTGGAGTCCACCCAGGTCGGCCACTTCGCCTGCTACAAGGCGAAGGTGTCGAAGGGGACGCCGAAGCTCCCGAAGGGGACGCAGGTCTCCGTCGCCGACCAGTTCGCCGAGGCCCGGACGTTCGACGTGAAGAAGCCGACGCGGGTCTGCCTCGCCGTAGACAAGAACGGCGAGGGCATCCCCCGCCCGGACGACGCGCTCGTCTGCTACAAGGCGAAGCCCGCGAAGGGCCAGCCGAAGCACGCGAAGCGCGCCGGCGTGCACGTGAACCACCCGTTCGGCCCGGCGCAGCTCGACACGGTGAAGGAAGAGGAGCTCTGCCTGCCGTCGAACGTGGGCACGTCGAACTAGCGGCTCAAGGCGCCGTGACGACCAGCGAGTTCGAGAAGTCGACGTAGCTCAGGCGACCGGTCTTGGCCGACAGGCCCGTCGCGCGGCAGTAGGTCAGGAAGCTCGTGGGGAAGCCGTTCACCTCGACGCCGACCGTCGTTCCCGGCTCCAGCGTCGCCTCCTCGGAGGCGTAGACCGTCGCTCCGTCGATCGAGGCGATGATCTCCACGACTACGGCTACGGGCTTCGTGCCCGCATTCAGGGCGCTGCACTGGACCATGCTGCCGAGGTAGACGCGGAGCGGGGCGGTGACGAGGGACTTCGGGCCCGCGCCGGCCTGGCCGGCGACGAGCGCGCATCCGAGGACGAAGAGCAGGACGACTCTGGATCGCACGTGTGTCCACCTCGCGGCGCCGCTCCGGACGGAGCCTGTCCGGACGCGGGCGCAAGCGTCGCACACATCGCGGCCAGGCGTCTACGGAACCTGCGCCGGCCCGGAATCTCGGCGAACCCAGGCCTCCGAGCTAGCGTGAGGCCTGGAGGGCCGTTCCGTGGTGAAGCTCTCGTTCTGCCTGCGCCGACTCCCTCAGCTCTCGCGCCAGGAGTTCCAGCGCTACTGGCGCGAGCAGCACGCGCCCCTCGTGGCCCGCCACCGCGAGGCGCTGCGCATCGAGCGCTACGTCCAGGTGCACACCGCCGACGCGCCGGCCAACGCGCTCCTCCAGGCCAGCCGCGGGGCACCCGAGGCCTTCGACGGCATCGCTGAGCTCTGGTGGCGCAGCGAGGCCGACCTCGCCGAGGCCACGGCCAGCGAGGC
>Ga0105107_10003703_pt1 | contig 10200 bp, 12 predicted proteins | sample PPLLaktember2015_6_FD_79335 | JGI IMG/M metagenome (GOLD analysis project Ga0105107, IMG submission 79335) | Freshwater sediment microbial communities from Prairie Pothole Lake near Jamestown, North Dakota, USA - PPLs Lake P8 Core (1) Depth... | ecosystem: Environmental > Aquatic > Freshwater >...
TGAAGGGTTTCAATGGCACCCACCACCTCACCCTTGTCGCCGATCAGTGGGGCGGCTGTGAAGAAGAGCCATTTCCCTCCACCTGCGAGATTCGGGAAGAAATCTTCGGCTTCGTAGGCGCCCTCGATGAGCGGAGATTTCCTGTACTTGCCGGAATAGTAAGCGGCAATCTTCTTCTCAGAAGCTGCGTCAACAATGAAGTCCGCGAGGATGGGTCTTTGGACGGGATAAAAGGTCTTCCACTGGTTCTTTGTTCCAACCAAGGCTTCTGCGGAAAAACCTGTCAGGTTTTCAAAGGCCTTGTTACAGTGGGTGATGGTGTGATTTTCGTCAATGACAAAGGCGGCGATGGAAAACCCCTGCAGGATCCGGCTTAGACGCTTCTCGCTCTCTCTCAAGGAGGGTCGGGTTTTCGCTCCTTTAGGAGTGCTTTTTCTCGTTTCAGGGTCGGGGTCTGGAGAGGAAAGCTTCTTGGTCATGAGGCATCCTTCGGGCATCTCTTGGGTCAAGAAGGATAGTACAGATGTGTTGAAATCTCAAGGTGTTTCTGTTATTTCTTCGCCTGCGCGCGGACAACCCTTACGAATAAAACTGTAGAAGGAAGGCCATGGATCTATTTCTAAACCCTAAAAGCATAGCCGTCATTGGCGCCTCAGAAGACCCACGCAAAGGAGGCTATGCGCTCGTGAGCAACTTGAAGGAGAAGATCCTTGAACGCTTGTATCCGGTCAATCCCGGCGCGGCAGAGGTGTGCGGACTGCCCGCATTCAAGAGCGTCGACGATCTCCCTGAACGCGTTGATCTCGCGGTCATTTTCATCCGCGCCACCGCGGTCCCCGAAACAATGGAAGCGTGCGGGGAAAAGGGGATCTCGCGAATCATGATTCAGAGCGCGGGCTTTGCTGAAACCGGCCCCCAGGGCCTTGCCCTTCAAGAGGCGTGCCTACGGGTCGCCGGGAAATACGGAATGCGCGTCTGGGGCCCGAACTGCATGGGGGTTGTCAACGGGTCGACCGGTCTGGTCGCTTCTTTTATGAGGCCGGAAATCTGGCAAGGCCATCTGAAGGCGGGCAACGTTTCCCTCATTGTGCAGAGCGGGATGCTTTCGGCAGGATTTCTGGTGCAGGTTTTGAAAGAGGGCTACTTCGGCTTGAGCAAAGCGTGCTCCATCGGAAACCGTTGCGATGTCAATGAATGCGATCTCCTGGAATACTTTGCCGAGGATCCGGAGACGCAAGTCATCGCCATGTACCTCGAATCCCTCCTCGACGTGCCGCGCTTTCGGCGCGTCCGGAGCCGTTTGGAAAAGCCCGTTGTGCTCTTGAAAGGGGGAATCAGCGAAGAAGGAGCTCAAGCAGCGCGAAGCCACACGGGCAGCCTTGCGGGAGACGGCCGGCTTGTGGAAGGATTCCTGCGTCAGATGAAAATTCACAGAGCTACGGATTTTCTTGAGATGATGGACATGGCTCGGGGTTTTAGCCTCTGGCAGGGGAGAAAAAAGGGAAGACGAGTGGGGATCGTCACGTTCAGCGGAGCCTCCGGCATCGTGGCTTCCGACCATTTGGCTGGCCTGGGCATGACTCTGGCGCTGCTTTCCCCGGAGACCATCCGAACCTTGCAGACGGTTTTCCCCCCCTGGATGAACCCTCAGAACCCTGTAGATGTATGGCCTGCCATTGAACGAGTGGGACAAAAGGCCTTTGAGGTTGCCATAAAAGCAGTCCTCGCAGACCCCCAGGTCGACGCTCTCTATCTTAGCCTTTACATGGACAGGAATATCCTGGAGCAAGGAGTCGAGTTCTTGGACAATCTGAAAGGCGCCAACAAGCCGACGGCCATTTGGCTGATAGGAGACCCCCAGTGTTTCAGTACGGTTCGCGACATTGCAGCATCTTTCGGCACTCCCGTTTTCACAGAACTGGGGCGAGGCGCCCGAGTCCTCTCTCATTTCATGGGTTGCGCATAGGGGACAACTTTCTCCTTGCCTCCTCCGGTAATATCCGTTATGTAAGTAGCGGCTACTCTTGGAGTAACTCGGAAGGTTTCATCCGTTCCATTGCGCCATGCAGACAATGAGCGAAGCGGCTCCGACCATGAAGAAGGGGAATGCTCTCAGTGGACAGAAGCGGAAACGAGACAAGGCGTGAAAAGACTTCTGTGGAAATAGACAGGGGTAAGGTGAAGTTCGAGGCCTTCGGCGAAGAGATGCTTGAAAAGAAGGTCAGCCTGAGCGGAAACAGCGGAAGAATTTATCTTCCCCCTGATTGGGTCGGTCATCACGTCAAGATTATCCGAATGGACTGATTCCTGAAACGAAAGGGGTGTGCGGTGGATGGAGAGAAGATTTTAGTCAGGCGAATGAAAGCAGGAGATGCCGAAGCCATAGGAAAGATTGATGCGGCCATTGAAAAGAGGTCTACCCTGCTTGACTTCAAACAGATCGTACCCGATGAAGTCAAGAGGAGGGTGGATGCCAGTTATGTTGCCGAGATCAAAGGCAAGGTGGTCGGGTTCATGATCAGCTATATTACCTACGGCAATTTCGGCGCGGACCGCTGCGCGTGGATTGCCAGGTTCGGGGTGAACCCCAAGATGATGGGGCAGGGCATCGGGAAAAGACTTGCTGAGGAAATATTCAAATTCTACAAAGAAAAGGGGATCACGGAGATCTTCACCTCCGTGCGGTGGGATGCGACCGACATCCTTTCTTTCTTTAAGGCCTTAGGTTTCGAAAGAAGCAACTTCATCAATCTCTGGAAAAAGATCGAATGAGAACGTCCGGTCGTGCGATCTATGGAGCAAGAACATCCTGAATGAGAAAGGACAGAGGATGATCTACATAGGGAATTTCCTTCACACCACCAACCAGGAGCAGAGAAAAGAGATGGACAGACGGCATGGAGAATTCGCCCTGATCGTGGAGGCTGCCGATGCCGAGACCGCGCTCCATCTGTTCAGAGAAAAACTCATCTCCTATAGAAGCGTCAGAGATTTTTTCCAGGGGGAGTGCTCCATCTTTCTGACCCAGTTCTACGAATTGAAGGCTTTTCCCAGGAAAGAAGCTCTCATGCTGAGCTACAGTTCCTATGCCGGAGACCCGGTCATGCCTTTCATCGGCTGCACGCTCCCATCGGCCATGTCGGATGAATGCCGGATTTATGAGTGGAACGAGAATGAACCGCAAATCGATGGAATGAAGGGCAAGCCTTTTGTGGAGTTCAAACTGTAGGATCATCCAATGGTGACGCGTTTCTACAAATACCACGCCCTGGGAAACGATTACCTTGTCCTCAACCCTTCGGAACTGGGGGGGGAGCTGGACGCCTTTCGAATTCAGCGGATATGCCACCGCAATTTCGGTGTAGGCTCAGACGGCATTCTCCTGGGTCCTCTGGAGACCAAAGAGGGCGACTTCGGGCTTCGCATTTTCAACCCTGACGGCAGTGAGGCGGAAAAAAGCGGAAATGGGCTTCGCATTTTTTCCCGTTACCTATGGGACCAGAGCCTTGTCAAAGAAAAAGCCTTCACGGTTATGACCCCCGGCGGAAGAGTGGAGTCCGTTGTGAAAGACGAAGGCCGCACGGTCACAGTGCAGATGGGACAGGCCAGTTTCGACAGCACACGGATTCCTGTGAAGGGTGAACCTCGCGACGTGCTGAACGAAACGATGACCGCAGCCGGGAAAGAGCTGCGTTTCTGCGCGACCACCGTGGGTAACCCTCACTGTGTCGTGCTGCGAGAGGATGTTTCTGAAGAAGAAGCGAGAAGATTGGGGCCCTTGATCGAGAAAGATCCCCGGTTTCCCAACAGGACGAACGTCCAGTTCATGAAAGTGCTCGATCGTTCGCATATTCAGCTTGAGATCTGGGAACGAGGAGCTGGGTACACCCTTGCCTCAGGCAGCAGCAGTAGCGCAGCTGCGGCTGTGGCCTATCAGCTCGGGCTTTGTGGGGGTCAGATCACGGTGCGCATGCCGGGAGGTGAACTCGACATCCGCATTTCTGAAGATTTTTCCATCCAGATGACAGGCCCCGTGACGAAAATCGCTGAAGGGACCCTGTCTCCCGAAATGTTCGAATAATCCATGAAGATCAACGCTGAAGCATAGCTCCCTCTGGTTCCGAGAATCCTATTGAACCGCGAGCGAGCAGGAGTGAGTGACTGATGAAGCGAATCGGAAGACTGCACCTTCTCACGGATGTGGTTCTCCAATCCCGCTTCTCCCACGAGGACCTGGCCCGCTTGGGCATCGCCGGCGGGGCGGACACGATTCAGCTGAGGGAGAAAGGTGGATCCACACGCCGCATGATCGAGGTGGCCAAGAGCATGGCTGTGGTGTGCAGAGAGGCCGGCGTGCCTCTCATTGTGAATGACCGAATTGATGTGGCCATGGCATCTGATGCGGATGGAGTCCATCTGGGACAGAGCGATTTCCCGATTCCTCTTGCACGAAGACTACTCGGGAAGGACAAACTCATCGGAGGATCCGCCGCAACGCTTGAAGAGGCTCGGGTTTGTCTGGCCGACGGTGCGGACTACATCGGTTTCGGCCCTGTGTATGTGACCGGCTCAAAAGAGGACGCAGGACCTGTGAGCGGTCCTGCCGTGCTGAAACAGGTGGTAAAGACTACACCTTTGGCCATTCTTGCCATCGGCGGCATTACGGCCGAGAACGTTCGCGAGGTCATGGAGGCGGGAGCCTACGGCATTGCCGTCATCTCCGCGGTGTGCTGTCAGATCGATCCTGAAGGAGCAACCAGGGCGATTCGAGAAGCTCTGGAAAGAAGCATAGGTGATGGCTGAGACATTGAAGGACATAGGCGAGTTCGGATTGATCGGACGGATCGATGAGCTCTTGAAAAGAGAAGGGGTCCAGGCACCCGGGGTGTCTCTTGGCATAGGGGACGACACGGCGTCGTTCAAAGCGAGGCCCGGCCATGAAATCCTGGTGACCTGCGACTGCGTGGTCGAAGGCCGCCACTTCCTGTCTCACCACATTTCTGCCATAAACCTCGGGCGCCGCTCCATGATGCTCAACATCAGCGACATCGGCGCCATGGGTGGGCATCCTCTCTATGCTCTCATTTCCCTTGGCCTGAAAAACGAGACCCTTATAAAGGACATCGAGGACATGTACCGAGGTTTTCTCTCTGAGCTGAATCCCTTCGGTGCCTCGATCATCGGCGGGAACCTGACCAAGTCCGGGGATGGGATCTTCATCGACATCACTCTCATCGGTGAAGTTGAAGAGGGAAGGGCTGTGCGCCGCTCGGGAGCAAGGCCGGGGGATGCGATTCTTGTGACCGGTTATCCGGGGCACTCGGCTGCAGGACTTCAGCTGCTGCTTCAGTCTTTGGCCGCAGAGGACCATCCGCTGGTGAGAGCCTACAACAACCCTTCTCACCGCGCCCGGGAAGGAAGAGCGGTGGCGCTCACGGGATGTGCGACGGCAATGATCGATACGAGCGACGGGTTTCTGGGAGACCTGGGTCACATTTGCGAGGAGAGCAAGGTGGGGGCTCTTTTGAGTGAGGAGAAGTTTCCGATCAGCAATGAGCTCCGGGAGGCGGCGAAGCTCCTGAAGAAAGAGCCCAGCGGGTTTTTTCTTGGCGACAGCGACGACTACCAGCTCATCGTCACGTGCTGGCCAAAGGATGAGGAGCGCATTCGATCTGCCATTGCCTTGACGTACACGGGTCCTGTGACGGAAGTCGGGCAGCTGACACGACCGGACAAAGGCATTCGCGTGATGCTTGCCGACGGTTCAGAAAAAGCTCTTTCAGCAAAAGGCTGGGATCATTTCAGGTGATGCTTGATCCAGCCTCTTTGTTTGTGGGGATGAAACATGGTTGATCAACGTTTGGCAAAAAAAGCAGCGGACTATCTAAAGAAAGTCCGGGAAAAGAAGCCTCTCATCCACAACATCACCAACTTCGTGGTCATGAACTACACGGCAAACGCTCTCCTTGCGTGCGGCGCCTCCCCGGTCATGGCGCACGCGGTCGAGGAAGTGGAGGAGATGGTGTCTCTCGCCGGGGCCCTGGTTCTCAACATCGGCACCCTGACGCCCCAGTGGGTCGAGGCCATGCTCCGTGCCGGTAAAAAGGCCAATGTCCTGAAAGTCCCCATCGTGCTGGACCCTGTAGGTTCAGGAGCAACCCGACTGCGAACCGAATCCGCCACGCGGCTCGCCCGAGATCTTTCCATCCAGGTCGTGAGAGGGAACGCCTCGGAAGTCCTTTCCCTCGCGGAAAAAGAAGCTCGAACGAAGGGGGTGGATTCCCTCCATTCTGTCGAAGAAGCGGAAGGCACAGCCATTGCTTTGGCCAAGCAATTGAAGACAACCCTCGCCATCACCGGTAAAGTGGACTTGGTCACGGACGGAAAGAGAATCATCAGGGTACATAATGGTCATGAAATGATGGGGAGGGTGACGGGGACAGGATGCACGGCCACGGTGATGATCGGTGCCTTTCTCGCCGTAGACCCTGATCCTGTTGAGGCCACGGCCACGGCCCTGGCCTATTTCGGAGTGGCCGGGGAGAAAGCTGCGGCTCAGACCACGACTCCGGGAACGTATCAGATCGCTCTTTTGGATGCTCTCTTTTCGATCGATGAGGAGGAACTGCGAAAGGGCGCCAGGATTGAGGTTGTGAGGTGAGGAGCCGAGTGGAGGATCCGGAAGAAAGACCTGCCGCGGGGCTTGACGACTGGGGCAGAGACCCTTCGGTGCGAGCGATGCGACGGATGTTCGCAGCGATGGAAGCGGCACAGAAGGAGTTCATCAACCATCTAGGCCTTTCTCTCTTTGATGACCGACTGAGGCGGTGGCGAGAAAGGGCTCTAGCCGTTTTTGAGTCCTCGCGGGCTCGAAGTGCGAGAGCAGGTATGGAACTGAGCGAGACCGAGACGGGGGCGCTCTATGTCCATTGCCTTGCAAAGATCATGACCAGGGAGGGGATGGATGTGTCTGCTGAGATCCTCCCCCGGAGCGAGAAACTCGTAAGGCTCCTGAGGGAGGTTTTTCCGTGATCCGGTTGCGTCTCTTCGGCCGGTGCCGCATTTATCATGACCCGGTGGCCCCTGTGCTTAAGGCTCCCGCACAAATCGGGTGGGAAGCCTGGTTCCGCCGCATTGACCTTGTGACTCCGAGAAATCTCAAGGGCAAGGAGCTGCTGATGCGCACCCGAGGGTGGTGGACGGTGGAGCCTTCAGAGATCGCGCCGGTGGTCGAAGCTCACGGTAGGCTCGCGGTGGGTGAAAAAGGTGAACTGCTGGTGGAGTTCCCTGATCAAGACGCTGCAGAGGCTCTTTCCAAAACGCTGTCTGAACGTTTCGGAGATCAGGTTCTTCTGGCGCCATAGAGGCGTTATTGACTAAGACGAGAGGAGCTGAATAGTCTGTTTCAACAGGTGAAGGCCGTCATATGGTGAAAGGAATAGGCAGTCCTGAGCGCGTATTGTCCGAGGAAACGGTGAGGACCCTTATGGAGGAGGGGACTCCTAGAAGTCTTTTTGAGAAGAAGCGGGTGCTTGTCTTGACCCCGGATGCCACCCGAACGTGCCCGCTTCCCGTGATGGTCCGATCCATCCAGGAGGTGCTCGGAAAGAAGACCTCAAGGCTTGATTTCATGGTTGCCCTGGGAACGCACACCCCTCTTCTCAAGAAGGAGATCCTGAAGCTCTATGGAATAGACGAACCTGAGAAGTTGTTCAGCGGATCTGATTTTTTCAACCACGAATGGAGCCGTCAAGAAAGCTTTGCTGAAATAGGAGCGTTCACGGAAAAAGAAATCGTAGAGCTCTCCGAGGGGCGTCTGAGGGAGACGGTGCCCCTTGTGATCAACAAAAAGATCTTTGATTACGATCTGATTCTCATCGTTGGCCCGGTCTTCCCTCATGAGGTCGTAGGGTATTCAGGCGGGGCCAAGTACCTTTTCCCCGGCATCTCAGGAGGAGATTTCCTGCATTTCTTTCACTGGCTGGGCGCGGTCATCACCTGCAAGAAGATCATTGGGATCAAAGATACCCCTGTGCGCCGGGCAATTGACAAGGCCATGCAAAAAATCCCTGTGCCGGTTCATTGCCTGGCCATGGTGGTTCATCCGGACGCTCACTTGTGCGGGCTCTATGTTGGTGATGTGAGGGAAGCATGGTCGAGGGCTGCAGATCTGTCCTCCCAGGTCCACGTGAAGACAAAGAACAAACCCTTCCGAGTCGTTCTCGGCACGGCACCGGCCATGTATGATGAGATCTGGACCGCAGGAAAAGTCATGTACAAGCTGGAGCAGGTGGTGGCCGACCAGGGAACCCTGATCATCTATGGGTCGCACATCCGGGAGATCTCGCGAACCTGGGGCAAATACATTGAAAAGATCGGATACCACACACGCGATTACTTCCTGGCCCAGATGGATCGCTTCAAGGACGTCCCCAGAGGAGTGCTTGCCCATTCAACTCATGTTCGAGGAACAGGATCGTACGAAAAAGGCATTGAAGTACCCCATGTCAACGTTGTTCTGGCGACCTCCATTCCTAAAGAAACGTGCCATCGCATCAACCTGGGGTACATGGACCCATCCGGGATTCGACTGCCGGATTACGCAAACAGGGAAGACGAGGGAATTCTTTTTGTGGATCATGCAGGCGAAATTCTTTACCGCATGGAGAAAACCGAATGACGAAATTTTTCCTGTCCGAAGACTTTCTGCTTCAAACCAAGACCGCGAGAAGGCTTTACCACGATTTCGCATCAGGCATGCCGATCTTCGACTATCACTGTCATCTGCCGGTGAGCGAAATTGCGGAGGACAAGACCTTCGAGAACCTGACACAGATCTGGCTGAAAGGGGACCACTACAAGTGGCGGGCGATGCGGGCCGCCGGTGTTGAGGAACGTTTTATCACGGGAGATGCCGCTGATGAGGAGAAGTTTGAAGCCTGGGCCGCAACCGTGCCGAAAACCTTGCGAAACCCGCTCTACCACTGGACCCACCTGGAGCTGAAACGCTATTTCGGCATTTCCGGAAAGCTCCTGAACCCTGAAACGGCCAAGGAAATTTACGCCGGGTGCTCGGAGATGCTGCAGGCCAAGGATTTCAGCGCAAGGGGAATCCTGAAACGAATGAAGGTAAGAGTGGTCTGCACCACCGATGACCCGGTCGATACGCTGGAACATCACCGCCGGATCCGGGCAGATCGAGCTTTTTCCATCAAGGTTCTTCCCGCCTTCCGGCCGGATAAAGCGTTGGGCGTCGAGTCGCCAAAGGAGTTCAACCGCTGGGTCGGGCGGCTGGAGGCTGCGGCCGGTTTTCCTGTGACCGATTTTGATTCTGTTCTTGCGGCGATCGAGAAAAGGCACGATTTCTTCCACGAGGCGGGTTGCCGGATATCCGATCATGGCGTGGAGTATCCCTATGCGGAAGAGTACTCCAACAGGGAAATCAAGGCGATCTTCAAAAGAGTGCGGCAGGGGAAAAATCTAGAGCGCCACGAAGTTCTTCAGTACAAGTCCGCCGTGATGATGGAGTTGGCAAGAATGGACGCGGAAAAAGGCTGGACCCAGCAGTTCCACTTTGGAGCATTGCGAAGTGCAAACACCCGGGCCATGCAAAAGCTGGGGCCGGATACCGGTTATGACTCGATCGGTGATTTCGAAATAGCCGGCCGTCTCGCCAGGTTTCTGGATGCGCTGGAGAAGGAAGACAAACTGGCAAAGACCATTCTGTACGTGATCAATCCAAGAGACAACGAATTGATCGCAAGCATGATCGGCAATTTCCAGGATGGGAGCATCCGCGGGAAAATGCAGTTCGGCGCTGCCTGGTGGTTCAATGATCAGAAGGATGGGATGGAGAAGCAGATCAATGCGCTTTCCAATATGGGTTTGTTGAGCTGTTTTGTGGGCATGCTCACGGACTCTCGAAGCTTCCTCTCTTATCCGCGGCACGAGTACTTCCGTCGCGTGCTGTGCAACCTCCTGGGAGCGGATGTGGAAAATGGAGAAATGCCCGATGACATGGACTTGATCGGAGACATGGTGAAGGATATATGCTTCGGAAACGCGGTCCGGTATTTCGGGATTGAGCCAGCCTGAATCGGTGTGGGTCTCATTGCCCACAGCTTACTGCGGCGTTGTCATTCCTACGAAAGTGATTCCTTGCCACAACAAGTAGGTGTGGCGTAATGGGTTTTATTACAA
>Ga0105107_10003705_pt1 | contig 10196 bp, 11 predicted proteins | sample PPLLaktember2015_6_FD_79335 | JGI IMG/M metagenome (GOLD analysis project Ga0105107, IMG submission 79335) | Freshwater sediment microbial communities from Prairie Pothole Lake near Jamestown, North Dakota, USA - PPLs Lake P8 Core (1) Depth... | ecosystem: Environmental > Aquatic > Freshwater >...
AAAAGTTAAACCCCATTTGTTCCCCCTCATTCCCGCATTCCATCATTCCACTATTCCATTATTCCTCTTTTAGGGGTTTTTCCATGCGTCGTTGGGAAAGATGGACGGCTGTTTTTTTGATCTTTTTCGGTAGCGGGGCGGCGGCTCTGGCCTTTCGGATGGGCTTCGGAGACCTTCGCCATCCCGGCCCCGGATTTTTTCCTTTCTGGCTGTCGGCGGTCCTGGTTCTCCTTTCCTTCATTTATCTCTTCACAATTCCAGGTTTCTATGCCCAGGCGCGCCCTTTATGGGAAAAAGGGGCCTGGACCAGACCCTTCCTGGCGGCCTTCGTGATGTTTGTTTATACCGTTCTGATGGGAGAGTTGGGGTTTTTCTCTTCCACCTTCCTTCTCTTCTTAGCTTGGCTGATGATCATCGAACGGGAAAAATGGAAAACGATCGGTCTGGTTTCCCTTGTGGGAACTTTCTGTTTTTACCTCGTTTTCGCCTTTTTCCTGAAAGTTCCGCTTCCCAAGGGAATTCTTTTTTAGCGAAGGAGTGGGGCGTTGGATTATTTTTCGGGTCTGTTGACGGGTTTCTCCCTAGCCCTCACGCCGTACAACCTTCTTTTCGGTTTTATCGGGGCCCTCTTGGGCACGGCCGTGGGAGTTCTGCCGGGTCTCGGTCCCGCAGCCACGATTTCTCTTCTTCTCCCCCTTAGCTATGCCCTTGGCAACCCCATAACCTCGATTATCATGCTGGCGGGGATTTACTACGGCGCCATGTACGGAGGTTCGACCACTTCAATTCTCCTCAATATTCCGGGGGAAGCCGCATCGGTTGTCACCTGCATCGACGGGTACCAGATGGCCAAAAAGGGGCGTGCCGGAGCCGCCCTCGGAATGGCCGCCATCGGCTCCTTTATTGCCGGTACCTTCGGCGTCATCGGCCTGACCTTTGTCGCCCCCCCTCTTTCGGCATTCGCCCTGAAGTTCGGCCCTCCCGAATATTTTTCCCTCACGATTCTCGGGTTGATGCTGGCCACCTACCTTTCCGGCAAATCCATCCTTAAGGGGATGATCATGGCCGTGGTGGGGCTTCTTTTGGCCACCGTGGGCATGGACCCGGTCACGGGAAACACCCGTTACACCTTCGGCCTCCTGATCCTGGAAGACGGGTTCGATTTCCTGACCCTCGGAATGGGGCTTTTCGGGATCGGGGAAATTTTTTTGACCCTGGAAGGAAAATTGAAGGCGGAGTTAGTGACCACAAAGATTACCAACCTCTGGCCGACCCTCAAGGACTGGGCGATTTCAAAATGGTCGGTCATGCGCGGCTCCGGAATCGGCTTTTTCGTGGGGCTTCTGCCTGGCGGCGGAGCCGTTATCGCTTCCCTGCTTGCGTATGCGGTCGAGAAGAGGGTTTCCAAAGAACCCCAAAAGTTCGGTCAGGGAGCTCTTGAGGGCGTGGCCGCCCCGGAATCGGCCAATAATGCCGCGGCCAGCGCTTCCTTCATTCCCATGCTCACCCTCGGCATTCCCGGCAACCCGGCCATTGCCATGATCTTTGCAGCCCTCCTGATCCAGGGGGTAACGCCCGGGCCTCTGCTCTTGAGAGAACACCCGAATCTCTTTTGGGGCGTGATCGCCTCCATGTATATCGGGAATGTTTTACTCCTCGTCCTCAATCTTCCTCTGGTTGGTCTATGGGTCCAGATGCTCAAGGTCCCCTATTCGATCCTCGCCCCCGTTATCGTGCTGATCTGTTCTATCGGCGTTTACAGCATGAAAAATGACGTGTCCGACGTCATGATGATGGTCATCTTTGGAGTCGTGGGCTATGTCTTCCGCAAGTTGCAGTTCGAGCTGGGCCCTCTTCTCCTGGCCTTCGTTTTAGGGCGGATCCTCGAAAGATCGCTGCGCCAGGCCTTGCTCATTTCGCGGGGGGATCTATCGATTTTCTTCACCCGCCCCATCTCCGCCGCCTTCCTCGCCGTTGTGGCGCTCATGATCCTAACTTCGATCGGAATGGTTCTTTACAAACGGAGGAAAGCGAACCCATCCCCCTAAAACGCGTGGGGCAATTCTGTTTTCTCGAAGGAAATTCCAGTCCTTCTTCCGCATTTCCCTGCCATCCTCGGTTTTCAAATGATTGGGGAATTCTCAGGATCAAATCCGCCCGCAACAGGGCAATTTGGCGTTTCAGAGGCATCCTTGGATTCTCCCCGTCGTTTCTATCGGGACAAACTCCCTGAAGCGTGCCTATTCGCCGAGAACGACGATCTGCTTTTCGAGATCCGAGCGGCGGGCGGCATCGAGGACGGGCATGGTGGTGCGGGCGATTTCTTCGGCGGAGGCGATGGGGGCTCGCCCTTCGCGGACGGCCCGGATGAATTCTTGAAGCTGAAGGGTGTAATTGGATGGCTCCTGGTCGCCGGAGAGAATTCTCTTCCCATTCAAATCCAGATGGTATCCGAATCCGAAGGGTTTTCCGGTGGCGTATTCCGTTAAGCGTATGACGCCTTTCGTCCCCACCAGAATCGCTTCATGAAGAGCCGGCGAGGTGCTCAGGGAAAGATGAACGGAGGCGATTTCACCGGCAGCGAAGGAAAGCAGAATATCCGCCTCGTCTTCCCCTTCCCACTGGAAATTTTGCTTCGCCGAAAAGGTGCAGACGCGGGTGGGCATTTTCTTCATCCAGGTGAGCACGGAATCGAGGGAATGGCTTCCCTGCAGAAAGATGACCAATCCCCCGGCCTCTTCCTGCTTTTTCCACCAGGTGGTGGGAGGAGCCGGGAAATGGACAAGGAAAGAAATCTGAATCCGGAAAAGGGTTCCGATTTCCGGAAGACGCCTTTCGAGTTCGAATACCGCGGCGCTGAACCTGCGGCTCTGGCCAACCATAAAGAGAACGTTATTCTTTGCGGCTTCGGCGGCCATGGCTACCGCCTGTTTCGTATTTAACGCCATCGGCTTCTCGATCAAAATGTGCTTCCGAGCCCGGGCCGCCGTGAGAGCTGCGGAATGATGCAGGTGGTTGGGCAGGGTGATGATCACGGCTTCTATATCTTTTCGGCTGAGAATGTCCTCGTACCGGGCGGAAAACGCCTGGACCCCAAAACGCTGGGCCGCATTCTTGGCCTTTTCCAAATCCGTGTCCGCCACGGCAATTAGCTCGGCCTCTTCCCGTAAATATTCCATTGCCGCGAAATGAGCTTGCGCAATGCGGCCGCAGCCGATCATACCCAAAGATAGTTTTGAGGGTGACATATTCTCTCCAGATCTGCCGCCGGATTCTTTTGAACAACCTCACCCTACCCTCCCCGCATGGAGACTGTGTCGTAATCCTGATCTGTCATTGCGAGCGACTGCAAGGAGCGCGGCAATCTAATGATTTTCAATATCTTATGAGATTGCTTCAGTCGTTTCACTCCTTCGCAATGACCTTACGACACAGTCTCCCGGAGAGAGGGGAGTCTTTGACAAAAATCAGGTCGTTGTATCCCCCTGAGCCCGCATCATCTTGCGCTGCCGCCGGATCGCCGTAACCGTGGTGAAGACCGCCAGGATCAGGATGGTTAAGGCGATCGGCCGCGTCACGAGAATGGAAGGGTCCCCCTGCGACATCACTAAGGAGCGCCGGAAGTTCGACTCCATCATGAACCCGAGAATTTGAGCCAAGACCATCGGCGAGACGGGATAGTCGTATCGCATCATCAGATAGCCGATGAAGCCGAAGACAACGCAGGTCACTAAGTCGTACATGACATTATTGATGGCATAAGACCCGACCATACAGGCGATGAAGATCAGAGGAACTAAGTATCGGCGGTCGATATTGATCACACGGGCGAAAAAGCGGGCGAAGGTCAATCCCAGGATAACGAACATGAAGTTCGCCAGAATCATGCCGCCGAAGATCTGATGGACCAATTCCGCATGATCGCGGAAAAGCAAAGGGCCGGGCTGAAGGTTGTGAATCGTCAAGGCCCCCATCAGGACCGCCGTGGCCGCATCGCCGGGAATTCCTAAGGTGAGCATGGGCAGCATGTCGCCGCCGGTGCTGGCGTTCTCCGCACATTGAGGCGCCGCCACTCCTTCCAAAATTCCGGTGCCGAATTTCTCCGGATGTTTGGAGGTCCGTTTGGCCTCGGCGTAACTGATTAAAGATGACGTTTCCGCTCCGATGGCCGGTGTGATTCCCACAATCAGGCCGATGACGCAAGAACGAATAAAGGTAATTGTGCAGGCGGCCAATTCGCGGAGCTTGGGGATAATGTCCTTCAAAACGGCGGTAACCTTTGGAGCCGTAAAGATGGTTTCGATCTGCCGGAAACCCTCGGAAAGGGCAAAGAGCCCGATCAGCATGGGGACGAAAGAAAATCCCCCGGTGAGCTCGATCCTTCCGAAGGTAAAGCGGGGGAATCCCCCCATGGGGTCCAAACCCACCATAGCGATCAGAAGGCCAAGGGCGCCGGAGATCAGACCCTTCAGAGGGGACCGCCCGGCGAGCGAGACCACCACTGAAAGCCCGAATACCGCCAGGGCAAAATATTCCGGGGCGCTGAACCGCAGGGCGAAGCTGGCCAGGATTGGCGCGAAGAAGGTTAGGCAGAGGGCGGTGAATGTTCCGCCGATTCCCGAAGCGATCGTAGCCATGCCGATCGCCTTTCCGGCCATCCCTTTTTGGGCCATGGGATACCCGTCGAAGGTGGTCGCCACCGCGGCCGGCGTCCCTGGGGTCTTGATCAGGATGGAAGCGATGCCTCCGCCGTAGATCCCCCCCGTGTAGATCCCCAAGAGCATCACGATCCCAGTGATGGGGGACATGCCGAAAGTAAAAGGAACCAGCAGAGCAATGCCCATGGTGGCCGTGAGCCCGGGAATGGCCCCGACAATAATTCCCATGAAAGAGCCCAGAACAAGGGCCAGGAGGTTATAGCCCGAGAGGACGGTGGCGAATCCCTTTAGCAGAAGACCCAAATCGACCATGCGGGCAATTCCTTAAAGTCCGGCTACCTGAGCCAACCTTCCGGCAAAGGCACGTTAAAGAACGTGGAGAAGATCAGATAAATGGCAATGGGCAAAAGGACCGCAAAGAGGAGCAAACGGGGCAGGCGCCTTTCACCCACGACTAAGCCAAAAAGAAGCAGATAGATAAAAGTGGAAATCAGAAATCCGACATAGGCCACGATGCCAGCATAAGCCCCGGTCAGCACCCCGATGAGCATGACCCGGCGCCGGTTCGCCCCCTCCAAGGGTGCTTCCAGCTCACTTGCCTTACCCCTCAAAGCCTGAACCAAAAGCACCCCGGCTGCCAAAAGCAGGCAGGCGGAAACCCCGCGGGGAATCAGCGTGGGGGCGCCGATCAGCGCCTGTTTGGGCCACCTTCCCGATTCATAAAAAACATAGAGGCAAATAGGAACCAGGATCAGGGAGACGAGGATATCTACTTTTTTCATGGACACGCGGGCCATGGAACCTCCCGGGGGGTTAGGGATAGCGGATGGAAGGGCGATCGGCCCTTCTATCCGCATAATCTTCAGGGAATTACTTCTCTTTCAATAGACCCACGCTTTCCAGGGCGGGCCGGTGGAACTCCTCCATGTCGCCAAGGAATTTTCCGAGATCCTTCGCGTCCATATACACCGTTGCTAAACCTAAGTCATAAGCCAATTTCTGAAACTCGGGATCATCGAAACACTTCTTGAAGCCTTCGGTCAGGATCTTCATGCGATCAGCCGGAACCCCTTTGGGAGCACCCAGGGCTCGCCAGTCATATATAATCTTGGAGTTGGGATAACCAGCCTCGGCGATGGTGGGAACATCGGGGTAGAGCCAGTGCCGTTTGGCATCCTCCAGGTAGAGGACCTTGACCAATTTGGCCTGGTAGAGCTGCAGAATTTCACTGATCGTGGTGACGGCCACGGTTACATGCCCTCCTTGAAGGGCGGTCCGGGCCGGAGCCGAGCCGTCGAAGGGCACATGAACGATCTTGACCTTCTCCCGCACGCATAAAGAGGCCAGAGACAGGTGCTGGACGCTGCCCGCGCCGGCATGTCCGGCCGTTACGACCCCCGGGCTCTTCTTGGCAAATTCGATCAAATCTTGCAGGGTTTGAAACTGGGAGCCGGCTTTCACACTGGCGCAGGCCCCTTCGATGTTAATCATCTGAATCAGGGAAAAGTCCTTGTAAGAAAGCGGAGCCAGACCCATCATCCGATAGTTGCTCAAATGGAAGGTAATAACGCCTGCGGTGTAGCCATCCGGAGTGGCCGTTGCTACCGATCCCATTCCGATCGCCCCTAATCCACCGGTTTTGTTGACCACATTCACATTCACGCCGAAATGTTTCTTGGCGTTTTTCACCAGGGTCCTGGCGATCGTATCCGTCCCCCCGCCGGCCGCCCAGGGAACCACTAAGGTAATGTCCTTGGTTGGGAATTGCTGGGCCATGACCCCGGATGGGAACATGAGGGCAAGACCGAAGAGCAAAACTACCACCCAAACGTGACGTCGCATCATGACTGCCTCCTTTCGGCGCACCAACCGGCGCACCCTTTTGAGAAGTTTATGGAGATTACGACCCTTTCGCAGGCGTATTATAGCCAGATGAATTGGGAGTGTCAAACAGACGTTTGGACGTTTGGATTGCAAAAATTTGAAGAAATGGCCTAAGGGGACGTTGTTTTCTATTTTTCTAATAATTTTTTCGCTGGCAACGGCCAGACTACAGGATCAACTGACCCCCTTAGAAGTTATCCCGAAGGAAAACAGGTCTACCTGAACGGGTGAGAAATCTTGAGGGCCTCAGCCAAGGTGACCAATTCCTTCACGGTGTTCGGCGGCAGGGGGATGCCCTCTTTTAATAAATTCACTTCGGTGCGGTGTTCCGGCTCTCCGGGCACAAGGATTTCTGCGGTTCCCTTCGCTTTGGCGCTCCCTTTGACGCTCTTAATATAGGCATCCATATTCTTCTTGAATTCTTCCCGGCCGATGAAACAATCCGGATCCAGGGCCATGAAGGAATGGCAAGTCCCTTGAATCCCCGAGGGGTCCTCTTCGTAAAGGCTCTTTATGATTTGGGTCCACTTCCCGCCGGTCAGGACCGCCGTCAGCATTTCGTGAGCCAGCACCAACCCGTACCCTTTGTGGCTCCCCACCGGCGCGAGGGCGCCCCCCCCTTCATAGCCTTCGTAAGGGTCTTCCGTAGGCACGCCTTCTTTATCAACGGCCCAGCCGAGAGGAATGGCTTCTCCCTTTTTCCGGCAAAGGATCAGTTTCCCCGAAGAAACAACGCTCAAGGAAAAATCCAAAACCACGGGCTGGCATTTGTCGGCCGGGAAAGCATAGGCCAGCGGGTTGTTGCCCACGATCCGCTGTTTCCCTCCCCAGGGAAACATCATGGGCGCGGAATTGGAAACGATATAACCGATAAAATCTTTTTTGAGGGCCATCATGGGGAAAAGTCCGGCAACCCCAAAGTGCCCGCTGTCTTTGACCGAAACCCAGCCCATCCCATGCTCTTCAGCTTTTTGGATGGCTTTTTCCATCCCCCGAAACGCGGAAAGATGACCCATGGAACCCTGCGCATTTAGGAAAGCCGTGGGCCCCTTTTCTTTGACCACGGCAATTTGCGCCTCCTTGCGGACGTAGCCCTTTTGGAGCCTCTGAATGTAGATCGGCAAGCGCGTGACCCCGTGGGTCTCCACCCCCCGCAGATCCGCCCGCGTCAGGAGATCGGCCACGATTTCCGCCTCATCCCCTGGAACACCGACCTTCCGGTACGCCTCCCGGCAGAAATCTTTCAACAATTCAAACGGTATTTTTCGAATCTCAGCTTGTTGCATGGTTCTCACCCCGAATGGAATATTTCAAGTCGTTAAAATTCCCCAAAACCGTAAGCCGCGAGGATGCAGGTAGCAAATCCCCTTCCGGCTTGCGACTTGCGCTCTCACGGTATTTGATTTTTCCGCGTCCCCTCGATTTCTCACCCGCCAGCAAGCAATTTCAAAAAGGCGACCCGATCCCCTTCCCGGATCTCTTCGCGCCAGATTTCTTCTTTCAAAATGAATTTTCCGTTGATCCGAACCTGGATCGTAGGGTCCATTTTGTTCGTGCCGATGTCCAGGAGTGATTCCTTGAGTCTTTGGCCATATCCGGCAATCAACTCTTCCAATAATTCCGGAATCGTCTTCCCGGAAAGGCAATAGGGATGCGTCCCTTCGGGGAAAAGGTCATAGATGACGGGAAACCCAATGAACTCAATTTTTATGATCATAGCACACGAAGGCAGCAAAGACTGGAATCCATATCCCGCTTTTCATGATTCTTTTTCCTTCCCACAGCATTTTTTATATTTCTTTCCGCTTCCGCAAGGGCAGGGAGCATTTCTCCCAATCTCGCGTTTAGGTTCTTCTCCCTTGTACATCTCGGGTCTCAACCCCTTTATCAGGCTGATGTGAGAGCGGTCTTATCAACCAATTCAACACCACTTCGATCACTTTTACCAAAATAAAGTACGGCGGCCCCAAATTTTATGCGAAATTGTCTAAAATTACTGCTGAATCATTTCTATCAAACCCTGCCTGAATACCTGGAATCTTCGTGAACGGTTGCGTTCTGGAACCATGAATCTTGATATTTCCCTGGCAGCATTGATTTTGTTCAACCCGCCGGGAAAATATCCAACCTTTCTTAATTCACGTTCCAAGGCCTCCCAGGTTCCTCCCATAATTGCATCCAGGTCTCGATATGGGGCCCTATTTCCGAGATCGAGTGAGATGCGCGGATAGGCAGAATGCAGCGCTTCGACATCGCCAAAAAACCATGCTTCCAGCTCTTCTATGGCTCATCGAGGTACTCGATCCGCTCGGCCAGGATGCTCACCGGTTTGCCGCGAATCAACTTTTTCCGGTACTTGGGTATCCACACCAAAGGATACTTGCATTCCCAGAGCGTATGAGTTAAACTCTCAACGTCGTCCATTGAAACCCTCCTGTCTGTTAACTTTGAACGGTTCACAGCTGGGAGGGTTTCTTATTTTCCCGGAAATGTCAAACTTTTATAGTCACCCCGGCAGAGCCGGGGGTTTACCTAAAGGCAATTAGGCATGGGGAGTCAAGGGACGTGTGAAATTCGAAGGTAGGCTATCAGCCTCGCCTTCATGTCGGCTCCGTTCGGCAACCTTGCCGTCTAAGATAACGCCCCTTTAAGGCTTGAAAATTTCGAGCTTCAGCTCTTGAATCGCCTTGAAATGCTTTGCGTTGCTGGAAATCAAAGTCAAATTGTTTTCGACCGCCGTGGCCGCAACGATTGCGTCTCCCGCTTTCAATCCATGGGAAAGCGTATATTCCTCGAGGTAAATTAAAGCGCGGTGTCCGATTCTCTCGGTCAGGGGCAAAACGACGAACCCGAAGGATGATAGAAAATGGGTTGTATATTGATGATGCTGGCTGTTTTTTGCTGTCTGCAATAACTCCATATAGGAATAAACATATAAAAACCGCTCCTCGGTCTCATCAACGAGCCGGGCCGCTTTCAAATTCCCCCTCTGCACCCAAATGAAGATGTCGGTATCAAAGAGCATGGAACCGGGATCCCCTCAGCTTGCGCATCTGGGAAGAGACGGAAGTCCGCTCTCTGCCCTTCATATTGAAAAAAGGATGGTCTTCCACCTTTTGGAGCGTTTTGACCCCCTCTGGAGTGATAACCCCCTTGATTTTGCCATGATACAGAAGAGTCACCCTTTCTCGCCGATCCAGAGCTTTCAGGATTTCTCTCATCCGGTACCGCAAATCCACAACCGTTGCTTTCATGTCTTCCTCCAGATTATGCATAATTTAAATATACATTTATTATCAAGCTTGTCAAGGGGTGATCGCTTTGTAAGGAAAGGTGTCAGGCCTTGAAATGTGAATTGATGCAATAAAAAGAGATTAAGTGCAAGCTTCAATAGAAATATACAGAATTGAAGAAGGTGGGTCAAGGCTATTGCGGGATTGGTGTGGATGCAGGATTGGGAGTGCTCGTCAATCTCGAGTAGGGTGGAGTGGGAAAAAAGCAAATCCCCCCACCCCCCTTTGCGAAAAGGGGAGCAAGGAGAGAAGGGGGGTCCGGATCAAAATTACTTGACCGCCAAAGGCCAGTTTGCCGGAACGGGCAATCTGGGCTCCGTGCTTTTTAGAGATGGCGGGGAAACGATCTCAATCTTTCCGT
>Ga0105107_10003706_pt1 | contig 10196 bp, 9 predicted proteins | sample PPLLaktember2015_6_FD_79335 | JGI IMG/M metagenome (GOLD analysis project Ga0105107, IMG submission 79335) | Freshwater sediment microbial communities from Prairie Pothole Lake near Jamestown, North Dakota, USA - PPLs Lake P8 Core (1) Depth... | ecosystem: Environmental > Aquatic > Freshwater >...
GCGGGCTGATCGCGCAGTGTGACGACGCGCTCCGCATCCATCGGCGGGAGCGCCGCCCACGCATCACTCCGGCCGAACGCTGTCGTGATTTCCTGCAACAGCTCGGATGGCAGCTTGACGATCGGCGGAGCGGGCAGCGGCTCGCCAATTGTCGCCTCCACGTCAATCCGGTGATTGCCAAGGAAGTTGAACTCCGCGTAGCCGGCGATGCGCCACGGGCTGGGACCGCTCAACGAAGCGAAGAGCGCCGCTTGCAGCACCGGCTTGTTGTTAAGCGCAATCACAATCGAGGCGCCGAGCTCCGCGATGAGCGAGAAGGGCTGGAACTGGACGAGCGCATCGAAGTTGGCGAGTGCCGCGAACGAGAAGCTGCCGAGCGGCGTGTCAACCTTGACGAAGATGTCGAGCCCGGCGCCCATCTGGAGCGAGTTCGCCGTGAGGGCGAAGTACTTCTCCATGCGAATGCGCGGGTTATCGCTGTCGGCGAGCGCGATGGCGAGCCGCCGGAGCTGCGGGAATCCAGGTGGGGCCTGAAACCGGGGATGGAAGCCTCCGGCACCAATCGCGAAGATCTTCGATGCACCCCAGCTGATTCTGACGGCCATGTCGCCCGTGATCACGAACACGGCGAGCCTCGAGTCGACGAGCGAGGCATCCACGGAGACTTCGCCCTTGTCGAAGTCGATGACGCCGACAATGTCGAGCCGCAGGTTGAGGATGCCGTCCTTCTTGTCCGGCAGCGCGATCTGCACGCGTCCAAGGATCACCAGCCTGATGGGCGCCGCCAGCTCCAGGACGACCGCGAGCTCGAGCGAAATGATCGCGTTCGGTCCCCATCCGAGCTTCACCATCGGCCCGAACACGAAGCGTCCCTCGGCGGGCGGGAACACGGCGCGCAGCGTGCTAATGATCTCGGACGCGCGTGCGATGGGATTCTGCGGGAACAGGATGGCTTCGACTGTCCGGTTGCGCACGCCGTCGCGCAGAACGTCCACCATCATCGTGCGGTGAATCCCGAGCAGACCGCCGACCCCATTGAGCGTGAAGCCGTAGCCGAGCTGGATCGGAGGCAGGTCGACGGTGATGATGATGAGAAGCGAAAAGCCCTTCTTGAATCCCCCCGGCGCCGCCGGGTCGGGAAGCCGTGTCGTAAGCAGCCCGATGGCCGTCAGCCCGATCTGCTGGAACGAGAGCTGGAGGATGCCGGCGTACTGCTCGTTGTCTGGGTCGAAGAACAGGTAGCCACCGCCGGTCACGGGGCCTGCGCTGATCGACATGCCCGCGCCCGAGGGCGGCCTGAAGCCCTGCTCCATGTCGAGCTGGCCGAAGCTGCCGGCGACGCCAGCGGCCGCCGGCTTCACCATCATCTGGATGCCGATCCGCTCCACCGTCGCCGCGAGCGGCCCGATCTTCAAACCGGCCGTTACTGCCAACGCAAGCCGCAGTCCATCGTCGCTTGCCGACAACCGCACCCACAGCGCCTTGAGCTCAATCACGCCGCCGAGCGAGAGACGAAGGGGCAGATCAACCTCGAATCCCGCCCCGTTCTTGAAACGGAAGCCCGTCTTGGTCGACACTTCGATGCCGAGATCACCACCTGCACGGATGCCTTCAGCCGGGAGGATTTTTCGAAGGAAGCCATCACCGTCGCCGGGCACAACCGCGACTGCAAGGCCCACGACGTCCGTGCTGAAGATAAGCTCCGGCGGCAGGATGCCGGTAATGCCGACGCAGAACTCCCGGAATGCAAGCCGAGTCTTGCCTGGCTCGCCAACGATGATGATTTCGGTATTGGGTTGCTGGGTGAGGCGGCGCAGCTCGACGGCCAGTTTGCCGGCCGCGACGAGTGTGCTGCCGAGCAGGTCGGTCTCAAAGCGGAACAGGTCGGGCGGGCGGAGAACAAGCGCCAGATTCGCGGTGAGGTCGAGGGCGGTCGTAATGGTCAGCTTCCAGCCAGGAGACGGCTCGATCTCGAGCTGTGGGCCGCCCATCGCGTAGGGCAGCGCCGCAATTCCGGCTCGATTCCCGCTCGTCGCCGGGAGATCGCACAGGCGGAAGCCCAGTTCCGCGGCGGTTGCCCCGAACGGATCGCCGGCTTGCAGCACGGCGACTCGATACTCGGTCCGAGGGTCGAGCGGCCGCCCGAGCGCCTCCGCGAGCTCCGTGCCTTGCTCAAACTCGCCGAGCGGCAGACCCATGGCATTGAACAGACTCATCGCGCGCGCGAGGAATTTGCCGGCGCGGAAATCCGTCAACCAGCCATACTCCCATTCGAGAATCTGTTTCGGGTTCGAGAACAGCAGCGGAACGCGTTCCCAATGCACCGTCGGAATGATCGCGTCGATGCGATGCCGCGGCGGGTTCGAGCTTGCAGGATCATCGCCGTCCTGCACGATGAAGTCGATGAGACCGAGGAGCAGTAGTGCGCGCGCGATGACGCGCTGGCGCCGCAAGAGATACTCGAGCAGCACGAAATCGAGCAGCCTGCGCGGCAGCTCCGTGGCGAGGCCGCTTTCGCGCGCAAAGTCGGCGATCTGGTCCCAGCCGTCGTCGATCGCGTCGGCAAGCCCAGCGGTGCCGCCCAACACTTTGGTGATCGCAGAAAGCAGCGCACCCGCGGCAGCCCGGGTCTGATCGTCGGTCGTCGCCGAATCGAGCTGTTCCAGCGCCGTGCGCGCGTCGGTCACCCCGGTCACGATGAGATCGAAGGCCGCCGGCACTTCCGTGATTGCGGGAAAATCCCAGCCGAGCGCGCGCACCAATTGCGCCACGTCCTCGGGAGAAGACAGCAGAGCCAGTGGCTCGATGAGCGCCGCGAGCTCGGCGAGGAGGGCTTCGCGCGTCGATGACTCGGTGACGCTCATGGCGGATCTGGAAAGTAGTTAGTCAGCCCGAAAAGGTCCGTCGCGGCGAGAGTCAGGTCTTGGACGTCAGTACCATAGTCGCTGATGGTGACGGCGTTTGCCGTCCGGGTTGAAGCGCCGGCGTTGTATTCGGTAGCGATGACACCGATGGCGGTCCCGTCGCTGAGCAGGTCGCGCGCCGTCATCGCCGGATAGCGCGTCGGGCGGTTCTTGATTTTCGCAAGCAGTTTGGCGGCGACGTCGATGTTCGTCTTTGGAAAGCGCAACTCGTTGAAGATGTCGACCAGTGGCCCCTTGCCGAGCGCCAGATAATCGTTCTCGATTTCCTCGAGGGTCGCGGATCGTGCAGCGCCGGTGGGCAGATCGCGCCACGTCGTTTTTCCGAGCGCCATCGCGGCGGTCGTCTGTGCGACCTGTCCGACACCGATGGTCGTCTTGCCCGCAAAAAACAACGTGAGCCATTTCGGATCCCAGACCGGGCGTGTCTCGAGCTCGTTGAAGAACGAGCGCACCAGGCTGATCTCCTCCTCGCGAATGTAAGTGAGGCGCGTGCGCACCACGCGATTTCCCATGGCGCGCTCCAGCTTCTCCTGGATTGCATCCAGGCGCGGGTTGAATTCCTGGCCTTGCAGCTCGTTTCTGACCACATCGGCGCCGGGACTGCCATCCCGGTAGCGCCTGTTGTGCTCGCGAAAGAGGATAGCTGCGAGCAGCCGCGCGGGCACGCCGTTCGGTTCCGTAGCCGCTGCGGCGGCGTCGATGTACGGTTTCAGTTCGACGCACACTTCGCGAAGATTGAACAGGTGATTCGCACTGGCGCCATTCGCCTCAAGGCCCGTTTCGAACGTCTTCCAGGCGGCTGGCGCATCAATCACGCTCTGACTGAGACTGAGTGTCGCGATGTCCACGCCATTCCGAAGAATCACCACGGTCGTTCTCAGAGTCGCGCCGGCAGGGGTGTGCCAGGACACGGTGTCTCCCGAATCTTTCTTAGCGTAGAGGTGCGTATCGGGGTTTTCAAATAACCAGACGAACTGGTCCGCCTCCTCGTGGCAGAAGAGCACATAGTCCTGTCGGCTGTTCAACAGGAGTGGAGCGGTGAGGTAGCTGACGAGCGTGAAGCCGGGAGTGCCGCCCGTGCCGGCCACGGTGATTGACTGACCGTAGCGATCCCAGTCAACGGGGACTGGCACGGGTCCAGGGAACGCTCGCTCCGTGAGGGGGGTCGTCACGGGCCGGCTAGAGGCAGCTGGTTGTTGATGGCAGCGTAGGACTGCCAATTCTGGTGCCGCGCGCCCCACGCGGCGTCGGCGACATCCGCTTCGGTTTTCCAAGGCGAATTGCCCGGCAGCGGCCCAAAGCCTTGAACCTCACCGAACAAGTCGACGGTTTCCGCAATGCTGAGCTCGTACGACGCGGAAAGGCGATAGCGATAGTGGGTTGGCGTGAGATCGAGCACGGCGAAGAAATACAGTCCGCGCAGGCCTTCGACGAGGTCATTGTTGTACGACCGGCGTGCCGCGACCACCCACTCCGACAGAGTGCGCACGTATCGGGTCTGACGGTGTGCAAACCGGCTATACGGTGCGTCTTTCCACATCCCGACGGCTTTGTTCTCACCCGCATCGACGCCGAGGCCCGGCGGGCCAAGGGAGTACATGTCCAGCGCCAGCTCGCGATCATTCGCGTCGAGCTGAATATCGAAGTTGCGCCAGGCGCGCTTGACGGCGAAACTACGGCTGACGTCGGCGGTTCCGCGCCTGACGATGATGCGGTTGCTGAAGTGAACCACTAACTCCTTCACGGTACCGGCACGCTTCAGTGTGGCGAGTGTCGGCGACTCCGCCTTGTAGGCAGGGTCTAGCGTCCCCATCTCCTTGAGGTAGTCCTCGCTCAGGAACGGGAAGTATTCGAGTCTGAGATCGTCCGTCATTGCGGAGCAATCCCACCGTTCGTGTTCTGGCGATAGGAAATTGATAGCCCCTTACCCGCTGCGACTGCGCGGGCGGCCTGCTGCGCAGTCAATCGAAAGGTAGACGCCCAAAATCGCGCGCGTTGGTCGGAACATCGACGAAGCTTCTTGGCGGATGGCCCTTCCAACGGTTGGCCGTCTTGGCACAAGTCCACGCTGCGGCTCGGCTCGCGGCGCGTCCGGGACGAGGGGAGCATGACAGACCTTATCGCAGCGCCTAGTTGGATTTGCCGCTCCATTCATCACGCTACCTCCAGCCACGAACAGCGCCACGGGCATGTCTGGTTCGCAGGCATCGGAGAAGCCGCTCGTCGCGTGTGACTGCGGTAGCCTGTCGTACCGAAACTTGGCGGCTACGCTTTAACACATCGGTATGTACATGTCAATCCTCGGACAGCAGCCTCGGCGACAGCCTGCGGCCAAGAACACCCGTACGGCGACGAGCTTTGCGTGGCGGCGAGCAGCCGTCTTTGTGTTGTGGTCTTTCTTCGTCGTGCAGCAAGTGTTCAAGGACACAGGGCGCCCAGAGGCGCCCTAAGCCGCGCCAGAGCCTGCCGGTCGTAGCCTCGCGTCGCGCGGATGTCTCGCCAGCCAGGCGAACCGGCGGATCGCCGAGGACGAAGGTGTTCGACAGATTCTGCTTCGCCATCCACAGCTGCGCGAACGCGCGTGCGCCCCGGCCGTCACGGCCGGCGAGCTCGTCGCTGAGCTCCCCCAGCCGCAGCGCCAACGTGGCGCCGTGCTGTGAAGAGAAGCGCGCCGCCATGCCGACCGGCGCACCGATGATCAGGTTCCTGAAGAACGCCTCGTACGCCGCCGCGACGTGATCGGCGCTCTGGCCTTCGCGACCGGCGTATGACCAGATTCGATCGGTGTGCCAGACCCAGGCGGACGCACCGCGCTCGAAAGCGATAGCACGGCTTTCAGTGGTTGGCGAAGGGAGTAGGCCGCCGCGAAGCACGGCGGACGTGGCACGCGAGGCTGGAAGAAGCTCCATCTGGGTGTTGACGGCTCCGGCGTGATCGTCGAACATGTGCCCACCGATGCGACGGTCGACGACGCGACCGTGGGTATCGATCTGATCGGGGCGGCAGCTGGTGACGTGGCGGCGGGAACTGGTCCCGCGGCCCCTTGATTCGCGAGCCTTCGAGCGATGGCGGACAGTACGTTGCGCGGCGGCTGGCCGGCGAGGCGTTTCGGCCGACGTGCTGAGTCGCGACGCCATCGAGCCAGCCGTCGACTACGACGACTGGTCATCCGCGAAGTCGAGAAGGGATTCGCCCAGATCGACGAGGGGCATGTACTGGCGCACGACGCCGTCGGCGCCCGCCTGGAGCAGCAGCTGGCCGAACATCAGTCCCGTCGCTGATGGAAGTTCGGTGGACCCAAGAGGCAGCCTCGGATCTCGAACGAATCGCGTACTACCCCCTCGAGCACACACCGGACCGAGCGGCGCACCTCGTGCGCGCCCTCTACGCGCCGGCCGCACTACTGTTCAAGAACCACGGGCGACTCGGCAAGAAGAAGGGCCCGCGCTGCATGGTGCTCGCCAGCGTCGGGCCCGAAGCCTGCCGGGGCGAGCCAACGGTGTGCGGTTCAGGCGGCGCTGTAAGGTCCAGCCAGGACCTTGCGTTCATCTCCTTATGCAGTACGCTCGTTGCGATACGAAAGGGCTCGTTGGGAGAGGTCGTCGGGTGCAATCAGGTGCAAGGCGCCGCGGCAATGGCGGCATTCATGGCAATCGCGGTAACGTGGTTTCTGTAAGTTACAGAATCTACAGGAGGTGATCGGGTCCGAATCCCACCCTCTCCGCCAAATCCCGATCCTTTAGATTCAACAAGTTAGCAGGGCGTAGCGGGTTCTGGCGTTCGACCGGGTGCAACGCCGTCGACTTCGCCTTCCGATTCATGCCAAGAGCTCTCGAAAACAGGCCTGTTTTCGCATCTCGAATTGTTCCGCAGCCCACGTGGGTGTAGTAGAGCACCCACCATGCCATGCATTCAGGTGTTGAGCCACAAGTCGCCACAGCGGTCGGATGGCGAGGGGCGCCGCGGCTGGATCTACGCTGCGCCACTGATCGAGATTTGACAGGTGCCGGCCTGGAGGCAGCACGCCGTGGCGGTATCCTCGTCGCCATGACCACTGAACGGCCAACGACGGAGGGAGCGAGGGGCGCACTCCACGCGTCGGCCGTCGCCGCGCTGGAGCAGTCTGGCTTCGTCGTGCTTCCGGGTCCGTTCCCCGCTGGTCGTCTCGGTGTGGTTGCTGACGCCTACAACGAGGAGGTCGGCTCCGCGACGAGTGACGACATCCGAGTGGGGTCCACGTCGACCCGCGTCCTGGACTTTGTGAACCGCGGTCCCTTGTTCGACCCGTTGTACGTCTATCCCCCTCTTCTGGACGCCGCGGCTCTGGTCGTCGGCCGAGCGTTCAAGCTCAGCTCGCTGAACGCGCGAACATTGCACGTCGGGGCCGACGTGCTGGACATCCACGTCGACGTCGAGCGTGAGTCCCGCAACTGGCCGCTGTTGGGGTTCATCCTCATGATCGACGAGTTCACCCCGGACAACGGCGCCACGCGTTTCCTCCCCGGCTCTCACCAGTGGACAACTTCGCCGCGAAGTGCTCGTCCGCAGGGACACGCCGCCCAGTTGGTGTCCGCCTGTGGGCCGGCGGGGTCTCTTCTCGTGTTCAACGGGTCGACGTGGCACGGCCAAGGCATCAATGGCTCTCGCCGGCCCCGCCGGTCGCTGCAGGGCGCATTTATCCCGAGGGATGCTCGTGCGAGCACGGACTTCTCTCAGCGAATGTCCGCAGGGACTCGCGAGCGACTGGGTGCGGTCGCGCAAGGCGTGCTGGCGATCCGAGACGCAGACCGCCCGGTACCACCTGAAGGCGTCGGGTCTCGATAGCGCGATGAAGGTGGCTGCCTGGCAAGCACCGCTGCCGAGCGTGAGCAGCAGAGACGCGCTCGCGCTGATTCTGCGCCGCGTCGGCCAGTGTGAGACTGAGGGCGTTGCGATCCTCTGCTGTCCCGAGGCCGTTGTGGGCGGTCTGGCCGACTACGTCCCAGACCCGTTGCAGACTGCCGTTCCAACCCGCGAGATTCTGGCGTTCCTGGCCCCGGTAGCCGACGCGAGGCTGACGACCATCGTCGGCTTCACTGAGTTGTCGAGTGACGGCGTGTTGTACAACGCAGCCGCGGTCGTCAACCACGGCACCTTGGCCGGCGTGTATCGGAAACGGCATCCTGCCATCCGGCAATCTGTGTACCGTCCTGGCATGGACTTACCCGTCTTTCGGGCAGCAGATGTCTGCTTCGGCATTCTCATCTGCTACGACTCGACGTTTCGTGATCTCGCCGCTGACCTGTCGTCTCGCGGCGCTCGGGTGCTCTTCGTGCCGACGAACAACGCGCTGCCTGCATCCAAGGCGTCCAATGAGATCGTCGCCGAGGCCCGAGCGTGCGACGCTGCGCTCGCGTCGGAACATGGCTGCTGGGTGGTGCGGGCGGACGTGGCGGGCTCGGAGGGGTGCCTTCGGTCTGAAGGATCGTCGGCGATCACTTCGCCGGCCGGGCAGACCGTGGCGATGGCCCGGCCGCTCGGTGAGGATCTCCTTGTCGTGGAGATCGGCTTGACGGCCGTCTGACACTACACATCGCGACTTTCGGAGAGTAAACTTCGTGAACGCCCCGGTTGGCCACAGGTCGGCTGAGGCTGGGCCCTCGATCGCGCGTAGACTCCAGAGGACGACGAATGCCGAGAAGACCCACTTCATCAGCACGCGAAGGGGACGGCGATACACGCCGCTGGCACACGTTCGCGGCCGTCGAGGCTATCGGCCGCGCCCTTCCGGACGTGGAGGTGACAACCGCATGGGGCCAGCCCGCTCTGAAGGTGCACGGGAAGATGTTCGCGTGCATCGCGTCCCACAAGTCCGCCGAACCGAACTCGCTGGTTGTGATGATGGCCTTCGCCGACCGTGACGCACTCGTCGAAGACGACCCCGACACCTACTACCTGAAAGAACACTACGTGAGCCACCCGTGTGTGCTCGTGAGACTGACCCGCATTCGTCTCGACGCTCTTCGGGACCTCGTGGCCGGCGCGCACAGCTTCGTCAACGCCCGGACACGGAGCAAATCGGACGCCGCCAGCCGCCGGGGCACCGCTCGGCCCTCACACGATCGCCGCTGATCGATCATGAACCCTTGGATCGCCAAGGCGGTGATTCTCGCCGCCAGTGTCGTGATGGTCGTGATTCGAGCACCTCACGGGCGCCGGAGTCGCGGAGTGAAGGTCGCGCGGAGTTGCAAAGGTCCGCGCGAGGTCACCCTGCTGACTCTCGCGTGGATGGGGTTCCTCGTTCCATTGATCTGGGTCGTGTCCCCTGTCTTCTCCTTCGCAGAGTACTCGCTTCGTCCTTGGCCGCTCGGCGCCGGAGTCTTGTGCCTCGTAGGGGGACTCTGGTGGTTCCACCGGTCACACTCGGACCTCGGCACGTACTGGTCGGTCACCCTTGAAGTGCGCGAGAACCATCGACTCATCACGCAAGGGGTCTACCGCTACGTCCGTCATCCAATGTACGCAGCGCTCTTCCTTTACTCCATCGGCCAAGCGCTCGTGCTTCCGAACTGGGTTGTGGGGCCGTCGTACTTGGTAGCGTTTGGAATTCTGTTCGCCCTTCGTATCGGTGCAGAGGAGAGGATGATGCTCGAGACATTCGGCGACGAATACGCGGCGTACATAGCAAGGACAAAGCTGCTCGTACCTGGACTCTGGTGATCGGCCGTGCCGGCCCAACTCTCGCCTGAGCCGCCACTGGTCCGCGGCACGAGCTCAAGCCGCGCCTCGGTAACGATCAACGCCGCAGTGGCGACGGACCGCGTCGGAGGAGACGATTAACTGCCAGGCGACTTTCGGGAGTATCGCAGAGCGAGCGTCTCGCGCCACGACGCCGTACGCAAAGACTGAGGATCTGCTAGGCCACCGTCGGGACACAGGAGCGGGTCTGCGCCAGCCGGTCAGCGCGTATTGCCGCTTCGTGTTTGTCGCTGTGTCAGCCAACCCTCGAACACCTCACTCAGCTTTTCGCTCCGTTCTATCAGATCCTCGATTCGTAGGAGTGCCCGCTGGGAATCTTCCGGAGGCAGCCATCGCGCACAGTAGCTGCCTAGCGCCTCAAGGTTCACCCGCGCAATCGGGTTCAGAAGCCGGCTGTCAACAAGATCGAATGCCGATTCAACTGCATACCCTTCTTCACTCCATTCAATGTGACTCATGAGCAAGTCAGCCCATGTGCCGTGCACGGCATGTGACGAGACGCGATACGCGGTGTACAGGCCATCCCATACCTCC
>Ga0105107_10003707_pt1 | contig 10194 bp, 7 predicted proteins | sample PPLLaktember2015_6_FD_79335 | JGI IMG/M metagenome (GOLD analysis project Ga0105107, IMG submission 79335) | Freshwater sediment microbial communities from Prairie Pothole Lake near Jamestown, North Dakota, USA - PPLs Lake P8 Core (1) Depth... | ecosystem: Environmental > Aquatic > Freshwater >...
CCGGCCGGGGGCGTGCGCGGACGTTGTCTGCGCGCGAGCAGGTGAAGGGCGCTCAGCTATGCAACGCCTCGAGAAAGGGATGTTGGGGGACTCTTGGGAAACTCTCTTATGCACGTCTCTGCGCAATGCTGAAAAAGGGGACCCACGCGCGCTTTGTAAGAGCATTGATTGAAGAACGATATTTCCCAGAATCGCTAGCTACGAACCAGGGGGTCGTGGGTTCAAATCCTGCCGGGCGCGCCAGACAACGAAGGCCTCTGTGAACAGCAGGGGCCTTTTCTTTTCAGCGTCTTCGCAGTCTAATTCGTGGATTACTAGGAGCAGTTAGACGCTTGGATAGGATTACCGTTCTCGCAAACCAGGGGAGGAGTCATGAAGAAATTTGCCTTTGCGGTCCCGGCGTCGCTCGCCGCTGCGGTCGTGCTTGCCGCGTGCACGCACATGGGCGGCGGCGATTGGGTGACGCTTATCGACGGCGATCGCGGACTGGACAATTGGAACCGCACCGGCGACGCGAACTGGCAAGCCGCGGGCGGTGCGATCGTGGCCGACGCGGGCAAGGGAGGCTATCTCGTCTCCAAGACGGCCTACCAGGATTTCGAGATTCGGGCGGAATTCTGGGCCGAAACCGATACGAACAGCGGCATCTTCATCCGCTGCTCCGATCCGAGCAAGCCCGGCGCCGCCACGTGCTACGAAGTGAACATCTGGGACATTCGCCCTGAACCGAAGTACGCGACGGGCGCGATCGTCGATCATGCCGCCGTGCCAGTACCGATCATCTATAAGGCGGGCGGCCGGTGGAATACTTATGAGATCACCGCGAGAGGTCCCGAACTGACTGTCAAAATGAACGGTGCCGTCACCGTCAGCGTGAAGGACGGAAAGCATGTTTCAGGGCCGTTTGCGCTTCAGTACGGCGCCGGCGTCAAAGGCGCCAAAGCGGGGTGATCAAGTGGCGCAAGGTCCAGATCAGGTCCCTTTGAGCGGGCGGCTTCCTTCGGCGATCGACCGCCGGCGAGGCGGCCGGTGACACGAACCACGTTGCGCTTGTGTCTGGCCCAGATTGGGCGTGGTTTAAGTGTGACTGGGCTCGATTGGTTTCGCGATTGGCAAACACTGCAAGCGACTGGGGCCTTCACGATTTGCTCGGCTCGGTATCGTTTCTACGTCTATGCCGGATCGGACGGTCTGCTTCCGCGCCGGGATCGGTCACTCAGTCTGGAAATCGGATTCAGCTGCAACTTCCGCTCCTTGCGTCAGCAGGCCGCGTAGCGACTCGCGAGGCGGCATCGGCGGCCTGGAATCCGGCAATTTCCGTCGTGCAGCTGCGCGCCAGGTTGCAGGCCGTACGAGTGCGGGCGACTGCAGCGTCGAACACCCGGACATGCGTACGCATTCGATCCCGCGGCCACCGCCGTCGCTTGATTGGATCTCCAGACATGACGCGAGTCCGCGCACCATGCGATAGGCAACGCACCCGTGGACGCAGCGGTCTGAGTCAAACGCGGCGCGTGCACGTTCAGAACGATAGTGGGGTTGCGACGGCCGAGTGCGTCCGTGATAACGTTCACGTGGGTAGGGTTGACGGATAGCGTGCACTCGCCCCCAAAGAAAAGGAATCGCGCTGACAGCCAAGCCGATACCGAGGAAATCCAAGGCTCCGGCCGCGTCGGACCGCGCACCCGAGGCGGTTGCGCAGAAACCGCGTGCCCGTGTCCCCATCGTCGCCCTCGGCGCTTCCGCTGGCGGTCTGGAGGCGTTCGAGCAGTTTTTCCGGCGAGTTCCAGCCGACAGCGGGATGGCGTTCGTGCTCGTGTCGCATCTCGATCCGGATCACTCCAGCATCCTCACCGAGATCCTGCAACGCACCACGGCCATGCGGGTCGTGGAGGCGCAGGATCAGATGGCGGTGGAGCCGAATTGCGTCTATGTGATCCCGCCCAACCGCGACATGGCGATCTTTCACGGTGCGCTGCAGCTCGGCGTGCCGGAGTTGCCCCGCGGGCAGCGCATGCCGATCGACGCCTTCCTGCGCTCATTGGCCGAGGATCAGGGCGAGTTGGCGATCGGCGTCATCCTCTCCGGAACCGGTACCGACGGCACCCTGGGACTGCGCGCCATCCTCGGCGCCGGCGGCGTCTCGATCGTGCAGGAGCCAGCCACCGCAAAATACGATGGGATGCCGGCGAGCGCCATCCGGGCGGGCTTTGCGACGCAGGTCCTACCGGTGGAAAAAATGCCTGAGGCGCTCCTGGCCGGCGTGCGCACCCTGGCCGTCCACCAGGAGGTGCCCTTGGCGGCGGCCCCGTCCAGGGGTCTGAACCGCATCCTGATGCTGCTGCGCACGGGCACTGGCCACGACTTCTCCCACTACAAGAAGACCACCATCGCCCGCCGCATCGAGCGGCGCATGTCGCAGCACCACATCGAGGACACGGAAGTCTATGCCCGCCACCTCGAGGAGCATCCAGCCGAGGTGCGATCGCTGTTCAAAGAGCTGCTGATCAACGTCACCAGCTTCTTCCGCGACCCGGATGCTTTCGTCATGCTGAAGCAGCAAATCCTGCCGCAACTATTCGCCGGCAAGCCGGAGGGCTACGTGTTCCGCGTCTGGGTGGTGGGCTGCGCAACCGGCGAGGAGGCCTACTCCATCGCCATGCTGCTGCGCGAGCTCATGGACGAGACCCGGCAGGTGGTGAAGGTCCAGCTCTACAGCACCGACATCGACGAAGAGAGTATCGCCGTGGCGCGCGCTGGACTTTTTCCGCCCAACATCGCTCAGGACGTTTCACCGGAGCGGCTGCGTCGCTTTTTCGTCAAGGAAGACGCCGGCTACAGGGTGAAGAAGGAGATCCGGGATATGGTGGTGTTCGCCATCCAAAATGTGATCAAGGACCCGCCCTTCACCCGACTGGACTTGGTCAGCTGCCGCAATCTGCTGATTTACCTGGAGCCGGAACTGCAGAACCGCATTATTCTCGCCTTTCACTACGCCCTCAAGCCAGGCGGCGCGCTGTTCCTCTCCCCCTCGGAGAGCACTGGGAACCATCCAGAACTGTTCGCACCGCTCAACCGCAAGTGGAAGCTCTATCAGGCTGTCCACTCCGCCTCCATCCGCGCGGCGATGGCCACTGGGTTGACCTGGACCGCCGCCAGCGGCGCCAAAGTGCCAGAGGAGGCGATGCAGAAGCCTAAGGAGACCAATTTCGCGGAACGGACCCGACAGGCGCTGTTGCAGTCCTTCGCACCGGCCTCGGTGGTGACGAACCTGAACGGTGACATCCTTTACGTGCACGGCGAGACCGGCAAGTATCTGCGCCCAGCCCCCGGTCAGGCCACGCTCAACGCTGTCGAGATGGCACGCGAGGGCCTGAAACTGGCGCTACGCAGCGCCGTCCGCGCTGCCAGCCAAGGCACGCAGACTCTGAGCCGGGAAGTGTCGGTCAGCACTGACGGTGGCCGTCAGTGTGTGAGCTTGACCGTGCGGCTCTTGCCGGACCCAGAGGCAAATCAGAACCTGCTGCTGGTGAGCTTCCAGGACGTGGCGCAGGCGGCGCACCGCAAGCTGAGCCGCGGCAGGCGCACCACCGGACCGGCCGATACCGAACGCGTCGAGGAACTCGAGCGCGAGCTGGCCCACACGAAGGAGAACCTCCAGGCCACCATCGAGGAACAGCAGGCGGCCAACGAAGAATTGAAGTCCACGAACGAGGAGATGCAGTCCACCAACGAGGAACTCCAATCCACCAATGAAGAGCTGGAGACCGCCAAGGAAGAGCTGCAATCCGTCAATGAAGAACTGACGACCGTCAACGCCGAATTGCAGGCCAAGATCGAGCAGCTGGCCGGCATGCAGAATGATTTGAAGAACCTGCTCGAGAACGTCAACGTAGGCACCGTCTTCCTCGACCAACACCTGGTGATCCGGCGGTTCACGGGGGAGGCGGTGCAGGTCTATCACCTCGTCGCCTCCGACGAGGGTCGGCCGTTGAGCGACATCAAGTCGAATCTGGAAGGGGAAGACCTGCTGGCCGAAGCTCAGGCGGTACTCGACTCACGGATCCCATACGAGCGCGAGGTGAGGACCGCACGCGGCGACTGGTATCTGGCGCGCATCCACCCCTACCGGACGTTGGACAACGTAATCGACGGTGTGGTGCTGACCTTCACCGACATCGGCAAACGCGTCGCGGCCGAGGCGATGGCAAAGGAAGCGCGGGACCTCGCCGAGGGCATCGTCAACACCGTCCGGGAACCCTTGTTGGTGCTCGGAAGCGCGCTGCAGGTGGTCTCCGCCAGTCGCTCGTTTTACCGTTCCTTCCAAGTGGCGCCGGAAGACACGATTGGTCGCCGGATCTACGAACTGGGCAATCACCAGTGGGACATTCCGGCGTTGCGGGAATTGCTGGACAACGCCCTGCTGCGAGGCGATAGTTTCGAGAGCTACGAGGTGGAGCATGACTTCCCGGCCATCGGTCAGCGCAAGATCATGCTCAACGCCCGCCGCATCGTTGACCGCATGGGCAAAACGCAATTGATCCTGCTCGCGATGGAAGACGCCAGTCCCACGCCGGCACGGAAGGCGACGGCGTGACCACCAAGCCGAAGGCAAGGGCACCTGGCAACCCGCGACTGCGCGCGGAGGCGGAGGCGCGACTCGCGCGCGCCCCGAAGGCGAAGGGGCCGGTCGCCCCTGCGGAGAGACTCCTGCACGAACTGCAGGTGCACCAGATCGAATTGGAGACGCAGAACGACGAGTTACGGCGCAGCCAAGTCGCTCTCGAGGAGTCCCGCGACCGCTATATGGATCTTTATGAATTCGCGCCGGTCGGCTACCTCACCGTCACAGCGGAGGGGCTGATCTCCGAAGTCAACCTCACCGGCGCCGCGCTCCTGCACCTGGAGCGCAAGAAATTGGTGCGACGGCGCTTCGCACACTTTGTGGCGCCCAGGGATCGCGATCGCTGGCATCGGATGTTCATCGGCGTAATGCAACACGCGGAGCCGCAAGACTCCGAGTTTGCACTTGAGCGCGGTGACGGCGTCGTCTTCCACGCCCGGCTGCACTGTATGCGCGTGGTGGCCGACGAAAGGGCACCGATTTTGCGCGTCGCGCTTACCGACATAAGCGAGCGCAAGTCCGCGCAAGCCGCTGCCCTGGAGAGAGAAGCACTGCTTACCACGATTCTCAACGGAACGGACGAGGGCATTCTGGTCGTAGACGACCAAGGAAAAATACTCAAGTCGAACCGGCGATTTCAGGAACTCTGGCAGATACCGGACGATCTTCTTGCCTCGGGCGAGCACAAGCGTCTCCTTGGCTTCATTCGCCAGCAGCTTAGTGACCCGGACGCATTCCTGCGCGAAGTGCGAAGGTTTTCTGGTTCGAAGGCGGAAAGCCGGGATACGATCAACCTCCTGGGCGGCCGTGTTCTCGAGCGATTCACCAGCGTGTTTGACTTCGATGGCCGCGCCGGACGTTTGTGGTCGTACCGTGACATCACCGATCGCAAGGTGGCGGAGGCCAAGATCGAACAGTTGGCCTTCTACGACCCGCTGACCCAGTTGCCCAACCGGCGTCTCGTGCTGGACCGGCTACGGCATGCCCTGGTGGCCAGTAACCGCAGCCACGAACTGGGGGCGGTTCTGTTCATCGATCTGGACGACTTCAAGACACTCAACGATACGCGCGGCCACGACGTGGGCGATCTGTTGCTCAAGGAGGTTGGATCGCGTCTTGCCGCCTGCGTGCGTGAGAACGACACCGTGGGGCGCCTGGGGGGCGACGAATTCCTGGTGATCCTGGAGCGGCTCGGAACGAATGCCAAGGAGGCCGCTAGGCACGCCGGGATCATCGGCGAGAAGCTCCTCGCGACTCTTGCCCAGCCCCACCTGCTCGCCGGTCACTCAAGTCACGTTACGGGAAGCGCCGGCGTCGCCCTGTTTGGCGACCACGAGGACACGGCCGACGGTATCTTGAAGCGGGCAGATCTCGCGATGTATCGGGGCAAGGCAGCGGCCCGCAGCACCCTCTGTTTCTTCGATTTGGAGATGCAGAACGCGGTGACCGCCCGTGCTGCGCTGGAGACCGAACTGCGGCAGGGGCTGCGCGATCGCCAGTTTCATCTCCTGTTTCAGCCGCAGGTGGATGCCTCCGGCCGTTTGACGGGAGCCGAGGCGCTGATACGCTGGCAGCACCCGCGGCGGGGCCTCGTGTGCCCGGCGGAGTTCATTCCCTCAGCCGAGGAAACGGGGCTGATCGTGCCCCTGGGCCGCTGGGTGCTGGAAACGGCCTGCGCTCAGTTGGCGGCCTGGTCCGTCTTGCCGGGCACCACCCACCTCACGATGGCCGTCGACGTGAGTGTGCGTGAATTTCGCCACCCGAATTTCGTAAACCAGGTGTTGGGCGTGCTCGAAGACACGGGGGCGAATCCGCAGAAACTCGTGCTGGAGTTCACCGAGAGCTTGCTGCTGGACGATACGCACGACACCATCGCCCGAATGATGGCGCTGAAGGCCAAGGGCGTGAGCTTTGCCGTGGACGACTTTGGCATCGGTTATTCGTCGCTCACTTACTTGAAGAACCTGCCACTCGACCAGTTGAAGATTGACCAGTCGTTTGTGCGGGATGTGCTCATCGACCCCAACGATGCAGCGATTGCCGGCACCATCGTAGCCTTGGGGCACGGCCTGGGACTGGCGGTCATTGCCGAAGGGGTGGAATCCGCGGAACAGCGAGACGTCCTCGCAGGTTTCGGCTGCAACGGCTTCCAGGGTTATCTGTTTGGCCGACCGGGGCCCGTGGAAGCGCTGATGAGCACCAAGACAGTCGTGGTCTGATGATTCTCGGCGTTCGGGGAGCGGCCAATCCGGGGGGCCCCGGCCTGCGCGTTTGCCCGTGCGTTCCTCCGCGGGTTTCTTCCCAAATTGGCCCGTCGCGTCCACCCACGGCGGTCAATGCAACATTACGATCCCTGCCTAGGTGCGCAGCGATAGAAGAATCGAATCATCTCGCGCGCAGCATCCGGGCCCTTCGGGTCCACGTGCGAGCCGCGTGGACTCCCGCCGAACCAGGCGTGGCCGGCTCCATGCACCAGCCAGTGTTCGAGAACAACACGTCGGGTCGAATCGCGATGAACGGTGCGGGTATACGCGTGACCGCCCGGCACCTGGCCACGTTCTGTCGAGGCATCGGCGCTCGATGCGCCGTGGTGTTCCACCGATTGCGAGACCAGCTGCTCGCCGTTTCGAGGATGCACGGTCTTGTCCCGATCGCCGTGAAACACGATCGTCGGTGTTGCCGGTGCCAGGGGCGCTGAGTCGGAATTGCGGCCGGCCATCGATGCCGGTATTCCGCGCATGGCGGCCAACGCGGAAGGCAGGTCGTGCGCGCTTCCGCAGGCGAGACCCGAGTGGACGCCGACCGCCGCATAGAGCTCAGGGTAGGCCGTGCCCATGACCGCGGCCATTGCTCCACCGGCCGAGAGTCCCCCGGCCGCTCCGCCGTGAGCACCCGGTTGCCCGGGACCCCACAGAGTCGTTCATCTGCGCGGCCCTCGTTTGGCGGACGCGCGATCGAAGCGGAACAGATCAGCGTACTCGTTCGGCCGCCCCAGGATCGCGTCCCGGATGATGTCCGCCGCCAGTGCGCTATAGGTGATGCCGTTACCCCCATACCCGAGGGCAAAGAACGCGCGCGGCCATTCGGGCGTTGCGCCGATATAGGCGAGCCCGTCCGTTGTCTCGCCGAAGGTGCCTGCCCAGGCATACGCCACTTCGAGGGGCTGGTCCGGAAACAGGCGGCGGAACTTCTGCTGCAGCCGCTTCGCCTTGCCCTCGATCAAGCGATCGCGACGCTCGGGGTCGCGGAAGTCCTCGTCCTCGCCGCCGATGATCACGCGCTCGCCGTCGGTCCGGAGATAGAGATAGGGGCGTGCCGTCTCCCAAATCAGCTGCTCTTTCAGCGCACGCGGGAGCCCCCGGATCGGCTCGCTCGCCAGGGCGTAGGTGCTTATCAGACGGGCAACCTTCGTCTTCAGGAAAGCCTGGGATTCGTAACCTGAAGCGAAGACGATGTGTTTCGCCTTGACGGTGGATCTGCGATCGGTCTTGAGTTCGACCCTGTTCTTCGGCGATGCGATTGTGGTGACGGCGGTGCGGTCGAAGACGTGCAGGCCCTTGCTTGAAGCTTTGCGGAGCAGTGCATGAGTGAGCTGAAAGGCGTCGACTTGTGCCGCGTCGTGAGAGAGCAGGGCGCCGGGTTTTCTGAAGCCGACCCGGGACTCCACCTCCGTTGCGCTCAGCCACTCGAGGCGGATCCCATGCTTGCGCCGGATCAGGAACTCGCAATGGAGCGCCGGCAGGTCGGCGCGACGGCTCGCGTAGTACAGACTTTTCTTGCGCTCGAACCCGCAATCGTCGTCGAGCTGTCGCACGATGCCATCGAGCATCGCAATCGAGTCCCGGCAGGCGAGATACGTACGGGCGGCATGTTTCTCGCCGACCATTCTGGCGAGTCGATACAGCGGCGTGTCGATCTCGTACTGCAGTAGCGCGGTCGTCGCGGCGGTACTGCCCCAACCCACGTCGCGCCGGTCCAGAACGACCGTATCGATGCCGCTCGCCACGAGCTGAAAGGCCACCAGCGCGCCGGTGACGCCACCACCGATCACCGCCACGTGGCAGCTCAAATCCCGCGTCAGCGGCGGGTAGGCATGGAGTATCCCGTTCTTTACGAGCCAGAACGGATGACCGGATCTGAGGTCCACAGTTGCCAGTAGTTGCCGTTGTTGGGGTGAAGTGCTCGGTTCGCAAATTCGGTTCCTGGATATCGCGGGCGGAAGTGGTGATGGCGAAGTGCGAAGCATGGCGGTGTGCCCAAATCGGGCACCGACATCGCGCTCTCGAGCACGGTGAATGCGAGCGCACTGAAGAACAGGAGCGTCAGCAGCAGCACCGGGCCAATGACGTGGCGATGATCGAGGACGGGGCGGCCTGCATAGCTGCTGTGCGTCGGCTATCAGATACCGCTCATCTGAAACGACCGACATCCTCGTGGAATACCTGGTCCGCGGGTGGTTGTTCAAAAGGCTGCTGGCCATGGAAAAGCAGCTCCGGTATGGCCCCCCGCATGAACACAAGAGCGGACATCTCATCGCTCAAGGTGCGCAGCAGCCCATCGAGCACGAGTTCACGGAGAGGGTCATCGCCGCTTACGGGAAGACCTGACAGATCTGGCATTCCGATGGCGCGATCACGCTCCCGATCGAGCGCTCGTTGCTCAACCTCGCCGTCGGCGGTCAATCCCATTATGAGCGTCGCGCCGCGACCGTTATCGTCGAGGATCACGCACTGATTCACGTCTTCGTTCCGGACGGAGCAGTCGTGCTGGGCCCCCATCGGCAACTTCATGTCGCCGCCAAAGAAATGAAATCGGTTTGGATAGGCGTTCGTTGCCGGGAGCGGCTCCTTTGCGTGTCGCAATGCAGTGCCTGTCGCAAGCAATCCGGTCTCAGGCAAGGCGGCCACGCCCGGCGCCTGAACGGCGGAATGGGTGTTTGAGTCACCGCAGCCTCCAGCCACTAGGCCGAGGCAGGCGATAAGCACTATCTTCGACGGCATTCGAGTGAACGAGAGGGAGGGCCTCTTGTAGCCGAAGCAAACGCGGGACCCGAGAGGTCGGTCTAAGCGGGGCGGGCCTCCGCGAGCGGGTTGAGTCAGTCAGGTAACCGCGCACCAACGCCTTCAGCGCAAGTGAGCGGGCGATTCGCCTCGTACGACGCAATTTCTGTCGTCGTTGTGCGACGCTCTCGACCTAGCGCTGTGCCGCGGGATCGTCAGCAGCAGCGCTCGGCATATACGGCGCACGACCTCAGCCGAGGGTGGCCCTTACACACTCGCGCCAGACTTACGCGCTGCGGCGTGTTTTGATTTCCCGGCTTGAAGAAACGGTCCGACGCCCTCTCGCCTGACGGCGGGACTCGCGATTGCTGTCTCTGGCGCGATGCGGACCCTCGCCAAAGGAAGGACAAGGCTGTTCGTTGCCGCGCTGGCGTCGACCTGCTCGTTCGCCGCGGTCGCGGCGGTGGCCGGTTTCGGCTTCGACGATGTCGATCGGCGCGCGAAGGCCGCCGCCGCCGCACCGTTTGTCAGGAGCGGTGCGCTTCCAAGGGAACTGCAGAAGTTTCAATA